>ENA-OWNT01003002-OWNT01003002.1-seawater-metagenome-genome-assembly--contig:-NODE-3002-length-16558-cov-4.893756_pt1 | contig 16558 bp, 13 predicted proteins | sample MGYA00238136_ERZ651165 | MGnify/ENA primary metagenome ERZ651165 (study PRJEB26861, sample SAMN08777766) | seawater metagenome | isolation source: coastal seawater | place: USA: Florida | collected...
GTATGAGCGGGCACGGCCCGGGGAACTGGTCCATCTGGACGTCAAGAAACTCGGCCGCATCCCGGACGGAGGCGGGTGGCGGGCCCACGGCCGCTCGGAGCAGGTGAAGGGACGCGGGATCGGGTACGACTACGTCCACGTCGCGATCGATGACCACACCCGCGTCGGCTACGTCGAGGTCCTCCCCGACCAAAAGGGCGCCACCGCCGCCGGCTTCCTCACCCGGGCCGCAGGCTTAATCCGCGGAACTCTCCCGCTCAGCGCGTGTCCACACCGATGCGGCAAGGGGCTGTTGGCGTTCTTCTAGAAGGTGTCCTACGAGTCCGATTGAGCGGGCCATGACACCTAGACCGCGGGCCACGTCCCATGGCAGTCCCAGCACCGCGGCAATGGCGCCTATGGCTCCTGTCACGTTCACTGGCAGGATTCGGCCACGACTTTCTGAACAGAGCCTTGACAGTTCTTCCATTAGCCGGATTGGAGTATCGTCGAATCCCTGTTCGCGTGTGATCGCAAAGAGCTTTTCTGCACGTGGGTCGACAGGCTTGTGGACAGGGTGCCCGAGACCGGGGATCGGATGGCCCTCGCGGGCGAAGTCGTCAGCGACCCTTGCTGCTAACGACCTGATGCCGCTCTCATCCAGATGTCCTGTGGCTGGAAGGTAAGTCTGGCAGATCCGGGCGGCTCCTTCGATGGTGCCGACAAAGGTGTTACCGAGACCTAGCAGTCCTGCTGCGACGGCGCCCTGCAAAGATTCGGGAGCCCCGAGTGCTGTGAGTCTGGCCGTGAGAGCGCTCGGTGTCAGGCCGTGTTCAACGAGCGCGACGACGATGGCGTTGAAAACAACAGATTCAGATTTATTGGGGAGCCGACGGAACAACTCCAGGTAGGCGAAGTCGCCCAACGAAACGGTCCCGAGCATATCGATGAGGTCTAGTCCGTGCACATGGACAGTGGACGGGGTGGCACGAGCTATGTCGGAGCGGATAGGGGTGCCTCCGCGGGTGTGGGTCGCCATCAGAGGGCCTCATTCTGTAGTGCCGGTGCCGGAATGTTTGCGGGGCCAGGGTTTTCCATGAGCAATTGCGCTGCTTCCAGTCGCAGCTGGTCGCGCCGGATTTTGTCACCATTGGCGCTGGGCGTCGACGGATACGATCGGACCATGACGATGCGCTTTGGGATCTTGAAACTTGCCATCCGCTCGGCACAGTGGGCCAGTACACGGTCCGGGGTTACGTCGGCCCCCTCGTCAGCGATGACGAAGGCTACGCCCAGGTCATCGCCCGAGCGCGGGTCGCGTACTCCGACTACCTGCGCTTGGCGAACGCCCTCCAGTCCTTCGATTGTTGTTTCAACATCGGCAGGTGAGACGGAGTATCCTCCGAGGCGCAGGGTGTCGTTGGCCCGGGCCAGATAGCAGAAGGTGCGATCGTTAATTAGTCGGGCGCTGTCGCCGGTACGAAACCAGCCATCGGGAGTGCGACTGGCCGCTGTAGCAGCATCGTTGCGCAGGTAGCTTAAGAAAACCGTCGGGCCGGAGAACTGGAGTTCGCCGACCGAGCCAAGCGGGAGCACCAGACCCGTTTCAGGGTCCGCGACGCGCACAAGGGTCTCAGGCACAGTGACTCGGCCGCCTGGCATTGCGCGGGCGGCCGCACTGGCTCCCGGCTCGCTGATTCCCGCGAACGCAAACACTTCGCTGGATCCGTAAACGTTCATCGCCGTAATGCCGCGCTCTGCGGCGCCTTGAATGACGTCCTCGATATCGAGTCCGGCCGTGACCACTCGCGTAAGCGCCCCCAGGTCGGTCGGCCCGGCAGCCTCAAGAAGCTCCCGAACCGACCCCTCTGCTGCGACGAGCAGGTCAGAAGGGTGTGATGCCAGTGCCGCCAGAACACGTTCCCTCTTGAAAATTGGCAACAGGACTGCAGGTTGGCCGGCCATTAGCCCCGCGAGGAAGGGAACGAATCCGAAGGTTCCCGACAGCGACAGGACAACCATCTGTCGTGAAGTGGGGCTGAGGCGTAATCTCTCGGCGACGGCATCTACATGGGTCAGTACTGTCTGGTGCGTGTGGATGGCTAGTTTAGGTGCAGAGGTTGTCCCCGAGGTGCCGAACACGATAAGCGGGTCTGCCGGTTCCGCAGCCACCGGGGGGACAGGCGCGTCGTTGACAGAGAGGTCGCGGCCCTGATGGCGCTGCCAACGACTGGGCGCCTGGTCGGGGTCGCCGCTAACGATAATGACGTGTTCCACGGGTACGGCTTGCTCGCCGTCAAGCGCTGCGACTTCCGTAAGCCGGGGTGCGAAGTCCACGCCCTCGAACTCTGTAGCGGTCACCAAAACCCGTGCTTCGCTGAGTCGAAGGAGGTGTCCGATTTCCTGCGCGCGGTAGCGGGTATTGAGGGGAACGAGTAGTGCGCCAAGATGCGATGCGGCAAGGAACAGATCTACCCATTGCTGGCAGTTGGGCAGCAGAGTGGCCACGCTGTCGCCGCGCCTAATTCCCAGCGACGCAAGGAACGCGGCGGTCCGTGCCACGCGTCCGGCCAACTCGTCATAGGTGGTGCACAATCCGCCGCCTACGGCGCTGAGGTCGATAACCGCAGGGGCTCCAGGGTGCCGTTCTGCGAGTGAGGATAGACGCTCATGGAGCGTAAGAGCGCTTTGAGTATGCAGTGACATCATCGTTTCTTCTACTCTGTGGGACGGCCCTTCCGGGCCGTGAATTTAACTTTGCTTTGTCTCGTAGGCCGGGTCGAGTCGACTTTCTCCGGCAGCAGTTTCGGGAGGGGACCAAGAGGCAACGTCCTGAACCATGATCAGAGCCAGAAGCGCGTACCGCTCTGCCACTTCATCCCCCGTCAACGTGCCCTCTGAGCGGTACCACTGTGCGACGCCGGCGGACATGGTCAGGATCGCCCGCGTTGCTTCCCGGGGAAAGGGCGTGAGGAACACACCTGACTCGCGTCCCCTTGTGATAATGCCCTGCAGCATCTCATCGATACGATCACGTGCGACGACGAGGCGCTTGCGGTGGTCGACATCCAGATAGCGCAGCTCTGTCTGGGCAACGAGTGCTTCGGCAGGATGCGTAACCACATACTCGACGTAGGCGCGCACCCCCGCCTTCAACTGGTCCGAGGGATTGTCGCCCGCACCGGCGACAGCCCACTCGGTATGTGCCAAGTGGTTGTAGTTCGCCGTCTTCAGGATCTGGACCAGGAGGTCCTGCTTTGAAGGCGCGTAGTTGTACAGGTTGGAAAGCGCCATTCCTGCGCGCTGCGCAATTGTTCGCATAGAAGCACCGCTGAAACCAAATTCCGCGAAGGAACTGATGGCGGCTTCGAAGAGGGACTCTCGGGCAGGCGACAAGCGCTGAAGTGAACGGTCGTTCATAGGAATAGAGATTGACACGGGTACCCGAATGCTGTCAATAGGTAGCCTGAGCCGAGCCGATAATCCACCAATATGGGCGGGCATCGCCTGGAATCGTAGGCAGCGGGGGCCATTGACACAGCTGACTTTAGTCGGCTAGCGTTCTTTCACATGAACACGCGTTCATGTGATGGGCAGCACTTTTTCTAGTGCAGAGGTGCCTTGAGGCCTCGATCCCCTCCCCTTTCCCCATACCTTGAAGGACCAACCGTGACGTTCCAAACCCCGGTGAGTGCTCCGGCTGCAAATGGCATGAACACATCGCTGTATCTCGAGGATTTCTTCCCAGGCCAGCAGTTTGTGAGTGAGTCCTTTGTCGTTGAAAATGATGATCTGATCCGCTTCGCAGAAGTGTCGGAAGACCGGCATCCGATGCACGTTCCCGGCGCCGTTTCCGGCGGCGAGCTTATGGGACATGGCCCGTTCGGCATTGCCCGTTACTTCGGCGCCGTGTTCGCCTCCGGTATCCTCGCTGAGACGCTCGTCGCCGGCCTCGACTCGCACTGGTATTACCGGCACCCACTCCGGGTGGGCGCTCAACTCCACTACGAGACGACGGTGACGGGCTGGCGCAGAAGTTCGGATCCATCGCGCGGAGTTCTCCACCGGTCGGTAAGACTGCTTGACGCGGACGGACTCATCGTCCAGGAGGGCACCACCGCCGTGTTGGTGAAAGCGGCAGGTGTCTCCCCCGCTCAGGATGATCCTCCGTGGGCTCTGCCGTTGGGACTGCCGTGGGCGGCAGCAGTCGTCGCCGAGCTCGAGGATTCCTCGGCTTTCCACGATGCGACGCAGCTCTTCGACGGCACGATTGGCTTGGCCAGCGAAGCCGCAGAGGTCCAGCTGCGGATCTACAAGGGGCAGGTCATAGACGTTGCCAAGCGCACGCCTCGCGGTCCCACGTTCACCCTCAGAGGAGACGCGCGCGCCTGGTGTGACCTCCTGACCAGTGATCGGAATGACTTTATCGTCCGCGCTCATCGGGGTCAGTTCGATGTAAGTGGCGACGCCTACACCTATCTCCAGTTGACCAAGGCCTTGCATCTCATTGTTGAGGCAGGCCGTGCAGTGACCCACAAGGGAGTTCAGTGATGACCCAAAACTCGCCCAGCTCCGCGCATTATCTGGATATCGATGACCGTCCCGGATTTGTGGCCACGTTCGGGCAGGGCCGGCCGATCGTCTGCATCCACACTGCGGGACAGTCCGGCCTCCAGTGGCGTGACGCGATCGCCGGCCTCGTCGCTGAGGGGTACCAGGTCATCGTTCCAGATCTTCCGGGCCATGGGCACTCGGAGGAGCCCGTTACCGGTCCGGTCACCGATCTCGGATACTACGGCGACTGGATCATTCGACTAATAGAAATTCTTGACCTTAGCGAACCCTATGTAGTGGGCTGCTCGATCGGCGGAAAAATTGCACTCGACGTCGCCGTGAAGAAGTCCGCCAAGCTCGCTGGAGTGATCGCCATGGCAGCTGACGCACAAAACAACGGCCAAAATGAACGATCGCTTCGCCGAAACCTCGAAGACGCGGTCTCTCCCTCACGCACCGACCGCACCTTCTACGGCACCCTGGCTGCCTGTGGCTCCGCCGTCGACGAAGCACGCCGCCAAAGGATCGCGGCGCGGCACCGTCGCGAGGATCCACAGGTCGCCCTCTCCGATCTCATCGGCTGGGCAAGGCACGATGTCTCCTCCGGGCTGTCGGCGATTCTTTGCCCGGTGCATCTAGTCGTTGGCGGAGACGACTTTTGGCTCAACCCTGAAGGCGTGGAACGGACCGCGGCGGCCATCCAGGGAGCGCGCTACACCCTGCTTCCCGGCATCGGTCATTATCCAATGGAAGAGCTTCCCGACATCGCGGAGCGGCTGTCCGAATGGCTTCTGGATCTCTCCGTCAACGGGAACTTCCGCATCACTTCAGATGCTGCCCGAACACCGGACACTGCGCTCTGATTTCCCTATCCCCTATTTAGTCTGCCCAATAACCGGAGGTTCAACGATGAACACCAATGCCAACGTCCATGAGGATCTGCCACCCGCAGAGCTCTCGCGGGCCCGACGGGCCGTTCGCGGTGCCTCGATCGGCTTCGCCATCGACTGCTATGACATCTACCTACCTGTGATCGCGCTGGCACCCGCCATCGTCTATTTCATCCCAAAAAACCTGGACGTCGGTTCGATGGCCCTCATCAATGGACTGGTCTTCGCCGCAACCCTGCTCGGGCGGCCCCTCGGCGCCGTCATTTTCGGCAACGTGGCGGACCGCCTCGGGCGTAAGAAAGCCACAGTTTGGGCCATGTTCGGCTCCGCAGTGGGAACAGCGTTGCTCGTGGCATTGCCAGGCTTCCAGACCGTGGGATTCGCGGCAATAGTGCTGCTCATCCTCATGAGGTTCCTCACCGGCATCTTCCTTGGCGGTCAATACACCGGCGCCGTTCCGCTTGCCATGGAATCTGCACCCCGGCACAAACGCGGCCTCTACGGAGGGCTCATCAGCATGGGCTTCCCTCTTGCCTTCTGCGTAGTTTCCGCCATCACGGCAGCCGTGATTTCCGCGACAGTGCTCCCGGACGGCTCTAACCCCGCCTACATTGAGTGGGGCTGGCGTATTCCGGTCGCGATCGGTGCCATCGTGACGTTCGCGTTCACCTTGTACTACATGAAGTCAGTCGATGAGTCGCCGGCCTTCGCGGCGGTAGCGGCAACCCGGAATACGGCCAACGCCAAAGACACGCGGCCGGGTCCTTTGCGGCAGCTATTTACTGGTCAAAACGCACGGAACCTGCGACAGGTGTTCATCCTGATGACGGGCGTGTGGATTCTGTCGAACGCGACGAGCGCTTCGTTTCCTGGCACTTTCCGGGGTCTTGAAGGAATGACGCCGGGCCGGGCGACCATGATCATTGTCTTCTATCAGATCGCGCTGATCGTGCTCTATCCGCTCGCGGGCGCCCTGAGCCAGAGAATAGGCCGCCGCCGATTTCTGGCCATCAACGGTCTCACCGGTGCCACCATCGCGCCGATTATGTACGGGCTCCTCGTCAGTAACGTCGTGACGACAGACTTTGGCTACACCGCATTGGCGATCGCCCTTGTCGCAACCTCGATCTGTGCCTTCGGCTGTACCGGCTCGTACCTTTCCGAACGGTTTCCGTCGGCCATCCGCTCAACCGGTTACGGTGTGGCCTACAGTGTCGCGGTGATCCTCCCGGCGTTCTATGCATTCTACGAGTCGGGTCTGGCCGCGATCATCCCCTCGCCTTACGGCACGATTGTGCTCTATGTGCTTGGCGGGGCGCTTCTGCTCATTGGAGCACTTATGGGCCCCGAAACCCGAGGCGCCAATCTGCGTCTTCCGGCTAATCAGACCAACGATGACAGCGTCCGCCCCGCGGCCGTCACTGAGGAGATCCGATGATCACGGCACAGGACGTGTCCCCTGGCCTCGTTACCGATCGTCAATTCATCGGCGGCCAGTGGGTGGAGTCTGCCGGCGGGATCATGGAGTCGATCGACCCGGCCACAGAAGAAACCTGGGCTCAAGTCCCGGACGGCACAACCGCCGACGTGGACCTGGCCGTGGCAGCAGCACGTGATGCCCTCTCCGGGCCATGGAAGCGGATGACCGCCACCGACAGGGGAGAACGCATTCACCGGCTGGGAGACCTGCTGGACGAACACGCTTCACGGCTGGGCGAACTGGAGACCCGCGATAACGGCAAAGTCTGGAGGGAGACCACCAACGAGGTGCGTCGCGCGGCGAAGTGGCTGCGCTACTACGCCGGCGCCGCCGACAAGATCGAGGGCACGGTCGTACCGTTCAAGACCGACGCCCACGCATTCACCCGATATGAGCCCGTCGGCGTCGTCGGTGCGATCACCCCGTGGAATTCGCCGGTCAGCCTCTACAGCTGGAAGCTGGGCCCTGCCCTGGCTACCGGAAATACGGTCGTCCTCAAACCTGCCGAAACAACAACCGTTTCTGCATTCGCGTTCGCGGAGCTCATCCGTGAGGCCGGCATCCCTGACGGAGTGGTCAATGTCGTTTCAGGGCGAGGATCTGTCGTTGGTTCGGCGCTCTCAGGGCACCCGGGCGTGGACAAGGTGACCTTCACCGGGTCCTATCCCACCGCCCAAAACATCATGAGGTCCGCGGCAAACGGACTGAAACGCGTCTCCTTCGAGTGCGGAGGCAAGAGCCCGCACATCATCTTCCCCGACGCTGACCTTGAACGCGCCGCGATCGTCGCAACCCACAGCGCCTTCCGGTCAACAGGCCAGTCGTGCTCGCTCGGATCACGGCTGTTGGTCCACGAAGCAATTTACGAGGACTTTCTGGCAGAGATCGTCGGCCGCGCCTCCCGGATCCGCGTCGGCATGCCGCTTGAGTCCGGAACGCATATCGGACCGCACAGCTCAGCAGAGCAGCTCGAAAAGACGCTTGACTACATCCGTATCGGCAAGGAGGACGGCGGCACCGTGGCGGCCGGAGGGATACGCGCGGCCGGCTTCGATCGCGGATACTTCATTGAACCGACAGTTTTCACCGGCCTTGACAACGAGTCACGGCTGGCCCGTGAAGAGGTTTTCGGGCCAGTGCTGACCGTGCTGCCGTTCCGCACAGAGGACGAAGCGCTACAGCTCGCCAACGACACCAGTTACGGCCTGGTGGCCGGGCTTTGGACTCGGGACGTGAACCGCGCGCATCGGCTCTCGGCCGAACTGCAGGCCGGACTGGTCTCCGTCAACACCTTCCGCCCTACCCACTGGACGCTACCCTACGGCGGCTACAAGCAAAGTGGTCTCGGCCGAGAAAACGGCCAGGCAGTTCTTCGCGAGTACCTCGAGGTCAAGAGCGTCGTGATCGACTACTCCTCAGCTCCGCCCGAAGACCCCTTTGCCCTCTGAACCCCAAAACCCTGCAGGAGACAGCGTCATGACCACCCAAACGAACGCCTTGCCCGGAGGCAGGTGCTCCGACCCAGGAACCACCACCGCCGCCGTCTTCCGGGACGTCGCGACAGGCCTGACAATCGAACAGGTCACCCTCGAACCAATGCTGGCCTCGGAAGTGACGCTCAGAGTGGCTGCGTGCGGTGCCTGCCAAAGTGACGTCCACAAACTCCGAGGACATGGACTCGTTCCGACCCCAAACGTCTTCGGGCACGAAATATCCGGCGTCGTGACTGCCGTCGGCAATGACGTCCACACCATTGCGGTCGGTGACCGCGTAATCTGCTCCTTCCTCGTCCCATGCGGTGATTGCGCGGCCTGCCTCAGCGGAGCAGAGGACGAATGCGGACCTTTCCGAAGCCACATGCAAAAAGCCGGCGTACGATTCGATGGCAGTCCGCGAATGCGCACACTTGACGGCCGGCCGCTCCTAACCTCCGGTATAGGTGGCCTGGCACACGAAATCACCCTGCCCGCGACCGCGGTTTTCCCCCTACCCGCCGACTGGCCCGCATCCGTCCCTCTCAGCGATGCAGCCGTACTCGGCTGCGCAGGCCTCACCGCCTACGGCGCGGTCCACGAGGCAGCACAGCTCCAGCCCGGCGAGTCGGTCCTCGTGCTGGGCGGAGGAGGCGTTGGTCTTTGCACGGCCGCGCTTGCCCGCCACGCAGGGGCCCGTCACGTTGTTGGAACAGACGTAAAGGAAGAATCCCGAGAAGCCCTGGTGACCTTTGGGGCATCTTCAGCCATAGCCGCCAACGCGCCGGACTTCACCCAACAGATAGATACCGCTTTCGCCGGCGGCCGTCCTGACGTCGTCTTCGACACCATCGGCATTCCAGAAACCCTTCGCCAAGCGCTCTCACACGTCGCCGTCGGCGGCCGTGTCGTAGTGACGGGGCTCGGCGGCACCAACGGGCCTGCCGCAATCGATGACTTGACGGTTTTCGTCCGCCGAAAGATTTCCCTCATCGGCTCCTACGCCGCGGTCCCGTCCCGTGACATGCCCAGACTACTGGCTGACGTCGCCGCCGGCGCACTCAATCCATCCAAACTCGTATCGGCCCGCTACGACTTTGACCAGGCCGCGGACGCCTACGCCGATGTCGCTGCGGGCCGAATTACCGGCCGCGCCCTGATTCTCGGGGCCTGAGCCAGCTCCCGTCCCACTTCAAACCAATCCGGCGGATGCTAAGCCTTCCGTTTCCAAATACCCAGCCCCGTATTAAGGAGTCCCATGTCCCCGCAGCCCTCGACCCAGAGGCCAAACCCTGACCACACCACAGACAATCCTGACGTCATCGTCGTTGGTGGCGGCAACGCCGCCTTCACCGCCGCGCACGCCGCCGCCGTGCGCGGACGCAAGGTGCTCCTCCTGGAAAAAGCTCCACAAGACCAGTCCGGCGGTAACAGCTACTACACCGCCGGCGCGACCCGCATCGCACACAACGGACTAGCGGACCTGCAAGACTTCATTGAGTTCGACGACCGCCACCCGGTCACCGAAGTCCCCCCGTACACCAGCGAGGAGTACACCGCAGACCTGGAGAAAGTCACCGAGGGACGCAACGATCCGGATCTCACCCGCGTCCTCGTCACCGAGGCTGCGCCAGCCCTGCGGTGGCTGCACTCGCTCGGGCTCAAGTACCGGCTGATGTACGAACGGCAGGCCTACGAAAGGCCCGACGGCAGCTATCTCTTCTGGGGCGGCCTGCACGTCGGTAACGTCGACGGCGGCGAAGGGCTGATGGCAGACCACGTCAAGGTGGCTTCGAACCTCGGTACCGAAGTCCGCTACGAGCAAGAGGTCTTGGATCTGATCGTCGAGGGCAACGCTGTCAGGGGAGTAAAAGTCAGGCAACCCGATGGAAGCGTCCACGAGCTGCGCGCGGAATCCGTAATCCTCGCTGCAGGAGGCTTCGAATCTAACCCCCAGTGGCGTCAAGAGCACCTGGGGGATGGATGGGAGAACGCCAAGGTACGAGGCACACCATTCAACACCGGCGAAATGATTGCCGCAGGGCTCGAAGCGGGTGCCGCCAAGGGAGGAGACTGGGGCACGTGTCATTCCGTGCAGTGGGACGCCTTCACCGAGACCAACGAGTCCAACCGTGAACTGACAAACCGGCTCACTCGGCAAAGTTACCCTCTGGGCATCATCGTGAACAACGACGGCGAACGCTTCCTTGACGAGGGAGAGGACTTCCGCAACTACACCTACGCCAAATACGGAAAGATAATTCTGCAGCAGCCCGACTCCGTGGCATACCAAATCTTCGACAGCACGCTTCGCCCTATGCTGCGCAGCGAGGAATACGATATGCCAGGAATCTCAGTAGAGACCGCTGACAGCATCGAAGAACTGGCCACCAAAATCCGCATCGATCCAGAGAAGTTGTCTAAAACCATCTCGGACTTCAACAACTCAATCGACACCACGGTCCCATTCGACCCGACGGTCAAGGATGGCCGAAAGGCCAACGTCACTCCCGTCAAAAGTAACTGGGCGTCTCCCCTCATAACCCCGCCCTACTACGCCTACGGGGTCACCTGCGGAATTACCTTCACGTTCGGTGGTCTCAAATCGGACACCCACGGGCGCGTCCTCAATAAGGACGGCGGCCACATCGAAGGCCTATACGTCTGCGGCGAAATGCTCGGTGGCCTCTTCTCAGCCAACTACCCCGGAGGTTCCGGACTTGCCGCTGGCGTCGTATTCGGCCAGCGCGCCGGTAACATCGCCTAAAACGCGGGCCCCGGGGGCGGAGTGCAACGACAGGGCACTGCTGCACTCCGCCCCAGGGCAAAGGCAACCTCGCCGCCTTCGGCAACCTGCTGGCGCGTAACGGTCCCCGCCTGCCCCGCACAGAAGGCCCTCATCTACCCGGTCCAGCACTTCGAGCTGTCCTCACCATCGGCCGAACTTACGAATAGACCTTCAAAGAGTAGGGCGTCCACAAGGGTCTGCCAACGTGCTCTATTGTCAATGCAGACTAACGGACGGAAGGTGGTCCTCTCCGCGTAGCGGGCCGTCGCATGTCATCTGCCGGATGACAGTCCGGTCCAGTGTTATGGAGCTCGCTTGATAGTTCAGGGTGGAGAGCTGACAGTCTCGGCCACTACGGTCCGCTCGTAAAGAGTGGCCGTCGCTCCAAGGCCCTGGTGCGTCGCGCATCAATGGCATCATTGCGCGATCGGTCACTGCACTGATTTGGCCCAGGCCGTCCACGTTGATGAGAGCGCGACGGTGGCTATTCGCGTCTCGCCGTCATGGGCACCCATTCCAGCCATCGTCGATCTCTGGCCATCGAGGGCCCCCGGCGACGGGCGTCAACTCATGACACGGCAACCATAGCCTGCGAGCCGCAGAGTTAGGTGGCATGTTTTCAGCCGCGCATCTGACAAGTTAGATACGGAGCATGTACTCGCGCCTCGATACCGATGGTGGTACGTCTGCTACTGCTCCGTGCCGGCACCGCTGGCGGCATGGGTATCGGCTGTTGGCGGCGAGGCTTTCATACCGGGCGGAGGCGCCGTTGTCTTACGGATTATCAGCCGGGGTGCCACCAGCGTCGTCACGGCGTCTTGGCGCCCTTGGATGCGCTCGACCAGCAGCCGAGCGGCCAGGGAGCCCATCTCGAAGCCCGATTGGTCCACTGTGGTGAGGCCGATTGCGGGGAATGACGCAGCGAAGATGTTGTCGTAGCCCACGACGGAGAATTGTTCCGGCACGCGGATCCCGGCATCCCATAGGGCGCTGAGAACTCCCAGGGCCGCCATGTCCGTGCCAGCGTGCACTGCGGTCGGCCGGTGCTTCCGCTCCAGCATCAGCGCTGTGGCATTCCGGCCGCCCTCCTGGTTCCACCGGGTTTCGATGACATCAATTTCTTGTTCGAGACCGTTTCGCTTCATCGCTTCCACGTAGCCCCGGGCGCGCACCTCCTGCGGCATTCCGGGTTCGTTCTTTTCCCCCCACGCATGCATCAGGTGGGAGATGCGGCGGTGGCCGAGAGAGGCAAGGTGGTCCACGATAAGTGCGCTGCCTGCAAGGTCGTCGCTGGCCACGGTGTCGTAGGAAACGCCGGGTCCGTGACGGCCGAGGACTACGGTCGGGGTGCTGCGGGCCATGGTCTCGAGATCGTCGGCGGTGCCGAACGGTGCGATAAGGAGCAGCCCGTCCATCTTCCGATCCACCATCGCCTCGATCATCCGCCGCTGGTCGACTAGGCCGCTGCGCGCCTGTCCGATGAAAACCTGGTAGCCCCGGGCCTCCGCCTCCTCCCGGATCCCGTCAATGAGGACCGTCATGAAGGTGTTCTGCAGATCCACGACAAAGACGCCCAGAGTGAAACTGCTGCCGCGCAGCCCCCGGGCAAGAGCCGAGGGACGGTATCCCAAGGTGTCCATCGAGGCCTCTACGCGCGTCTTCATCGTCGCACTGACGCCGTAGGCGTCCCGGATGACCTTTGAGACGGCGGCCTTGGACACACCGGCATGCCGGGCGACGTCACTGATGGTCGCCCGTTTCACCTGCTCCGACATTTTCTTCCTTTCACGGCGGTACAAGGCACAACCCCTTGCCCCCGGCGCCATGGCGGTGGAAAGTCGAAATGCCGGCCGGGTCCCGATGCGGGCCGGGAATGCCCGGGCAAGGGGGTGTACCTGAAGTAATTGTAGACTGATCTACAAAAAAGTCTTGGCAGCTGCAGTGACGTGCCCTACAGTAATTGTGTAGACCGATCTACAAACGTCTGGCAGACTCTCATCTGATCCGGACGAAGCAGTCGAAGACTTCCACACGGCCGAGGGCCTGTGGCTTTACGAGGAGGTAAAGATGGCGGTAAAGATGGCCATCACGAGCACGCGGCGCTGGACTGTTCTGGCCGGAGGCTTGACGGCGGCGGCGATGGCATTGACCGGCTGCGCCGGGGGTAGTGCGGGCGCTGACGGGGGAACCAAGACCATCACTTGGCTGGTCGACAACACCGAAACTGCCCTCACGAACGCAGAGCAGATCGCCAAGGATTTCAACGCGGCTAACCCGAGTATCAAGGTTGAGGTCGAGACCCGGCCGCAGGGCGCCGAAGGTGACAACATCGTCAAGACCAGGCTGTCCACTGGGGACATGGCCGACGTCTTTTCTTACCCCTCGGGATCCCTGTTCCACCAGATCAGCCCCGAGCAGAACCTGGTGCCCATCACCAACGAGCCTTATATGGCCAACGTCTCCGACTCGTTCAAACCCGTTGTGACCGCCGGCAAGGAGATCTACGGCGTCCCGGTGAGTACAGGCAACGCCGGCGGGGTGCTGTACAACAAGAAGGTCTACGAGAAGCTGGGCCTCTCTGTGCCGAAGACCTGGTCCGAGTTCATGGCTAACAGCCGCAAGATCAAGGACGCGGGTACCGAACCGATCATCCAGACTTACCAGACCACGTGGACGTCCCAGCTGTTCGTCCTGGGCGACTTCGCCAACGTGGCGAAGGCCGAACCGAATTTCGCCACCGATTACACGGCCAACAAGACCAAGTACGCCACGGACCCAGCGGCCGTCAAGGGCTTCGAGCACCTTGAGGAAGCGGCGAAGGCCGGACTGTTCAACGAGGACTTCGCCTCCGCCACCTACGCACAGGGGCTCGAGAAGCTGGCCAATGGGGAGGGCGCGCAGTACCCGATCCTGAGCTTTGCACTGCCGGAGCTCAAGAAAACCTACCCGGACAAGATCAACGACATCGGCCTCTTCCCGCTGCCGGGCGAGGACGCATCTAAGAACGCCCTGACTGTCTGGTTGCCCGGCGGCGTCTACATCCCCAAATCCACGAAGAACGTCGAGGAGGCCAAGAAGCTCCAGGCCTTCATTGCGAGCAAGGCAGGTTGCGACTCCCAGACCAATGCCGTCGGAGCCAACGGCCCCTACCTGGTGAAGGACTGCGCGCTCCCCAAGGACGTCGCCCCTGCCGTGGCGGACATGCTCCCGTACTTCGAGGACGCATCCAAGAACAGCCCCGCCCTGGAATACGTCTCCCCGGTCAAGGGCCCTGCCCTTGAACAGATCACCGTTGAGGTGGGCTCCGGCATCCGCTCCGCGAAGGACGGCGCCGCCCTCTACGACGAGGACGTCAAGAAGCAGGCCAAGCAGCTGAACCTGCCCGGCTGGAACTAGCCTCCTAACCCAACCCGCCGTCCGGGCCGCCTACCGGCCCGGACGGCCCTTGGAGAGATTCTCATGACACTGAACACCGCACCAACGCCGACGGCGGTTCGACAGCTGCCGCAAACCGCTCCGGCCAAGCGCCGCAAAGGTAAGTCGCCCTACCCGTACTGGTTCTACCTGCCGGCCGCGGTGGTCTACACCGCCCTTTTCCTGGTCCCGACCTTCGCGTCGTTCTTCTTCAGCTTCACGCGTTGGACCCTCACGGACTTCACCTTCATCGGCCTGGACAACTTCATCCAGTTCTTCCAGGAACCAGCCCTCCTCAAGGGCCTGACCAACACCTTCATCTACGGACTCGTGACGTCCGTCCTGAAGGTGATCCTGGGAATGCTCCTTGCCGTGCTATTGACCTCACAGATCATCGCCCGCGGCTACCTCAGATCGGTCATCTTCTTTCCCGTGCTCCTGAGCAGCATCGGCGTGGGCATCGTCTTCACGGTGCTGATGGACCCCAGAAACGGGATGATCAATGAAGCCCTGGCAGCCATCGGCGTTCAAGGCCCCGCCTGGCTGACCGACCCGGCCTGGGCGCTGATTTCCGTCGCCCTGGTCGACGTATGGAAGGGCGTCGGCCTCGCCGCCGTCATCTACATCGCCGGCATCGTGTCCATTCCCCAGGAATATTTCGAAGCCGCCAAGATGGACGGCGCCAGTTCCGCCAAGTGCTTCTTCAACATCACCCTCCCCCTGGCCCGCCCGGCCACGGCAACAGTGATCATCCTGTCGCTGATCGGTGGCCTGCGCTCCTTCGACCTGATCTGGGCTATGACCAAGGGCGGCCCGGGCTTCACCTCGGACGTGATCGCTTCGGTCATCTACAAGCAGTACCAGGCCGGATTCTACGGCCTCTCCACCGCCGGAAACGTGGTCCTCTTCCTGATCGTCACCGCCATCATCCTTCCCCTGTCCATGTTCCTGAACCGCAAGGAGGTCGAACAGTGACCACCGCTCTCAAACGCTACGGACTGGGCATCATCGCCATCGCCGCCACCGTCGTCGTCTTTATCATTCCTCTAATATTCATGGCGCTCACCGCAGTGAAGGACCGCAAGGAAGCGGCCAAGCTCGACTTCTCCTGGCCAACCAATTTCCAGTTCGTGGAGAACTTCACGCAGGTACTCTCAGCCCGGAAGTTCATGCTGGTTACGGCCTTCATCAACAGCACCATCCTGACTGTGGCCAGCGTGGCCATCCTGGTGGTACTCGCAGCCATGGTGGCCTGGGTGCTGCAACGCCGCAAATCCCGCTGGAACGGTTTGGCCAACTTCCTGATCCTCTCAGGCCTGATCATCCCGCCCGCCATCGTGCCCACCGTCTGGATCCTGCAGAGCATGGGCCTGTTCAAGACACTCCCCGGCCTGATCCTGATCGAAGTGGCCTTCGGACTCTCGTTCTGCGTCCTGCTGTTCCGTGCCTTTATCTCCTCCATTCCCAAGGAACTCGATGAAGCTGCCGTGATCGACGGCTGCGGGCCCATCCGCCTGTTCTTCCGCGTCATCTTCCCCCTCCTGCGCTCCGTCATCGTGACAGTGATCGTGGTCCAGTCCGTGGCCATCTTCAACGACTTCCAGCACCCCCTCTACTTCCTCCCGGGCGACGCCAACGCCACGGTGCAGCTGACGCTGTTTAACTTCCAGAGCCAGTTCACCACCAGCTACAACCTGCTCTTCATGAACATCCTGCTCATCACCATCCCGCCGTTCATCATGTACCTGTTCTTCAACCGCCAGATCGTCGCCGGGATGACCGCCGGCGCCGTCAAAGGCTGACCCGGATCGGGTGGCCAGCCGAACAACTCCGCTGGCCGCCCGCTATGCCCCCGCGCCGCCGTAGCGCTCCCCTCACCTGACCAGAGAGCTTTGCCATGCCTGCCACCCCCCAACCGCCGACCTTCGAACACCTGCCCCGGGCCCTGGGCATCGGCACAACCGCGCCAAGGATCTCGTGG
>ENA-OWNT01003003-OWNT01003003.1-seawater-metagenome-genome-assembly--contig:-NODE-3003-length-16547-cov-7.602975_pt1 | contig 16547 bp, 15 predicted proteins | sample MGYA00238136_ERZ651165 | MGnify/ENA primary metagenome ERZ651165 (study PRJEB26861, sample SAMN08777766) | seawater metagenome | isolation source: coastal seawater | place: USA: Florida | collected...
CATTCGCAGAAGAATCTTCTGCCAGACCAGCATGGTATGGAGTATACATTGCCGTAAAAGGCATACGTACAGCAATAGGAACCCTGGTCAAACTTGTAGTCGCAGCTGTAGCAATTATACGCGTTGTCAAACTGCGGCACGGAGGGGTAGTCATCACGACTGTGTTGGTTGTAGTAGTAGCCGTGCCAATGATAGTAGTGGTAATAGTTGTAGTTACTGCCGTAGTAATGGTAGTAATGGTAGTAATCTCGGTACGGCCACGACGGAGACGGTACTCCGTTGAAGTACTCGCCGCTTAGCAGCTCAAAGTTACAGTCATTTTGACTGATCAGTCCGGTGTTGAAACTGCTGTACCGACCATTCATCACCCACATGTCAGTGAAGGTGGCCTCGTCTGTTGGAAACGCAACGTGCCCGCCAACGTAGTTGCACACCTTCTCAGCCTTCTCTACCGTCAGTGACTTCCGGACGTTCCAGTAGCACTTCCCGTTGCGCACGAACGCGTTGTCCTCCGGACAGTACGCGGTGGAATCCATGCAATCGCCGTCGCAGTCGCCGTCGCCATTAACGCTGTTCTCGGCATCATCGGGACAGTGGTCTTGTGTGTCACAGATACCGTCACTGTCAGAATCGCCGTTGCTGGTGCCGTCGTACTCGCAGAAAAAGTGGTAGTCGGAGGTGCACGAGGCAAGTTGTAAATAGGAATCACCAGTCAATATGCCACAGCAAGCACCCGTGGCCTCAATGCCGGTACAGTTGAAGCAAGGCGGGTTGGTGCTGACCTCGTAGGTGTTGAGGTAGTCGTAACTGTCCCAGTAGGGGTGGTAGTAGTTGTTGGTGTATCGATACTGCCAGTAGTAGAAATAATAATGTCGGTAGTAGTACGAGTAGTCATAGTCATAATCACCACGGAACGCGTCAACGATGTCCAGGGGATCAAAGGTGTAACCGGCCGTCGTCTGAAAGGCACACGAGTCGTCTACGTACGCACCCACCCACAGTGGCGCAATGCCAGAATAATGTGCGTTTTTAGCCTGCACCACTTTCATTCGCAAGAGCAACGCAGGATCTGCTGGGAACGCCACATGTCCTCCGTTCACGCGACAGAACTGCTCCGCCTCCGCCAAAGTTTGTAGTCTTCCCCGTTTGTAACACTTTCCTCCAAACGAGAAATCTGCGTCGTCCACGGGACACTCGGATGGCACGCATTTGTCGCACACGGAATCACTGTCGATATCGGCATTGTTACGGTCGTGTGGACAAGGGTCGTCCAAACCGCACACGCCGTCACCGTCCTCATCATTGAGCGGGTCGTTGGGGCACGAGTCTTGGATGTCACAGACGCCGTCACTGTCCACATCGGGATTGTCCGCTGCATACGGGCACAAGTCGTCGCCGGCACAGAAGTTGTCGCTGTCGACGTCGTTCTCAGAATCGAGCGGGCAGGAGTCGACATCTCCACACATGGAATCGTTGTCAACGTCATTGGCCACGTCGAAATCGCAGTAGTCTTCGAATGCACAGATGAAATCGCTGTCGGCGTCGTTATCGGCGTCCAATGGGCAAGAGTCCACATCTGCACAAATGCCGTCGCTGTCCTCGTCATTGTTCCCATCAAACGGACACGCGTCGACGTCTCCGCAGATTTTATCGCTGTCCGCATCGTTGTCAGGATCGTATGGGCACTTGTCGATGTTGCCGTTGTCGGCGGGGGCAGGGATGGGCAACAGCAGTGGTGGACGAGTGGTTTCTGTTGTCTCCTCATTCGGGTGGCGGGTAGTTGTGGGGCTTGGGGCTGGGTACTCAGAGCCGTCGCCCGGCGACAGCGATGGAGACGGAACGCGGAAGGGACTCGGACGATTTGGACTCGGGGCCGGCAAGTCAATGTCTAAAAGACTTGGAAGGCTGTGACAGATATCGTCTTGGTCGGCGTCGTTTTCAGGATCCTTCGGGCACGAGTCATCACTGTTGCAAGTGTTGTCACTGTCCAGATCGTTGAAGAAGTCCGAAACACACGAGTCGACGTCATCGCAACGACCATCATTGTCCAAATCAAAGTCGCAAATTGCTGCACAGAACGCGCCTCCCTGCTCATCATCGTACGGACACGAATCCTCACCGCTGCAAATGTTGTCAGAGTCTGGGTCGTTTTCGGTGTCAAAGGGACACGAGTCTTCCTCAGCACACAAGCCATCGGAGTCGGCGTCGTTCTCGGCATCCGCGGGGCAAGGATCAAATAAGGCGCATTCCTCGTGGCAGGAGCAAGGGCAGCCGTCCACCAAATCGCACGCGCCGTCACTCACGCAATGTCCTTCGTTGCCACGGCCCTCAATGTACGTCTTGCACACTCCGAATCCCACGTCAAAGTTGGGACTGTCGTAGCACACCGATGCGCCACAGAGCCCGTCCCCATCGACGTCGTTTTCGGCGTCAAAGATGCAGGAATCTACTTCCTCACACAACCCGTCGCCGTCGATGTCATTCAGCGGGCTTGTTGGGCAAGCGTCTTTTGCGAGGCACAAGCCATCACTGTCGATGTCGTTGTCGGGGTCTGTCGGACACGGATCGTTGGAGGCGCAGGTGTTATCGCTGTCGACATCATTGACCGAGTCTCCTGGGCAGGAGTCGATGTTTTCGCAAATTTGGTCGCCATCCGCGTCGTTTTCGGAGTCAAAGGGGCAGGAATCGACGTCCCCACAGATTGAATCCCCGTCAACGTCATTATCCGCATCGTAGGGGCAGGCATCGGCTTTTCCACACTCCACGGCGCACGAGCATCCACAGAAAGAGCAGGCGCCGTCAACTTTACAGTACCCTTTATTTGCGCGAAGATAAGTTCCGCAATCTCCCGCGTCGGATTTGAAGTCCGGGTCATCGTAACAATAGGTCAGCCCACATATGCCGTCCCCGTCGGCGTCATTTTCGGCGTCGTTGTTGCATGAATCATCTTCGGGGCACAGCCCGTCGCCGTCCACATCATTGGCTTTATCGAAGGGGCAAACATCGTAATTGTCACAAACTCCGTCGGCATCAGAGTCTTTCTCAACTCCGTGCGGGCAGCCATCTTCCGGCGCGCACACAAAATCGTTGTCGGCGTCGTTTTCTGCGTCTTGCGGGCACGAATCCACCTCCACACAGAGGCCGTCGTCGTCGGCATCATTTTCTACATCGTACGGGCAGCTGTCAACGTCGCCGCACAGTCCATCTTGATCGGCGTCATTCTCTGGATCCCCGGGACAGCTGTCCTCCACATCACACGTGAAGTCCGAATCTGCGTCAGCATTGTCAAAGACTTCTGGGCAGGTGTCCCTGCCTTTGCACAGCCCATCATCGTCGAAGTCGAGATTGGCCTCGCACGTACAGGCGCATCGACTGACACCACACCCGCAGCCGGAGCAGTCGCAGTCAAAGAACTGCTCGAGCTCATCACACGTGTTGTCCCCCACGATGACCCAATAGTCGCAGGACGAGTCGTAGCATGTCTCACTGCACGATCCAGTGGATTCGGACTCCCCGACGGTGCCCTCGACCATGTCGAGCAAGTCCGCAAGATAGGGTTGCAATGCGGTCAACGAAATGGGCACTACCTCGTTCTTAAGCACCTTTGAACCGCTTTCCGCCGGCTCCATCAGCTGAGCACTGCCAAAGAAGTGCACGGAAGACACCCAGCAGCGACTGTACTCGATTACTTCGTCGAAGTAATCCTGGTCGGGAAGTGCGTAGTAAACGGATCCATCCTCCGAGCACAGGTAAATAACGCCAGATAAGTCCGCTCCACCGCCGACAATGCCGTCATCTCCAACCATATCAGCATCGTACACAGGGTCCGAGCAGATCCCGGCCGCCGGACCGCACTGTGGCGCGACGTTCCCGTCGATATCAATGTCGATGAATGAGGATGGACACACTGTGCAGTTGCAAGTAGCAAACCCGCCGAACACATCCGAAGTCATCTCCCCTGTGCACGTTCCTGCCTCACACGAATCAGACAAGTCACCGCCGGTGACATAGTACTCGTCGCTGTCGGCCGTGGTGCAACTGGTGCAGTTGGTGATATTGCAGCCGAAGTTGTACTCGCCGATCCCACAGTCCGTGATGTTGCACTGCGTGCTCTCACAAGCGTCTAGGAAGCCACCCGACGACAGAAACTTCGTCGATCGGGTTCCAGAACAATCCACACACTCGCCCGGACTTGTTGCTCCGCACCCTGACTTGTATTGTCCGATGGGGCAATCTGCCTCACACTCCGCAAGAACGCACTTCGTTCCGTACAAAAGTGAATCGGTGAAGTAGTAGCCTGGGTCTGCTCCTGTGCAGTAAGTTGCCTTGCAGCTGTCGGTGAACCCGCCGTCCGATGTGTAGTACATGCCAGAAGGCGGTGCAGAGCAAGCGACGCACTCTCCGGACGACACTCCGCCACACCCACTTTTGTACAACCCAGGATCGCAGTTGGATTTACACACAGCCAGCGGACACTCGCCGTTGAGGTCGCCTGTGCTCGAAAAGTAGAAGCCCGGCTGCTTGTTGATGCAGGGGCTTTGCTCGCAAGCGTCCTCCAAACCGCCGTCGCTGCTAAAGTAATACCCGCGGTCCAGGTCAGTGCATGATTGGCATGTGCCAGCACTGGCGTTAGCACAACCGCCTCGATACTGCCCGGTCGGGCAAGATGCACACTGTGTCTCGTCGCAGTCATCCTCTGTACCTCCGTTGGAGCTGTGGTAGTATCCTGCCGCGGCACCTGAACATTCCGTGCACACGGTGTCGTTGAGCCGCCAGCAGGCTTCGATCTCATAGAAGCCGTTGGGGCATTCATGGCAAGTCGCCACTTGACAATCATCCGCGAAACTGGAGGCTGTCACATTCACATACTGCCCGCCAGGCACAGTACAATTTGTGCAGGTTCCAGTGGAATTGCCCTCGCACCCGGCCAAGTACTCGCCGAATCCACACGCATCTGCGTCACAGTCCGCTGTCTTGCACGCATCCTTGAGGTCTCCATCGGTGGTGTAGTACTGATTGTCCCCAGCAGTCGTGCACGCCTCGCAGTTGTACCCAAAGTCTGGAGAATTGTCGCAGTCTTTGTTGTACATGCCGACGGGGCAATCGCGCTTGCAGAAGTCGCAGTAGGTTTGATAGTCGGTGCAGCAATCGCCGTACGTTTCACAGCTGTCAAAGTCACAAAAGCAAAGCACAACGTCTGCATATTCGGTCTCGCTTAAGTCGCACTGGTTCTCGCAAGTGCCCTCCACGATGACCTACAGAGCAGAGTCGGATGAAACGCACGACGTTGGAAAGTCTCGTGGAGCAAATGCAACAACGAACCCTCGACGTCGTCTGGCCGGAAAGCGCTGAGTCAGTTTGAGCTGCGACGGTGTGCAGCAGGACTGCTACGACGTAAACGAATAGACATCATAAAGTGGAGAAATAACGAGGTGTCTTTGTCGCGACGATGCAATCACATTCACACACAAGCACTACACAGCTTTGCCATGCTTCAACACAAACCTGTCAGCAGCACGGCAGCAGTAGGCAGCATGGTGCTTGCTCTTGGGCAGCCCCCGACCAGGGCGTGGCCCTACGCGACCAATTAGTCTTTCCGTAGTCACTACCTTGTGGCGGTACAAGGGATGAACGGCCGCCAATATACTCGACGAAGATCTACGATGAATGGCTCTGTTGCACTTGAGCACCGCGGACGGAACAAGAAATCCGCCACCAGCGGGCAAAGCAAAGACTGCTTTTCGCACGAGTTTGTTTGTGGCACAATTATTTTTGGTTGTGCAGACAGTTGACCACTTGCGGAGTCTACCTTCCGCGCATACTCCTGCTCGTCGTCACGTTGCACCACAGCTTTTATGCCACGTTGAACGAGTGGGAGCCTTTCGTTTCGTCGAAGTTCGAACCCCAGTCCGTAACAAAGTGTTGCTTGGCGCCTCAAGAACCGTCGTGGGCAAGCAGAACAACTATGAAGCGTTCACTTCCACGAGAACAACGGCACTCTGTGCACAGGCACAACACGATGAGACTTCACACCGTTCGTTCTAGGTTTGCAGCGCACGCGTTGCTTTGCAGTGCTTCATCGCAACGCACGCCGTGTATGCCATGTATGCCATGTCTGTGTTGACACAACGAATACCTACATCGTTCTCGCTGTTGTGAGTGAAGTGTGCAACGCAGTGGCTGTCTTTGCCCGTTGCCAACTCGCCTGGCTTCCCCCTAGCTTCCGCCTGTCTGTCCGTGCGCTACCAGCAATGCAGTAGCAACAACTCGAGCGCTGTTCTATTATTGTTGCGTTGCGTTGCGTTGTTGTGTTGTGCTACGTTGGTGTTTTCATGCACGCAGACGGACGTGTCGAGAGTTGCTCGGCGGAGGACGGGGTGGGGGGTGGGTGACGGAGTGGCTGGCAGTGACGGTGTGTGTGCATAAGGGCGGTGGCGGCGACGTGGGCGGTGGCGAGCTGAGGAGAGTGAGGGGAAGCGACGGTGTGGGTGCGGTGGTAGTAGGTAGCAGCAGGACGACGCACACAAGCGAGTGTCTTGCGGCGTAATCCACCTTTATCCTATCAGTGGACAACGGCAACTTCGTCGCTCTTGCTCGTACAGCCGCTAGCGAACAGTTCATTTGTTGGGTTTCCTCATTTGCATAGCAGCAAGCGCGTTCGTACATCCATCCAGTCGTTCACTTTTCCGACGGGAGGCGGGAGGCGCGAGGCGTGAAGCGGGGGCGAAATAGCCGCTTAGTTTAGGAGCGAATGAGTGCGGCGTGGTGTGCAGTTCAAGGATATGGGGTTTCCGCGCGGACGGTGGTCGCCAAAGCACGCGGCGTAGCGGTGTAAAGTCCTCTTGACTTACTCGCTTACCGTCGAAACGCTGCAGCGCCGTGCCCGCCCGCGTCAGCCCGCAGCAGCCCGCAGCAGCCAACGTGCGTTCGTGCACAAAGGAAGGAATTCTGGAATTCTTGGACTTCTGTTCGTTCCTTCCTTCGCCGTCGTTGTGTTGTTATGTTGTTGTGTTGTGGAAACTCGGAAACTCGTTGGGGTGTGTGTGTACGCGCAATGCTGACGCGTCCACCGTCACTGACGCCGTCACTGTCCACAGTTCCCAAACACACACGCACACGCGTGCAAGGGTTCGTGTCGTACATGGTGTGTTGTTGACGGCGTTGCGCCTCACATTGTCTGCGTGGATGGACGGAACGGAAGACGCGCGTGTACAGTGCATGTACCATGGTGCACACGATGCGGTCGATGATGTACGTGGCGACGACAGACGGATAGACAGCGAACCACAGCGAACGACAACGACGGCGAGCAGAAAGGACAACGGCTCTCCCTCTTCCTTCCTTCCTTCCTTCCTTCCTTCCTTCCTTCCGCTTCAGATTCAGATTCGTTGTCTCTGGCTGGGAAAGGAAAGGAAAGAAGAGCCCTCAACTCCAACTCAACTCCCAAAGAAGGAAGGAAGGATGGAAGGAAGGAAGGATGGATGGATGGAGAAAGGCCGCAGGAGAAAGAAAGAAAGAAAGGCTGCGATCGATCGATCGATCAATGTAAGCCGCTGTGACATTGTGTATTATGCCTGCGGCATCGTCCCGCCTCCCTACGTTTCCCCAGCGAGCTGCGCGTTTGCTGGTTTCGGAACGGTACACATGCCATTCACACAAAGAAAGAAGAAAGCACGAAAGCACAAAGACCACAAAGACAAAGACAAAGACGAGGCGTTGCGCGCGAGCCAGCGCGGCTCTCTCACTCTCTCTTTCTTCGCTGTGTCGCTCTCTCTCTCTCTCTCTCTCTCTCTCTGTCTTCGCTGTGTCACTCTACGTCGCTGCGTGGCTGCTGCGTCGCTAAATTGTAATTGTTCGATCATTCAGACGACGACAACGACACAACGACGACGACAACGACACAACGACGACGACGCTGCAACGCTGCAACGCTGCAACGCTGCAAAACGAACGAACGAACGAGCGAACGAACGAACGAACGAAGGCGACGAAAGTGCTTTTGAGATCGATCAACAAACGAACGACCGAACGAACGAACGACGAAGAAGTCATCTCAAGAAATGGTCTAATGACTGAATCAGGAAAATCAAGGGGGAATAGCAAAGATGGGGGGGAAGGCTCGCGATTTACGCGAATGATGGTGGGCATCGAAGTGATTTTCGAGATGTTGCCGTCTCATCCCCCAAAATGTGATTTTCATACTGTACACGATTTTTCAACAATTTCTTCTAAATTTTGGGCTAGACGTGAGATGTTCTTACTGGGGTGGTGTGGGCAGGATGCCCAACAAAACGTTGTTGGCCTTGGATCTTTCTTCAACGCCGACGACCACGTAGGGGCAGGTGACGACACTTGCGGAGGCTCCCATTAGTCGACTGGCTTGGACGGCAAGACGGAGCAACGTTGGTGTCGCGTGTTGCGGCAACACCCCGAGCTGCAGGGGTGTGTTGGGCACACGAACAAGTAGCGGCAAAGCATGTGGGCTTGGATTTTTTTTTCTTGTTTTGTTTCCATTGTTTTCAAGTTGAGGATTTGATTGGATCGCCAAAATTGCAAACTTCCATGCCAAAATATGTTCGCGCTGTATCCTCCGCGACGCATGTGCCGCGTAGTTCCAACAACCAACTCCCGAAACCGTCTGCCGATTCGAAGCTTACAGTGTCGTCATACCGGTCCAAGCAGCGCGATTTGCTCTTTGCGAGCCAGCTGTGGGACGCCTTTGATGCAATGGAACTGACTAGCATCAGCAACCTCCCACCAACACAAGTTCTAGCGCGCGACCCAGCACAGCCATCCCCGCGCATGAAGTGTCCACCGGCTTTGTGGAAGGTGATACAAGAGCATGGCGGTTACATTGAAGTGGGTGCCTGTGGCGTCTCACGTCACAGGATCAAGGTCCAGTTTGATTTGTGGAAGAAATCTCGATTTGGAGCGACATCAGACCTCGTCCCAGCGACAAACGTCGACAATATGATTCGCATTCTTGGAGGATTGGTGCCGACGGCGGCGAGGCTTGTTGCATGAACGACGGAGATGTACAAAGGACAAAGGAAAATCTATAGTGCCAGTTGCTCGACGTTGAATTGTTTCTATTCGTTGGACAGGTGGGGCCTGCCACTAATTTTGGGAGCTCAACGAAAGTGGCGCGTGGAGTTGTTCGCCGACGCCGTCTGCAATCACCACGACGAACGTCTGTATCTGCAGCTCCATATCTACGAACGGCCGCAATACCAGAAATTCCGCAAAGCGCTTGTGGCTGGCTATCCGGAATTCGAGGCGCAGTGCACCGAATGTGATGAAAAGTGCGATTGTTTGGAGCGTGTGGTCGTGGAGACCTATGATATGTGCGCACGAGTGTTTCTGGACCGCGTGCGAGGTCCATCCCTCAGGCGCAATTTCGAAGTCCCTTCTGCCGGTGCAAAATTGCCAGTGGCAACTGCTGCGAGCGTCTACTACATTGCCGGGGCACTCTTACACAAGATAAAGCGAAAAGGCGCGAGTCAGTTTGGAGTGTCATCCGCCGGCCAACGGGCGTTCGCTTCGTTTGGAGTGTCGCACTCCGTCACCAGGGGAGAGGCGATGGCAGCTGAACGACAAAGTGGAGCGGCTGGCGTACAGTCACGGTTCGTTGGCCTTTGTGTCGAAGTGCTTATACGAGTTGGTTTACAAACTGGAGTTAGTATATTGGAAAAATTTAAGCTTAATGTCCCGGGCGGTCGAACAACCCGTTCTCCCGCCTTGCTGTGTGCTCGGCGAACTTTCTGTGCCACGATGGAAGCATCTGCGCTCTCCGCACTTGCGAAGCGCGTTCCAGACGCAGCTGCTGAACAGTCAAGCCGTCACGTGGTCCCTCTTCGCTTATTCCAGCGAATGTCCCGGTGTTGTGGTTCCAGGCAAGTCCACAGTGTACGGTCATTGCGTCGACTGCAAGATTGCCAACTCGCGCTGCACATCGTGCGTCGACGTTGCCATCTGCACCTGATCGCCAAACATCCTTCTGTCAGCTCGCAAAACACCCGATGCCTGATGCACGTTGCGGGTGATGACACTTCTCAGATACCGCGACGACGGAAGGTGAGGATGAGCTGCGCGCAAGCCCTCGTAAGCTTGGAATGGCAGTTTCAAGAAATGTCGATCGCCGCTCGAAAGTATCCCGGGCTGTATCTGAACCACATTTCGGGCCCAATCTGAGGGAGGACGCCATGTTGGTAAACTGGTTTTGAGCATTTCAACCGCTGCACGGGATTGCTCAGGAGTTTCGCAGACCTTGTCGAAATAAGCTCGTGCCTTCGGAATGGCGGCGGACAGTATTTCACTCATCTGTAGTTCATTTTGCTTGCAGTTCTCACTTCGACTCGTCCTCACGGCCACGGACACGGACCACGTTGCTAGCCAGCTTCAACATGTTGAGCCGGTAGTTTTTCGACCGAAGAATTTTGATCTGTCGAACGAGTTGATTCAGCTTCTCACCTTGTTGTTCCGTCGTCATGTCTGTATGAGCAGTTTTGCTGTTGACATTGTCAGTGCCTAATCGAGCACACTTTGCTGATGCACATTTGCGTTCGGCAACCGACTTGCGCGGAGAGTCGAACGTTTGCCGACAACTCGAGTTTTCGAACGGTGGATCCACCTGCCGGTGTGCATGCAAAATGATGAACTTCAACTTCACTGTTCACACGCCTTGATTGTAACATGCAGTGGCAGTGGCCGTCAGCTCCAGACGTCGACGCGCGAAAGCCAATGAGTGCTCACTCAAGTGCGCGTTGTTCCCGCCGATATGAAATGCATCGCGCCGAGTCGACATCGTTCATCGACAGCTATGTGGCAAATTTGTTCGAATTCTTGTTGGCTCTTGGGAAAATCGCAACGACGCACTCCTTGATAAGTAGGCGCGTCAGGATTCGCATCAGTACAACCAACGACTCTCTCTTCATATATATTGCGGCACCTCTCCCAATACGGGGCCTCGCCATCCAACGAAACCATGGCATTCGCTCACTATCACCGATACGCCTGGAGCCGTCATCGACAAGAGGGGCTTTGTACAGACCCATTCGCGAGTCATCTTCGGTTTTGCGAGCGACAATAACGTGTTCACCTCGCGCAATGCCTACGACACTACGCGTGCGTTGCTGACGCGTAATCGTCATTGCTTCCATCCGTTCGCGCCGGGCGACATTTGGCACGGAAACGGCCCGCATTTGATTGCGACCCAATAATTTGTGCCGTTGCTGCAGCCCAGAAACCACGCGTCTGCCGTTTCTTCCACGGTTGGACGTTCCTTCTGTCGCTCGAGGTGGCTCGAGGACCCTCCCAGTGACCGAGGCAACCACCACGGTCGCCAACGACCACAGCATCCACAACTGCCCCGGTCTCTGTTCGAACGACGTCGCAACAGTTTCGAACGACAAGCAAAACAGACAACCAAAAAGGATGCCCACCATCATTCTCTCAGCCTTGAATCCATCGGATCACGTGATCCATTTTTTTCATTTTTTCGTTTCACTCACTGTGGCTGATAGTCACAAACATGGCACAAAAGGAGCCAAGTGGTTTTCTCTCCAGATTTCATAAAGGTACTGCTCCAGCCTTCCCCCCCATCTTTGCTATTCCCCCTTGAGTCAAGGCATAAGGTTGAATGACCACACGCGGTACATTCTTCGACCCTCTCTCTGCCCATGGATTGGACCACTTGACGTGACCACCGCGAGCGGCGATGCAACTTTTGCACATTCTTCGACCCTCTCTCTACCCATGGATTGGACCGCTTGACCACCGCGAGTGGCAATGCAACATTTGCACATTCTTCGACCCTCTACCCATAGATTGGACCACTTGACCACCACGACTGGACGCTGCATTAGTGACTGTTACAGGTGTGGCGCATTACTTTACAAATGATTGCGCCTACTGGTTGGTGGACAGCCCCTCGAGCAAGACGCACCGCGATCAAATCAATGTCGCAGCGTGCTTCCGCTTATGTGTCGCTTTATCCTTGGCTGCCACCGTCATGATTTCCTGCCGTGACTCGTGTCGTGTTTTGTTGCTTGGTCTCCCTGCTCTTGGTAAACCCATCGGACAAAGCTTGAGGTCCGCCAGCTCGCGAGGCCAAGGGAGCTGAGGGCCTTCATCTGTCTGATCAGCGCGCATCGCTGTCGCAAGCACTTCTGCTTGCTCCATCCACGCCGCCACGGTCTCGAAATGCTCGAGCAAATACTCAGGCTGCACTCCAATGTCCTTGGCATGTGCGAGGAGGTGAATGCACGGTATAGATGTGATCTGCAACATGAAGGAGTGTTTTTAGACAGTCGGCAAGCGCGTTCTGTCGCAACTGTTGCGCAGCAGATGCAGAGCGCACACACCTGCGGTCGGTTGCACGAACATCTACAAGCATAGAACCCGGTCCTTGTCTCATCGGGTTCTATGCTGGTCTTGAAAGTCTTTGTTGCACCACCGGAGCTCACTGCGATGTATTGCAGTCAACGACAACCAGGTACAATGGACGGTGAAGCAATGGCATATTACAGTGCAAGTGCACGGGAATAAGGGTGAGTCGTCACCTCTCACATCGGCCTTGGTGTTGTTCGATGCTCTGTCGACAGAGACGCCATATACCCGAGTATCTAGAACTTGTCGTCCGGCCTCGAGCTTTAGTCGCACAGCCCTAGGACAAACCTTGCTCTTGGCGCTAGCCTCCCTCGCCATGTGGATCGTGGCAGTCAGCCGTTTGTGTTCTTGTTCTACAGCTGCAATCACCCTGACCGTTATGTTCGGACTTGTGGCGACAACTGCCATCTAAACTTACCAGACTTGACGAAATTGTATGGGTCTGTTCCTCTAATGCAATGCTGATTGAGCACTCTATTCATTCCCTTACCACAGCCACACACACGATAAAAAGACGCTCAAAGGCCGACCAGCAGGCGGCGCACATACCTCGGACGGTTTAGTCGTCGTGAATTCTCGAAGCTTGCGCGGATGGTAGAGGGGAAATTGTAGATGGTAGGGATGGCGTTGTACCCAGGTCTGGAAAGCTGGCGCGGCGTTGGCGAGTTCACGATTAAAATCCTCAGCAGTTACACATCGGACCAATCGGCGATATCGGCGTTGTAGCTTTTTAGACTTGGAGTTCATCGAACGGTAGTTGGAACAAAGAAATCGGAAAGTCTGCGTGCAAGCGTCTGGCTCAGATGTTGGCATCGGTTGACCACTGGAATTCACGGGGGTTATGCGTATGTTGTTCATCATTCCTTTCATCCCGTCCCTACATCATGCAGTGGAAGTCATTGAATGTCAGCGAAAGTTCTTCGATTCCGTGACACTACTCACATTACGATGGAGCAATCCAACTCCCGTAGCTCTGGGATGTGGCGGTGCACAGTTGTATCAAATCTGGACCAGGCCGCCCCGGTCTCGGAGCCAATGTGAAGCATGATAGAAAGCATGTGTGAGCGGTGACCGCTATCCATCACGTGCCTGGTGTAAATGCAACCTTCTGCGGGGCCATAGGCACGGGCTGCATCCTATGCAAGGAATTCAGGAGTTACTGATCGCGCAGCAAGGAAATGAGGCACAGCATGCGTCAACATACTATGCAGTGCACTCTGGACAAACACTTTAACGCCTTTGCCGCCCACTTGAAGACGATTTGAATCGACTCGAAGTAGCGACTTCCGTTGCTGATCTTCCTGGAAGGTAATAACAATCTATTGTGACGGCGCGGTCGACAAATGCGTGGACAACGATCGGAACGTACTCCAGTGCAGGCTTACACCATGTAGCTTCGTCATACGTCAATTGAATGCCGCGGCTAGCCTTTTTGCGCTTGTCAAATTGTTGCTTGCACGCCTTCTTTACGTGCTCTCGAGCTTCCTTAGGGCTCATAGTTGTGTAGTAAACCCCATGACCTTGGGCACGCATGTCGGCAACCAATTGCGGCAGTTGCTTCATGTTGGTAGGCCATGTCCCGAACTGCATCTCATGACTCTCCTTGACTGCTTGTCGTGCGAGGCCTGGCCATTTGTCGATAGTAGGCGCATAAGCCTTCAAATGTTGAATAGCGTTCCGCTGTGTCCATCGTCTTGGTTCAACAGTAAACAATGCCGTTGCCAGCGCTCGTCCGCTATACACGGTCCTTGTGAACGTCATGTCAGATTGCGAGCACGTGTGAGATGTCCGTAAAACCTTGAGCTCCCAAGTCACATCCCCATCGTCGACGCCCATGCTGACGTCGAAATCGCTCTGTGCGTTGCTCACTGCACGGCTGTAATCGTGCGAGGCTTGCTCTGAAAACCGGTTGCTTCCACCACTGTTTCCTTCGGAGGCGCCAATGTGTGGCTTGTATACAGCACGGTCTCGGCCGTTGACGCGCGCACGGTGCTGCCTTGCCTGTGCCACGTTCTTTACTGGTTTCCACACAACGAGCCAAGGGCATGGGTGCGCATCGCCCCGATTATTGGAGCCACATTCAAACCTCTGGTCGTACATGCTACACAAATGGACTTGTAAGGGCGACGAAACATACACTCACATGAGCACAATCACGAACTCTCGTCTGCTATGCCTAACAGATCTTTTGTTGACTTCGCAATACTCCATCACGAGGCGTTGACAGCCGTCAGCGTGATTGCATCTCCTTCCGACAAAAAGGATCTTATCTTTGATCCGCTTCAACTCAGATATGGTTCGGATCTTGCCCCCGTGCCACAGAGCTTTCGGTCGCTGCTTCCTAGCCGCTTTGGGCACACGGGGCGCCACTCCAGCGAGAACGCGTACCTACACGTGTTGATGCAGCCGCCGCCACCGCCGCCACAACGACAACGGCAACAGTCACAGAAGTCACATGCTGTGCGACACACACGAGGCGGGGTTTCGAGACGCACCGTTTCGGGTGGCACCGCCAGCTCCGGTGGCACCGTCAGCTCCGGTGACACCGCCAGCTCCGGTGACACCGCCAGCTCCGTGTCCTTGTCCGCGGAACTATTGGACGCAGTGAGATGCTCCCGAAGCTGTGGAAAGTGGGCTGTTAGAAGGTATGCCCTGATCGACCCATATCACAAGCCAGAACACAACGTACCCGGCGCAACAATTGACGTTTCGTGCCCGTTGTGCATACGCCATACTTCTTCAGCAAGCGTTTGGCCTCCGCGCAGTTAATTAAGCCCCTGTGGAGTCTGTACAATGCTTCCGCCGACTGCCCTTGTTTTGCGCGGCCAGCGTACTCAGTGTACGCATCAGCTGCGTCTTGCTTACGTGCTAGCGCCCAGCCCAATGTCACAAGCCTGGCACGCATTGCGGCTGCGCACAGTGTAGGAATTAGTGTACTGTAATGAACGCCGCGTTGCGCGATGAATTCGCCCGTCCTGTGGTGTAGCTCATGCTGCTTTGCTTTGAACGTTCGACCCGGTTTGGCATTGAGACTCACCGTCAAGGAACCATCTTTGCCCTGACTATGCACGCACCCTTTCTGCCATATCCCTTGCTTCCACACCCACACGTCTCCTCTTCGCCTTTCTTCGACGTAAGGCCCGCAATGATGGAATAAGTGCACGGTTGTTGACCCACCTTCGATGTTGAACTCGCTCTTGACTTGAAGCTCACGGGCAATAGGGTGGTAGCCCCATATATAAATTGCCAAGTCAAGATCCTTTGCGAGAGCTAAAATTTCAGCTTCATCGTTGATCCAAGTCATGCTTTTCGCGGCGACCATGATGTAATTCTGTCTCTTTTCCGAGCAGCGCTGAAAGTTGGCGAAGTATTCTTCAGGCAAAGTGCCACGGAGCGTCTGAAGCAATACCTCTGCATCACGCGGCCGCTCTGATATCTCGTTGGCCACCCCCTGTGGCTCTAGAGCCATGTCGATGAGGGTGTGCACATGTCGTCGTCTTATTTCCTCGTGCGTACTCTGGCATGCTCGTGCCACACCATGGAAGAAGCAGTTGCCATCGGCGGGCTCTTCTACATACCCGAAGCCGTACAACCAGAGAAGCCACTCAACATGTTCACTGTCACAGTGTACCAGCTGCGAGCAGCTCTTGAACTTGGCCAGGGGTGTGTCCTTGGGATACACTGCGCGGTTGAGATCGCTTCCATCGCCAGACTTGCACCAACGCTCCCAAAGAGCGTCCACAGAGTTAGGCATCTTTGAATTTGGAGCGAGATTGCCGACATACATTTCGCTGTCGCGCCAGTAGATTGGTGTCTTCAACGCCGTGTTGCTATGCAATGCATGTTGTGCAATCAATCCACGCTTGCCTTGTCGAAAGCACAACGCGTCTCTCCGTCATCTTGAAAGGTCACACAAGTGCCTGGTCGAACATACACGCACAACGCACAACCCACGACTCACCACCACCACCACCACCACCACCACCACCACCACCACCACCACCACCACCATGCATGCATGCTTCCATCAAAAAGCAAGACGCGGTGTATCATAGATCGACCTGACGACGTAAGTAAGGGCGTCAATCAAAGATCAAAGCAAAGGTAAGTAAGGAAGTGACACGGCAGGCAATCAATCTTCAATCTTCGGTCAGCTGACG
>ENA-OWNT01003005-OWNT01003005.1-seawater-metagenome-genome-assembly--contig:-NODE-3005-length-16546-cov-5.593904_pt1 | contig 16546 bp, 3 predicted proteins | sample MGYA00238136_ERZ651165 | MGnify/ENA primary metagenome ERZ651165 (study PRJEB26861, sample SAMN08777766) | seawater metagenome | isolation source: coastal seawater | place: USA: Florida | collected...
TCGCCGCTATTAATGGGCCTCACAATACTGTACTTGCGGGACCCAATAATTTGCTGGAGCAAGTTATAAATGCACTCCGCAGCCGCAACTTCAAAGTGAAAAAACTCACCGTGTCACATGCGTTCCATTCGAGGTCTATGGACACCATTTTGGAAGACTTCGCATTGCTGGCAAAAAGTGTCAAGTTTTCGTCTCCAGCAGTGATTTTGATCCCAAGTAAAGTAGGCTGCTTGGACCATCGTGACGTGTCTCCCACTTTGCAAGCAAACCACGTGATGTGTGATCCTAAGTATTGGGTTGATCACGTCAGGGACACCGTTGACTTTTGGAGTGCCATGTCACGTCTTGCGGTCGTGAGGCCCGCGCTGAGCCAAGGAGGAGACCAGTCACATTCTCTGCCGCACACACCTTTAGTAATGATTGAGATTGGACCAGCGCCACACATGCTCGGCTTGATTGCTCGAGCAGCTGCTCAGAGTCCTGGCGACAACACATGCTTGTCATTCGCATCACGTCAGTGTTCTTCCATACCCACACTTCGGAAGCCTGCTGCAACGGCATCAATCCAGCCAGGATCAAACCAGCCTTTGTGCCGTACCGTTGCGCAACTCTACGTTGCAGGTATCAATTTGAATTGGCAACTGTTGTTTCATGACCTTTTTGTGGATTCACACTCCCAACATTCGCACGGATTGCAGAAAAGATCGATTTCGGTCACACAAAACCGGCCTTTTAGATTTCTGCATGGACTACCAGCCTCTTCATTCGATCGCAAACGATGTGTTGCAGACTGCTGCTTCAAACGTGGTCGTGCAGCAGGAGATAAAGACAGGTTGCCGGTATCAGTTACCGACGTAGCTGCTGGTGTGGATGACGGAAATTCGCCCGCCGCTGCCGCAAAGTCCAACAGCTTTTCTGTGGCGAAAGTTCGAAATACCATCTTGGATGCTTTTGGGTTCGGCGTCAATGGAAGTGGTGCCGTGTCTGACGACAGCGATTTGAATATGCTCGGTACCGACTCGCTGATGAATGTTGAGATTTGTAGATCTTTGTCTGTGATCTCCGGAATCGATGTTTCGGCCGATATCGTCCCAACATTCAAGTCAATCAACAGAATATTTCAGTTTCTTAACAGTCAGCGCGAGTCAACTTTACAGCCCGACATTGCCGTGGTTGACGAATCTTCCGTGACCAGGCATCGTGAGAGTGATCTTTTTCCTCTTTACGGTATTCAGCGTGCTTACTGGATTGGGACGCAGGTCCCAGCATCTCTCGGCGGCGTTCATGCCAACTTCTTTGTTGAGCGTCAATTTTCGTGTCAGTTGCAACCTTTTGAAGTCGAGCGCGCGATGTACCGAGTAATAATGGCGCAACCTGGGCTTCGGGTGACATTTACTTCAAGCGGACATGCGAAAATACTTGAAATGCATGACTTAGAGCCTTGGTCGTTGAATGTTGAGGATTTGCGATCTTTTGGTGGCAACGTCCAATCTAAGTTGATCAAGTTACGGGCGAAATTGCAAAAGGATGCTTGTTCATATCTTCAGTCGGCTGCGTCATCGGAAAAATCACTTCTGTTTCATGCAACTCTGATTTTGGTGCATGAAACGTGTTCAATTATGTGCCTGACTTGGAGTCTATTTGTAGTTGATGGATACTCTGAAAGTCTGTTTTGGCAACTGTTGGCTCGAGAACTCAATTCCGTAGAAAACCCCAACAATGGGCAGTCGTTGATCTCGAAAGACGAGTTCACACAGCTAGTTGACAAAGTAACTGCAACCCGTTCTCTTCAACAAACTTCAGAGGCATACACGAAATCTCAACAGTACTGGAGGAGTCGACTTCAGTCTCTTCCCCATCGCCCAGCGTGGCCGGCTGTTCGGGAAGGTGACGAAACCGTGTCGAGTGTGTTCTTTACTCACAAGAAGTTTTCGCTGTCGCCAGCAGAATGGCAAACGCTGTCGAATTTTCGGCACCAACTGTGTCCAGACGTATCGGTGAATGCTATTTTGTGCTCAGTATTCAGCTTAGCGTTGTCACGCTGGTCCACCACGAAACGGTTCTTGCTAACAGTGATGGCAACACATCGGAATCATCGAAGATATCCAATGATAAATGATGTGATTGGAAATTTTGGCGGAACAGTCTTGCTCGACTGCAACGTCGCATGCCGTTCAAAAGATGTCGACGAAACGTTTGTGTCAGTTGCCAAGAAGTTGAACACGCAATTACTTAAGGACGTCTCAAATCTTGAATACGATGGGACTTTAGTTCAACAAGACTTGAATCGATCAACAGAAAGTGCCTTCAATGCTGTTGCCCCGTTCGCATTCTCAAGCACGATTGGGATTGCTGGTGAACGGACGGAAGCCTCACAACCGTTTCATTCTACTCGTCGTTACTCGTGTGTGCAGTTGCCTCAAACGTGGATGGATTTTCAGGTTTCAAATTCCGAGGAAGGTGGCCTTGACTGTTGCTTGGATGTGTTGGAAGGGCAGTTCAACGAACGAATGATTCACAAGTTCACAGCGTGCTTGCAGCATATTCTTCACGCAATAACCAGCGACCGCGACTCCTGGCAAGGTGCAGCATCACGACTGTTTCCAGCTGTGGAACCAGCTCGACCCATCCGGCCTCCGTCTGCAAACGTCGAACCACAACTCCTGCATCATGGCTTCTTGAAACAGTGCTTACGGCACCCAGAAGCAACAGCACTGATATCTGCTGAAGGCAAAGAATTAAGTTATGGGCAGATGGCATTGGCCTCGCATCGTTTGGTCAGCCGCATCTCCAGTACAACAGGAGTTCCGCTACTTGGGCCGTTGCCAGCAGAACCAATAATAATTGCGGTCTTGATCCCCAAGAACGAGTGGCAAGTCATTAGTGCTCTCGCCACACTTCGACACCCAGGAGGAGCGTACTTACCCATCGACCCTCACAAAATTCCAGAAACTCGTGTGAAGCATCTACTCGCTGTTTCAGGCGCAAGCTTGGTTCTTACAGACTCATGGACTCACACTCAGTTTGGATGGGTTGATGCATTGCCGAACTTGCTTGTTGTGGACAAGTTAGTGGGCTCTAGTTGCAACGCTCTCGGTCACAAGGAATTTGAACGCGTCGTAGATGAGGAGTCAAACTTTATGAGACGTGAGCTCGTGGAGTGGTCGAAAGACGCTGCAAACAACTTAGCTTATCTCTTGTACACTTCAGGATCCACCGGAGAGCCTAAAGGCGTGTGCTGTCATCATATCGGAGCAGTCAATACACTGGCTGACCTGAATGAAGCCTATCATGTTGGTGCTACCGATCGGGTTTTACAGTTGTCTTCCCTGAGTTTTGATTTGTCTGTGTATGACATTTTTGGTATGCTATCTGCCGGTGGAAGTATCGTACTTCCGGTGGATATATCAGTGGATGCGAACCCTTTAGCGTGGTTGGAAACTCTGTCGCGAGATCGAGTCACTGTCTGGAACAGCGTTCCAGCATTTGTTGAATTGGTTGTCAGTGCCGCTGAGCAGACAAAGCAACAATTGCCGACGTGCCTTCGGTGGGTCATGATGAGCGGTGACTGGATCCCTTTGTCGTTACCCACGCGCCTTCGTGCCGTAGCCGCCAACCCAGAATTACGAGTGATTAGCATGGGTGGTGCAACAGAAGCAGCGATTTGGTCCAACATCTTTGAAATTGAGAAACGTCCTGAGTCATCCAGCTGCGCTCCTCCGGGGTGGTCCAGCATTCCGTACGGTCAGCCGCTGCGCAATCAGACAATGTATATTCTCGACGAAGACAGCATGGAGCATTGCGAGGAGGATGTCACTGGTATGATCTACATTGGAGGAATAGGCGTTGCACTCGGATACTTCAATGATCCTGTGCGTACTGCTCGCCAATTCATCACTCATCCACGAACGGGAGAACGTTTATTCCGAACTGGAGATCTGGGTCGACTTCGCCCGGGTGGTCTGATCGAGATCCAGGGCCGTGAAGATTCGCAAGTGAAGTTGAATGGATTTCGCGTGGAACTGGGAGAAATTGAATCCATTGCTGATACGGTTGAATCTGTACGCAAGAGCACAGCTGTCGTTGTGAAAGATCCCGGCGCCGTGCTGATTCTCGTCGCTGAAGTTGATAGTGAAATTTTCCATCACCAAGAAACGTCAGCTGCTGTGAGAGTACGTATCACCAGCTTGCTGGCCGAGGAGTTGCCACGATACATGATTCCAAAATACGTCGTCTTCGTTGATTCTCCGATACCACTGAACGTGAATGGGAAAGTTGACCGGACCGAAGTTGCCAAAATAGCGATGCAGAAGGCCCGTGAACTCACAACAGTCAAAAAGCGCCATCCCGAGAGTGGTGGTGGTGTTGACGTCATTCCTGAAGGTATTGAACCCACACAGGTGTCGCTGTTCACAAAAGTGTGCAAAGTTCTTGCGTCGATATTTGCGCAAGCTCTACACATCAACGGTAGCGATGAAAGTGGATCCTCCGATGGTGATTCGAGTTTGTCTCCAGGAATTGACTATCGCGACACCGTGTTTGAGCTTGGTGGTGATTCCATCACGTTCATCGAAATTGTATCCAGATGCGCGGCAGTCGGTCTGTCAGTCGCAATTGCTGAAATATTTGCGCATCCGTCGGTGTTGGAGCTGGCGGTAAAACTGATCACAAACGGAACTGTATCTGACACCTCAAATCTAGGAAGTCCTACTGCCCCGTACGCGTCCAATTCATCAGCTCCACCATTTGTGCTCCCGGATCGGAATTCATCAACAGACCATTTACCATTTGCGTTGGTTGGCATCCAGCGAGGGTATTGGATTGGTCTGCAACTTCCCACGGAACTTGGAGGCATCAATAATCACTTCTACCGTGAATACAAAATTGATGGCCACTTGGTCCGCGCTGATGTTTTAACGCAGGTGATCTTTGCCATGCTTGCCCGGCACCCGGGCCTTCGTTCTGTTGTGGAGGATGATTGCATGCGCGTGCTCGAGCTTGAACATTTCTACTCATCCGACGGGCAGTATTCATCATACTCTGTGCCATTGTTGGACTTTACCGGATTACCCGTACAAGAACAAAACGAGAGGATCCTTCAAATCCGGCGTGACTGGCGTTCTGGGCCAACCGTTTCGTCTTGGCCACTGTGGCAGGTTTGTGTTGTACACTTGAACAACGAAACTAATTCATCCATGCTAATTTTGGACACCAGCATCATGGCCGCCGACGGCCCAACAGCGGGAATTGTTCGTGACGAAGGTCTTGCGTTGTACACCGCGATGTGTTTCTCTGCGAGTCCACAGAAGTCGGGCGGCATATTGCCACAGCTTCAGGACGCCGTTGCGTGCTTGCCACCTATCAACGCGACGTTTCGAGACTACTCGCTGGCCCTGGGTGGAGAAGAATTCATGTCATCCAAACTATACCAGGATGCCAAAGCATATTGGATGAAACGCATAGATTCTGGCTTCCCAAGCTACCCGGATGTACCGTTGTTGAATCGTCAACCAGACGAGCTAGGCACCCCACATTTCAACCACTACGGGGGTGCGTGCTCCAAGCGCGAATGGAGCCAAATGCAGCGCATGTGTGCCAAAGCCCGTGCTACTCCAAGCATGGTCTTCGTGGCCCTGTACGTTCAAGCTTTAGCACGCATGAGTACATCCAAGCAGTTTGTGGTCACAGTTATGCACACAAAACGCTGGAATGTTCACGAGGACGTCAACAAAATCGTGGGCAATTTTGCACAGACCGTATTACTTGCAGTGGACGTCTCAGGCGCTCGGTCATGTTCGTTCAGTGAGCATGTTGGGCGTTTGGCTCGACAGCTCACCGAAGATTTAGATCATGCAGCATTCGCTGGAACAGAAGTATCACAAGAAATCAATAGTCGCCGCAAGGCCACGTTCCAAGTGGTTTCACCATTCGCTTGTACCAGCACACTTAGTTTCGAAAAGTCCACTCACTCCCAAGACAACGGTGGACCATCAATGAATCGTCCAGCCGTTCCACCGTCAGTGCGTGCGCAACGTGTCTACAGCTGCGTCCAAGTTCCTCATACCTGGATGGACCACCAAGTTGCAGAAGATGATGGGTGCTTATTGTACAACTTCGACGTGCTAGACGGCATGTTTGAGCCAGGCGTTGTTGAAAAAATAGTCTTTTCTTACGAGCATATGTTGCACAAGTTATCTGCAGACCTCAACAACTGGAATGTGCCAGTTGCCACATTGTTTGCACCAGTGGAACCAGCACGACCGATCCGGCCTCCGTCTGCAAACGTCGAACCACAACTCCTGCATCATGGCTTCTTGAAACAGTGCTTACGGCACCCAGAAGCAACAGCACTGATATCTGCTGAAGGCAAAGAATTAAGTTATGGGCAGATGGCATTGGCCTCGCATCGTTTGGTCAGCCGCATCTCCAGTACAACAGGAGTTCCGCTACTTGGGCCGTTGCCAGCAGAACCAATAATAATTGCGGTCTTGATCCCCAAGAACGAGTGGCAAGTCATTAGTGCTCTCGCCACACTTCGACACCCAGGAGGAGCGTACTTACCCATCGACCCTCACAAAATTCCAGAAACTCGTGTGAAGCATCTACTCGCTGTTTCAGGCGCAAGCTTGGTTCTTACAGACTCATGGACTCACACTCAGTTTGGATGGGTTGATGCATTGCCGAACTTGCTTGTTGTGGACAAGTTAGTGGGCTCTAGTTGCAACGCTCTCGGTCACAAGGAATTTGAACGCGTCGTAGATGAGGAGTCAAACTTTATGAGACGTGAGCTCGTGGAGTGGTCGAAAGACGCTGCAAACAACTTAGCTTATCTCTTGTACACTTCAGGATCCACCGGAGAGCCTAAAGGCGTGTGCTGTCATCATATCGGAGCAGTCAATACACTGGCTGACCTGAATGAAGCCTATCATGTTGGTGCTACCGATCGGGTTTTACAGTTGTCTTCCCTGAGTTTTGATTTGTCTGTGTATGACATTTTTGGTATGCTATCTGCCGGTGGAAGTATCGTACTTCCGGTGGATATATCAGTGGATGCGAACCCTTTAGCGTGGTTGGAAACTCTGTCGCGAGATCGAGTCACTGTCTGGAACAGCGTTCCAGCATTTGTTGAATTGGTTGTCAGTGCCGCTGAGCAGACAAAGCAACAATTGCCGACGTGCCTTCGGTGGGTCATGATGAGCGGTGACTGGATCCCTTTGTCGTTACCCACGCGCCTTCGTGCCGTAGCCGCCAACCCAGAATTACGAGTGATTAGCATGGGTGGTGCAACAGAAGCAGCGATTTGGTCCAACATCTTTGAAATTGAGAAACGTCCTGAGTCATCCAGCTGCGCTCCTCCGGGGTGGTCCAGCATTCCGTACGGTCAGCCGCTGCGCAATCAGACAATGTATATTCTCGACGAAGACAGCATGGAGCATTGCGAGGAGGATGTCACTGGTATGATCTACATTGGAGGAATAGGCGTTGCACTCGGATACTTCAATGATCCTGTGCGTACTGCTCGCCAATTCATCACTCATCCACGAACGGGAGAACGTTTATTCCGAACTGGAGATCTGGGTCGACTTCGCCCGAGTGGTCTGATCGAGATTCAGGGCCGTGAAGATTCGCAAGTGAAGTTGAATGGATTTCGCGTGGAACTGGGAGAAATTGAGGCTGTCTTGCTTGATGTCACCGAAGTAACGGCAGCTGTTTGTGCTGTTGTCGACAATCGCCTGATTGGCTACGTGTGTGTCGAAGACGATACAAACGCACCTGACATTGAGAAGATATTAGACAAGTGTGCCAGGCTTTGCACGACAGATTTACCGTCGTACATGACGCCCAGCCTGATCCTGCACATCACTTCAATTCCGTTGAACCGCAACGGAAAAGTAGATCGGAAACAGCTACCGTCTCCTCCATCGTCGCCTCGGCGAATGCCTCGCACATCAACCTCTGTTTCGAGTACTGATGTTTTAACGGACACTGAACAAGCAGTAATCGTGGAATTCGACAAAATCCTTGGCGATAATGACACCTTTGAGTCACAGTTTTCGCCCGAACGGCGAGCAGACGACTTCTTTGAGAGTGGCGGGAATTCACTATCGGCTCTGCAATTGCTTCTGAGCCTGAAGTCTAGATTCGATATACGTATTTACGTTGCAGACTTTGTTCAGAACTCAACAGTTGCCAAGTTAGCGGCTTTAATTGATGGCTTCAATCACACCTCCGCAACCCCAACATCAGGGATTGACGTCGATGGTGGGAGCAGTCAACCTGCTCGGATTGTAGAATTGGTTCCGCACAACCCAACCGAAGGGCCACAGTGTACTCCTTTGTACCTGATCCACGCATCTGGTACGAGTTCACTCGCATACAAAGAGCTGAGCTCTCGTATTGCATCCCAGCAGCGCGAACTGTCAACTAGTCGCATCGGTGGAATCTTCGTCGTCGAAGACCCCTCTTTGGAGACAGGCATTGATTCTGGATTTCGATCCATAAAGGACATCGCAGACTACTATTGCAATCTCGTGGTTAAACATGTGTCCACTCTGCAGAAATCAGACGAAGCTGCAGACGCTTCGTACAATCACAGCATCTTCCTCGGTGGTTGGTCGTTCGGTGGCGTTGTGGCAGTGGAAATAGGAAAACTAATGCAGGAGTCGACGGCTTGTCATGTGAAAGTGCGAAGTTTGGTGTTGTTCGACGCGCCAATCGCGTTAGATGACTCGGTGAATGAGGACTCTGCCCACAAACTCTCTCTTCCGGCGACTGCTGCCGATATCGAAAAGCAACTCGATATTGACGTCAAGCGTATCCGCACGAACTTTCAACGCACATTTGTGGGAGAAGACATCGATGCGGAACAATCCAGCGTTGTCACGGAGTCGATTGAAAAGGCTGTCGCACATTTTCGAAATTGTAGCCGGCTGTTATACTACCACCGAACCCAAGCAGATCCTTTATTGCGATGCCCGACTACACATTTTGTGGCTGGCCTTGACTCTGCTGTGCTGTGCCCTCCTCGTGAGCTCCAAGCATTGTTTGCCCCTGATGCGGGTGCAACCGGCAACAGTCTGCTGTCGACAATCCAGTGCGCCGGAGCAACGCACTGGACGCTGCTCCAAACCCCAGCGCTCAATGATATTGTAAGCGCAATGTTGGGCACGCATGAAGAAAACACCTGCTGCAATTGAGCGGTACGCAGAAGGCAGCCGCTAATTTCTAACGAAAGCCTCTAAAATTATTATTTTTACTTCAATTTATGCTCGTGAAATTTGATGCTTGTGAGTTTGTCATCAACCACCACCCCGCTTCGCATTTCGTGGCACTGTCAACAGACACCAACTTTGCAACAAATGCCACCTGCATCGATGCGAGAGATGGCAGTCTTCACCAACAGACCACCAAACAAGCTCAGCATTTCGGAGCACACCGCAGCCTCCGTCCCCGTTTCAAAGTGCTCTAAACAAATATCCCGTTGAAAAGCGCGTACAAGTGATGCGGCAGAATGGTTCATGTACAATTGGAGTGCTCCAATTGAAAACTCGCATCCAGCACAGAGTTGTGGGTCAGATTGAAGGGAATGCTCCGGGCAATGATGTGCTGCAGAGTTCGCTTCAACATTTGTTGCTGGACACAACGAAACCCGAGCATCACTGCAAATGGTTTGAGCGCCCACGGCGTGTAAAACGCATTGGTACACTGCTGGATTTGTACGCTTGCTGAGGACGGTGCAGGCAGTTTGCTCCGCTTCGGGAAGAAAAGAACACAACCTTGCCGTCGCGCTCTGGAACAATTCTTGCTTCGTTGCATTCAACCGAAGTACTTGATCAACAGTACGCACGACTTTCTTGCACGTGGAACACAACGCCTCGCCAACGTCGACACCTGCCAAAGTAAAAGCTTCGTTGCTCACTCCTTCGGGGAGCAGAATGTCGGGAGAAGAACCGTCGACTGCACTCAGTAATGTCGCACACGCCAGAAGAAGTACGACGACGCGGTGGACAACGCAGTGAACCGTCATTGTTGCAGCCTCAACGCAGTACTCTGAGTCTCGAAGTTTACATGGCGGTATTTCTCGCCACACCTGTGGGAAAAGATTCCGAGTTGAAAATGTGTGTCTTTGGTGTGTGAAAGTAGATGCGCTGCCACATTTTGTGTGTCCGTCTCAGATTCGAGCTCTTCTTTCCTGGAGGCCGCGCCAAAAGACTACAGTGTGAAAGAACTGTATGCATACTACCTACGCCGTTCTGCACCTCGCCATGTGTCCCACAAAACCCACCACAGCTGTTGTTCCTTTCCAGCAACCTCGGTTATCGTCGTCACTCCGGTCGCTGAGTCTGGAAGACGTCAACCACCCAGAAACAAATTCTGCCGTCGAACGACTCCTTTCTTCGAGCGGCGTGCATCCGCCTTCGACGTTTCGTCTTCTGGTCTTCGTTTCTTCTTGTCAAAGGGACAACCAAACCAAACCAAACCAAACCACGGAAAAGGTAGAGGCAGATGGCAGAGGTCAGTGGGTGTCGAAGCAGCGTGACCCATACACAGCACACATACCATACGACTCAGCCGTCGGTCGTCCGTCCGTCAGTGTTGCGGTTTGCGGTGTCCGTCGAAGTTCGAAGCTTTCTGCGTTCGTCGTTCGTCGTTCGTTGTTCGTCGTTCGTCGTCCGTCCTTCGTCGTCCGTCCTTCGTTGTCGTCGTCTGTCTTTGGATACTTTGTGAACGACAGTGAGTGAGTGGGCGATTGTGAGGGAACTCCCACACAACGACGACCCACCGACAACAACCGGTTGCTGTTGAGAAGATCAAATTATACAATTACCTCTGCGTATTTACTTATCACAGTTGATCTAATTTTGTACAGCACATTCAGTCAATACTGCTTAGAACTTAGAACAAACCGTGCTCTCGCTGTGGCCATTGGCCATTTAGTTTCTGCATTTACATGCCGGATATTTGACAATGTGTGCTGCACTGTTCCTCTATCATAAAAGTGTAATAAGAGTACCGTACTCACCAAGTGAACACCGCACAACTTTTATGGTGTGTCGATACTGTGTCGAAATGCCATTCACTTTGGCACAACAAGTACCCTTCATGGTACTCAGTACTATCAAACTCCGCATACATGAATGTATCGCCGTTCAGTGGGCGTGACCGTGAAAAATGAAAAATCGGACATCATGTGCCCATCGCCGAGGTTATGGACGAGATCCCTAAATGTAAGTAACCATACAGTACTTAAATAACATTTTATGTTCACAGTAGATAGTTCACTATAAAGCTAAAACAGAATATGCACAGTGCGTCCGCCGTGTGTGGTCGTGACTGTCGTGACGTCCGTCGTGACGTGGTGGCGATGATGTTGATTGAGCTCCACCACTGCGCTGTGTGTGGGCAGTACATATCTTCATTTGACATTAAACAATATAGTACCATCATGATCGTTCAAAATGGTATAATTGCAATTGTAGATAACATGTCGTGTCACTGACTGACGTCCACTGACGTCCACTTGGAAGCGATGAACGATGGCCGCACACACAGCACGACCAACCCGCGTTCTCGTTGTTCAGTCTGCGGGAGCTCGCGGCAACCATGATTCCACTAATTCCCATTAAAGGATTATAAGCAGCGATCCGCACCCACTTCCACCAATACACACAATCAACACTATCGCTCAAATGTAATCTCTATTTAGGACTATCATTGATATTGCGTTTGGGCGTTAGTGTGTGCCGGTGGGATGATGGACGTGTGGGTGTGGGTGTGGGCTGCTGCAACGACGTCAGGCATAGTTTGTTGTGCGCATGTGCCACCTTCGCACCTTTGTGTTGCCCATGCCGCCACCGCCACCGCCACCGTCGTCGCAGAGTTGTTGTCGTCGTAAGGTTGTTCCAGGTCGGTGTTGTCGTCGTACTTCTGCCGTCGTTCCAGACATTGTCCACAAAACTCTTCGTCTGTCCGTCTGTGCAAAAGGAAGGACCTGCTTAAAGGAAGAAAAGAAACCCCGCAAACACCCTCCTCCACCAAGAAGGTGTTTTGGGAAGCGAACACTGAAGCTACTCTCTACCAGTGTTGTTGTTGTTGCATTGCGCGACGACTGCTCGCTTGCTCGCTTTTTGCGCTACGGACATACGGATGGATACGTGTACAACGACAACAAGTGTCGGCTTCTCATGCATGCATGTATGTAAGTTGTGTGCACATCGGCACGGCCTTTGCCCAGCCCTTTCCCTTGCCTCTGCCCGCTCGTCGTGGTCGTGGTCGTCGCCAGTTCTCGTTGAAGTCGATCGCGTCCACGTTGTCATCACCGTGGCTGTCGTTGTGAGTGTTGTCGTCGTCGTCGTTGTTGCCGTTGTTGACGCTGCCGTCTTGAAGACCACCGAATTGGTGTGGTCACAGTGCCGGACAACTGACTAGGAAACCGTGAACAGCTCCGACTCAAAAGTTCGTGACGGCAAGAAGTGTATTTTGGTCCCAAGTGTGACGCGCATTTCAACATCTCTCAAACTTTTTCTGCCGCAGCAATTCGACATGCCTCGACAAGGAATGCGGTCCCACAGCTCTGGCCGAGGACGCGCTAGAGGACGCGGTGGGAACCGAGGCGCAGGCCGAGGAAGCGGAAGCGGAAGCGGAAGCGGAAGCGGAAGAGGAAGAGGAAGAGGAAGAGGAAGAGGAAGAGGAAGAGGAAGCGGAAGAGGACCTGGTCGGCAACGGGACCAGAGGAATGGCAACGGTCAGCAGGGCCCAAAGATCAAGGAATCAACCGCGGCCAAGATGGTGATCGCAATGTGCAAAGGCGACAAGAGACACGTGCGCGCATTGAGTCCTGATTTTTTGCGCGGTATCTGTGAATTCAAGGTAGCGAGAGAGTTGCAATGGCTGCTTATGGAAGAAGAGCATTCTGGCGGAAAGACCGGCATTGATTTGATGTGTAAGGCCATTCGCCACTGCCTTGACTACCAGCCCACACAATTTGTGGCAGCGGTGGCCCCGCCAATTGCGCGGTTGACGCGCCGAGACTTCACCAGCGTTTGCGAGAACTCCGATGAAGTATTCACAAAACTTCTACTTGTGGAAGGTATGGTTCACAAATTCTCGCAATGGCGGTTCTCGCGCCAAGACCCACTGCTTCAATCGTTGAAGAGTGTCGTGCTACACTGTGGGCGCACTGGTGAAGGTCGGATCAACAGTAGTTTGAAGGAACTCGCCAACACACTCATCGAAGCTGACCCCTCGAACTGTGATGAATTGCGCGTTGTATTTCATGGACCACGCGGACCAGGACAGTCACAACCGAGCGCTTCCAACACTCGGATCGAAGGTGAAGAGGTACCCCCGACGCATTCAACTAGCGGATGGCGTCACAGCAATGACTTTGACGACTATCGTGATGTCACAATTATACCTGAAGTGGACGAAGCAGCTTGCCTTGAACAGCCATATCTTCCCCCTCAGGGAAAGGCGCCTTCATCAGCTGGCAACCAGATCCATGCGCCAGATTTGATTTCCTTGTGTGTAAGCCAGAAACTTGACCGTCAATTCCGACTTCTTCGGCATGATTTCGTGGGCCCTCTTCGAAAAGCAGTGGCTGAAGGCGCAAAAGAGTATCGCACTGGTCGCCACATCCATCACAGCGCTCCAACGTATTTGAATGCGCGAATGGAGTGCTTTGTTGTTCACGAAACACATCCGTGCATCTTGACCAGCTTTTCATTGCCGACTTGGCACCGCGCGCAAAAGTGCAAATCGAAAAAGCAATTGCGCAATTTTTGGGAATCAAAAGCTGGAAGTCGAGTTCTAGCAAAAGGATCTCTGGTCGGTATCCTTGTGGAGGGGAATCTGGCAGCTTTGGCAGTGGTCGAGGTGCGGGACACAAAACATTTAATGAGTGGATTCGAGACAGAATACAAAAGCAGTGGGAGTGCGAAGGATAAATCTGTGTCCCAGTGTGACAATATCTTGCAGATCATCTCAGATGAGGGCGAAATACCGCTATCACAACTCAAGCAAAAGTACGCGACCCGTTTCAAGACCAACTTAAAAGTCGCGAGCAAAAAATCGCTCAAACAATACGTCAGCAATTGCAATGCATTGAAAACATTTGTTGGAACAGACGGCACAACAATCATGGTGACGGCCGTGAGCCGCGGAAACAGTTCGAAATCCCAATACAAAACGCAGGAGCAACGGATACTTCAACTTGTCAAGGAGTCGCCACGAGCCGAATTGCAGTTGTCATTGCTCAAAGAATTATACATGAGCCGGTTCAAAATGGAATTAGAGAAGCCTGACAAAACTTCACTGAAGAAGATGCTCAACAGCTACACAAGTCTGCAGACTTTTTTGCACTCGAACGGCAACGACACCATGGTCAAAGCAGCAAATGTGGACGTTCAAACGGCGAATCAAACATCACAGGCGAAGCAAATTGTGGATCTGGTTAAGGCAGTGGGTGGCAAATTAAATCTATCGGAACTGCGCAAGCAATTCAAGGACAAATTCAAGTCCGAGCTGAACGTGCCTTCATCATCAACTCTGACAAAATACATCAACGGCTGCGATAATCTCTGCACAGTTCGTATGGAGAGTGATACTTTTGTCAGCGTGGCTGGCACAACCACCTCCAATGCTAAAAGATCGAAAAAGTCAACTGCCTCACGAAGTGAATTGCGACCCAAAGTTGGGCTGCGAATCATTGGTTCCCACGCGCGATTGCAACTGGCGAGTGTGTGGTTACCTCAAATGGCATCTGCTGGCTCTCAACGCGTCCAGCATCAACCAACCATGACGTTGGTATCAATTTGCCAGAACTTCTTCACCTATGAGCCCATTCTGGAACGACTGCAATCCATGATGAATATCCCACTTTCAAAGGAACTGGTGTGCGGAGTTTGTGACGACAGCCATGATGATTTCTATCTGAATGGGGTGGACGTAGAAGATCAACTCCGCAAGCATGAGACTCGCGATGGATTCGCTTATGATGCAGCTCAGCAGGAAGCTTTTCGAATGTCTCTTCGAAGGCGCGTAGCTCTAACTCAAGGGCCGCCTGGCACCGGAAAAAGTCATCTTGGTGAGCGACTTATTCAAACTATTGTCGAAGAAACCGACAAACGCATCCTAGTTGTTACCTACACCAACCACGCCCTGGACGATATTTTGAGCGGACTGGTTGACCTCGGCTTGAACGACGGAATTGTACGACTTGGGTTTGGATGCAAGCACCCGAAGGTTGTACTCTTGGCAATGCATAAGCAAAGTGGTCGCTCCAATGGGAACCGCAGCTTTGGTCGTCAGTACGCACGCATTATGCAGGCATTGGAGGAGGAGGAAGCCGCAATGAACGACCTCAGTCGGGAGCTCCGGCGCAAGCAACACAAGTTCGATGACGTTATGGAATTTCTTGATCGCTCGGGCAACAGTGATATTGCCCGACAGCTGGAGATTCCTGATACATTGACCGATGGCTTCCAAATTAAGGCGCGGAAGAACGATTTGTGGAAACGATGGTGCACGAACCGTGCTCCGGGCCATCTGCAGCATATAGTCGACCAAGCAAAAGTTGAACGAAGATCGGGTGTGTTCATTGCTCCGCACATCCTCCAACAGGTCGACGTTGAAAATATGTGGTTACATTATCGACCCGACGGCCCGCCAGAAATGGACCATGGGAAAGAGCAGGTTGTTTTTTACGATATTGATTCACAGGAAGCAACCGATCGCGTGCAACATGGCAACACTGTGTTCATTGCAAAGCACAAAACTAGTGGATACCATTTTTTGCATTGGAGCAGCAGTGACAACTCCGTGGCGTTTGTTCCCAAATCTCAAATTGAACGAAAAGAACGCATTTTGTGGACAATTGAGCAATTCGACGTGACATCTGATGCAGTATTCTTTCGCTCGGGCCGACTATCCGAGGATCATGATGTTGGGTTGCTGAGGGAAGCAAGATATCTTGGATTGTGTGCAGATGGAGCGGAAGTGAGTTTGGTCCCTGCCAAAGATGCTGGAGGTGTGCCACCAGTTTGCGCAGCTTTCCACGTGCAGCGCGCCGCCGAAGACATGGTGTGGAATTTGGACACTAACGCTCGGAAGGCGCTGTTAGCACGGTGGAACCGACACATGGACGCTCCACTGTACAACAAGCTGTCGCAGTGTTGGGCACGACATAATCGATTGCAGCAAAAATTGGCATCATTGAAACGCTCGCAATGGGTGGAGGTGATGAGAACAAAACGTATTGTTGGATGCACGACAAATGGTGCAGCACGTTACGCTGCCGAGCTTCAACGCCTCAAGTTCAGTGTGCTTGTCGTCGAAGAAGCTGGGGAAGTTTTGGAAGCTCACATAATATCCGCACTGCAGAAGGAAACCGAGCACCTTATTATGATTGGTGACCACCAGCAATTGCGCCCTAAATTGGAAAACTACGATTTGGAAGTTGCCGCCAACACGACACATAACTTCAATGTCTCGCTCTTTGAGCGCCTAGTGCAAAGTGGATTTCCCTGTGCGACACTGCAAACACAGC
>ENA-OWNT01003006-OWNT01003006.1-seawater-metagenome-genome-assembly--contig:-NODE-3006-length-16542-cov-4.436077_pt1 | contig 16542 bp, 7 predicted proteins | sample MGYA00238136_ERZ651165 | MGnify/ENA primary metagenome ERZ651165 (study PRJEB26861, sample SAMN08777766) | seawater metagenome | isolation source: coastal seawater | place: USA: Florida | collected...
AAAATATTGGTTGAATCAGGCGAGACCGAAAACGATTTAATTAAGCCCGGTTGACCAATCGGTTGGCCTTGACCACTAAGCGGAATATAAGTCAGCTGGCTTTGCGCAAAAAACTTAAATTGATCTGCAATAGGATCAGGCTCAAGATTTTCTTCTGCGTTAGTTTCATCTGACATTGTTTCCTGCGCAACCCCTGGCTGTTCAGGAGTAACATCAACTTCTGCTGACGTATTTGCATTAGGTTGCAGAGCCTGAACTTCAATTGGGTGAAAGTGCTCTGTAACGACTAAACCATCACGACTTGGTAAAGCAATCGACTTAACTTTTTCTACTTTAGGTTTTTCTAATAATGGTTTGCCATGATTCACCGCGACATTTACAACAAATCCCGTGCTATCTGGAAGCCATTGATACGGTGTTTTAGTTAAAAAGCCATTTAAGGTCGATTGCGTAACTTGTTCAAGTCTTCTGCTTTGCACATCGAAAACCCATAAGGTCGCTGAATTTGATTGTTCCAAAACAAAACTTAAATAGCGACTATTTGCAGACCATTTAACATCGCGAATTTCGCCATCAGGTAAGTTATTGATATTCAATACTGAGCCTGAAATTACGTGTTTTATTTCTATCTCAACGTATCGCTTAATATCGTGGCGAGAAAAATTATAGGGATTAAACTCAATACCAAACAAATTAAGCTGTGGCTGAGCCTGTTTGGTTTTTCCTAACGAATGAGAAGACAACTGAACCAACCAATCATTATCCGGGCTCATTAAAATATCTGGCGTAGATTGCACTTCTACTAAACGGGCGAATTCAGGCGTTGGTGTTTGGTATTCGCTTGAGTTTGTATTAGCTATAGCGTCAGAGCTTATCAAAAGTGAAACGAAAAAAACGCCAAAGACAGACGATATTGTGCGGTACATACTTTTCCCCCAAACATTTAGTTGCGAAATAATATACTTAAATCATTAAAAATGCAGCTATTTACGGCTATCTTGAAGCATAATTTGTGGTTTTGATAAACAATAAACCTAGCCATTTGTATACGAAAGCTCGCTTGTTACAGTTTGCTACTCGTACCTCGTTTTAATTGCAATTATGTATTTTTCAGCATCGAGTTTTAACGAAATTTCAGTTAGACTTCACGCCCGCAAAAATCCTACGTTAAAGAGATAATTATGAGTAAACGTGTTTTAGTAATTGGCTATGTTTGGCCTGAGCCGAATTCATCCGCAGCTGGAACGCATATGATGTCATTGCTCAAGCTCTTTCGTTCACAAAATTGGCAAGTCGAATTTGCCACACCAGCTCAACCAACAGAACATATGGTTGATCTAAGAAACCATGGTATTAGCAGTAAAGAAATTGCATTAAATTGTTCGAGCTTTGATGATTACCTCAAAGACTTTGCCCCTGATATCGTCATGTTTGATCGCTTCATGATGGAAGAACAATTTGGTTGGCGAGTTGATAAATTCGCGCCAAATGCGCTTAAAATTTTAGATACTGAAGACTTACAATGTTTAAGGCAAGCACGGCACAGTGCACAAAAAGCCAAAAGAGAGTTTACACTTGCTGATTTGCAAAGCGACATTGCTAAGCGAGAAGTCGCCGCAATCCTTCGCTGTGATCTGAGTTTAATTATCTCAAGTTACGAAATGTCTTTGCTTGAAACATTCTTTAAAGTTGATTTAAGTTTATGCCACCACTTGCCATTTTTGGTTAATCTTGAAGAACTACCTGAGGTCTTACCTAGCTTTGAGCAAAGAGCCCATTTTATGACTATTGGTAATTTTAGACATGCTCCAAACTGGGATGCTGTTTTATACCTTCAAGAAATTTGGCCGCTCATTAAAAAGCAATTGCCTGAAGCAGAGTTACATATTTATGGCTCTTACCCACCACCAAAAGCGACTGCGTTAAATAACCCAAAGACAGGTTTTTTAATCAAAGGTTGGGCTAATGATGCAAACCAAGTGATGCAAAATGCCAGAGTATGTCTAGCGCCGTTACGATTTGGTGCAGGGATTAAAGGCAAATTACTGGAAGCCATGATTAACCAAACACCGAGCATTACAACCGACATTGGTGCCGAAGGCATGACGAATGGCCAAGAGTGGCCAGGGTTTATAGTTAATACTGCTGAAGAATTTGCCAACGCCGCAGTAAAGCTTTATCAACAAGAAAGTGAATTTAATCGTAGTGTAAATAATGGCAAAGTGCTGCTCAACGAATTTTACGATAAGGTCGAATTAAGCGACAATTTAGTGAGAAAAATTAATTCAGTAGCAAACAACCTAGACGCACATCGTATGACTAATTTTACCGGCCAAATGTTAAAGCATCATACAATGAAAAGTACGCAATATATGGCTCAATGGATTGAAGCAAAAAACAAAAATAATTCACAATAAATTGCTAGACATACCCTCAAAAGTGATTAGAATTCGCACCGTTTCTAACAAAGCATACCAGTTAGGTTAACTTAAGCTATAGTTAACCTAATATTTACTTTTACCACCCTCATTTGGTTAAAAACTTGAACACAGCTAGTTTTACGCAAAAAAGAAAGTTTATTGTTAAGCTTGGCAAAATGCTGCATAAATACGGCACACCTGCCTACCGACTTGAAGCCCATTTAATGGAAGTCGCAACACATCTCAATTTAAAGTCTTCTTTTGTAATGTCACCCACTTCCGTCACATTTGTTATTTGGACTGAAGGCCATGAAGAAGAGTATACCCATGTAGCTCGTGTTGATCCGGGCGATCATGACTTAGGCTCATTAGCTGATACGGATGATGTGGTTAACCGTTTGTTGGCTGGTGAATTATCAATCGAAGAAGCTGAAAACAGTTTAGAAAAAATCGACACAAGCAAAAGCCCTTATAATAATTGGTTTACTGCATTTGCTTTTATGGTATCTGGTTCTGCATTTGCCATGCTGATGGGTACCAGTTGGAATGATGTCTTTTGGTCAGGACTCATTTCATTGATTGTATTCTTGTTTGTTCTTTGGTCAGCGCGTTCGAAGCGCGTCACACACATGCTCGAACCATTAGTTGCCATTGCGGCATCCATTGCTGCATGTGCAGTCAGCAGCTATATCGATCCCGGTGTAAATATAAGGTTAGTGGTGCTTTCATCAATCATTGTATTTATTCCTGGTCTAGCATTTGCTCTAGGCTTTGCTGAGTTATCGGCTAGACACTTGGTATCTGGAACAGCACGTGTAATGGACGCCATTATGATGTTGTTCAAATTATACTTTGGGGCTTTTTTAGGTATAAGTATTGGCTTTGCACTATTTGGAAAAACAGACTTTATCCAACCTGAAGCATTACCCAAGTGGACGGCATGGTTAGCAATATTATTACTTTGTAGTAGCTTAATTATTATTTTCAGAACAAAGTTAAAACATGCTAGTTGGTCGATTGCTTCTGGCTTTATTGCCTATGCTGCGAGTATTAGTGCTGCTGTTTATTTTGATTACAGCATTGGGGCTTTTGTTGGCGCATTTGCAGTTGGCGTATTCAGTAACCTCTTTAATCGAATCGTCAATGCACCTGCATCAATTGTTGCAATGCAGGGGTTGATCGTTTTAGTACCTGGCTCGAAAACTTATATTGGCCTTAATTCATTGATTGAAGGCCAGAGCTTTGTTAATGCAGATCAAATAGGTCAACAAACATTTTTGATCTTCATGTCATTGGTAGCCGGTCTTATATTTGCGAATGTGGCCTTACCACCAAAGAAGAGCCTTTAACATTAGGGCTGAGCATTCTCAGCCCTAAGTTGTCCTCATTATTAAAGAGCTCCTTTTACATTAAACACTCTTTTTTGCAGAAAAGCTTGTCATTAACACCGCTCTCGTTCCTTGTATCACAGTGTTACCTGCTTCTATGTAGGCAAGGCAAAAGTTTTGCTATTTAGTTGTTCTAAATAAGCAGTTTTTAACGCGGTTAGTGGCAACTTAAATTCCTCAAAATGTTTTGAGATGATTAAGGGTTGATGTTACTTCATTGCATTATTAAGCTGCGATTTTTGGCTCCCCTCACAAATCAATTTATCTTCAACACAATAAATAATCATGGGTATTAAATATCGCACCACGCAATGCAAAATTAATTGCAGAGCTGCTGCCATACATTGTACTTAACTCAAAGTGTTAAGGCCTAGTGTTCTTGGTTTATAGGTAATGGAAGTTGTGAACGAAACCATTTAGCATAGTCTTACTAGCATATCTGTATAAGCCCTAAGCTCCTTATTGATACAAAACGAGTACGACTCTCATTCATTTTTCAGCGACACTCACTATCTAGAAGGCATAAACCAATATCAAAGCACGGCTTTAAGTTAAAAGTTTATTAATTTTTATTTGTGAATTTGAATATAAGAACACTTGAATAATAATTAAGTAATTTTAACTCTATAAAAACATACACAACTATTTCATATACTTATAATCAAAATAGCATTAATCACAACTAATCACTTCATTTCAAGATTTCCATTTTTAAAAGCGATAACTTAATAAACATTGCAGAACAGTCGCAATTGTTAAATAAATGCTTTCAAGGGGAATCAAAGCATGAACATAAATAATAAAAAGCCGCTTGCTGTTTTAATCAGCAGCATTCTTATGGCATCAACAGCAGGTTTTAGTTCTTCAGCTATTGCACAAGGTGCCCAAACAGATGAAGTTGAAGTAATTCAAGTTCGTGGGATCCGTGGTAGTGTCGTAAAGTCTATCAATGCAAAACGCTTCGCCAACTCAATTGTAGACGCCGTATCTTCTGAAGACATCGGTAAGTTTCCAGACCAAAACGTTGCAGAGTCTCTACAGCGTATCACAGGTGTATCAATGAGCCGTAACTTCGGTGAAGGTGAGCGCATTAGTATCCGTGGTACTTCAGAAAACCAAAACCGTACACTATTAAATGGTCAAGCTGTTGGTTCTGCTGATTGGTGGGTAGATTCATCCGCAAGCCGTGGTTTTAACTATACGATGCTACCTTCTGAAATTGTATCAGGTTTAGAAGTATATAAATCACCAGAAGCTGACATCGACGAAGGCTCTATTGGTGGTACTGTTATCGTTAAAACGCGCAAACCTCTTGATTTAGATGCAAATAAAATTGCAGGTTCAGTGATCATGCAGCACAGTGAAGTGTCAGGTGAAACAGATCCTCAGTTAGCAGGTTTATACAGTTGGAAAAACGACGAAGAATCAATTGGCGCATTAGTATCAGTTTTCAGACAAGAGCGTAATCTACGCCGAGATGGTATTGAGGCATGGAGTTGGACGCACCGTGATGAAACACTTGAAGACGGTACTGTCGTTGAGAATGTTTATACACCTGGTGGTGGTGGATCTGCCATGTTCACTCAAGAACGTGTACGTACTGGTTTTAATTTAACACTTCAATATCGCCCTTCGGATAACATGGACGTTACTTTTAACGCGTTAAATTCAACTTTAGAAGCAAATAACGCAAACCAAAACTTCTTATGGTTGCCTGGTTACGGTGGTTCAAAATATCAATCTTTAGATGTGGTTGATCATGCTAAAGTGGGGAGATTTGCACAAGCTGGCACGCTTGGGCTATCACCTGATGGCAACAATATCTTAGATGAAACTAAAATTCGTAATTCAAAACTTAAAACCAACTCATATGACTTAAAGCTAATTCATGACGGCGAAACATGGAAATCTAGCTACCATGTTGGTGTGACAGAAGGTTCTGGTGGTACGCAAACAGACCGAAGTGTTGGCTGGGAAGGCAATGCTGTTCATAGCTATAACGCACAAAATGTTGAAAGCATTGAAACAAGCTATGCGAAAAGCCCTGCGGACGGTAAACATTGGGATTTAGGCTTTTTACGATATGACTCAAATGATGCTTTAGATAAAGAATATTACGGCCAAACTGACTTCGAACGTGCAATCGATGTGGCTGTATTCAGTAAAATCAAAATGGGTGTTAAATACCGTGATCACAAACGTGAGAATATTCGCCTCCGTTCACAAACTCGTACAGATTTAGACTGGAATTTAGCCGATTATTCATACGCTTCACCAAGTGACTTCTTATCTGGTATCGGCACATCTGGCACATTAAGTAGCTACGCGATGACCGATTTAGATAAAACAAGAGCGGCAGGTGATGCACTATCTTGGCAATACGATTACCTTTATGACAGCAACTTCGCAATCACTGAAAAAATCTTAGCAAGCTATATCAAGGCTGATATCGATGCTGACGGCCTTCGCGGTAACTTAGGCGTTCGACTCGTAGAAACTAAGCAAACAACGGGGGCGTATGTTGGTCCTGCGGATGCAAAAGTTTGGCAAGAAGAAGACAAGAGCTATTTCGATATCTTACCGAGTATCAACCTTGCCGTTGACCTTGAAGAAGACATGATTTTACGTTTCAGTGCAGCACGCGTAATGACGCGTCCAGATTATGCTGCGATGACTAATGCTACCACGTATAACACTGAAACACGTGTAGGTACGGGTGGTAACTCAAATATCGACCCTTATAGAGCAACTCAGTTTGATGTTGGTTATGAGTGGTACTTCTCTGACGCAGGTATTTTCTCTTCAGCCCTTTTCTATAAAGATTTGCAATCTACTCTTGGTGAGAATACGCAAACAGAAACGTTTGATAATGTTGCGATTGAAATCAGTCGCCCAATCAATGGTCCTGCAGGAACTTTAAAAGGTATCGAGTTAGGTTATCAAACCGAAATTACTGAAGGCTTTGGTATAGCAGCAAACTATACGTTTGTTGATGGTGAGTCGAAAGACTTAGAGGGAAATGACATTCTGATCCCTGGCATTTCTGAGCATACTTTTAACTTCAGTACTTATTATGAGAATGAAACGTACAGCGGCCGTATTTCTTATAACTATCGTACAGGCTACGACACAGGTCGTGCATGGCCAGGTTATCAAGATGCATATGGTCAGATTGATGCGTCATTTAACTACAATGTTAATGAAAACATCACTGCTGTTTTCGAAGTTATCAACTTAACAGACGAGCACACTTTCAGCTATCAAGAAGAAGGTGTGAAGCAAGCCTTAACCGGTGTTTACAAAGATGGTAGACGCTTCATGGCAGGTTTGCGTTTCAGTTTTTAAGTCATTTCAGCTAACACAGGTATGACTTAAAAGTTTATGCAAGATCATTTGCATAAACACGGTGCTAAGCCCGGAGCACACCCCAAAGCTGGTGTACGAAAGTACATCGGCTTTCTTTTTTAATTGTTTAGCCGCTTCAGGACAATTTATGAAAATACAACAAAAACTCTCATCATATAGATACCATAAACTATACAAGGCTAGTGATTTCGTGTCATAGTTGAACCTTATTTTTGTTCAGTTTAATCTCAACTTCGCTTAGACAGGTAATCATCTCGTATTTATGGATTTTTTGCGTTTTACAGGACCTCTTCTGTTACTACTTATCTGTTTTTCAAAGCAAAGTTACGCAGATTTATTCAGTGCTACGCAACATTATCAGCAGCAAAATTTCTCCAAAGCTTATGAAGAATTCCTGCAATTGAGCGAGTTTGGTAATTCCGATGCCATGTACAACCTAGCTGTCATGTCTTTACATGGCCAAGGTACTAACAAAAGCCTTCCCAAAGCCTACGCTTGGTTTTTACTCGCCAGTGATTTCGGATTAAGTGATGCCAAACAAACTGCTGAACTAATAAGCCAAAAGTACACAGATAAACAAGTCCTTAATGATATGTATGTGGCGCTCAAACAACACTATGCGTTTGACGTTATTGCAACAAAGTACTTCCCAAGCGAATTCAGTAAACCAAAGAAATCTTTAAGCAAAGTACGCGATCACCAGCCAAATTATCCAGAACAAGCTATAAGACAAGGCGTCGAAGGCTGGGTTTGGCTAGAGTTTGATATTGATGATACTGGCGCTGTTACTGACATCAGTTTAATTGCAGCCCACCCTAAACACATTTTTTCGACAGAGCTTATCAATGCGGTGAGTCTATGGCAGTACGACACTGACAAGCCAATTAAAAATCGTTCTCTGACTTACCATTTTACAACTTTTAAAGGTAAGCAATATAAAACAGCATTTCAGAATCAAAGAAAGCAATACAAGCAATCAATTAGTGAACACATAGATGCTGCCGAACAAGGCAATGGGGAAATCCAGTTTTATATTTCACAATGGCTGCAATCGAATGATTATAACGCGAGCCAACTATTAAAATATCACTGGCAAGACGAACAAGCAGCACAAACCTTACTGTTTGCTGCAGCAAAAAATAATTTCCCGCTAGCTCAGTATAAGCTTGCAACGGGTATACTCAGCAATGACATAAATGATCCTGACAGAGCAACCGCATTAAATTGGTTAAAAATTGCAGCTCAGCATAATAACCTGCCCGCTTTATACAGACTAGGCAGCATACTTTCTGACAGCCAAAACCCAGAGTTCAGTCCCCATATTGCGCTCTCTTATTTTCAAAAAGCCGCTGAGCATGATCATTTTAGAGCTATTCGGGATATGTGTTTATTATTGAAAACAATGCCAGCCAAATCCCAAGAGTTAAAACGCTGCATTAATACAGGTCTTGATATAGATGATAGTCATCCAACTTTATTGCTTTTAAAAGCGGAAATTCAGCCAAATAACGCGCTATCTTTGAAGTATGCCAAACAAGCACTTAAAGAAGCAAAAAGTCGGAAGTGGTCTATCAAGGCTATCTCAGCGTTTATGCAAACACTTGACCCTGGCGCACTAAATTAAGTACTAGGGCGTGTTGACCTTTGCTGTTTGCTTTTGCAGCAGTGAGTTGGGTATTTAGGCCAGGCAGGGGCTGCCCCGCATAGTTATTCTATGTAAGTCAGCCGAGAACGCCGAATAAATGGCAAGCTCGCGCTGCTCGTAGAGTTCAACCAAAGGCTTCCACTACTTTGTCATTCGCCACTCACATAACTCATTATGCTTCGTAGCTCATTTCGTGTATTGAAAGCCTTTGATTTGAACAAAACTCATACCTCAAAGATAAACACGCCCTAGTGTGTATTAGCTTGAATTGCGCTGTGAAGCACTATGTCCATTTCAATATCATCAATTCGATTAATGAGAACATACTGCCCTTCTTTATCGCTGCTTAGAGATAGCGGCGTATTGATATCGTAAAGGTAAGTACCAAGCTCTTTGATAAGAGAAATCTGGCCATTCTTATTATCAAATTGATATAAGGAAAGATTATGCCCTTCGCGGATCACAAAATAGGCGCCATTTTCATGCAAAGCAGGTAAATATAGTGCGAAGGACGCGGTTAATTGCGACTCATCAAAATAACTAGCTAGTTTTGGTAATAAATATGATTTTAAGTCTTCAGCGTAATGCGTAAAAGTCACATTTCGCTCTCTCAGTGGTGGCCAGTTTTGTGACTCTTTTAGCAATTTATTCCCTGAGTCTAGCAAGGTAAAGTTCCAACTGAGAGGTTGGCCATTTTCATCTGTACTTGTAAAAAATAATGAGCGGCTATCTTCAGCCCAATATACGTTTCTGACAAACTCAAATTCAGAGGCTATTTTTACAGCCGATTTTGCAAATAAATTAATAATGACAAGCTTATTAGACTCAGTCATCAAGGCTAAGTACTGATTATCAGGAGAGAATAGTAATAACTTTGCTGCCTCATTATTTTCAAGCGTGTAAGCTAACTCAGCATTTGCTTTTAATCTGTTTCGAACCCACACTTCTGAAGATACGTCTTGCTGTGTCTGCAATGACACGAAAGCATAATAGTCACCATCACGGGACAAACTCGGTGTGACATCAATACGTGTCGCTGAACTAATTGGCACTAGATGCGTATTTACATCATCTATTTTTAACCGATACACGCTCACTTGAGCATAACCTTGTGAGTGAGCCACTAATTGGCCAGCTTGACTCACGGCTAGATCCCCAACCAAACCTGCTTTATCGTTCAGTGAAAATCGAGTCTGTTTAGAAATGTCACTGAAAAACAGTTGATCATCTGCTGTAATAATTTGTTTTGAGCGGTACCAAGCTCCAAGTGCCACATTCGAGTTTACCAGCACATCTTTGCTTAATAAGGGATCAGCAATAGATTGGCTTATTAGGTGTGGCTGATTGTTTATTTGTGACTTTAACAACAAGGTTTGTGACTCAGTATCAGCATCTAAAATTTGCCCTTTAATATGCGCATATTGAAGCTGATTAATCACATTTAATTGTTCATCAAGTTCATAAGCTTCTACTATTTGCTGATTAATCTTTTGAGTATTAAATACAATATGATTATTTGCCAGCCAATACAATTTACGAGGACCATAACCTAACTCGCAGTCAAAAAGCTTTTTCTCTTTTCCTAACCGCCACATTTCTATGGTTTGATCTACAGCTATGGCTCGAACTTCACATCTAAATGGGTCAAAGCGATAATACGCCAACCACTTACCATCTGGTGACCAAACTGGCGCTTCTTCACTGTAACTGCTGTTTTTAAGACTATGGACTATTTTACTATGGCTATCATACACAGCGAGGTCAAATTGTGATTGATTTTCCCCCAAATGACTAAAAGCCAGAAATCGACCATTCGGGGAGTAACGCAAATACACTTCAAGCCCTGGTGCGGATGTCAGTCTCGAATCATATTTAAATGGGTTGACCTGTTTTATAGGTTGATTCAAATAACTCACAGCTGTTGAAATTAATAGCCCAATGAATCCTCCAAAAAGTAACCAATAAATCGGCCTATTCACCTTCGGAGCCAAGAGTTTTTCTTTTATACTGGGTGGCTCAGATATTGTGGCGATCAGTTGATACCCTTCTCGCGGGATGGTTTTAATGAATTTAGGTGCTGCTTTGTTGTCTTTAAGGGTCTTACGCAATTGGACGATTAATTGAGAAACCGAGTTGTCACTCACAAGTGTATTCGGCCATAGCTTTTCGATAATATTATCTCGAGTCACGCACTGGCCTTGATGCTCGATTAACAGCAACAATAAAGCCATTTGCTTAGCCTCAATAGCTTGCCATTGTCCTGAAATTTTAATTTTCAGTGTCGCTGGTTCTATTAAGACGTCATTCACTAAAATACGTGACATCTGCAAAATATCAAAATACCTTATTCTGTGGTCTTACCGTAAAGTAATGGTTAAATTCGTTATAAAAGCGTATATTGTTCTACATATTACACGCTCGATATTGAACCCCATACAACTATTTTTGAGTCTGGCTATTCTTGAGGTTTGCATAAATGACATATAAAAATACAAAATCTCTGTTTGTTCTTTGCTTATTTTGCACTCAAGTTGCCGCTAATTCCTCTGAAAAAGACAATGAAAATCTTTTAGAAACAATCCAAATTAGAGGCTTTCATGACAGCGTTGTCAAATCTTTAAGCTATAAACGTTTAAATGACCAAATAAGCGACACTATCAGTGCGCAAGAGATCGGTAAGTTTCCGGATAAAAATGTGGCTGAAGCCTTGCAAAGGATCACTGGTATTTCATTATCTCGCGTACAAGGTGAAGGTGAACGTATTGGTGTTCGAGGAACGACGCCAGAGCAAAATAGAACCTTTTTAAATGGTCAATATTTAGCTTCTGCAGATTGGTGGATCTCATCTCAACCTACTCGTGGGTTTAACTTCACACTTCTACCTGCTGATATCGTCTCATCGCTCGAGGTGTATAAAACCCCTCAAGCAGATCAAGATGAAGGCTCTTTAGGTGGTAGCATCAATATTAAAACCCTAGACCCTTTATATACTGATGGCGATCTGGCTTTGATCAGTACTCAGCTACAGTACAATGACTTATCGAACGAGTTCGACCCGCAAATAAGTAGTGTTTTTAATTGGAAAAACCACGATCAAGATTTAGCCCTTTTGTTCACAGCAAGTCGTTTAAAACGTTCTCTTAGACGTGATGGACTTGAATCTTGGGGCTGGCACGAACGAGATTACAGCAAAGTCGCTGATAACCAATATATCACCAGCAATAATAAAGCTGCTGATCTCAAAAAGGTCTGGACGCCCGGTGGTGGCGGATCAGCAGTATTTCAACAACAGCGTATCTTAACCACACTAACTTCAGGCATTTCATATATTCTGAACCCACACTGGCAATTTAAGAGTCACCTACTTTATTCACAACTTGAAGCCGACAACTCAAACCAAAACTTTTTATGGCAACCTGCAATTGTATTAAACAACGGCGGTACACTTTCTAACCCCAAATTCATCGACAATACCCTGGTATATGGAGAGTATGGTCAGTTAAAAGGTGCTGAATTTAATACCAGTATGGAAGCCATATGGCGAAAGTCACAAATTGATACCAGCAGTATCCAACTTGAATTAAGCCAATCAATCCCACGATGGCAAAACCAATATCGATTTGGCTTCACACATGGTGGCGGTGGCACTAGCGAAGATTTCACTTCGCAGTTTTCTACCAATACCGACTACTCAGTCAGTACCGAGCATCATAAAAACATTGTCGCAAATTATGCTGTTTCACCTTTAGATGCAGCACAATGGCGCTTAACCGAAGCAAGAAAAGACGCCCAAGATGCAACCGACTCTTTAGTTTATCTGCAAGCTGACTTTAAGTATGAGTTAATGCATCAATCACTCTCAGATCTACAGTTTGGGATCAAGGTAAAAAAACATACTCGCGAATTTTCTAGGCTACGTTCACTCGATGGAGGAATAGATGGTTTAGCAAGTGTGTTAGATACAAACCTTGCTGAGCATCCAGCAGCATTTATTGATAACTATCTAACCAATATTGGAAATTCAGACACTTTAAAGCTGTATAGCTTCGTTGATATTGCAAGCCTTAGCCAGGCGTTTTCAACGCTCCCTTTTCAACAAGAAATAGAGACCGCTAGTCGTTTCGATATACAAGAGCAGTCTTTAGCAGGCTATATTAAGTTACTCCTTGAAGGTGAAAGCTATCGAGCTAATTTAGGGGTAAGACTGGTTAATACATGGCAAGACGCATCCGCGTTTAAACAAATTGACTCACAAACAAGTAACGGGTTTGAATGGCTTACTGATCAAAAAAATTACACAGACATATTGCCTAGTGCCAATATTAAGTTCGACCTAGATGAAGATCTTATCGCTCGTTTTTCAGTTGCTCGGGTCATGTCTCGTGCACAGTTTCATCATTTAATGCCTTCAACGAATTACAATGTGACCCAAGCGCAAGGACAAGGTGGAAACCCCAGTCTAGACCCTTACCGTGCAACTCAATTTGACGCAGGTCTAGAATGGTATTTTGAAGAAAGCGCTTTGGCCTCATTAGCTATATTTAATAAAGACGTTGAATCCTTTATTGAATTTAAAAGACAGCTCGAAAACCATGAGGGCATTATTATGTCAATCGACAGGCCAATAAATGGCAATGGTGGTAGTGTGAGGGGCCTAGAGCTTAGCTATCAACAGCATTTGTTTAACGGCTTTGGGGTAATTGCTAACTATACCTTTGTCGACGGCAGCCGCACCCAGCAGTTAACAGACACCTCAGCGCTCATACCTGGCACATCAAAACACAGTTTTAATGTCACATCATATTACGAAAATAGCTGGCTCAGCATTCGTTTTGCTTACAATTACCGTACTAAATTTGCCACAGGTATCGGCGAAGTCACCATGGATAATTATGGACAACTTGATGGCAATATCACTTTCTCTATTAATGACAAAACTGATCTGGTATTTGAATTCATTAATTTAAATAATGAAATTGCGTATACATACGAAAGAAACCAATACGCACCAACGGGCGTGTACGCTAATGGCAGGCGTTTCTATTTCGGCGCTCGTTATCAATTTTAAGATTCAAACTAGATTAGTCGCTAATTACTCTCGATTAATCGCAAACATTGGTAATCCTATGTTTGCCCTTTAAAATACTGCGCAACAAGTGAAGAACAAGGTCAAAAAATGAAATTAATAAAATCGACAATTGCTCTTGCAGTAGGTTTAGTAACCAGCTCTGCATTTGCAAATGACACTATTACAATTGAAGACATTCCTAAAATCCAATCTGTTGGTCAAACTGCAGTAGACCCTGAAGGTGAACTAGTCGCGTTCACACGCTCAGTACCAAGAGAGCTTTACATTGATGCTAACGGCAGCAATTACTCAGAGCTTTATGTTGTTGATGACAAAGGTGTTGAACGCCCTTTCATCACAGGTAAAGTGAGTGTGCGTAGCATTCAGTGGTCTGCTGATGGTGATTTCATTTACTTCTTAACTAAGAAAAAAGCTGATAAGTTCACATCTTTATACCGTATCGCTGCTAACGGTGGTGAATCGCAAAAAGTATTATCGTTAGACGGTACTTCAATCTCTAGCTACAAGCTAAATCCAAATGGCAAGCAAGTCGCTATCTTAGCCATGCCAGCTAAAGATAAGACTGAAAAAGAACTTAAAAAGCTTGGCTTTATGGCTGAAGTTTATGAGTTAGGTCTAAAAAACAAACAACTACATCTTGTTGATTTAGTGCAATCTGAAAAAGCACTTAAACCGACCGCAGTAGAAATTGAAGGTTATGTAAGCGACATCAACTTCTCTGATGAAGGTGACAAGCTACTTGTTAAAACTCAGCCTACAGCCCTGATTGACGACAAATACATGAAGTCACAGTGGCACGTTATGGACGTAGCCTCACAGAAAATTACCACGTCTTTCAAAACAGAAGGCAAGCTAGGTGCTGCTGAATTCTCATATGAAGGCGATTACGTTGCTATTCTTGGTGCAGAAGATAAACACGACCCTGCGACTGGTCGTCTATACCTAGGTAATGCGAAAACAGGTGAAATTGAAGAGTGGATCCCGAACTTTATGGGCCACATTGGTGATTTCGAGTGGGCTAACCGCCGTAACACATTAAACTTTGTTGCAAACGTGGGCGCTGAAAGCTTCGTTGGCCAAATTAAAGTAGGTTCTAACAAGTATAAGAAGATCGTTAAAGAAGGCAAACTGATTGCTTCGAACTTATCTGTATCTGATTCAGACAAGACCATCGTTCTTCGTGGTAACACTGACAAGCACCCGAACGAAGTTTTCATGCTTCGTGGTAAAAATACTAAACGTCTTTCAGATTCAAATGATTGGTTAAACGACAAACGATTTGCGAAACAAGAAAATATTTCATTCAAAGCGCGTGACGGTGTTGAGATTGGAGGCGTATTAATTTACCCACTTGATTACCAAGAAGGTAAACGTTACCCACTGATCATGGCGGTTCACGGAGGTCCTGAAAGTCATGATAAAGACGGCTGGTTAACAAGCTACTCAGATCCAGGTCAAATGGGTGCTGCCCGTGGTTATGCGGTTTTCTACCCGAACTACCGTGGTTCAACAGGTAAAGGCGTTGATTATTCTAAGCTTGGCCAAGGTGACTATGCGGGTAAAGAGTTTGACGATCTAGTTGATATGAAAAACCATTTAGTTGAAATGGGACTAGTAGATAGCAAGCGCGTTGGTATTACAGGTGGTTCATACGGTGGTTATGCTTCTGCTTGGGGTGCAACTAAACTGACTGAACACTTCGCAGCAAGTGTTATGTTTGTTGGTGTAACAAACCAGTTATCTAAGTTTGGTACAACAGACATCTCTAATGAGATGTACCTTGTACATGCCCGTTCATACCCTTGGGAAAAATGGCAGTGGTACTTAGAGCGCAGCCCAATTTACTGGGCAGGTCAGTCTGAAACGCCATTACTGATTATGCACGGTAAAGACGATCCACGTGTTCACCCTGCTCAGTCAATGGAACTATACCGTTACATGAAAGTACAAGGTAAAGATGTACGTCTTGTATATTATCCAGGTGAAGGTCATGGTAACCGTAAAGTAGCAGCTCAATATGACTACAGCATTCGTTTAATGCGTTGGATGGACAACTACCTAATTGACGGTAAAAAGACCATGCCGACTTACGAAATCGACCATGCTGCAAATTTAAAAGCAGCAAAAGAAGCTAAAAAGTAATTTAACTTCTCAAAATAAATCAAAGCCACCTGTTTTAGGTGGCTTTTTTGTATGAGTTTCATTCAACCCATCTTTTTGAATATGAAAAATTTCCATAAACTAATACTTTAGTAATAAAACTTTCACGCGTATACTCTATGCTCATTTCTAAAATAGTGACATGGAGTCAAATCAATGAAAATCTCTCGTCTAGCTCTACCATTCGTAACTGCTGCAATTTTAGCAGGTTGTTCGGCAACAGGTCCTCACCTTAAAAGTTCTGTTTCTGAAGGTGTAGCGGGTATTGAGGCGCGTTTGCCTTATGCTAACTACTCAAATTACTTTGGTTATGTAGACTCGTCAGTACAACCTGAAGGTAAGTACAAAGGCAAAGATACATATTATCTTTACGCTTGGGTACCTGCTGCGGTTGATGAAATCGGTGTATCTATGATGTCACCAGCGGTTTCAAAACCAGAAGGGGATGACTTTAAACATGCTAACTTCACACCT
>ENA-OWNT01003007-OWNT01003007.1-seawater-metagenome-genome-assembly--contig:-NODE-3007-length-16539-cov-11.977463_pt1 | contig 16539 bp, 11 predicted proteins | sample MGYA00238136_ERZ651165 | MGnify/ENA primary metagenome ERZ651165 (study PRJEB26861, sample SAMN08777766) | seawater metagenome | isolation source: coastal seawater | place: USA: Florida | collected...
CGACGGCGACGTTGCCCTGCTGATCGTAGAGCTGCTCGATGACCAGGTTGCCGCCGATCGGCTCGTAGGCCAGGAAGCCCCAGCCGGAACCCTGCAGGCCCAGCGCCGCGGCGCTGAACTGGGCGCGGAAGGCGTCGAACGAGCCGAACGCGTCGTCGATGGCCGCCGCGAGCTCGCCTTCGGGCTTGTCGCCACCGTCCGGGGACAGGTTCTTCCAGAAGACGGAGTGGTTGATGTGGCCGCCGGTGTGGAACGCGAGGTCCTTGGAGAGGCGGTTGATGTTGGCGAAGTCGCCCTTCTCGCGCGCCTCGGCCAGCTGGGCGAGGGCGTTGTTGGCGCCGGCCACGTAGGCGGCGTGGTGCTTGCTGTGGTGCAGCTCCATGATCTTCGCGGAGATGTGCGGCTCCAGCGCTGCGTAGTCATAGTCGAGCTCAGGCAGTACGTACTCGGTCACAAAATCCTCCAATGTCGTGGACAGGTTGTCCGGTTCGGTAACTCTCGGATTGTGCATCCGGATGGCCAAGCACCCGGAAGTATGAGGTGAATCCGGGATCCGGTGGGCATAACCTCCGGGGTCCCTGAGGTATTTCCACCGTCTGGATCCGATTCTAGGGGCGGGCTAGTCGTCGAGCATTTCCGGCGTCACATTGGCCTCCGTGCCCGGGATGCCGAGGTCCTGGGCCCGCTTGTCCGCCATGGCCAGGAGCCGGCGGATCCGGCCGGCGATGGCGTCCTTGGTCATCACGGGGTCGGCGAGGCGGCCCAGCTCGTCCAGGCTGGCCTGCTTGTGCGCGACCCGCAGCTCGCCGGCGTACTTGAGGTGGTCCGGGACGTCGTCGCCCAGGATTTCCAGGGCGCGGTCAACCCGGGCCCCGGCGGCGACGGCGGCCTGGGCCGAGCGGCGCAGGTTGGCGTCGTCGAAGTTCGCGAGCCGGTTGGCGGTGGCGCGGACTTCCTTGCGCATGCGGCGTTCCTCCCAGACCATGAGCGCGTCGTGGGCGCCCATGCGGGTCAGCAGCGCTGCGATCGTGTCGCCGTCGCGGATCACCACGCGGTCCACGCCCCTGACCTCGCGGGCCTTGGCCTGGACGCCGAGGCGGCGCGCGGCGCCGACGAGGGCCAGGGCCGACTCCGGGCCGGGACACGTGACCTCCATGGCGGAGGAGCGGCCAGGCTCGGTGAGCGAGCCGTGCACCAGGAAGGCGCCGCGCCAGACGGCCTCCGCGTCCGCGGCGGATCCATTGACCACCACGGAGGGAAGGCCCCGGACGGGCCGTCCGCGGGCGTCCAGGAGGCCGGTCTGGCGGGCGAGGGCCTCGCCGTCGCGGACCACGCGCACCACATAGCGGCTGCCGCGGCGCAGGCCGCCGCCGGAGACGACGATGATCTCGCTCTGGTGGCCGTAGACCTCGGCGATCGCGGCGCGGAGCCGCCGGGCGGTCGATGCGAGGTCGACCTCGGCCTCGATCACGATCCGGCCGGAGATGATGTGCAGCCCGCTGGCGAAGCGGAGCATGGCCGATACCTCGGCCTTGCGGACCGAGGACTTCTTGATATCCAGACGGGAAAGTTCTTCCTTGACTGATGCTGTCAGTGCCATGGCACCTTTCCTAACTGTTCCCGAAAATATCGTGGTACGCCGTCGCCAGCCGCAAAGGATCGTGGACCGGACGGCGACCAGACGCCCCCACTTTACCCAAGACCACCTCGGCACCGAGCATTCCGGCCGCCTGCTGAAAGTCGGGCACGTCCTGGACCGACGCCGGATCGGCCAGGACGACGTCGATCGTGAAGTCCGGCGCGTACTCGCGCAGCACCCTCAGGTGGTCCGCGGCGCTCATCCCGGCGGTCTCCTTGGTGTCCGTGGCAAGGTTCATGGTCAGGCAGCGCCGGGCCGCCGTGTTGCAGAGCGCTTCGCGCATTTCCGGGAGCAGCAGGTGCGGCAGCACGGACGTGTACCAGGAGCCCGGGCCCAGGATCACCCAGTCGGCCAGTTCAATCGCCGTCAGCGCCTCCATGCACGCGGGCGCGTTCTCGGGCAACAGCCGGACATGCTCCAGGGACCCTGCCACGGCGCACTTGGCCTGGCCGGTCAGGGTCTGCAGTGCGGTGGTGCCGTCCGGGGCCGTGACCCGGACCTGGCCTTCGATGGTCAGCGGGATGCTGGACATCGGCAGGACCTCGCCGCGCGCGCCGAGCAAGGCGCCGGCCCACTTGAGGCCGGCGACCGTGTCGCCCAGGAGTTCCCAGAGCGTGACGATCAGGAGGTTGCCCATGGCGTGTTCGTCGAGGGAGCCGCCGCGTCCCTTGCCGGGGGCGAAGCGGTGCTGCATGACGTCGCGCCAGGTGCGGCCCCAGTCGGTGTCATCGCACAGCGCGGACAGGGCCATGCGCAGGTCTCCGGGCGGCAGGACGCCGTACTCCTCACGGAGCCGGCCGGAGGACCCGCCGTCGTCCGCGACAGTGACGATCGCGGTGAGCTCCGAGGTGAGCAGGCGCAGCGCGGACAGCGAGGCGGACAGGCCGTGGCCGCCGCCGAGCGCCACGACGGACGGGCCCTTGTCCTGCTGGCTGGCGAAGGCCGCGCTGGCGGGCGGGACGAGGGGCAGGGGGCCGGTCAGCAGCGCCATTACTCGCGGCCCAGGTCCCGGTGCGTCGTCGTCACGGTGACGCGCGGGTATTGCGCCAGCCGCCGTGAGAGCTCGACCGCCACCGCCACGGAGCGGTGCTTGCCGCCGGTGCAGCCGACGGCGATCGTGGCGTAGTGCTTGTTCTCGCGCCGGTACCCGTCCAGGACCGGTTCGAGGGCCAGGACGTAGCGTTCCACGAACTCGCTGACGCCCTGGGCCTCCAGCACGTAGTCGCTGACGTCCTTGTCCAGCCCGGTGTGCGGGCGCAGCTGCGGCACCCAGTGCGGGTTGGGGATGAAGCGGGCGTCAGCCACGAAGTTGGCATCCACCGGCAGCCCGTACTTGAAGCCGAAGCTCATGACGTTCAGCCGCAGCGCCACCGGCCCGGTCTCGCTGAAGAGTTCCGTGATGGCAGTGGCGAGGCCGTGGACGTTGAGCGAGGACGTGTCCAGGACGATGTCGGCGGTGTCCTTCAGTTCGCGGACAAGTTCCCGTTCGGCGGCGATGCCGTCGAGGATCCGGCCGCCGCCCTGGAGCGGGTGGGGCCGGCGGCCCTGCTCAAAGCGCCGGACCAGGACGTCGTCATTGGCGTCGAGGAACAAGACCCGGAAGCTCACGCCGGTTGCCTCCAGTGCGCGGAGGGCCGCGCGCATGTCGACGAAGAGTTCCTTGCTCCGGACGTCCATCACGACGGCGAGCTTGGACATCGAGTGCGGTGTCCGCGACACCAGTTCCGCGAGGGTGCCGAGCATCTGCGGCGGGAGGTTTTCCACGACATACCAGCCGTGGTCCTCCAAGGCGTCCGAGGCGGTGCTCCGGCCGGCGCCGGACATGCCCGTCACCACGAGCAGTTCCGCCTCGACGGGTTTGACGGGTGTCATGCCGTCCTCTTCCGTCCCGGATCCTGCCGTCGACTCTGCCATCAGTGAAGCCCCATCTCTGCCTGTGCGATCTGCTGTTGCGGTGAAGTCACGGCCGGGCCGCGGTGATGCCGCGCCCGGGCCGAAACCCCAAGTCTTTACCCTAGCTAAGTTTGGCGGAGCTAGCTAAGCGTCGAGGATTTCACCCGTCGTCATGTTGATGGCCGGAACCGTGACGGCTTCCCCGCCGTCGTCGGCACTGAAGTGCCGGACGATTGCGGCGGCCAGCGACGGCCCGATCCCCTTGGCGCCGGTGAGCTCTTCCAGCGTCGCCGCTTTGATGCCCTTGACGGACCCAAACTCGGCCAGGAGGGCCTTGCGCTTCGACTCCCCCAGCCCCGGCACGCCGTCCAGCGCGGAGACGGTCATGGCCTTGCCGCGCTTTTGCCGGTGGAAGGTGATGGCGAAGCGGTGGGCCTCGTCGCGGATCCGCTGCAGCAGGTACAGGCCGGCGGAGGCGCGCGGCAGGATCACCGGGAAGTCGCTGTCCGGCAGCCACACTTCTTCGAGCCGTTTGGCCAGGCCCACCACGTACACGTCCTCGATGCCGAGCTCCGCCAGCGCCCGGGCGGCCGCGTTGACCTGCGGTTTGCCACCGTCGACGACGACGAGGTTGGGCGGGTAGGCGAACTTGCTCCGCGGCGCCGGGGTGGTGGAGTCGGCCACCGCCGCGGCGGTGGCCGCTTCCAGCGCGGCCTGGTGTGCCGGTTTGGCCGCGGCTGCCGCATGCTCGCTTTTCTCGTCGAGATAGTGCCGGAAGCGGCGGGTCAGGACATCGTGCATGGCAGCGGTGTCGTCGGTGGCGGCGGCGCCGGTCACGGCGAACTTCCGGTAGTCCGACTTCTTCGGCAGCCCGTCTTCCACCACGACCATGGAGCCGACCACGTTGGTGCCCTGGACATGCGAAATGTCGAAGCATTCGATCCGGAGCAGCGCGACCGGGAGGTCGAGGGCCTCCTGGAGCTCCTGAAGGGCCTGGGAGCGCATGGTGAGGTCGCCGGCGCGCCGGGACTTGTGGAGTTTGAGGGCGTGCTCGGCGTTCTCGCGGACCGTGGACATGAGCGCGGCCTTGTCTCCGCGCTGGGGCACCCGGACATCCACCCGGGCCCCGCGCAGGCCGCTGAGCCATTGCGCGAGTTCCTCGGCGTTGCTGGGCTCGGCGGGCACCAGGACCTCGCGGGGCAGCCTGCCCTGCAGTCCGGCCTCCTCGCCGTAGACCTGCTGGAGAAGGTGCTCGACCAGCTCCGGCGTGGTGGAGTCCTCCACCTTTTCCACCACCCAGCCGCGCTGTCCCCGGATCCGGCCGCCGCGGACATGGAAGACCTGCACGGCGGCCTCGAGCTCGTCCTCGTGCAGGGCGAAGACGTCGGCGTCCGTCCCCTCGGCGAGGACCACGGCGTTGCGTTCGAAGACTTTCTTCAGCGCCACGATGTCGTCGCGGAGGCGGGCGGCGCGTTCGTAGTCGAGCTCGGCGACCGCTGCGGCCATCTCCCGTTCCAGCCGGTTGACGAACGGCTTGGCTTCGCCGCCCATGAAGGTGCAGAAGTCCTCGGCGAGGGCCCGGTGGTCCTCGGCGGAGATCCGCCCGACGCAGGGTGCGGAGCATTTGTCGATGTAGCCCAGGAGACACGGCCGGCCGCTGGCCTCGGCGCGTTTGAGCACCCCGGGACTGCAGCTCCGCACCGGGAACACGCGCAGCAGGGTGTCCATGGTGTCCCGGATCGCTCCGGCGGTGTACGGGCCGAAGTACCGGGTTCCCTTCCGCCGGTCGCCGCGCAGCACCTGGACGCGCGGGTACTTCTCCCCCATCGTGACCGCCAGGTACGGGTAGGTTTTGTCGTCCCGGAACATCACGTTGAAGCGGGGCGTGAATTCCTTGATCCAGGTGTATTCCAGCTGCAGCGATTCGAGCTCGCTGCCCACCACCGTCCACTCGACGCTGCTGGCCGTGTGGACCATTGCGTAGGTTTTCGGCATGAGCCCGGCGGGGTTGGCGAAGTAGGAGTTCAGCCGCGAACGCAGGTTTTTGGCCTTGCCCACATAGATGACCCGGCCGTGCGGATCACGGAAGCGGTACACGCCCGGATTGGTTGGAATTTCACCCGTCTGGGGTCGGTAACTCGCTGGATCTGCCACGGTACAAGTCTACTGATCCGCCGGAGGTGCCGTGGCCCGGGCCGGGCCGGGCGGCGCTATTCGACCGACTTGCTCTGGTTGTAGCTCGTGGAGCGTTCCTGGCCGCTCAGTTCGGCGATCGCGTCCATGATGCGGTCAGTGACCTGGCGGCGGGCCGGAAGGGAGTGGTCCGGCCCGGTCTTCTCGAAGTACAGCGGCTCGCCCACCTTCATGGTGAAGTGCTGCGGCTTGACGGACTTGCTGTCCGCCGGCTGCAGGTGTTCCGTGCCGATCAGGCCCACGGGGATCACCGGTGCGCCCGTGGTGAGGGCCAGCCAGCCGACGCCGGTGCGGCCGCGGTAGAGGATGCCGTCGCGGGAGCGGGTTCCCTCGGGGTAAATGCCCACGCCGCGGCCGGCGTCGAGGATGTCCAGGAGCGTCTTCAGGGCCTGGACGCTGGCCGCCTGCTCGCCGCGCTCCACGGGAATGGAGCCCACGGCTTCGAAGAAGGACTTCATGACCTTGCCCTTGACGCCGCCGGTAGTGAAGTATTCGGCCTTCGCGAAGAACGCCACGGGCCGCGGCATGAGGGCCTGGACGATCACGCTGTCCAGGAAGGAGAGATGGTTCGGGGCCACGATGAACGGCCCTTCCTTGGGCACGTTTTCCAGGCCGATGACCGTGGGACGGCACGTGGACGATATGAGCCCGCGCGTGGTCCAGCGGATTACGTCAAACATTTCCATCGGTGTGCACCTCGTTCAGGGCTGTGGTCCCCGGCCGTGCGGAGAGTCTGGTGATCGTCGCGTGAAGCGCCGTGGTGGTGTGCACGATCTCGACAGCGCCGGCCGCGTGCAGTTCGCCGTCGGGCGCAAAACCCCAGCCTACGCCGATGCAGTCCAGTCCGTTCGCCGCCGCCCCGGCCACGTCCTGCGCCCGGTCCCCCACCATCACGGCCAGGCCGGCCGATGCAGGGGACGCCGCGGCCAGGTCCGAGAGCGCGGCCGCGACGATTCCGGCCTTGCCCTCGGGGACAGAGCCTTCAAGGACAGAGACTTCAGGGTCAGAGCCCGAGGGGTCCGTGCCGGTGCCGCCGGCGGCCTCGTCGGCGGCTGAGCCGCGGATGCTGTGGAAGAGCCCGGCGATGCCGTGGTGCGCCAGCACGGTGCGGGCCAGTCCCTCCGGCTTCTGGGTGGCGACGGCGACGGGGCGGCCGGCCGCCACGAAGTCCTCGAGGAGGCCGCGGATTCCCGGGTAGAGCCGGCTCTGCGCGATGCCGGTGGCAGCGTAGTGGGCGCGATAGATCCGGATGGCGGCTTCCAGCAGGGCCGCCGGGACGCCGGCGATTTCCGTGAGGGAATGGCTCAGCTTGGGTCCGATCATGGCATCCATCCGGGACTGGTCCGGAACCGGCAGGCCAAGTTCGGTAAGGGCCGCTGCGATTCCGTCCGTTATCCCCCCGGCCGGATCGACAAGAGTGCCGTCGAGGTCGAAGATTACGGGCACTGTTGTATGCGTCACCGGCTTAGTTTCTCACGAGTGCGCGGATGCCAGAAATTCGCATGCTCCTGCAGGAATACATCAATCGGCTGCGCCGGGGGAAGCCCTTGCCGCACGGGCGGGGAAGTGCGCGCCGCAGCTGCGCTCCTGCCCGCCCGGTCCCCCTGCGGCCGGTTCTCAGGCCAGGAGTTCGGCGAGGAACGCGGCCGTGTGGCTTTCAGTGGACTTGGCGACCTGCTCCGGGGTACCGGAGGCGACTATCCGGCCGCCGCCCGAGCCGCCGTCCGGGCCAAGGTCCACGATCCAGTCCGCGCTCTTGATGACGTCGAGGTTGTGCTCGATCGTGATCACCGTGTTGCCCTTCTCCACGAGGCCCTGCAGCACCATGAGGAGCTTGCGGATGTCCTCGAAATGCAGGCCCGTGGTGGGCTCATCCAGGACGTAGACGCTGCGGCCGTTGGACCGCTTCTGGAGCTCGGCCGCCAGCTTCACACGCTGGGCCTCGCCGCCTGACAGCGTGGTGGCCGGCTGGCCCAGCCGGACGTAGCCCAGACCGACGTCGACGAGCGTGTTGAGGTGCCGCGCGATCGGGGAGAAGGCCGCGAAGAACTCGGCGCCCTCCTCGATGGGCATGTTCAGCACGTCCGCGATGGTCTTGCCCTTGTAGTGGACCTCCAGGGTTTCGCGGTTGTACCGGGCGCCGTGGCAGACCTCGCAGGGGACGTAGACGTCCGGCAGGAAGTTCATCTCAATCTTCAGGGTGCCGTCGCCGGAGCACGCCTCGCAGCGGCCGCCCTTGACGTTGAAGGAGAACCGGCCCGGCAGGTAGCCGCGGACCTTTGCCTCGGTGGTCTCGGCGAAGAGCTTCCGGATGTGGTCGAACACGCCGGTGTAGGTGGCCGGGTTGGACCGCGGGGTGCGTCCGATGGGGCTCTGGTCGACGTGCACCACCTTATCCAGGTGCTCGAGGCCCTGGATGGACTTATGCCGGCCGGCCACTTGCTTGGCGCCGTTGAGCTTGTTGGCGAGCACCTTGTAAAGGATCTCGTTGACGAGGGTGGACTTGCCGGAGCCGCTGACGCCGGTGACGGCGGTGAAGAGGCCCAGCGGGAAGCTGGCATCAACGTTGAGGAGGTTGTTCTCCTTGGCCCCGACCACCTTGAGCTCGCGCTTCTTGTCGTATTTGCGCCGCTTCTTCGGGATCTCGATTTTCCTGCGGCCCGCGAGGTAGTCGCCGGTCAGCGAGTCCGTGTTTTCCAGCAGCGCCTGGTAGGAGCCGGAATGGACCACCATGCCGCCGTGCTCGCCGGCGCCGGGTCCGATGTCCACTACCCAGTCGGCCTCATGGATGGTGTCCTCGTCGTGCTCCACCACGATCAGGGTGTTGCCGAGGTCCCGGAGACGGGTGAGAGTTTCGATCAGGCGGCGGTTGTCCCGCTGGTGCAGGCCGATGGACGGTTCGTCCAGGACGTACAGCACGCCCACCAGGCCGGAGCCGATCTGGGTGGCGAGCCGGATGCGCTGCGCTTCGCCGCCGGACAGGGTCCCGGACGGGCGTTCCAGGTTCAGGTACTCGAGCCCGACGTCGAGGAGGAAGGTCAGCCGGGCCTGGATTTCCTTGAGGACCTGGTGGGCGATCTGTGCTTCGCGGCCGGTCAGGACGAGGTTGTCGAGGAAGTGCGCGCATTCGCGCATGGGCAGCGCAGCGACTTCGGCGATGGACTTGCCGTTGATCAGCACCGAGAGTGACGCGGGGTTCAGCCGGGCGCCGTTGCAGGCCGGGCACGGGACCTGGCGCATGTATTCCTCGTAGCGGTCGCGTGCCGAGTCTGAATCGGTTTCGCCGTGCTTGCGGTGGACGTACTGCACCACGCCCTCAAAGCCGGTGCTGTATTTGCGCTCCCGGCCGAAGCGGTTCCGGTACTGCACCACCACCTTGTGGTCCTTGCCGTGCAGCACCGTCTGCCGCACGTCGGCGTCGAGCTTTTCCCACGCCGTCGTCATGGAGAAGCCGAGCTCCTTGGCAAGGCCGGCCAGCAGCCGGTTCCAGTACTCCGTGGTGGCCGTGCCCAGCGACCACGGCGCGATGGCTCCCTCCGCGAGCGAGAGCTCCGGGTTCGGGATGATGAGTTCCTCGTCGACTTCCAGTTTGGTGCCGATGCCGCTGCACGCGGTGCAGGCGCCGAAGGGGTTGTTGAAGGAGAAGGAGCGCGGCTCGATCTCGTCGATGGCGAGCGGGTGCTCGTTGGGGCAGGCGAGGTGTTCGGAGAACGCCCTGATCCGCTCGGGGTCGTCAGAGTCGAGGTCAACGAACTCGGCGAGGACGCGCCCCTCGGCCAGGCCGAGGGCGGTTTCGACGGAGTCGGTCAGGCGCTGGCTGATGCCCTCCTTGACCACGAGGCGGTCCACCACCACTTCGATGGTGTGTTTGAACTGCTTCCCCAGCTTCGGCGGGTCGCTCAGCTGGACGAGCTCGCCGTCCACGCGGGCCCGGGAATAGCCCTTGGCCGTGAGTTCCTTGAAGAGGTCGACGAATTCGCCCTTGCGGCCGCGGACCACAGGTGCCAGCACCTGGAAGCGCGTGCCGTCCGGGAGCTCGAGCAGCTGGTCCACGATCTGCTGCGGGGTCTGCTTCGTCACGGGCTCCCCGCAGACGGGGCAGTGCGGCCGGCCAACACGGGCCCAGAGCAGGCGCATGTAGTCGTAAATCTCGGTGATGGTGCCCACGGTGGAGCGCGGGTTCTTGCTCGTGGACTTCTGGTCGATGGACACCGCCGGCGAGAGGCCCTCGATGAAGTCGACGTCGGGCTTGTCCACCTGGCCGAGGAACTGCCGGGCGTAGGCGGAGAGCGATTCGACGTACCGGCGCTGGCCCTCGGCGAAGATCGTGTCGAACGCCAGCGAGGACTTGCCGGAGCCGGACAGGCCGGTGAACACGATCATGGCATCGCGCGGCAGGTCGAGGTCGACGTTGCGCAGGTTGTGCTCGCGGGCCCCCTTGACCACCAGGCGTGTCATGTCCGGGCGTTTGACCGCGGGCCGGGACGGGACGGCCTCACGGGCTGCCAGCGGTTCGACGGCGGACTGGACTTCAACGGCTGGATCTTCAGCTACAGCTTTAGGCACGAATCTAATGCTAATCGAAAACTTCTTCGAAAAACTATTCCGCGCGCCGCGGGCACTCCCCGGATGTGTTAGTGCCGGTCGTAGGCGGCGGCCAGCAGCTGCACGGCCTCGGCGAAGCTCGCGCCCTGCGCCTTGGCGGCCGCGGCGAACTCGGCGGCCGCGGCGGACAGCGAGCTCCAGGCGGCGTCGCGGGCGCAGACCACCGTGCCGTTCCGGCCCCGGGTCACCACGACGCCGGCGGCCTCGAGTTCCTTGTAGGCGCGCGCCACGGTGTGGGGTGCCACGCCCAGTTCGCCGGCGAGGCTCCGCACCGCCGGCAGCCTCGTACCCGGTGCGAGTGTGCCGTTGTCGGCGCGTTCGATCACGTAGAGCCGGAGCTGTTCGAAGAGCGGGACGGAGCTGGCCGGATTGGTCCGCCAGGCACCGGGGAAACGCTCCCCCGCGGTGTCGGCGGGGCTCACAGTTCCGGCTCCGGGGCGGCCGTGACTTGTTCGCGACCGGCGAACTGTGCCTCGTACAAATCCTTGTAGAGCCCGCTCCGGGCTAACAGCTGCTCGTGGGTCCCGTGTTCAACGATCCGTCCGTGGTCCATGACGAGAATTAGATCAGCGTCCCGGACCGTGGACAAACGGTGCGCGATCACGAAGCTCGTGTGACCTTCCCGCAACCGCTCCATCGCGTGCCGGATCTGCACCTCGGTGCGGCTGTCCACGGAACTCGTCGCCTCGTCCAGCACCAGGATGCTGCGCCCTGCGAGCTGCGCCCGGGCAATGGAGACGAGCTGGCGCTGCCCCCGGCTCAGGGAGTCGCCGTCGTTGCCGAGCATCGTGGCGTAGCCGGCCGGCAGGGACCGGACAAACTGGTCCACGTGGCTGGCCCGGGCCGCCTCGACGATGTCGGCGTCGGTGGCTCCGGGCCGGCCGTACTCGATGTTCTCCCTGATGCTGCCGGTGAACAGCCAGGCGTCCTGCGCCACGGTGCCGAACCCGGACCGCAACTCATCCCGCGGCAGTTCGGCAATGTCGATACCGTCCACCGTGATGCGTCCCGAGTCCAGCTCATAGAACCGCATCAGGAGGTTGACCACCGTGGTCTTGCCGGCCCCCGTCGGTCCCACGATCGCCACTGTCTGGCCCGATTCCACAACGAAGGAGAGGCCCTCCACGACGGGGACGGCGGGGCTGTACCCAAAGGTCGCGCCCTCGAAGGCGATGCGGCCCGGGGCCGGGTCGGGCGCCGCGCCCGGGCCGCACCCCTCGACGGCACGCCCCTCGACGGCCCGAACAGCGGCGACGAGGGCGGCACCGGCGGCAGGTTCCGCGGTGTCCGGGGGAATTTCGGCCGCATCCAGCAGCGCGAACACGCGCTCCGCGGAGGCCACGCAGGACTGCATCAGGTTCAGCATTCCGCCGATCTGGCCCATCGGCTGGCTGAAGAGCCTGCTGAACTGGATGAAGGCCTGGACACCGCCGATCGTCATGGTGCCGGCGGCAACCTGGAGCGCGCCGATGACGGCGACGGCGACGTAGTTCAGGTTCGAGACGAAGATCATCAGGGGCTGTACCGCGCCGGAGACATACTGCGCGCTGGACGCCGCCCGGAAGAGCCGCTGGTTGCTCCCGGCGAAAATCTCCGCGGCGTTCTCCTGGCGGCCAAAGACCTTGATCACCTCGTGCCCGGTGAAGAATTCCTCCAGGTGCGCGTTGAGTTCGCCGGTGCTGGACCACTGCTCGGTGAAATGCGCCTGCGATCTCCGCGCCACCAGCACGGTGATCATGGTGGAGAGCGGGACCGAGGCCAGTGCGATCACCGCCAGCAGCGGCGACAGCCACAACATCATGGCCAGTGCGCCGGAAAGCATGAGTAGGGACATGATCAGCTGGTTGAGCAGCTGGTTGAGCGCCTGCGCGACGTTGTCGACGTCGTTGGTGGCCCGGCTGAGCACGTCCCCGCGGTGCTGGTCGTCGAAGTGGCTGGACGGCAGCACATGGAGCTTCCGTTCCACCGAGGCGCGCAGCCCGTAGCCCAGCCGCTGCACGGCCGTCGCGGTGAGGGCGCCCTGGATCCAGCTGAACAGTGAGGCGCCAAGGTACATCAGGGCGACGGCGAGCAGCAGCCGGCCGAGTTTCTGCTCGTTGAAGGTGCCTCCGACGACGCTGTGAACCACGACGTCGGTGGCGTCACCGAGGTATTTGGGCGCCGCTACGTTCAGCACCACGAAGGCGCAGGTCGCGGCGATGACGCCGGCCATGCGGAGGCGTACCGGCTTCAGGAGTCCCAGCAGCCTCCCGGCGGTGCGCCATCTGGCTGCTGCCGTTCCGGACGTCGCGGTAATCTCGGCGCTCACGGCGTTTCCTCCAGCACCAGCTGGGAGGCTGCAATCTCCCGGTAGGTGCGCGAGGACTCCATGAGTTCCGGATGGGTGCCCTGGGCTGCCAGCCGGCCGTCCTCGAGCACGAGGATCAGGTCCGCGTCCTCGATCGTGGACACCCGTTCGGCCACCACAAGCACCGTGGCCGACCGCAGAGCCGGTTCCAGGGCGGCGCGGAGCCTCTCGTCGGTGCCGTAGTCGAGAGCGGAGAAACTGTCATCGAAAAGGTAGACGGGCGCCGGCCGGAGCAGCGCCCGGGCGATGCAGAGCCGCTGGCGCTGCCCGCCGGAAAAATTCGTGCCGCCCTGGCTGACCGGCGCGTCGAGTCCGCCCGGCAGGTCCCGGACAAAGTCTCCGGCCTGCGCGGTTTCGAGTGCCTGCCAGAGTTCGGCCTCGCTCGCGTCCGGCCGGCCCACCCGCAGGTTGTGGGCAACGGTCCCGGAAAAGAGGTATGAGTGCTGCGGCACCATGGAAATCAGGCTCCGCAGCGCAGGCAGCGGCAGCGAGCGGACGTCCCGGCCGCCGATGCTGATGCTGCCTGCGGTCGGGTCGAGGAAGCGCGGCAGCAGGTTCAGCAGCGTGGTCTTGCCGCTCCCCGTGGCGCCGATAACCGCCGTCGTGGTTCCGGGGGCGGCGGTAAACGTGAGTCCGCTGAGGACCGGGACTTCGGCGCCGGGGTAGGCGAAGGCGACGTCGTGGAATTCCACGGCGACTCCGGGGCCGGGTACGGGGCCGGCCGCAGCCTGCCGAGGCGGCTGCGGCTGCGCCGCCCCTTCCTTGGCAGGGCCGGCCGGCGGACTGCCGATGGAAGGTTCGTTGTCGAGGACGGCCTGGATGCGCTCGGCGCAGGCGGCGGCACGCGGGGCCGTCGTGAAGACGTACATGGCCATCATGATGGCGATCAGGATTTGCAGGATGTAGGCGATGAACGCGGTGAGTGCACCAAGGCGCATCTGGCCGGACTGGATCCGGTGGCCGCCGAACCAGACGACAGCGACGGAGGACAGGTTCACCACCACCATGATCATCGGATTCATGCCGGCTACCAGGAGCGCCGAGTCCAGGTTGTTCCTGGTGAGCTCCCGGTTGGCGGCGTCGAAGCGCCGCATTTCATTCTCCTGCCGGACGAAGCCGCGGATGACGTTGGCGCCGATGATCTGTTCCCGCAGCACCCGGCTGATCCGGTCGATGAGTTCCTGGCCGCGCCGGTACAGCGGGATCAGCCGGCGCACGATCAGCAGCATGAGCCCGGCCAGCACCGGAATCACGGCCGCCACAATCCCGGAGAGCGGAAGGTCCTGGCGCGCCGCGAGGACGATTCCGCCGATGAAGCTGGCGGGCGCCGCGACGAGCATGGTGAAGACCAGCACGGTGAGGTTCTGGATCTGCGTGACGTCGTTGGTGGCGCGGGTGACGAGACTGGGGGCCCCGAACACGCCGACCTCCTGCGAGGAAAAGGTCTGGACCTTGGCGAACAGCTGCTCGCGCAGCTCGCGCCCCACGCGCATGGCCACGACGGCGCCGATGTAGCCGGCGGCGATCGCCGTCCCGACCTGGAGGGCTGCGACCCCGGCCATCCAGCCGCCGAGGCGCAGGATCGCGGGCGTGTCGCCGGCGACGATGCCGTCGTCGATGATGGCGGCATTCAGGGTGGGGAGCATCAGGTTGGCGGTGGTCTGCACGAGCTGCAGGCTGATAATGGCCAGCACGGACATCCGGTGGGCGACGAGCAGCCGCCGCATCAGGCTTAACAGCACCGGACCTCCATCACTAGAACAGGGCTCGGACTGGAACCAGACTGCGGCCGCCCCCAGGCCGCCTTGTCATTGTAAGCATGATCACATGCCGACCGTTGTCACACGATGTGTCAAATTCGTCAAAGTGAGGGCTGGGCCCTGTTCCTGGGCCGGTCAGTCCCGCTTGCGGGCCACGGCGAAGACCCTCCGGAACGGGAAGATTGTTCCGTGGACGCCTGGCGGGTAGGCCTCGTTCAGCAGTCGCGCGTAGTCACGTTCGAACCGGCGCGAGTCCTCGGCGGTGAGAGCCGCCAGCACTGGCCGCAGGCCGGTCCCCCGCACCCACTCCAGCACCGGATCTGGCCCCGGGAGCAGCTGGAGGTACGTGGTCTCCCAGGCGTCAGCGTCACAGCCTGCATCGAGCATCAGCTCAAGGTACTCGGCAGGCTCAGCCACCACATCGTCATGCCGCAGCACGCCGGCCAGCCGCTCCGACCACTCCTCCGACTCCGCGAGCGTCCGCATGAGGGCGTGCGAGGGGGCATTGAAGTTGCCCGGTACCTGGAGCGCGAACCACGCTCCCGGCTGCAGCGCGTGGAGCCAGCGGATCAGCAGCTCCCGATGCCCCGGCACCCACTGCAACGCCGCGTTGGTGACGACGACGTCGGTGTCCGGCCCGGGCATCCAGTCGGCGATGTCCGCCAGCCCGAAGGACAGGTTGTCCGTCACTGCGGCGAATGAGGCTGACTTCGCCAGCATCTCGGCGGAGGAGTCCAGCCCCCGGACCGCGGCACCGGGCCAGCGGGCTGCCAGCGTGGCGGTCAGGCTGCCGGGCCCGCAGCCAAGGTCGACGACCTGCCGCGGAGCCTCGGCATGGATGCGCGCGGTCAGGTCGAAAAACGGCCGGTCCCGGTAGTCGCCGAACTGCACGTACTTGGCTGGGTCCCACTTCACGTATGCCTCCGCTTCACCGCCGGTGTCGTCAGCCGAAGCCTAACCCCGCGCCGCCGCCGGAGCGTGGGCCGCCGCACCGTGGGATGCAGGCCGCCGGCCGCCGGCCGAACCCAGGGGCCGCCTACTAGGCCGCCTCCCAGGCCGCCCACTGGGCCGCGGGCCACTAAGCTGGAACGCAATGAAACTTGTTGATCAGCTCCCCGCCCCGGCCGCCCGAGTTCCCGGCAGGACCGCGCTCGATCCGGACGAGCTCTACACCCGGTTCGTCGAATGGACCGAAAGCCGCGGCCTGGCGTTGTACACCGCCCAGGACGAGGCGATCATGGAACTGGCCGCGGGCGCCAACGTCATCCTGGCGACCCCCACCGGTTCGGGGAAGTCGCTGGTGGCCATCGCCGCGCACTTCCAGGCCATGGCCCGCGGTGCACGCAGCTACTACACCGCACCGATCAAGGCCCTCGTGTCCGAGAAGTTCTTCGCCTTGTGCGAGATCTTCGGGGCCGAAAACGTCGGCATGATCACCGGAGATTCCGGCGTCAACCAGGACGCGCCCATCATCTGCTGCACGGCGGAAATCCTGGCGAACATCGCCCTGCGCGAGGGCTCCGCCGCGGAGCTCGGCGCGGTCATCATGGACGAGTTCCATTTCTACTCCGACCCGCAGCGCGGCTGGGCCTGGCAGGTGCCGCTCCTGGAACTCCCGCAGGCCCAGTTCCTGCTGATGTCCGCCACGCTGGGCGACGTGAGCCGCTTCGAAGAAGGCATCACGGAACTGACCGGACGCCCGACGACGACCGTCAGCTCCGCGGAACGGCCCATCCCGCTGCACTTCTACTACCAGCAGACGCCCGTGCACGAGACCCTGGAGGAGCTGCTCTCGACCAAGCAGGTCCCGGTCTACGTGGTGCACTTCAGCCAGCTGGAGGCGATCGACCGCGCCCAGAACCTGATGAGCATCAATGTCTGCACCCGCGAGGAAAAGGACAAGATCGCCGAGTTGATCGCCGGGTTCCGCTTCGCCGCGGGCTTCGGCAAAACCCTCAACCGGCTGGTCCGGCACGGCATCGGCGTCCACCACGCCGGCATGCTGCCCAAATACCGCCGGCTTGTCGAGCAGTTGGCCCAGGCCGGACTGCTGAAGGTCATCTGCGGCACGGACACCCTGGGTGTCGGCATCAACGTCCCCA
>ENA-OWNT01003008-OWNT01003008.1-seawater-metagenome-genome-assembly--contig:-NODE-3008-length-16538-cov-5.819513_pt1 | contig 16538 bp, 14 predicted proteins | sample MGYA00238136_ERZ651165 | MGnify/ENA primary metagenome ERZ651165 (study PRJEB26861, sample SAMN08777766) | seawater metagenome | isolation source: coastal seawater | place: USA: Florida | collected...
CCCGGTCGCCCGAGGATCCGCCCCACCGGACTGAAGAACGCGAGCGGACAGATCCGCCGCCACAGGTGGTAGCCCCCCAGCACCCAGAACAGGGGGAGCGACGCGATCGCCATGGTCCACACGACCCGGCGGCCGACGTCCGTGAACTGGACGAGGAGGATGACGAGCAGATACGCGACCACGAGGAGCCCCCGCACCACGAGCGTGGCCCGTTCGGCGGGCGTCGGCGGCCCCTTCGCGGCCACCCCGCTACTCGGTCTTCGGGACGAGCGCGCCCACCGCGGCCAGGGCGGCGTCGTAGTCCGGCTCGTCGGGCTGGTTCTCGACGATCTGCTCGTACCGCACGATGCCCTTGCCGTCGACGATCACGACGGCCCGGGCGAAGATGCCGAGCTCCTTGACGAACAGGCCCCAGGCCCGCGCCGAGGACGCGTCGTAGTAGTCCGACAGCGCGCGCACGCGCTCGATGCCGTGGGCGGCGCAGAAGCGCTCCTGGGCGGGGGGCAGATCCCGCGACACGACGAGGATCTCGATGCCGTCACCCAGGCTGGACGCCTTCTCGTTGAACGTGCGGGTCTCGAGCGAGCAGGTGGGCGTGTCGAGCGATGGCACGGTCAGGACGATCCGCACCGTGCCGTCGGCGAAGTCGACCGGAGCCTCCTTCCAGCCGCTCGCGCGCAGCGCCATGGACGGAGCGGCCTTGCCCACCTCGAGCGGAGTCCCGATCAGGGTCAGCCCCCGATCTCCCCTGCGGATCACCCCCGATCGCTCGGGGACCACATCGTCGGTGGGGGCGGCGACGGCCTCCGGGACGATCTTCGCGGAGTGGGGGTTGGGCGGGCCGCAGGCGGCGCAGAGGAGGAAGGCGGCGGTGGCGACGAGGGTCGGGGACTTCATGGGGCGAGACGCTAGCAAGGGCACCCCCGTTCGTTCCACGCCGCTGCCGCCTCCGTGGTGCTAGAACTCCGCGCCCCATGCAGATCGCCACCCCCAGCGCCCGTCCCGGGCCGTTCCTGCGCCTGCCCCTGTTCGAGGGCCCGCTGGACCTGCTGTTGCACCTGTGCCGCCGCCACGAGCTGCCCCTGGCGGAGCTGCCGCTCGGCCAGGTGACGGCGCAGTTCCTGGCGTACCTGGACGTCATGGAGGAGCTCGAGCTCGAGGTAGCCGGGGAGTTCGTGGAGATGGCCTCGCTCCTGTGCCTGCTGAAGTCGCGGGAGCTTCTCCCCGCGGTGCACGTGGCGGCCCTGGAGGACGAGGAGGAGGACGAGGATCCCCGGGCGGCGCTCATCCAGCGCCTCCTCGCCTACAAGACGTACCGCGAGGCGGCCCGGTCGCTGGCCGCGCGCCCGCGCCCCGGCGTGCACTGGTTCCCCCGGCCCGCCCAGGACCTGCAGGTGGACGACGACGCGATCACCGCGCCCCTCGACTGCGACCTGACCGATCTGTTGAGCGCGCTGCGCGATCTGGTGGAGCGCGGCCGGCGCCGCGCCGCCGTCCACGCCGTCTCCCGGCCGGGCGTGCCGCTGGCGCAGCGGATGGCGGAGATCCTGACGGCGGTGCGGGCGGCGGGGCGGCTCGACCTCGTCGCCGTCGCCGACGGGGACCGGCCCTTCGTGGTGGTCACCTTCCTGGCTGTGCTGCACCTCGCCCAGGAGCGCCACCTGCGCCTCGTCCAGGAGCGCCTCGGCGCGCCGCTGTTCCTGGAGGCCGCGTGAGCGCCCCCGCGTCGGTTCCGGATCCGCTCCTGGCCGCGCTGGAGGGCGTGCTGTTCGTGGCGTCCCGGGCGATGACGGTGCCGGAGCTGCGCGCCGCGCTGGGGGACGAGGTGAGCGAAGAAGCCATCACGGCGGCCCTCGACGCGCTCGTCGCGCGGCACCCGGGCGATCCGGGTCGCGGGTTCCACCTGGCCCGCGTGGGATCGGCCTGGCAGCTGCGCACGACGCCGCAGGTGGCCTCGTTCGTGGCTCCCCTCACGGGGCTCAAGCCCGTCCGCCTCTCGCGGGCCGCCCTGGAGACCCTGGCGGTGGTGGCCTATCGTCAGCCCTGCACCCGCTCCGACCTGGAGCGGATCCGCGGCGTCGACTCTGGCGGCGTGCTGCGGGCCCTGTTGGACCGCAAGCTCCTGCGGATCGCCGGACGCAAGCGGGAACCGGGCCGACCGATGCTGTACGCCACCACCGCCGCGTTCCTCGATCAGTTCTCGCTGGGGAGCCTGTCCGACCTTCCGTCTCTGCTCGAGTACACCGAGCTGACGCCGGACGATCTGCAGGGCCTGCCTCAGCACGTGGTGGACGAAGCCGCCGCCGCACAGCTCACCCTCGCCGACTACGCTGCGCGGCGAGCCATCGAGCACCTCGACGCCGAGGTCGCCCGACGGATCGCCGGCGATGGACCGCCGCAGGAGACTCGCTCATGAACGCCGACCACCTCGTCAAGATCCTCGCCGAGCGCGGTGTCGCCTCCCGACGGGGCTCCGAGCGGCTCGTCCGCGCCGGGGAGGTCACCGTCGATGGACGGGTCGTGGCCGAGCCCGGCGCGCTGGTGGACCCCCGCGTCCAGCAGATCCTCGTGGGGGGCGAGCCCCTGCCGGCGCGACCCCAGGCCGTCTACCTCGTCCTGCACAAGCCGAAGGCGGTCATCACCAGCCGGACGGACCCGGAGGAGCGCCGCACGGTCTACGACCTGCTCGAGGACGTGCATCCGTCCGTCGACGCCGTGGGCCGGCTGGACTACTGGACCGAGGGGCTGCTCCTGCTGACCAATGACGGCGAGCTCGCGTACCGGCTGACGCACCCGAGCTACCAGGTCCCGAAGATCTACCTGGTGAAGGTCACGGGCACGCCCCAGCCGCGCAAGCTCAAGGAGATCGAGCGCGGCATCGAGCTCGAGGACGGCAAGACCGGTCCGGCCGCTGTCGAGATCGTCCGCACCGTGGGCCCGTCCTCCTGGCTGCTGATCACTCTGTGTGAAGGCCGCAACCGCATCGTCCGCCGGATGGTCGAGGAGATCGGCCACCGGGTGCTGAAGCTCAAGCGCGTTGGGTTCGGGGGCATCGCCCTGCGCAACCTGGACGTGGGTCAGACCCGTCCGCTCTCCCGGGGCGAGATCGACCACCTCAAGCGCCTCGTCGCGCGGCCCGCCACGAAGCCGCGGCTCAACGTGCCGTTCCAGGTGCGCGAGGCGGTGGCCGAGTCCCTGCACCTGCCGAAGCCCGAGCGCCCCCGGCGCGAGGACCGCGTGCGCCACCGCGACGAGGACGGGCGTCCGTATCGAAAGAAGGGATGGGCGCGTCCGAAGACGAAGAGCAAGAAGTCGGGCCCCGCCCGCGGGCGCGGAAAGCCTGCGGCCAAGCCGTCGGGCGGCAAGCGGAGCGGCGGGAACAACAAGCGCTGACCCCTCTTGGGGGATCCCCCCAGGGGTTTGCGGTGGTGTGAAATCGCACACGCGAGGCGTCGCCGGCTGTGTCAGCAGCCCCCGGCGACTCGGGACACAGAGGACATCGACCTCCGGTGATCCCCCGTGCGGCGGTTTGTCGCAGCGGGCGAGCGAGTTGGCCCCGATCTTGCCTGGAGGCACCCCGAGGACTCCACCGCAGCGGTTGCGCATCGTGCGCCCGCCGGATGGGTCCGGAGGAGCCACACCGTGAGCAAGGACCCCAAGGTCACCCCCGATTCCAAGAACATCGAGAGCCGCCGCCGCTTCCTGGTCGGCGCGGGCACGGCCCTGGGAGGCTCTGCCCTCGCCTGGTCCCTGGCCGGCTGCGACTCCGGCACGCCCGCCGCGGCGCCCAGCGCCGCGACCCCGGCGGCCGCCCCGAAGAAGGAAGGGCAGAACGCCCACGTCGCCCCCGGCGAGCTCGACGACTACTACGGGTTCTGGTCCGGCGGCCACTCCGGCGAGATCCGGGTCGTCGGCGTTCCGTCCATGCGTGAGCTGAAGCGGATCCCGGTCTTCAACCGCGAGAGCGCGTCCGGCTGGGGCGCGACCGACTTCAGCAAGAAGCTGCTCAAGGGCATGTCCGCCGGTGACACCCACCACGTGCACCTGTCCTACACCGACGGCACGTACGACGGCCGGTACGTGTACGTGAAACGACAAGTTCAGCGCGCGCCTCGCCCGCGTCCGCATCGCGACGATGGAGGTCGACAAGATCGTCGACATCCCCAACGCCCAGGGCACCCACGGGATCTTCCCCCAGCGCCACAAGACGGGCCTGGTGCTCTGCAACTCCGAGTTCCGCACGCCGCAGCCCAACGACGGCCGCGACATGCTCGACCCGTCCAAGTACGCGGCGATGCACACGGCCATCGACGGCGAGACGATGGAGGTGAAGTGGCAGGTCATGGTGGAGGGGAACATGGACCTCTGCGCCACCGACTACGCCGGCGATTACAGCTTCGCCACCTGCTACAACTCCGAGGGCGGGGTCACGCTCGAAGAGATGATGGCGGCCGACCTCGACCACCTGTACGTCTTCAACCTGAAGAACATCCAGGCGGCGGTCGACGCCGGCAAGACCATCGACGTCAACGGCGTCAAGGTCGTGGACGCGCGCGGCGCGGACGGCGAGTACGTGATGCGCGTGCCCGTGCCCAAGAGCCCGCACGGCGTGAACATCAGCCCCGACGGCAAGTACGCCGTTGTGGCCGGCAAGCTCTCGCCGACCTGCTCCGTGGTGCAGATCGACAAGCTGGCCGACGCCTTCGCCGGCAAGATCAAGCCCCGCGACTGCGTGGTCGCCGAGCCCGAGGTTGGCCTCGGTCCGCTGCACACCGCGTTCGACGGCAAGGGCAACGCCTACACCTCGATCTTCATCGACTCGGTGATGACGAAGTGGAACATCGACACGGCGATCAAGCAGTTCGCCGGCGACGCGTCCGCCAACCCGATCCTCGACAAGGTCGACGTGCACTACCAGGTGGGGCACACGAACGCGTCCATGTCGGAGACGAAGGAGGCCGACGGCAAGTGGCTCGTGGCGCTCTGCAAGTTCAGCAAGGACCGCTTCCTTCCGGTGGGCATGCTCCACCACGAGAACGACCAGCTGATCGACATGACCATGGAGAAGCTCCAGGTCGTGCACGACGGGCCGACGTACCCCGAGCCCCATGACTGCGTGATCGTCCGCCGGGACATCATCAACACGCTGCAGGTCCAGGACCGCAAGGACGACCGGTTCAAGATGTACGACGAGTGGGCGAAGGCCGACGGCATCGACATCATGAGCACCAACAAGGTCATCCGGAAGGGCAAGAAGGTCCGCGTGTGGATGACGAGCCAGGCGCCGAAGTTCGGCATGAACGAGTTCACGGTGAAGGCCGGCGACGAGGTCCAGGTCATCGTCACGAACATCGACAACGTGCAGGACCTGTCCCACGGCTTCGCCGTCTGCCAGCACGACGTCAACTTCCTGATCAACGCGCAGGACACGCAGTCCATGACGTTCAAGGTGTCCGAGACCCCCGGCGTCTACTGGTTCTACTGCAGCTGGTTCTGCCATGCCCTGCACCTCGAGATGCGGGGTCGGATGATCGTCGAGGCCTAGGACGGCCACTCCCCAGGCGAGATGAGGAGGGCGTCCCACTGACGGGGCGCCCTCTCTTCGCTGAGCCATTGGACACGCGCGTGGACTTCCCACGGATCCTGCTGCTGCTGGTCGCCCTGCTCGTCGCGGTGCCCGCCCACGCCGAGGTGGACCTCACCGGGCCCGGCAGCAGCTCCGTCCCCACCGAGCTCCGGTGCGGAGACCCTCACCCCTGCCAGCAGGTGCTGCCCGGGGCCACCCGGTTCGAGCGGGTGCTGGACAAGCCGTACGCGGTCGGCTTCGACCCGGACGGCGCGCCGGTCGGCTGGGTCGTGCTGTCCACCACCGTCGTCGACATCAAGGGGTACTCCGGCAAGCCCATGGCGACCCTGCTGGGGCTGTCGCCCGACGGCGTCATCACCGGCGGCAAGGTGGTGCACCACAGCGAGCCGATCCTGCTCGTGGGCATCCCCGAGTCGGAGCTCGACGCCTTCGTGAACGCCTACGTCGGCGTGAAGGTGGGCACGAAGGTCGTGCTGGGTGGCGCCGCCGAGGAGGGCGAGCTGAGCGTCGACATCGTGTCCGGCGCGACGGTGACGGTCCTCGCCGAGAACCGCACGATCCTCGACTCCGCCCGGCTCCTGGCCGAGGACGTCGGCGTGCTCGCGCCCACCCTGGAGACGCCGGGCCACTTCGTCACCGATCAGGAGCCCTGGACCTGGGCGCGGATGATGAAGGAGGACGCCCTCGGGCACCTCATGGTCACCCACGAGCAGATGGGCGTCGCGGGCGGCGACACGGCCTTCATCGATCTCTACTTCGGGCTGGCGGCGGCCCCCCACATCGGGATCCCGCTGCTCGGCGAGCGCACCTGGCGCTTCATGACCGAGAAGCTCGCCGAGGACGAGCAGCTCGTCATCGTGCTGGGCAACGGCACGAGCAGCTTCCGGGGGTCCGGCTTCGTGCGCGGCGGGATCTTCGACCGGATCCGCCTCGAGCAGGGCCTGTCCGTCGTGATGTTCCGGGACCTGGACTACAAGCGCATCGGGCAGCCCCCCGTGGAGGACGCGCCCCACTTCAGCGAGGCCGCGCTCTTCATCGCGCGCGGCGGCCGGCTCGACCCGGGTCGAGCGTTCGACTTCGTCTTCCTCGGCAGCGCCTTCGACCTGCAGGGCGGCTTCTCCCGCGAGTTCCGCACCTTCAAGCAGGGCTGGCGCGCGCCCAAGCGGGTGTACGCCCTGGACGGGCCGGATCCCGAGTCGTTGGTGTGGCGCCAGGCCTGGTCCGCCCGCAAGGGGATGGTCGCCCTGCTGACGCTGTACCTGCTGCTGGTGACGGGGGTGTTCGTCTTCCGCAACGCGGTCACGGCGTCCATGCCCCGCCTGAAGAAGCTGCACGTCGCGGTCCTGACGATCAGCTTCGTCGGGCTCGGGCTCGGGCTGAGCTACCAGCCGTCCATCACCCAGCTGCTGACCCTGGTGGGCAGCACGCTCGGGGAGTGGCGCTGGAGCCTGTTCCTCTCCGAGCCGTTCCTGTTCGTGTCCTGGATCTGGATCGCCGGCGTCACGCTCGTGTGGGGCCGCGGCGTGTTCTGCGGGTGGGTGTGCCCCTACGGCGCCATGAACGAGCTCGCCTTCAAGCTCGGCCGGGTCCTGAAGCTCCCCGAGTTCGAGCTGCCGGACGCGGTCCACGACAAGGCGCGGTGGATCCGCTACGGCGTGTTCGTCGGCCTGGTGGGCGCCTTCCTGGTCTCGCCGGAGCTCGGGGAGCGGCTCGCGGAGATCGAGCCCTTCAAGTCCACGTTCTTCGTGCGGCCCTGGGCCCGCGAGTGGTTCCTGTTCGCCTGGTGGCTGGTGCTCGCCGTGGTGGCGTTCGCCTGGTACCGCCCGTTCTGCCGGTACCTGTGCCCCCTGGGCGCGGCGCTGGCGCTGCCGAGCAGCTTCCGCCTCAGCGGACCGTACCGACGGGACTTCTGCAGCACGGGCTGCCGGATCTGCCCCCGCGGCTGCGAGCCTCGCGCGATCCGCAAGGACGGGTCGATCGACCCCCGCGAGTGCCTGAACTGCTGGGAGTGCGAGGCCAACTACAACGACGACGAAGTGTGTCCGCCCCTCGTCCAGATCCGCCGCCGCGGCGAGAAGGCCCGCAAGGCGGCCGCCGCCAACGCGGGGCCGGGGCCCGGGGCGTCGGGCGTCGCGGTGCTGTGCCTCGCCCTGGGCGCGGCGAACGTCGGATCCGCCGCCGAGGTCCTGGTGGGTACGGACGCGCCGACGGTGGCGGAGGCGATCGCGCTCGCCGCCGACGGCGACGTGGTCGTGCTGCCCGAGGGCACCTGGGCCGGGCACGTCACGCTCGACAAGCCCATCACCCTGACGTCGCGCGGGGGCGTGCTCGACGGCGGCGACGCGGGCACGGTCCTGCGGATCAGCGCGCCGGGGGCGGTCGTCTCGGGGCTCTCGGTCCGCGGGAGCGGAACGGATCGGGCGGGGCCGGACTCCTGCATCTACGTGGAGCCGGGCGCGACGGGCGCGCAGCTGGTCGACAACACCCTGTGGGACTGCACGTTCGGGATCTGGATCCACACCACCCATGGCGTCGCCGTCGAGCGGAACGTGGTGCGCGGTCGGACGGACATCGTGAACACGTCGGATCGCGGCAACGGCATCCACCTGTTCGACGCCGAGGAGCTGCGCATCGTCGGCAACCGGGTGGAGGGGGCGCGGGACGGCGTCTACGTCAGCGCCACGGAGCACAGCCTCATCGCCGAGAACGTGGTGGAGGACCTCCGCTACGGCATCCACTACATGTTCTCGTTCGACAACACGGTGCGGGACAACATCTGCCGCCGGAACACGTCCGGGATCGCCCTGATGCAGAGCCACCGCCTGCAGATCCTCGACAACGTGGCGTCCGACAACGAGCGCCACGGGATCCTGTTCCGCGACGTGCAGTACACGGCCATCGAGGGCAACGTCGTCGAGCGGAACGGGGAGGGGATGTTCTTCTTCAGCAGCCTCGACAACACGATCCGCCACAACCGCTTCGTGGCGAACGTCATCGGGGCGCGGATCTGGGCCGGCACGGAGCGCAACGTGGTGGATGGCAACGCGTTCATCGGCAACCGGCAGCAGGTCTATTACGTGTCGGCGTCCGACCAGTCCTGGGGAGAGGGCGACGGTGAAGGCAACCGCTGGTCCGACTACCTCGGTTGGGACCAGGACGGCGACGGCCGCGGCGACCGGCCGTACCGCGTCGACTCGTTCCACGCCTCGCTGCTCTATCGCTACCCGTCGGCCGCGCTCCTCCTGCGCAGCCCCGCGCTGGAGATCCTGGGCCGGCTGCAGGAGCGACTCCCCGCGCTGCGGGTGCCCACGATCTTCGAGGAGCACCCGGCCATGACCGACCCCACGGAGACCGACTGATGCATGTAGCCCTGGACGGGATCGCGGTCCACTTCGGTCCGGTGCACGCCCTCGCCGGCGTCGACCTCGCGCTGGCTCCAGGCGAGGTGGCGGTGCTCGCGGGCCCCAACGGCGCGGGCAAGTCCACGCTCATCGGGGTGCTGCTCGGGCTCCTGAAGCTGGACGCGGGGCGGGTGATGGTGGACGGGCGGGACCTGGTGGCCGGGGGCCGTCGGTTCCAGCGGGAGGTGCGGGCGCAGCTCGGCTACCTGCCCGAGGCGGTGGCGTTCGCCGAGAACCTCACGGGACGCCAGGTGCTGCGCTTCTTCGCCCGGGCCCGGGGAGTGAAGAAGGGGCGCATCGCCGAGGTGCTGGAGCAGGTGGGGCTCACGGCCGCCGCCGACCGGGCGGTGCGCGGATACAGCCGCGGAATGCGCCAGCGGCTGGGGCTCGGCATCGCGACGATCCACAAGCCGGCGCTGCTCATCCTCGACGAGCCGACGGGCGGGCTCGACCAGCAGGGGCTGACCGTGCTCTGGGAGGTGCTGGAGGAGGCGCGCCGGGAGGGGCGGACGGTGTTGCTGTCGACGCACGACCTCGCCCTCATCGAGAAGCGGGCGGACCGGGTGCATGTCCTCAGCCGGGGACGGCTGGCGGCGAGCGGCACGCCCGAGTCGCTCCGGCGGGAGACGGACCTTCCCGTGCGCGTCCAGGTGGAGCTCGCGGACGAAGAGCGGGCCGAGGCCGTCGCGGGCGGGCTGAGCCAGGCGTTCGGGATGCCGGTGGATCTGGACACCCGGCGTGTCGGTCTGGACGTGGGCGCAGACGACCTGTTCGGGGTGCTCGAGGCGATCCGCAGCCAGCAGTCGTCCGTGTCCTGGATGCGGGTCGAGGAGCCGGGGCTGGACGCCGTCTACGAGGCCCTGCTGGAGGCGCGGACATGAACCGGGTGGGACGCGCGCTCGTGATCCACGAGCTGTCGGAGCGGCTGCGGGACCGGTGGGTCCTGGTGGTGACGCTGCTGTTCATCCTGCTGGCGTCGGGCGTGGGGCTGTACGGCCGGGCCGCCGAGGAGGGCGCCGCGGCCGTGACCGCGCCGTCGCTCGTGACGCTGGCGACCTTCCTGGTGCCGCTGGTGGCGCTGGTGCTCGGCCACGACGCCATCGTCGGGGAGCGCGAGCGCCACACGCTGGGCCTGCTGCTGTCGCTGCCGGTGGGGCGGGGCGAGGTGCTCCTCGCGAAGTTCGTGGGACGGGGGTTGGCGCTGGCGCTGGCCATCGGGCTCGGACTCGGGGCGGCCGCGCTCATGGTGGACCCGGCGCAGGGGCGCGCACTGATGGGGCTGCTGCCGTCGACGCTGCTGCTGGGCGGCGCGTTCCTGTCGATCGGCGTGCTCATCTCGTCGATCAGTCGGCGCCACGCGACGGCCGCGTCGCTGGCCGTGGCGGTGTGGTTCCTGCTCGTGCTGTTCTGGGACCTCGGGCTGCTGGCGGGGCTGGTGGCCACGGACGGCGCGCTGCCCCAGGGGGTGATCGCGGCCCTGAGCGCGGCGAACCCGGCGGGGCTGTACCGCCTGGCGCTGCTCGAGCGGCTGACCGGAGCGGCGGCGCTCCAGGAGCTCGGGCTGGTGGTCAAGCTGCCCGGCGGTTGGGCCCAGGCGGGCCTGTGGACCAGCTGGATCCTGGGTCCGCTGGCGGTCGGGGGCGCGCTGCTGCTGCGACGGAAGGCGGTGACGACGTGAGGGAGCTTCGTCGGGATGTTTGGTTCGCTGGGCGGCTCCTGTGCTGGCTCGCGGTGGTGATCGGCGCGGTGGGCTGTGGCGGCGGCGCGGCGGCGACGGCGCAGGTCGCGGCGGTGGCGGTCGAGCCGGGGGGCGCCGAGTGCGCGGTGTGCGGGATGGTGGTGCGCGAGCAGCCGTCCCCGCGCGGGCAGGTGGTGCACCGCGACGGGAGCCACCAGCACTTCTGCTCCATCGGGGACATGCGGGCGTATCTGCAGACGCCGGGTCCGCTCGGGGCGCCGGTGGCCGCGTTCGTCGAGGTCATGCCGGCGGGGACGAACCTGTACGAGCGGGATCCTGCGCCGCGTCCCTGGGTGCCCGCGGAGGACGCCAGCTACGTGGTTGACTTCCGTCGCATCGGGGTCATGGGCCTCCCGGTAGGGTCGTTCGCGACGCCCGCCGATGCGGCGGCCGCGGCCCCCGGAGTGCAGGGGCGCGTCACCACCTGGGAGGCGCTGCGCGCCACGCCCTTCAACGCCGTCCCCGAGTGACGGCCCTGGAGTTTCGATGATTCGCCTGATGTTCACGCTGTTCGCCGGTTCCGTCCTCTTCCTCGGCTGTGGGGGAGGGGAGCCCGCCGCCCCCGAGTCTGCGCCCGCCGAGCCGGCTGCGGAGCCGGCCGCGGCTGAGCCTGCGGCCGCCGGAGACGCTGCTGCGGCGCCGGCCGCGAAGGCGGACCTGCCGGGCGACCCGAAGGCCGGCGAGAAGATCTACAAGGCCAACTGCATGGCCTGCCACCAGGCCGACGGGACGGGCATGGGCGGCGCGCTCGCGGCCGACTTCATCAAGGACACCGCGCGCCTGGCGAAGTCCAACGACGAGCTGCTCAAGTCCATCGCCGAGGGCGTGCCCGGCACGACGATGATCGCCTGGGGCGCCATCCTCGACGAGCAGAAGCGCAAGGACGTGCTGTCCTACATCCGCGTGACCTACGGCGCGAAGTAGCCCGGCGGCGGGAGCTGCTCGTCGTCGGCGCGATCGGACGCCAAGGAGTGCCAGATCGGCGGGGGGACAGCCTGTTCCCCCCGGGAGTTGGCGCGATCGCTCGCCCCGGTGTGCCAGATCGGCGGGGGGACAGCCTGTTCCCCCCGGGAGTTGGCGCGCTACTCGTCCGGCCACTCGAAGCGGTGGCCGCCGCTCTTCTTGAGCTTCAGGAACGCGTTGAACGGCTTGCCCGCCCGGCTCGTGAAGCCCTCGAGCAGCGTGGACTTCTTGTCCTTGAAGAGCGGGATCGCCTCCTCGCGCTTCACCTCGCGCTTGCAGACCTCGCGGCTGATGCGCGCCTTGCAGTCCGTGCACTTGAAGTCCGACGGGGCCTCGATGATCTTGCCTTCCTTGCAGAAGGGGCAGGTCCCGAGGGGCTCGTCGTTGACGGGGAACTCCTTGCGGTTGCGGCCCCCGCCCTCGCCGCGCGGCGGGAACTCGAACCGGATCCGCCCGGCGTCCGTCAGGTGCAGCATCGCGCTGAAGGGGCGCCCGCGCTTGCTCGTGAAGTTCTCGAGCAGCGCCGTCTTGCGCTCGGCGCCGATCATCGCCGTGACCTCTTCGAGGCTCAGCGGCCGCTTGCACACCTGCAGGGGCAGGTTGACCTTGCACTTCTTGTCGGCGAAGCCGTCGCAGCGGTACCCGAGCTGGGAGCGCCGGATGAGCCAGCCCTCCTCAGCGTGGAACGGGCAGGGCCCGACGTCCGCGGGCTCGACGCGCTCGGCCGACGCCGCGAGCAGCTCGTGGCCCTTGCTGCGGATCTCGACCCGGCCGTCGTCCGTCAGGTGCAGCGACGCCTCGTACTCGCGTCCGTCGCGGCTGAAGAAGCCCGGCTTCACGATGGTCTCGCCCACGTTCACCAGGGCGGAGGCGCTGCCGGTGTCGATGTAGCGGCCGCCCACTTCCTTCCAGATGACGAAGGAGCAGGTTCCGTCGCGACCGCCGTTCGCGCAGACGTACGTCCGCAGCGTCTCCCGCACCGGCGTCTTGCAGAGCGGGCAGCTCCCGATGGGCTTCGCGTCCTCGTACAGGCCGTCGTACGTGAAGCCCTGCAGGCGCTCGACGATCTCCTTCGTCCAGTCCCGCACCTGGGTCATGTAGTCGTCCCGCTGGCGCTTGCCCTCCTGGACCGACCGCAGGGACGTCTCCAGGTTCGCGGTGAGCTCCGGCGAGGTGAGCCGCTCGATGGGGATCCGCTGCAGCGCGTCGATCAGGCGGATGCCCCGGGCGGTGGCCCGCAGCGCCTTGCGGTTGTTGATCCCGTTGATGCGCTCGCAGTAGTTCCGGGACAGCAGGGTCTCGATCGTCTCGGCGCGGGTGGCCGGGGTGCCGAGGCCGCCCGTGTCCTTCAGGACCTGGCTCAGCGCCTCGTCGTCGACCTCCTTGCCCGCCGTCTCCATCAGGGACAGCAGGCTCGCTTCGTTCAGTCGACCCGGCGGGTTGGTCTCCTTCTCCTCCAGCTCGTGACCCTCGGTCGTGCTGGGCGTGCCGTCCGGCTTCGGGAGTTCGGAGAGGAAGACCTGCTCCTCGGCCTTCTCCTTGCGGACCCACACCGCGCGCCAGCCAGGCACCTTGAGCATCTTCTGCCGGGTGCGGAACTCCTCCGTCTCCACCGTGGTGATGCGCTCGATCTGCGTGTGCACCGCGGGGGGGTGGAAGGCGGCGAGGAAGCGCCGGGAGATGAGGTCGAAGATCTTCTTCTCGTCGTCCCGCAGCTTGCTGGGGTCGCCCTCGCCGGTGGGGATGATCGCGAAGTGATCGCTGATCGCCGCGTCGTCGAAGTTGCGGCTCGTGTTGGACAGCTCGCCTGCCTGGAGCGTCTTCGCAGCGGCCGCGTACTCCTTCTGCTTGCCGAGGAACGCGATGGCTTCGTCGACGTGGCTCCGGTAGTCCTCCGGCAGCGCCTTGCTGTCGGTTCGCGGGTAGGTGATGAGCTTGTGGCCTTCGTACAGCGCCTGGGCGATGGACAGCGCGCGCCGGGCGGAGAAGCCGAGCCGCCGGTTGGCCTCCCGCTGCAGGGACGTCAGATCGAAGAGCGGCGGCGCCGTCTCCTTGCTGTCCTTGCGCGTCTCGGTGGCGACGGCCGCCGGCTTGGTCTCCAGCAGGGCCACGATGGCGTCCCGCTTCGCGGGGTCGGTGATGCGGTCGCGGTGGCCGCTGCCCTCGCGGTCGTACCAGGTGCCGACCCAGGTCTGGTCGGCGGCGGCGAAGTTCGCCTTCACCATCCAGTACGGCTCGGGGATGTGGGACAGGATCTCGAGCTCGCGGCGCACCACGATGGCCAGCGTCGCCGTCTGCACGCGGCCCGCAGACCACACCTTGGTGTCGCTCGAGGAGCGCAGGCGGACCGTCAGACCCCGGGTGGCGTTCATGCCGATGAGCCAGTCGCTCTCGGCGCGGCAGTCGGCGGCGTCCGCCAGGCCCTCGACCTCGGAGACGTCCCGCGGAGCCGCGAGGCTCTTCTTGATCGAGTCCTGGGTCATGGACTGGAGCCACAGGCGCTTCACGGGCTTCTTGCTGCCGGAGTACCGATAGACCTCCCGGAAGATCAGCTCGCCCTCACGCCCCGCATCGCAGGCGTTGATGACGCCGTCCACGTCCTTGGCCTTGAGGTATTTCTTGAGGGCGTTGAGCTGCTTCGTCGAGCCGCGCGTGGCCTTGACCTTGAAGGTCTCGGGGATGATGGGCAGGTCCTTGAGGCGCCACCGCTTGAACCGCTCGTCGTACTCCTCGGGCGGCACGAACTCCACCAGGTGGCCCACGGCCCAGGACACGATGTGCGCTTCGCTCTCGTACCCGTGGGCACCCTTCTTGGCGGCCCCGACGACCTTGGCGATGTCGGCGGCGACGCTGGGCTTCTCGGCGATGATCAGGGTCCTCGTCACGGAGACGACTCCTCGTTCTGCGGTTGGGCTGCACACCATTCACCACGGCATGGGGCAGCGCAAGGTCCGGGGGATCGGACCGACGGCAGCACCCTGGGGAGCCTCGGCCCGTCCGTCAACCCTTCCTCGCGGGCCGATCCCGCGCTGCCCGTAGGGCAGGAAATCCAGGCCCGGATTCGGCCGTCGGGATCCGCACCTCCGGGTCTGGTAGAAGCCGGCCGATGTCCGCACGCCCCCTGGCCCTGCTGTCCGCGCTCCTGCTGGGCGTCGTGGCCGCGTTCCCGGCCCCGGCGCAGGCGGAGATCCGCGGCGGCGCCTTCGAGGTCGGCGGCCTCGTGGGGGTGGGGCTCTGGCAGCCGAAGGTCGGCGTGCGGCCCTGCGCCTGGTACGGCGGCATGGCCGGGCACCGCTTCAAGCCGGTGGCCGAGCGGTTCCACATGGGCTTTCGCGCCACCTGGGAGGGCTGCGTCGGCGCCCTGGACACCCCCGCCCGGCCCCGGGTCGACATGATCCTCGTCGGCGCACACTTCAACTATGGGGTGCGCACGTTCGACTGGATGTACGTCTACGGCACGGTCGGCGCCGGGATGCTCCTCAGCGACCGCACCCCCAGCGGCGGCGCGCCCGACCCGCGGGTCACCTTCGTCGGTGGCCCCGGCGTCACCGTGACCGCCGGCAAGTACCTGTTCGTCGACGTGTCGGTCCGGGTGATGGTCTTCGAGAACTTCAACTTCGGGACCATCGGCGCCCAGGCCGGCAACGCCTCTGCGCCCGTCGTGGCGGTCGCCATCGGGGCGCAGATCTGATGCGCCTCCTCGCCTTGCTCGTCCTTCTCCTCTCCGCCTCCTCCGCGGCCGCCACGGAGTACGCGCCGGAGCCCCAGAAGGCCGTCGCGTTCCGGGGCGACTTCTCGCTCCTCTGGGCCATCACGGACGGGCAGGGTCTCGCCGATCACGCCGGACTCACGCTGACGCTCGGGCCCCAGTTCGGCTCGGCCGTGCCCTGCCGCTGCCTCGCGGTGGCGCCCCTGGTGACGGGCACCTTCGGCGCCGCCGAGGGCGGAGAGTTCAGCTTCCGGGTGGGCGGGGGCGCAGAGCTCGTGCTGCCGGTGATCGATCAGATCGAGCTGATCCCGTCGCTGCTGGCCGGCTACTTCAAGAGCCTCGACGGCGACGAGCGCGCCGGTCCCTTCCTGAAGATGGGGATCGGGTTTCGGCTGCTGCCCGGCGTCGACGACTTCTGGATCCAGGTGGAGCCGTTCGCCCTGACGGTCCTTCCCCCGCCGCCCGGCGGGTTCACGCGGTACACCTCCCACGTCGCGGTGGACGTGGCGCTGGTCAAGTTCGGAGGCCGCTCGAAGTGAGAGTCCTGCTCCTCGCCGTCCTCGCGCTGGTCGCCGGCTGCGACAGCCCGAACCTCAACACGGATCCCCTGCTGATCCTGGGGACCGGGGAGGTCGAGTTCATCCCTCTGACCGACGGCGTCGATGACCTGGCCCTGGCCAGCGGGATCCAGGGCGGCCAGCACGTCTGGGGGGCCCTGCGGGTCACCGGGATGGACTGGACGAACCTCACCGTGACCTGGGAGCTGACGGACGAGGACGGCGACCGGGCGTCCGAGACCACGACGATCCGCCAGGCCTTCAATCACTGCACCCGCAGCGACGACGCGTGCGAGCAGGGGATGGGCGAGATCGTGGCCGTGACGGTGATCGTCGACGATCCGGGCGCCGTCCGCGGGGACGAACTGTCCATGACCGTGGACGCGTCGGACGAGGAGGGCCGCACGGCGACCGCGGTGACGAAGATCCGGCCCGTCACCGTCATCGAGTAGCGAAGAGCGCGACCGCCAGCACCACCGCCGCCAGGAAGAGCAGGCTGGTGCCGATCAGGTAGTAGAGCGCGGCGGTCTCGGACCGGGCCGCGGGAGCCTAGATCGGAAGAGCGTCGTGTAGGGAAAGAGTG
>ENA-OWNT01003009-OWNT01003009.1-seawater-metagenome-genome-assembly--contig:-NODE-3009-length-16538-cov-4.323796_pt1 | contig 16538 bp, 18 predicted proteins | sample MGYA00238136_ERZ651165 | MGnify/ENA primary metagenome ERZ651165 (study PRJEB26861, sample SAMN08777766) | seawater metagenome | isolation source: coastal seawater | place: USA: Florida | collected...
AGCGTTCAGTACGCGGAGCGCGCCACACACAGTGCGCAGTTGATTCGATTGTCCATGTCACACGCCTTCGATTGAGCTTCGCTTGCAAGTCATCGACCTAACCGTGGCTTGACGATGTCAATATTCAAGAAGGCCAAGCTCAGCAAAGGTGACGGCGTTGGAACGCTTTCGAGCCGTTTCGTCGCTGCAAAACCCGACACCGGAAGTGCTGCTCCAGTCGCGCTCGGGGCTTGTCGTCCAGTAGGCTCCTACAAGAAAATGTATAGAATTGGGCAGGGAACTTATGGCACAGTGTATAGAGCCCGAGACAAGGCGTCGGGCAAAGAGGTTGCGTTAAAAAGGGTGATTTTACACCACGAACAAGCCGATGGGTTTCCCATCACTTCCGTGCGGGAGATTAACATTTTGAAGAAACTGAGTGCGGCTCGTTCTTTCGACGGGGGTCACCCCAACATCGTTGAACTCCTCGAGATCGTGGTGGGCAGAAAGCGCGAGGGCGTGTTTCTGGTGTTCGAATACTGTGAGCACGACCTCTCCGTGTTGATCGATAACATGCAGCGAAAATTCTCAGAATCAGAAGTCAAATGTATCTTGAAGCAGTTGATTGGCGCGGTGGGCTATCTCCATTCCCATTGGATAATCCACAGAGACCTCAAAATGAGCAATATTTTGTACAATGGACGCGGCCAAGTCAAGCTTGCTGATTTCGGATTAGCTCGCTGTTTCTCTGATCCCTTGGAACCCATGACCCAGCCAGTGGTCACGCTGTGGTTCGTGCGTTGGTGATGTAGTCGTGACGCAGCAATTGCCACAGACTTTTGATTATTTTTGTATCACGGTTGCGTCCTCGCCTTCGGATCAGGTACAGAGCCCCTGAACTGCTGCTTGGAGCATCCACGTACACCACTAAAATCGACATGTGAGTATTGTTTGTTGAACCTTTCGCTGGCTTGTGCATCGTTCGATGATTATCCCTTCCTTTTCTTCGAATCTGTTTTCAGGTGGGCACTCGGTTGCATCTTCGGCGAGCTTCTCAAGCACGATGTCCTGCTCCCAGGAAAAACAGAGATCAAACAGTTGGAACGGATCATAAAATTTCTAGGATTCCCGAGCTCATCTGACTTCCAAATTCTCAGGCGTCTTCCGAAAGCATCTGCATTCAACTTCAAGCAACTAGAGGGGGCATCCTCATCAGTTGCTCGTCTTGTGGAGAAAGCTGGCATTTCTGCACAGGTGAGCTTCAAATTGCACTGCGAACTTTGAAACACAAGGCCAGCCTAAGCATCGGTCGACGCCATGTTCATCGATTTCTTCATGACAGGCGTCAACGATGCTTGAGGACTTGCTCGCATATGACCCGAATCGGCGTGTGGACTGTAAAGCAGCACTAGACCACCCATACTTCTTGGTATGCAGTCATGTCAATGTTGCTTGTGACATCGGCCTCAAACTCACTCGCAGCACACTGTTGTGGCATAGGCATCACCCAGACCAAAGAGTGCCGACTTGATGCCAACATTTCCGACCCTCCACTCGCAAAAAGGATTCAAACCGCAACAGGGTCGAACCTTGAAGGCTGACAAAGACTAACTATCCTGCAATGGATGTGCGTAGTTTGTTATTTATTGATTGAACATATTGAAAAAGCGTTGAACATATGGTGGTGTGTCGACCCACTGATCGCCCGTTACTGAGTCCGACGAGATGAAACCGTGCGCTCGACCACGAAGGAAGACGCTGGGCTTGTTTTAAAACTGTCTCTCCATACTTGAGCATCTCCTGCCCATTTGAAGCGGCAGTTGCTGAAGATCGGCACCACGTCACTGAAAGAAGGTCTTGCAAGTGGATTTTCGTCCCACATCGACGTGACAGTGTCCGCAATGGTCTTGCAGACGGACAAGTCGCAAGGAGTCCCAAGAGCATCGCGTTCGCGCTCGCTGTCCTTCTCCATGTGAGCTGCGATCTCTGTGATGTCAGGCCTGAACAAGTTAAAAGCATTGAACCATTGAGAACCAGTCTGCTGTCACTCTTGTCAAAACGTCACTACGCACCTGCCGCCGCCTATAACGAACTCGGCCAATTCCGAGGTGGACATGTGCTCGAACATAGTCGCTTCGGTCAAGACTTCCCAAATGATGACGGCCATCGCGTACACATCAATCGCGAATAGAAACTTCTTGCCCACAGTCTTTCTATTGTCGATTGCCTGTTGGACTTCAACAGAAAAAGCAGCCTCGGTACCGCTCCGTTGCCGAAGAAATGCCGCCAATGCCTCAGGTGGCATGTAAGGAGGAGTTCCCTCGACAGTCTGGGTCGCCAGCTCCGGCAGAGAGAGTCCGAAGTCGCAAATCTTCATGGTTCCTATGATATTGCAAGTGTTGTCACAAGACGATGGATCAATACTCGAGCACACTACGAATCTACTCAATCACACCACAACGAACTCACCAATACGATCAACCAAAATGTTTTCTGGCTTTAGGTCACGGTGGACGATGTGACAGTCGCGATGCAAATACGACATTCCTTGCAATACTTGGATGAGGGCACCAAGCTTGTCCACAACTGAAAGTGTCTTGCTCGACAGCCAAGTCCGCATACTGCACACGCACCTACAAGAATGTTGATGCACCATGTTCACTTCGACAGCATCGCTACCATGAAGCAACACCAGGTGCGAAGAACTACCGTTCAGTGACCATTGCAATGGCGGTGGATTTACGAGGGCCGAAATCTTTGAGCACCGATAGTCCATAAAACTGAATGATGAAACCATGCCGAATTCTTGCCAGTGCGCTGACTTCACGAGACAACTCCGTCAGAACATCGTCCGTGATTTGCATGTGCAACACCTGAGACAAAATTGAATTACTTGTGCACAAATCACCATGCACAGGGCGAGTCGCGTGGACGCACCTTGATGGCAACTTCCAAGCCATTGTAAGCGCCAGCAATGACTCTGCCAGCAGTTCCGCTCGCAATGGTGTCTCCCAGGCGTAGATCCTTGGGATTTAAATCCCAGCTGAAATTGCTGTCTGAACTAACACTCTTAGTTCGAAGCGAATTTTGGCTCGGGTTGTTTTCCAGTTGAATTGTGCGTTGCTTCGCCTTGAACCATCTTTCGAGTTCGTTGGGGGCGAATGGGTTGGCTTTGGCGCTCAAGTCGTTCCGCTCTTGCTGAATCACGTGCCTCAGGAGGAATCCTGATCGTAAAAGTTTGTCAAAATTCATGCTGAGATGCAAAGAAATCGTCAAAATAATTGCCGCCTGCAGGCATTGGGAGACGATCTCGTATGCCAGGTCAATCGCAATTCCGTTTGTCGTCGCAATCTTTGACAAGTTTCTCTCGTGCTCAGCAAATCCCAATTTCTGGATATTGTGCGTTACTACAATCGCAATGTTGGGGACAATGATGCACACCACGAAGGCCGCCATACACACTAAGTAAGTTCTCATTGGAGCAGAGAACACGAGCGCGAATACTGGGGCAACCATCATAGACGCTGTGTTGGTGGAGATAGCACTTGTCACAACTTCGTTCCAAGTATCAACAAAATCTGCGATGGTCACGTTATCGACGGGGACGCACGCAGTCCCGTCGGAAAACACGGCACAAGTTGTGGAAACCAGAATATAACATTTCACCCCAACAAAAGAGCTCACCAACAGCGCCAAGTTCGAGACCGCGACAAAAAGGCTAATCATTGCGGAGGAGACTGGGCCCCAGCTGCTGTGGCCGCGCACGTTGATGACAATGCCGGTGACTGAGAAGATGATCGCCAGCGAAAGCTGAGAGATCATCTTGGTCCAGAAAAACATATCAGTGTACTTAACCAGGGGAAGCTTTCCCTGCCACGATGTCCACGTCGAATATTGCACCAAAAACACGACCACCGAAAACACGACGACAGTCAGCGACAACGCTGACACAACCTGCCTTCGGCCTTGGACAAAGTAAGCACCATAGTTTCGCTCCAAAGAGGGATCAGAGAATCTGATTCCACAAATCCGATCACTGCACTTCCGAGGACAATCTCCTTTGCTGGGCGCAGCATGAAGAAGAGCAACCTTTTGCTCGTCGCTCTTCGACGAAAATATTGGGACCTCTGGCTCGGATGACATTGGTCCAACGAGCAAATGTGGCAGAGCGTTAACTTGTTTGCTGTTTGTTTGCAGTCATGCTTGTATTTTCAACAAAAACAATTTTCGTACAACGAATGTGGGCAAAAAGTATTGCCGGTTTCTTCGGTCTGCGTTCATTTGTACGCTTGCGTTTGTGCGTTGCGAGTTCGTGCGCTCCTGCGCGCAAGGCGTTGCGCTCGACAAGTTCACTCCCGTTTCATCACGTTTGATGCGACTCAGTTTCACGTTTGATGCGACTCAGTTTCACTCCACTCATCTCACTCCACCACCTCCCCCACCCACGACAACGGAGTATACCAAGTAGAAGCAAGCCAAGCCCAGCCAAGCCAAGCCCAGCCAACTGCTTCGATGCAAGAAGAGGAAGGTGTCGTGCGACAAAAACATAAACAGTGGAGACGATAGGAAAGTGGTGAATGAAGGCAGGCAGCCCACCAACCACCAACCACCAACCACCAACCAACAAACGAACGAACGAACGAACGAACGAACGAACGAACGAACGAACGCGCACGCACCAAACACCAAAACTGCACAACTGCACGTCGACACCACAGCGAGGTTCCGTCACGCACGGAGGCGTGTCGAGACTCAACACGTTTAGTAAATGCGCACCGTACGTTACAGCTTCATTGAGTTCGTTGTGGCGTTGGTCGGTTGCTTGCTTGGCCAGCTCCAGCTCCGCCGCTCCGCCCGCTGCACCGCTGCACCAAACGCTTTTCGAACTGACTTCAAAACTTCGATTCGAACTTCGAACTTTGAACTTCGAACGTCAGTCACCCGCAGCACAAGTGCGCTCCGGCTTGCCGTCTTGGTGCACTGTTGTTGTGGTGTTCTCCGCCGGCTCTTATTATACGATCTAACGACGACACCAGCCCGACCTACTTTGATCGAATGACCCATTGCAACTATTGTTTCGATGCCATGTGACGAAGGGGTGATGTCATCATTACACCAGACACCGTCACACCGTCACAGCGTCACACCATTGGCGACTGCAATGTCTTAGGTGTGACAAATTTGAACAGAACTATGTCTATGTATGGGTTTCACTGGTTGTTACAATTTTCGTTTCGGCAGTCAAAAAATGCTGCGGTGTAATTCACGCAATTGCAATCGGATCGGTTGAAATGTCGCCAAGCGTTTCGGACGATTAGAGAGATGCCGGCGGTCGTTGCGTCATACTACGGTCCTCCGCAGTTGAACCGGTGGCCGGGCAGTCCTGACGCGCAATCGTTGGAGACAGTAGTCCAGGCATCAAGCTGTCTCACATTTGATGTGCGGGTCAGTAGCAACGGCGACATTTCAGTCGTGGGTGACGTGCCTTGGAATGCATGCTCACAGAACGCAAGCTCTTCGAGTCAGCAGGAAAGTCAGAGCGCGCACAATTCTGTGAGCGAGTCTGATATCCCATATCCTCGTATTGTGTCCACCGTCAGTACAGACACCAAGTTTCCGCGAACTACGTTCAGAATTTGCTTCGCGCCAAGTGCCTTGACATCGAAGCGTGGCTTTAGGAAGATCAGTTGTGGGCGAGCTCATATCATCGCACTTGTCGAAGGTGGACTTGTGTTCTGCTGGGGCGCGAACGAGTTTGGTCAAGTGTCACCACGCGAGGTGTGTTACCGCTTCTCTGTAAATGTTGTGACTCAAGCCATATGTATCATCACGTGTGCTGTCGTCATCACGCAGGCATCCGTTTTGGCGGCACCTTGTCTCGTTGATCTGCCATGCATTTCTGGAGGATCACAACTCCGCTGTGATGTTGCAGCGGGCAACGACCACAGTCTCGCGTTGTGTCATGGTGAAGCTTGGAGTTGGGGAAAGGGACTTCATGGACAGCTCGGCATTGGTCCACCTGCAAATCAGACCCAAGACCAGGGCGAAGATCAGGGCGCGACTGCTGCAGACCTCTTTGACGCAGCAGACACGTTGCGCCGCGTGCGCCCCACGAAAGTAGCGCTAGCTGGAATCAAGGTGACCATGGTCGCAGCTGGTTCCGAGCATTCCATGTTCTTATCTGAAAAAGGAAGTTTGTACAGGTGCGCCACCACTCACAATCATCTGTCACTTCCAGCCTGACTCACGGCATTGTTTATTTTCTTTCTTTTTCTCTGTAGCTGTGGGTGGTCTCTGTACCATCAACTTGGAGTGGAAAACACTGCCAATGCATTCACTCCAACTCAAGTGACCACCTTTGAGGTCGGCCAGAGCAAAACGTCTGCTGTGCCGATTGTTCGTGTATCATGTGGGACGTGGCACTCTGCAGCGGTGGACAAGATGCATCGGGTCTACACCTGGGGGTGGAACAAATTTTTGCAGCTTGGTCCAACGCTTGAAGAATCCAATCAAGTGACAAATGGCGAGCATGTTCCATCAAGTCAGGCAAGCAGTGGCGCAGGAGATAGCTGTTCTTCGAACGCAAATGACTCCACAACTATCAGGCAGGTACCCACAGCCATTGCGTTACCCTGGAGCACGAAGGAGAACTCAGAGGAACGGATCCGTGTGTACTGCGGCTCGCGGCACACCCTATGCGTCAAGGACAACGGATTTTGTGCCTTCGGGACCATGATGTCGGTATCAGGTCCTCCACACCAAACCGTCTACGACGCGGGTCCACACAACACCAAATCTCACCCAACTATGGCTGGCGATGCCATAAACCAAAGAATTAAGGCCGTTTGCAACGGCCGATGGTCCTTCACGATCTTGAGGCAGCCTAGTCCACCCACTGGCTCAAAAGCCACCGAGTCAAAACAATAGAGTACAAGAGTACACGCACCGCGAGGTCGTTGCTCGATATTATTTATTCAGTTAGTTAGCCTATCACACGTGAGCACGCAAACAATGCCGTGGGAGTCTTTTCGTGATCAAACGGAGAACAAAACCAATGCGTGCATGTTGAAGTAGCCTCACCAATCAACTGGTTTAGCAACGTGACAATGGGAATGTAAACACACAAGTCAGGATGGTCCAAGCAAGGGGTATCATAAGATACCCGGGTAGCTCTATGGTACTCGAGTATGTAGCTCTGTCCCGAGCTATGGTATAGCCATAGCCCTGGGATGGATGGTCGATGGTCGATGGTCGGTGACGAACGCATGAACGCATGAACGCATGAACGCATGGACGGATGCTGCTGGCTGCAGGTAGGCTCATGAGTATCCATAAGTGAGTGAGTGAGTGAGTGAGTGCGGTAGTAATATGGCATAGTGCGGTCGTGTGAAGGCGCAAAGATACGTTTCAGCTTTGGAGACTCCCGTTCATTCATCCATCCATTCGATCATTCATTCACTGTCGCGCAGTGCAGACAGTGCACTCAGTCGGCGATGGTTCGTTCGTTCGTTCGTTCGTTCGTTCATTCGCTGTGTTGCTGTGTTGCTCTGTTGGCCGCTCGTCGTTGCTTGTTGCAGTGTTGTCTGTCGTCGTCGTCGTCGTCGTCGTCGTCGTCGTCGTCGTCGTCGTCGTCGTCGTTCGTTTCGTCGTCGTCGTCGTTCATCGTTTCGTCATTTCGTCGTCGTTGTTCATCGTTTCGCCATTTCGTCGTCGTTCATCGTCACCGTCGTCGTTCGTTTGGTTGTCGTTCATCGTCGTAGTCGTTCTTCGGTCGCTTCGTTGGTCGGTCGTTGTTGCGGTGTTGGCTGCCGTCGTCGTTCATCGTTGTCCGTTGTTCGTTGTTGTTATTGTTGTTGAACGAGGAGACTCTGTGTGCAACACGCACGCGCGCATCACGGGCATTGATTGATGGAGTTTCTTTCCAGTCACTTTGAGTGTTGTGCGTTGCGTTGGCGACAGTAGAGCTTTGGTGTGTTGGGTAGTTTGGTGTGTAACTTCGAACACAGCAAAACGACCGCACAGCAACAGAAGCTAGGGTTGTTGTGGTGATGAGCGCTGGGGAGCAAGAGGGCGACTAGTTTTCCGCATGACTGTTGACGTCCGGGCCATGTTTTTGTAACCTTTTTCGAACACAGCGTCATACCTGCAACGACGGTTGCACCGCAGAGGACTAGCTGGCCGGTGCTTTATTGTGCCAAAGATGTCTTTCTTTGCATTCCTGATTAAAGCTTGGGGCTTCTATGCCGCATCGAACTTTGTGGTACGCGTGGTTCGCTTCTTCCACAAAGTTGCAACTTCCAACAAACGGTACCAGTCCTCCAAACGACATGGGGCAGCGGGCAGAATCACGCACAAGAAATTGTCCCAGCCTCATGCCCGCGAGCTTGTGCGACAACTCTTCGAAGAACAGCACACGTCCGTGAAGAAGACCGTCCAAAACTTCATTAGTGCAGCTGACAAAATGTCCACAGAAAGCGGATCCAATTGCATTGTGTCGTGTGACAACCTTCGTTCTCAAGCTGTGGGTCACGCCGAGGTACTCGATACTGCGTGGTCACGCAATGCTGTCACGCTCAAGGACGCGCCGTTGTTTGGGCTCCCAATCAGTGTCAAAGAGTGTTACCAAGTCCGTTCAACTGCCTCTACCCACGGCCTCAAGCGCTATGAGGGCGACGAGGCGACTGCAGAACAAGAATCTGTGCTGGTATGTTGTTGTTCGTTTGTTTTGCAGGTGACTCGATGAGCATGGGTGTGCTCACGGCAGTATGTGCTGTTTTCACGCGTAAACAGGTCCAAATGCTCCGCAACCTTGGTGCAGTGCCTTTCTGCAAAACTAATGTTCCGCAGATCATGTACTCATGGGAGTGCTCGAATCCCGTGTATGGCACGACTTCCAACCCCTTGCATCTCGACTACGTGCCTGGTGGCAGCAGCGGCGGCGAAGGATGTCTTATTGCTCAGGGCGGATCTATCGTTGGCTTGGGCACGGACATTGGTGGATCCTGCCGAATCCCCGCCCACATGTCGGGCTGTTGTGGACTAAAGGCGAGCAAGAACCGCTTATCAACTCGCGGTAAAGGACGCGACGTGACGTATGGCGCGGGGCAAGCCGTGGTGGCATCGTGCTCCGGGATCCTCTCCCGCACTGTCAACGATATGGAGTTCCTTATGGAACACCTCTGCTCCGAGCAATCCTTGGAGTACGGCCGCACGTTGGATCCGAGGTAAGCATGGTATTGACAGATGTGCCAAACTGGACGATTTCTGGTGCCCAGTTGCGCGAGGGCTAATATGCACACGTTTGTATGCCAGTCTGCTCCCAATCCCGTGGCGTCCGCAAATTGTTTCGGACACGAGACCTCTGCGCATTGCCTACTACGATTTTGATGGGTATCTCGAAGCTTCCCCTGCCTGTCGCCGAGCTGTGCACGAGGCCGCTGAGGCACTGAAAGCCGCAGGGCACGAATTGGTACCGTTCACTCCCCCAGATGTGGAAGAGGGCATGCACATTTTCTTCGCCCTCCTCTCATGTGGTTCCGAGCATATCGCAGACGAATTGTCTGGAGAAACTGTTGCTGACTCGCTTACGAAGCTAATGCTGCAGGTGTGTGCACGTTCGTGTCATTTCTACTTCGTGCGGCTCTGGTAACGGCGATGTGTTGTTGTATGCAGGTCATGCTCCCATATCCAGTGACTCAGTTGGCAGCCAAGCTGAAGGAGAAATCTGCGCCCATTTGGGCGGGCATGGTGAAAACACTTTATGTCAAGGATTCCACCGAATACTACCGCTGGGTGCAGCGAAAGCAACGATGGATTAACAAGTACAACGACGCATTGGATCGTTTGAACGCATCAGGGCGCGGCGCCATTGACGTTGTTCTGTGCCCTGCTCACGTGTTGCCCACACACAAACACGGAGAGGCGGCCGGTATGTCCAGCGGATGACGTGCGTTGTCTGAATTCTCATCGGGTAAAACCTTGCCTTGTGGACCGTGCCTCTGTCCAGGAATCAGTCCCGCTTGCAACTATCCTGCCATTTTCAACATTCTGGATTACGCGGCAGGAGTTGTACCCGTGACAACTGTGAAGCCGAATATCGACTCGTGGGAACCCAAGTGCGTAGTTCAATTGGTGTGGCAATATGTGGTAGCGATTGTTGACGTTCGGAAATACGTTCGCTAGACCGGGCGAGAAGCAGCGAAAGCTCGACTCTGTTGTGGAAGTGCCGCTGCGCAAAATGTATGCCGAAATGTTGTCAGAGGGCGTGCCGTTCAATGTTGGTGTGCAGCTGTGCGCCCGACCTTACTGCGAGGAACTGACTCTTCGAGTGCGTACATGTCGAGGAGTCTGCCCAACATTTACATTTGCAGCGATGTCACAATCTGTTGGTTGCTTGTAGGCGATGCGTGAGTTGGAGCTCGCACTGACGCGCGCGGAACAACCGTGAATGAGTCTTAACAGTGAATGTGTCACAACCGCTTGCAACACAATGAGTGAGAGTTTGTTTGAATCACGAAGACACGAAAACAAAATGGACTTCCAGTAATACTGCGAAAGTGCGAATGCTTGTTTTAAATTAACGACCGGGTCGCTTCAACTTGCCTCCACCTTTCCGTAACTGGGGCAACATGCCGGACTCCGCAGCCTGGGACTCCGATCCGCTGCCTTTCGAGGGGTCATTTGCCGACTTGCGGTCTTTCAAGCGCGCGAGCTCTGCCTTCAACTTCTTTAACTGTTTCGACTCCACAGCAGTTGTGGCCTTGTTCCTGATTTTCTTGCACCTTTCTGCGAAACCAAGTGAGCTCATGCCTTCCTGTGCGTTGTAATCCGCCGGAGACAGGTTGACGAACATCAGAGTCTTGGCATTGCCACCAATGCCATCCCTCATCAGCTCTGTCAGTTTCGAGTCCCTGTACGGCACATGCGATGAACCGCTGGTGAGCGCATTGATCACGTTCCCCAGCGCACTAAGGCTTTTGTTAATCGCCTTGGCTTCTTCGAAAACGTCACCTTCGGCTCCAGTTTTAGCTTGTCGTTCACTACCAGCCAAATCAACGAGCGTCAACTTTCCCAATGAAGTCATCTTGTTGGCCTTGTTGGTAGCTTCGACGAAAATCATTTGAACAAGATGTGAGCGACTGGAGGCATCATTCATTCTGGTCTTGGCAGTATGGCGACGCTTCATGCCGTTCGAGAAGCAAGCGCCCAGCTCTGCAGGACCAGGGACGCTGACGATTGTTCCACCTTCGACAACCACGCGACCTTCAGGGTCTGCCTTCACTTCCAGCGAGGGCGGCGAATCCAACTTGCTTTCAGGATTCCACAACAGGTCAATTAACGAGTCCCTGTACAGCTCGTACATGCTGACGCGAAGCTTGAATTTGAACTTCTTTTTGTCACGGTTCATGATCGAAAAGAGCTCATTGATCGCACGCGGGCCAACGCCCAACAGGCGGCCTTCTTGCCCTCCTTCACCCATCATAGTAAACGTTTTGCCCGAACCCGTCTGGCCGTACGCGAAAATGCACACATTGTACCCATCCACCGCCGACTGCACCAATCGTTTTGTGTCAGCAAACACCTCCGTCTGAGAAGCTGCTGGTGAGAACACGCGATCGAATTCAAACGTTTTCGTCCGACCTCGGTGAACCAACGAGCACGAAAATTCGTCCTGGCACGTAAGTGCCATATCACAACCTTTCTCACGCTCAGCTGAGGTCAACGGGCGGACGCGTGCGAACACACGAATTTTGCCCTTCATGTCCTCGAGCTCGTTGTAGTACTTACGCCGCAACGACTGTTCTTTTTGCCAGCGCTGTATCAAGTCCGCGTTCTTTTTCTTAATTTTCTTGACTTCTTGGTCACAATCCATTCGAGCGAGCGCAACACGAGTATCAGCTTCCTTCTGTGCTGCAATGACGCTCTGCTCCATTGTCCTGCGAGCCTCCACTACGCGTTCTTGAACAATTTCCTCGTTGCGAGCCACCATGCTTTCAACTTTGGCGGTGAGTTGTTCCACCTGCAGCTTGGTGACCTCTAATTCCGCCGCTTCATCTCGCGCCTGCTTTAACTCTGCGTTTAGTTTCGCAACAGTTTCAGCATGCGCTTTGGAGAGAGTCTCTGCAGTCTCTCTGAGGTTCGCAACTTCCTTTGTGTGTAGCTCTTCGTTACTGGCGAGCTTGGAATTCAGGGCTCCAATGGTAGTTTCAAGATCTCGGACTTTGTTTCCAGCTGTTTCCGCCATGTCACGCTCCGCCTGCTTGAGTGCAGTTTCTTTTTCTTCGCGCATCGTATCAAGTTGGGAGGTTAGCTTCAGCACGTCAGCATGTGCTGCTTCACATGCATCGCGGCTTTCGTGTAGTTCAGAACTCAGTCGAGCTACTTCTTTCTTGGTCCCTGCAAGTTGATCTTTAACGTCTTCCAATTCCTCAGCTTTGCTCTGCGCTTCCACCAGTTCAGATCGTAACGTGTCCAGCTCAGCTTGAGCTGTACGCGCGGTGTTTGCGGCGTCCACGGCACGGGCGTTTGCGTCTGCGGCATCTTGACGACGTGCTGCCTTTTCAGCCTCCAGTGCGGACTCTAATTCGATGATTTTCAATTCAGCCACCTCAGCAGCTTCAGATGCATTTTGATGCGCGAGCATCGCGTCCTCTTGCTCTTTGGCCAATGCCTCTCGCAATTGGTCATTCTGCGCCTTCCAATGGCCCCCTTCGGCCATTTTCTCTCGCGCGTCTGCTAATTTTTCGCGTAAATCTGCAAGTTGGCTTGCCAGTGCCGACTCTTTCTCGTTTGCGGAATCGACCAATGCAGCTTTGGCACCAACATCGAGCACTTCCTGTTGCAATGCTTCCACTTGGTTACGAAGCGCGGACTTTTCTAACTCCAACTGCTGCACAACACTCGTTGAGGCCTGTTCTGCTTCTTTTGCGGCTCGCTTCAATCCCTCAATTTGCTGGTGAGCTTCTCGGAGTTCAGTCTGAGCTTTCTCCGCCGCAGCCGTGCTGGCCGCGAGACTGGACTCCAAACTTGCAGTTGCCGCTTGTGCAGCTTCGAGTTGGACGCCGGTATCTTTCCCTCTTTGCGCTTCAGCACGAGCAGCACAAACATCCTTCTGTATTTGTGCAATTTTTGCATTCAAAACGTGCACTTTTGCCGAATGTGCCTCAGTCAATTTGTCCAATGCTTTCGTATGCTCCTCGCGAGCGTTGTCGAAGTCTTGTTTCAAGGCGGCGCACTTTTCTTGCCAAGTCTGTAGCTGTTCTGCCGCGGACATTGCGGCTGCTTTTTGTTGCTGCTGGAGGCGTACTATCTCTTCGTCCCGCGCACTTAAGTCCTGTTGCACTAGTTCTGCACCAGCTGCTTTATTTCGCAGTGCCTCGGCTTCTGCCCGCACCTGCTCTAACTGTTGTTCGAGGAGGTGGATCTGGCTTTTGCAGGAATTCAACTCTTCCTCAGATTTGACTGAAGCATTTGAAGCCTCTTCCGCAGCAGATTTGGCCGCTGCTTTGGCCTTTTGCTCCGCTTCCATGATGCGCTTCGCGGCAGAGTCTCGGATGAATTCGGCGTCATCATCGAGCTGACGCACTTTTTCGACCAAACTAGAAATTCTCTTTTGAGCTACATGTGCATGGCCCACAGCACCCTCCCGAAATGCAGCCGCCACCCAAGCCAAAAGCAGACCATGGGTCAGCACCACCTGCAAGAACAACATTCCATGTCATCAAGAAGCATTTCTCATTCCCATCAAGTGCACTGCTTCAAACCTTCGCATCAGCACCGGTCTGAATGGCTTCTTCCTCTTTCATCTCCATCGCTTCAAGTCGTTGTTGGAGCTTGTCGGCGATACCGTACTTCTTCGCAGCGACCGCCAACTCGATTTCTTTTTCGAGGGATTTGTACTCCTCACTCTTTCCAGCTTTGCGGCGTTCGGCAATATCAACATGATATTGAGCTGCCGTGGCACTGAGCAGCTCTTGAAAGGGAGTGACGTTCACAGATTGAGCCTCCTTCGCCGCGTCTTCCTTCTTGTTATCGACAGCTGCAGGGTACTCTTGCAAGACGCTTTCAAGAGCTACTTTCGCGTCAACGGTAACGCCAACGTCAGCAGCGTCTTTGAAAACCTGCGGATCCAAGCCTCGTGAAGGCTCAATTTGTCGCAGGGCATCTGCCAGACGTTCTTGGCGCAACTTTTCTTCTGCTGCTAGTTGCTCTTCCAATGACATTGTGGCCACGGCATTGTCGACGTTGTCATCAGCTTCGGTGCCGTCTAATTCAAGGCGATCACTTTCGTCAACTCGCGCGCTCTCATCTTTTTCTGAGTCTCCGCCATTTTCGTTTCCCTTCGTCACCGAGAGCCAACGCGTTTCCCCCGTTTTCGCATTGTATTCGTACTTTGCTCCAGAGTTGGGGTCTGTGTGGATCTCCCATTGATCATCATCTTCGATGGCCTCCAATCCCGGAGGTGAGCCGTTTTGCTCCCAATCGAGACGTGCAGCCTCGAGCCGCTCTTTAATTGGGCTGAGCATGGCTTGTTCAGCGTATTGCTCTGGAAGGAAATTTTCATTGTCGTGGATGCTGGGGTCCGCGCCATATTTGAGCAGTGTGTTGACAAGGTCGATGTCCGCGCAACTTGCAGCATAGTGCAACGGCGTGCACCCAAAGTTATTGTCTTTTAGGTTTGGGTTCGCTCTTCGAGTCAGCAAAAGCTTGGTGATGGGTATCGAGGTTGTTCCGGAGGCACAAGTAAAGTGGAGGGGTGATGCGCCATCATGATTGACAGTGTGGGCTTTTGCATGCTTTTCCTCCAGAAGTATTTGGGCAACTGTCTCATTCCGCGTTTGCGCCGCGACATTCAGCAAAGTGTTTCCCTTTCGATCGGTGAACTCTGTTTGGATGAAACCAGTGTTGCTGAGGAGGCCAAGTACCAACTCGGACGCTGCGGCGTCGTTTTGACAGTATGGCAGAATTTCAAACAACTGCTCGCTGGTCTGGCGGGCCACATCGACCATGTCAGTCAAAGCGTTCAAATATCCTTTCTTTGTGCTAATAACCTGATCGGTGGCACTTTGCCACCGAGAAGGAGACTCATCAAACGCCGCGCCCTGACCGCCGCCATAGGCATAACCGTACGGATCATTATATGGGCTGGATGTGTGATCGAGTGAGTAGGACGAGTCGCCTCTCACTGGAACCTGCTTGAGTGAGGCATAGGGATCCTCGCCGTAGAATTCTGCACGTAGGTCTTTCCGTGCCGGCGTTGCATCGATGCTGTAAGCTGGCTCTGCTCCAGATTCGAGACCGTGTCCAGATGTCGTGGACGCTGCATCATCCTGGGAGCATAGAGTGCCATGGGCAAAGTCGCAGCAGTAACAAGATCTCGGTCATACAATCAAAAGGCAAATGAGTATTCCATATTTGTTCAAGAGCGAGCATACCTTTGAAAACGAGTAATTGTCCAGCATCTCTTCGTATTCGCGCGCTTGGACCAAGTCATCATGGTTCCGTGGCGGAAACCGAGGCGATGCAGCCGTGCGCTCGCTCTCGTTGCTGATAATCGCCTCGGCCGCGTCTTGGAAACTCATCGTGGAAGACTCGACTACGTCTTCAGGCCGCGCGCGTCAGCGGCGCTACACCTTACATTGTGGCGGTTCTGCAGTCCGTGCTACTGACGATTCAAAAATCTTTTCTGGGTGATCTTGTCTTGGAGACAACTTCTCGCAGCGTAACGTGCTCGGTCACCGATACGTTGCCCAGCGATCCAGGCAACCCGCTCTCCCTCAGCCACCCACCCGACTCGACAGTTTTGTCCCGTTTGTATCCGAAGACATTTTCATCGTGTATTGCTCGCCTTTGACCACCAACACCCGCCACTGCGTGCTCTCTCAGCCCACTTCATCCCAACAACGTCGCCGGTCTGAGCTGCCAAATCAGCCAACGAGCTAGTTATTCAAACGATTGAAATGGGCAACGGCTTTCTGTCCTCCAAATCCAACCGGCAGGCCGTGGACAAACCCAAGACCCACCCGTTCAGCACAGGACGGAAACCAGAACCAAGGAATGCAGGTGGAAAGTGTGGTGGCAGATGGTTCGCCCGTCCCTCTCTGCAACTGACGAACGAACGAACAGCGAAGTCGGCGAACGAACGAACGAACGAACGAACGAACGAACGAACGAACGAACGAACGAATGAGTAACGACAACACGAAACCTCAACAACATCGCTAACAAACACGCTCTTGCATGGTATCACATGGCCCACCGTTCCATGATTGTATGTATCACAATAAAGTATCATTTCAAAGTAGCGTACGGTACCGTAGAAAACACAACACCTGTACTCCAGATATAACCACAATATTCACAAAACCGCATTACAGAAACATGCAAATTCCAGGGGTTATTGAGGGACGACATATACACTCACAAAAAGTATCAACTTCACTCACAACCGTTACCTTCACACCCACAGACCAAGCCACCGTAACACACATTCCAAATATACGGTATAATAACCGATATCCCGCGTGGCTCCTACGTCGCCGACGCCTCAGCTTCCGACG
>ENA-OWNT01003010-OWNT01003010.1-seawater-metagenome-genome-assembly--contig:-NODE-3010-length-16535-cov-4.179852_pt1 | contig 16535 bp, 16 predicted proteins | sample MGYA00238136_ERZ651165 | MGnify/ENA primary metagenome ERZ651165 (study PRJEB26861, sample SAMN08777766) | seawater metagenome | isolation source: coastal seawater | place: USA: Florida | collected...
AGTACCAGATGACAACGTTTAATAATGATAAAAGTAGCATAGAAACACACACACACACACGCACACACACACACACCAGAGCTGCAGCGGGAATGCGGAGAGCGACTGCACCTACCTACCTCCACCCAGCCACAGCCACGGGAGGGTGTCTTTCAACAAGAGCTTTTGACTGTCAGTCGCAGTGCTTTAGTGTGTCTCTCCGGGTCGTGGAGGCAAGCCTGCCTATTATCTCACTATCGACTGTGAACTGGAACGGGAAGGCAAGGTGAGGAGGTGTCCATCAGTCAGGCAGTCAGGCACGCAGTCAGTCAGGCAGGCAGGCACTGGTCGGATGGAATGTGAGTAATGACGCGGACAGTGAGTGAGAGCGTGAGAGCTGAGAGTCAAGTCAACGACACGACACACGACCACCATCACACCCACCATCCATCCATCCAACCGACGCCACCAGCCAGCCACCACGACCACGACCCGCAGGGTAGGTGGGTAGCCGCCACTCAACCGCTTTTTTTTTCTTTCTGGGTTGCAGTGTGCGTCACCGTGCGTTTGTTTGTTTGTGGGCAGAAGAACAATCAATCAATCAGCTTGGGAGCTCTTGCTTCTGCTTTCTGCCGTTGTCTTCCGTCTTCCGCCTTCCTTCCGAGTCGATCGACACACAGTAGTCCTGCAGTCAGCAGTCAGCAGTCAGCAGTCAGCAGTCAGCAGTCGAGCAGTCAGCAGTCAGCAGTCAAGTCAGCCAGGTCACAAGGTCACAGTCAGATTCCATTTGAGAAAGTTCGGTTCGGTTGTGATGGGCAGGCAGGGTGAGGGCCGCGCGGTCGGGCCGACGATGGGGTTTGAGGGTTTGAGTTTGAGCAGTGGGGTTAGAGGTGAGACTGTGACATGGGAAGGTGATAAGATAGATGACAAGTAGTCCAGGTTGACGTTTCCGTTTCTTGAAGCTTTGACTGCGGCTGTTCGCAGTGACGGTGTGACGCAAAGTCTCTGTATTTCTACTGCACAGCGAAAGACATGCAATTGTGAGACAAAGCGATTGCGATTGACGATTGACCGATTGATCGATTGATCCGCGCAGTGTGCAACCACACAGTTACACAGATCAAAACTTGCATGCACCACGAGCACCTAAGCGCCCATCGACGTTTTCATAACGTATGGCAGAGTGAGTGTCGTCGAGTCTTCTTGAAAGACGAAAGACGAAAGACGATGCTGCGATGCACTTCGATTTATTTGAGAACGACTGCCGTCCGCCGTCATTGTCGTTTCGTTGCGCAAGCAGAATTTTTGAGTTTCTGTGTCGGACACCACTGCTGCGACTGTACTGCTGACAGAGACGGTGCTTCTTGCGTCACTGTGCCCGAACTCAAGCTCGGAGTTGAGGAGTGTGCGGAGCCAACAGATGTAAACAGTGTCAGTGATTGCCAAAGACAACGACGATGACAACAGCGACATTGTTGGACTGATGAAGCTGGTGAAGCTGGTGAGCTGGTGACGACTGAGGCATCAACTAGCTTGTTCACTATGCCATACTCTTTCATGCAAGCATTATTCATTGTTCATGGTTCATGATCTACGCGGGTGTAATTGTCATGGGTAGCAGAGATGACCGGTGGTCGATCGAAACACCAATTGTCCTCTGTGGGGTCATGAGAGCCACGAGGCGTGCACTGTGGCTATTGCGTTAGAATACTTCTGTGCTTGAAGTAATCGGCCAAATAATTTCTGTGTGAGTAGGTTGAGTTGTTACAAACGTTTTTTTTGAATGGCCGTCAGCCAGAAATGGCTAGCGTGTGAGGAATAACATAAGCTTTTATTCATTTGAATTATCCATATTGCTTCTTCATGACAATCAGCCAGCCACCGAGGCACTGAGGCAATGTCATGAACTTCGAGTTTTCCTCCAGCATCCCTCCCTTACACAACGAACACATTGAAGCGACTAAAGTGCTGCAGGAGTCGAAGACAAGAACGCCATGCATTTTTTCGGCTTGGAGTGTTGGGATTTGAACTGTTCTCGAGGAGATGTTCCCTGTTAAGTAACAACATATGAAACGAGAGCTCACATTTCGGTCACACGCAGCACAATCAGCGATGTAGTACCTCTTTCCGAAGGAAGCGGTGCTCCTCATTTTTTCTCTTTTCTTCGAGCTCTTCGTTTATTCCTCGGTAGCATTTGCTGCAGGAAGGAAACCATGAGCAATTAGTTCGGATGGATATATTCTTCTAGTTGCATGGAAACAGGACAATGTACCCGGTGTTGGGATCAAATACGTTCGACGCATTGAAATTGTGGGGGCTACTCATGGAGAACAAATCTCTTCGGATTAATTCTTGTCTTTTTTCTTCACGGTAGAGTCTGAGTTCGCGGCCAACAAAGCAGCACTCCCGAACCGTGTCCAGGTGAGGAGTCTTGAACACTTTTGTCTTGGAACTGTTTCACAGCGTACACGAGGCACGTAAACAAGACGGGATCTTCTGTCTTGCAAAGCGAGCAAGACTACGACGTACAAGTCAACGTCAGACACCTTCAAATTCCATCGGTCTAGTAGCTCAGGCTCAAGAATCCGCAGCATTGTTTGATTGCAAAACCCAACAACCTGGAGCAGATACGCTTTCGTCAGTGTTCACGAATAATGCTTGCGCATTCTGCTCACGAGCAACACAAGCAGCGCACCTCGCTTTCTAGCTCTTGCAGAAACCCTGTTAATGTATTGTTTGGACGATTGTTGCGCGTCACCACCACAGACTGAATTCGGTTCTCGCCGTGTTCTTTGTAGTAGCTCTGGGTATTGACTTTCGCAATATCAAATATCATTTGATCGTTGAAGCAGACGCCAGCAAAAGTAAGCCATTCCTTCAAGGCGGGGACAGGATCTAAAACTAACTCGTCGTAGTAGAACGTATGAATTGGAATTGCCAGCCCAAGAAGCTTAAACCATGAATGCCTGAATTGCGTCCACGTCGTCGTGGTGTTTATTGCCGAGACAGCATACTCATTTACGTTGTCCCTATCTTGATAATGAATTCCAAACAACTTTTTTCCAGGGTTGTAGTTGGCAGCGCTGACCACAACACTGCGGGGATCGCGAACAATTGTGTAGTATCCTGTCCGCCTCAAACTTGGGAACGACATGTCGACGTCAGCGAACGCAGCTTCATTCAGTTTCAGAACTTCGCTTAGAGTGCGATTGTTGGTAATGGCGTCTTCCAAAATTGGACCAAAGTCTTCGAGATCAGATGACGACCTCATGTGTTGCAGCGCGGGTCGACAGTCGCGGATGCCGTTGTCCACGCAGTTTCGAAGCCAACCCGGTAACAAATGAAATATGGGGGTTTCATTCGGGTGGTCGCTCGTCGAAATGTATGGCACTATGTGCTTGTCTGAAGAGTCAAGCACGATTCGAGACTGTTGAGAGTTGTCGGCGCCATTGCGGTCGTCATAGTATCTGTACTCAATAATACGACAAGTGTTGCTGGCAGAAAGCTCGTTGTCCTCTGTTTCTGGACCCGCGTCGCTGCGAGGATAAAGACACTCGGCAAAGCACCGGAAGTTTGCAGTGCGATTGTACAAATCACAAGACCTTTCCATAAGTTCCATGAGTGTCACTTGAAGCCAAGTCGTGCCCGACTTTGGTTCTGCGGACAGTCGATACAATCTGCTTGGTGGGATATTCACTTCACCTTTGTACACTTCAGGGCATTGCGTTTTGTGAGGAGTGTGCCTTTGCGCTGATGCAGCGGCGTCACGACCATCGCAAACACTGGCTTGCATGGACAACAGCACAGTGAGCCATGTGGCCAACAGCGCGCGGACTGGTAACTTCATGATGCCTATGCCAGTGGCACTCGGTTTGAAGATATTGCGGAGAAAATCCAATGCTTGTTGGTCGTTCGAGACAATATCATCAATCTTGGGCAGCAGCACAAATGAACAACGGCTACAACGTCAACTTGTCGTCGCAGGTTCACGATGTTTGAAGGCGTGTACGCCTCGTTGTCCTGCCACGAGCAACTAATTCGATTGTTGGGTAGGTGCCACTTTGTTTGAAGTCTGCGCAGCGTACTGTTTCCCAACGCCACAATGCCTCAACGCCTCAAAACCTCACAATGTGTTGCCTGCGCGGCAGCAAATAAGCAAGCAATGCAACGACGAAACACAATCGATGCAACGACGAAAACACAATCGATGCAACGACAGCAGCCAACCATCATAATGCGTTGTCGGGCAGAGGGCGTCACGTTGGGTCATAGTTGGCCGTGAGCCGTGAGCCTCGGACAGTTTGACTGTGGGAACTTCGTGTCGTAATGCAATTCTTAACAGAACACACGTACTGCAACGTTGGAGATTCCGAGACGCTAAGGTTTTGGTATGGCTAGCCGGGATGGTGAAGCGTTCGAATCTCTTCCAAAGAGTGGCTGGTTCCATCATTGATAGAATAGACTCCAAGCAGTTCACCACGGCATTGCGCAGTTGCACAGTGATGATTGTTGATTGTGATTGTGGGCTATGCCATAGATGACAAGGTTGGCACAACGGAGGGAAAACGGGAGATTTGCAGCAGCTGCTGTGGTCATCCACAAAGTTGCAAAGGAGAACTGGTGGTTCACTCCTGCGGCTTGAAGTTGTGAGTTGTGCGTTGTGTGTTGTCTTTGCGGAGTCTTGCACGCACCCGTCCAGCGGCTCTGTTTGTTGTTCCTGCTGGTGGCTGCATTCATTCATTACCTGGGTATCCATACACACACAGTCCACAACAATTTATTTGTTGGCACTGGGAGGGCACGCAGGCTGTATGCGTCGAATGCCCCATTTTCCTCTTTCCGGCTATGCGTGGTCTCATAAACAACCCCCTATCCTCAACGTTTCTTGATCTCAGATTTAGCCGCCTACGAAGCAGCCTTCTGTCAAATTACTCGAGCATGATACGAGGCTGCACCTAGCCCCACACCCAACCCCACAGTCGATAGTCAGTGCAAGTAGTATGGCTAGCTGTGTAGCCACCACCACTTCCAGTCACTGTGGTCGGGCAGCGTTGTGCTGCAGCGTTGCAGTCCGCGTCACAGTTGGTCACTAAAACGAACAACTGAAGTGACGGACGAGCGACGAGTGCCAACGCAGCTATGCAGATGTGACGTTCGCATGCATGATGTTGGGGCGTGTAGTCCGTACCTATCGTGGCAGCTTTAATGTTTGCAGTGGACTGTCTCGGTGACACTTGTTGTCGCTTGTAGTTCCTCCAGTTGTTGATGTGGAAGTACAAAGAGTATGATAGCACATTGCGACGTGGCATCGTTAGTCACACTGTGAGGAACGATTCTTCTCGCATGCTAGACAATCCACCAATTGCATGACGTTTGCAGCCGTGGCAGCACGTGGTCACGATTCAAAAGAACGACGGTAGCGCGGCCGTCCGATATCACAGAGGCAACAGTTACTTTGAAGAAGGCTTGTGAAGGGATCACACGCGCGTGACAGAGTGAGAGCTTTCAGCTACCATGAAGACACTGATGATAATACAAGTTTCCCACTTCTACTAAACAAGAGGTCAAAGTTTTCTTGACACTGAAATCACTTTGAAGTTAGTTTTAGGTTTATTCTCCAACTGAAACTCAAAAACATTGTTACTAAAAACATGCGGCTTATTGTCCCTACGACATTGGGTTTGTGCGCGTCCCTTGTGTCTGGCGCTGGAGAAGTCGATATCGTTGACTTCAACATCGAAGATTACATTGACGAAGCAACGGAAGTGTTCAACAAACTCGTTGGCGACGCAAATGTGGGAGGATACACGCTCGAAAGCTTTCTAGAAGCGGCTGGAAGTGAAGGAGATGCCAATACAAAGCTGGTATTCAAGCGCGACGATGCCAATGAAGACGGAATCGTCGACTTTGTGGAGTTCAAGCGATGGTTTACGAGAGGCAACCTTTTCCTCCAACTCGATGGCGCCTTGACGTCTGAACGCGATGGATTAGTGTCTCGTGAAGAGTTTATGGTGGAGTGGCACGCCATGCCCGAAGCCGTGTTTGCCGCAGACGATAAGGACGAAGATGGGTTTATCTCGTTCGAAGAGTTTACTGGGCCAAAAGGCGCCGATGGTCGAGATGTAAACGTTTTCGCAGCTCTTGACGACAATAGGGATGGTGTTATCACCAAAGAGGAGTTTGGCGCTGAGTGGCACCAAGTCTCCTTGTCAGTATTCGATACCGAGGACATCGACGGCGACGGAGTAATTTCCTGGGATGAGTTCAAAGGTCCTAAAGGAAATTCGCTGGAAGAAGCTCTGTTGGCTGAGAAAGAGTACCCCACCCCACCAGAGGGTGCAACCAACTTGTTTGCGGCCCTTGACACTGACATGGACGGCCGTATTTCGAGAAAAGAATTTGATGTCGAATGGCACCAGCACCCCAACAGTGATATATTTGAAACTGAAGATGGTGATAACGATGGTTTTCTGAGTTGGGCCGAGTTCAATGGACCCAAAGGCACTGTGGATCCCAAAGAAACGCTTCAAAAGAACCTGTTTTTGATTTTGGATACTGACCGTGATGGCTCGATTTCAACAGAGGAGTTTGGCTTGAACAAACTTGCTTTGGGTGACGAGGAGACTGAGGCTTTGTTCAAGGAAGACGACAAGAACGGCGACGGCCTCATCTCCTGGCAGGAGTTTAGTGGACCCAAGGGCGAAGCGCCGCCAGTTTACAACGTATTCGCTGTCTTCGATGTTGACGGAGATGGATTTGTCACGCATGAGGAGTTCATGGTGGAGTTCAACTCGTTGGGCAACGATGAGCAGTTTGCCACTGAAGACAAAGACGGCGACGGCCGCATTTCTTGGGAAGAGTTCGGTGGGCCGAAGGGCACAGGGCCGGGTGATACTGGTCCCCAGAAAGAGCTTTGAGTCAACACGGCACGCTGCCACTACTAGGAACGACAATAACAATAATAACAAAACAAAACACCACTTTCTAGGGATCACAACTTTAGTGAAATAATAACAGTCACGTGGAAGCACTGGACGAATCTGTCGCGATGTATCAGTGTTCATGCCGAAAAACAATCACTGCGAAGGTGTGCCTTTCTGGATGTTTGCGATGATGCCGTCGATGACCTCTTGCTGCTGCGAACACGCGGAAACAGAGGAAATGATGTCATGGCCGCAGTCATCCACTCGAAGGTACGAAAAGTCTGAAATCAAAGCAGCCGACTCGTTTTCGAACAAGTCGATGCACAAGTCAGCGGTATCTTTCGCTCCACAGGCATAGAAAACGGGGAACTCCGTGACGTTGCCGACGAAAACGCTCTGACCGACACCCTCTGTGGGGTACTGGGTGAGGTTGCCGACTACCGACATTGGGATGCCGATATCTTCGCCGATAGGGCCAAGGCCATTGAAGGGGGCTAGCGCCATGGCTCCAGAGTTGATGGCTCCGTTGTACCACCAAAACGACGGCTGGCAGAGTTCAGGGGTCGGCCAATTCAAGCCTCCGCACACTTTTGTGAAGACGGTTTCGTTGTAGACCAAAGTGGAATTGGGGAGTGTGAGGACTCGGACGTACTCGGCGGCGGTTTGCTGCGGCTCGTAGGCGTTGGGGCCGTAGATAGCGGCCGAAAAGACGTCGGATTGCGGGATGGAGAGCGACGTGAACGAGAGAAGGCGTTCGCGGATTTCTCCCTGAGCGATTGCGTGCCACGAGATGCGCGCACCTTGGTCGTGGGAAACGATGTGGAACTTTCCAGTGCCATATGTCGCGTTCACAATGGAAAAAATGTCCTGAACGAGGTAGTCGTAGTTGTACGCGTCAATGTTGTACGGAGAGGCACCAATGGAGTATCCACGCTGATCACATGCGAGGCTGGTGTACCCAAGTGCTGCAAGTTGTTTCATGTCGTCCGCCCACATCGCCTTCGCATACCGGCTGTCATCACCGTGCATGTGGTAGACGAACCCGAGTTCGGTGGCGTTGGCAGGGGGCGCAGCAACCGAGCAGTTGAACGTAAACTCTGGCTCGTTCGGCGGGGTCACGGTGATGCATTTGAGTCCGTCTGGGCACGGGGCGTAGACGGTTGCAGACGCATGATGGGACGCGACGCCAGCCGCGATCAATAAAGTAGAGATGCGCATTCTTGCAATGCGTTGAGGCAAGCAACTTTGTCGGCGCCGATGTGATAATTTCTGTTGGCACCGTTTCTTCTATTTCATTTTCTTTGGTTGGTCCACTCGCGTGCGCAACACAGACCCCACAGAGCGTTGCAGCCACCAAAGCCAGCACTCTACACGCAGCGACACTCTGGACTGACTTTCTCGAAATCATGGAGAGTGAACACCGATCGACGATGGTGAACGACGACAACGGACACAAAAGTGGTCAGTACCATCACTATATTCGTCCACAACCCACCACCACCACCACCACCACCACCACCACCACCACCACGACGATGATACGACACCGCACGGCACGGCACGACACGACACGGCACGACGACGAAAATTAACGCAACGACACACGAAGAACGAAGCGAACGAAGCGAACGAAGCCACCGAAGCGAACGAAGCGAACGAAGCGACGAAGCGACGACGAAGCGAACGAAGCGAACGAAGCGGCGACGAAGCGAACGAAGCGAACGAAGCGACGACGAAGGAACGAAGAACGTCGGCCAAAACCCAAAACCAATCGACGGTCCGCGGACAGAGAACAGAGAACGAACAAACGAACGAACAAACGACAGCGCCCACTTTCCACTCAATGTCCATTTTTTACTTTTCATTTTCATTTTGCATTTTGTTATTTGTAGTTTTACGTTTGAATAACTGTACTCTGTTGATATTTTATTTCACTTCCAATTATCTAATTATCTACTGCCAAATACCACTAAATTAATTATACTGTACAGTAACCGTAATACTATTTTACATTTCATGAAACGTTGTACTGTACACTTCAAAATACCACAATGACTTACGACTTTTATTTCACCACCCGCCCGCGGTGGAGTCGAATAGTGTCATGTTATTCCTAATTGTAGACAATACTTTTAACCCAGTAAGCGCTGAGATATAATACCTACAACCGGGAATATTCATTCATACATCCAGATATATTCCTGATTATAGACAACAATAGTTCCCGATTGTGCACTGAATTCATTGTATCCCTAACAGGGAATATTTTGAAAAATCTTCCAGAAATGAGAGATCCAAAGTATTACTGATTATAGAAGACATGTGTGTGGGTTATTTCACTGCACGAAAGTATCTTTAAGCAGGAATATGAGAGCGGTGGAATGACGTTGTGGCAGACTGCCTCGGCAGGCTCGGCAACACAGGCGGGCGGCCCGGCCCGATGTTTGCGATGACTGTTGTTGTCGAAGGAAGAAAGAGTCAGTTCGACTTCAGCACCGACTTCATCCATCCGTCGTTGCGTTGTCGTCGCGGCGTCGCGGCGTTGCGGCGTTGCGGCGTTGCGGCGTTGCGTCGTTGCGGCGTTGCGTCGTTGCGGCGTTGCGGCGTTGCGTTGTCGTTGCGGCGTTGCGGCGTTGCGGCGTTGCTTGGTTGCATTGTTGCGGCGTTCGTTTCGTAAAGCACGACTTCATCCATCCATCATCCGTCGTTGCGTTGTTGGATCGTTGCGTCGGTGGATCGTTGCGTGGTTGGATCGTTGCGGCGTTGGATCGTTGCGGCGTTGCTTTGTTCCATTGTTGCAGCGTTCGTTGCAGTGTTCGTTGTTTCGGTTGGTGCGGTTGTCGTTTTCTCTAAAGTTGCAACGCTTTTTTGTTGTTAAACGTTGTGCTTGCGCTTTCCACTATGTTGGGGCGTTTTGCTTTTGGTGGTCGCGCCGTGCGACGGGTTTGCCGGCTGGTATGCGTCGCGCAGCGAAATTCTTCTACGCAGGGGCGTTATGAAGGAAAAGTTACGATAGTCACAGGTGGATCCAGAGGGATTGGCGAAGGGTGCGTTCGCACATTTCAAGAAGCCGGGTCGACTGTGGTGTTTTGTGGCTTGGATGCCCACCGCAAGGAAGGAGAAGCCCTCGTTGCAAGGTACGGCACTCCTTGCCCTGACGTGAGCGCAATCCGTGTGTGAAATTGGACCTCACTCCGTTCACTGCATTGTTTTGTGTGCGTTGGATTTCATTGCTGACAGCCTGGAAAACGCAAGTGGGTCCGCAGTCGCAAAATTTGTGGTCTGCGACCTCACGGACGGGTCACAGCTACGTAGCCTCGTCTCTGAGACCGTCGACGAATTCGGCCGCCTCGACTGTCTCATCAATAATGCAGGCTGGCATCCACCGGACACGTCCATCGATGATTTCACGGTGGACGATGCCCGAAACCTCATGGACTTGAACTTCTTTGCGGCCTTCGAGGTTGGAGGGCACAGGCCACTGTCTTGTTGGTCAATGTTGTCTGCTGACACAACGCCCTCTTCCGCGCGTGTTTCTCATTCGTTGCCCCTGTTTGATTCAGTTGTGCAAGCTAAGCTTACCGCATCTGCGGAAGACACACGGAAATATCATCAACATGTGAGTTCCTCATGCTGTTCTTCGAAGAATCTATTTTGCTGTCGCTTGACACCGCTCATGATTGTGTGTGTATGTGCATGTGTTTGCATGATGGGTGGGAAAGGTCATCGCTAGTGGGTTATTTTGGCCAAGAATCAGCTGTTACGTACGCAGCGACAAAAGGTGCCATCACGGCTTTCACCAAGGCTCTTGCAATCGACGAGTACGTGGTAGTGACGGTCAACCGGTCCCAATGTTCAACTAGTTCGCCCTGCATCTGCGGAAGTTTATTTTACCAAGTTGGTCCATGCATGCGTGTAGGGGTCCCAAGAACGTCCGTGTGAACTCCATTGCACCAGGAAATGTATGGACACCCTTGTTCGCAGAATGTGTGGAGTTGATGGATGAGCCACACCGAGTAATGGAGAAGATAGCCCGGCAACAGCGACTCGGAAACGGTTCGTTGATTGCAGTGATGTCGGCTCCTGCCATCGCCACTGAAGCCCTTGTATTGATGCCGCGTCTCTTGGTTCTGCACAAAATTTGAACGTGCTGTAGGACGGTTGGGCACCATCGAAGAAGTTGGAAAGCTCGCACTGTGCATTGCGGCCGATTTAACCTTCACGACTGGAGTCGAACACATCATTAGCGGAGGAGCGGAGCTTGGGTACGGCCACAAGCTGTGACCCCTGTGATCTGTCGCATACCTGCGATATGGAATGGGCTGCATTGGCACGCTGATTGAGCCGTACGTCGACTATAATCTATTCATTACTTCATTTCCGTGACTTGAATTCTTCCATACGACTCATCATTGTACATTCCATCAACAATGTATCTCAACGCATCAGCCTTTGACTAGCGTTCCGCACATGATGCAGCAACCACCACGACACATCTATCATTGAACAATTGAACATTGTCATTGTAGGACAGCCATTTTGTACACATAAACATCAGAGTATGACCCTGCTCCGACCATGCCATCCAGAAACCTGATGACACGTGGTTCACGACTCCAGATCCAAGAGGGACGGACCACGTACTATACGTGTCAGATTCAACCGCATCGTCAACGCGACGCGGACAGTCGGTCGATCATCATTGCCACCAACGCACCATGCCCAGTTGCATGGCGTAGCCTAATGAAGCTCGCATCGCTAACAATACACCACCAGCACCCCCTTTGGCATGGTGCTTTGACAACCAATCCATACTTATCTACAACTACAATTCTACGATTTCACCCATAAATAAAATCTTGTAAACAGCGTAATCTCAATTGTAGATACAATGACATCGTTAGCCTGTATGATATGTTTTCGTCCGCGTTTGTCGGCGTTGTCGTCGTCCGTCGTCCGTCGTTCGTTGTTCGTTGTTCGTTGTTCGTCGTTCGTCGTTCGTCGTCCGTCGTTCGTTCGTATCTTTCGCCGTCGTCGATCAATGCTCAACAGCTCAACATCCTCCTCAGCCGTTACTCAGCAGACGGAAGACAGTGAGCGAAGATGACGACGACGGATAATGCGAAAGTGACACGGGAGTCGTTGTGGAAGTGTCGTGGCGGTCGCGTGCGGTGGTGGGAGAGGGAGGTGGTCGTGTGTGCTCGAGGGGAGTCTCGTAGTATCCATGAGCAGTTGAGGCGATTGACGACGTCGTGTGCCTGCCACGTTGACAACAATGCCAGCAGGCAATGAGAATTGGGTGACACAGGTAGCAAGGTCTCGTGCAATGCCATTGCCGTTATTAACGAGTATTGCAAATGTCATCATGAACATGCCTTTTGCGTTTGCAGCAGGGTCAATGAGTCTTGATGGAGAGGCGACAAAGCCTCCTGGCTAGCACAAGTCGCCGACGCTCTATGGCTCTCTGAGGTACGGAGGCGTTGCGTCAACATGCAGTCAAAAGTAGACATCAGTCACGTCAGTTCGCGATGACAGCGACAGTGAAGTTGGTCCGTAACGATGATTTGGACGTTGGAGATGTAATATAACTTGGAAATAATTGTGGGATCAAAGAGAGGCGTCCCCGTTCCTGAGGTGATCAAGCTCTTGACAAGATGTCAAGCCAGCAAGACCAACTTGCTCGGTGGAAGGTGGAGTCAAAAAAGTTTATCACCGGCCTACCTACGACAGAATTGGTAAACTGTGGACAGATTTTCTCCAACCTTGTGTTTGAGGAACTGAGGCGACGATCCAAGAAGCCGGGAGGGCTTTCCCAGCGCTCCACAGCAGGATCTAGTCCCCGTGCCGCCCGACAGCCGACTTCGGCGGCACCTAAAACTCTCAAGCTATCACTGGATGGCGGCGCCGATTCCCCCGCACATGCACGTGCCCCAGCACCCGCACCCTCACCCACACGATCGCCTGTACCCGCAGCCAAACCGACGTCACGGCCATCAACGAGGCCTGCGCCGTCGACTAGGAAGTCCCCTCGCCACGCCGCGCAAGTGCCAAAGCGAGAAGCAGCGTTAGAGGCCGCTCGGAAACGCAAGATCATGGTGGGCGCGTGGAAGGCCAAGCAGCAGCACCAAAAACAACTGGAACGTCGACAGCCACCCAAGTCTGCGCTTTTGCAACAGGAGGCACGGCGAGAGAAGGCTCTCGCCGCAGTAGGACCTTCACAACGGGCAGGACGTTTCCGAAGACCTATTTCGTCCAAGGTCAAGGACCCACTCGCTGCCACCGCTGCGAAAGAAAAGCAAAGCGCATTCATCCGGCGTATGACAGAAGATGCCAAGAAGCGCTCGTCTGATCCGACTTCAGTCAGGGCAAGAAGAGAGGCTGCCATTTCCGCTCAAGAAGCACGGGCCAAGGCAATTAAACAGCAGAAGGGACCAGCGCCGGGAGCCTCGAAGAAATCGGTACGAAATGTGCGGTAATGGTCTACACATGCAACATCCTCCATGACGAAATTTTGAATTGTCTGCTGCAACTGTGCAGAACTCGCAGGGAAGTGGATCAAGGGAAACCACTCCAAACAAAAGCGTGCAACTTAGTCTGGACTTGAACAATGAGTCAGAGAGCGATGCAGAACCCGCCCATGGCGAGAACGAGGCATCGATCGCTAGCGTGCCCGCAAGTGCATCAACATCCGAGCAACCGATCGCAAACAGTACCACAACCATTGAAGAGCAGGACAAATCAGTAGACGCAAAAGAACCAGAGGAAGAGGATCGCCCAGTTTCTGAGCAGGGAGAGGCAAAACAAGATGATGAAGAGAATGCAGCCGCCGCAAACGCCGCTGCTGAAAAGGCAGCAGCTGCGGAGCGAGCCGCAGCTGCGGAGAGGGCCGCGGCAGCAGCCGAGAGCGCCGCCAAGAGAGAAGCGGCAGAAAAAGCTGCAGCGGAAAAACTTGCTGCTGAAAGAGCAGCTGCCGAGCGTGCACGGCAAGAGCGCTTGGAAATGAAAGCCGCTGCAGCAAAAGCCGCGGAACTGGAACGGCAGCGTGTCGCACAGCTAGTCAAGGCCCAAGCAGAGGAGGCGGAGCAAGCACGTCAAGCTGCTGCAGCCGAAAAGCAGGCTGCTCTTGTGGCAGCGAAGAAAGAAAGAGAGGAAATCGTGAGACGCCAGGTTCGGGAAGCCGCGGTGGTGTCGTGTGCGGCATAGATATGCATGTATGTGCGGATTCATTTAAGACTGTTGGTGCAGGAAGAGGCAGAAGCACTTCGCCGTCAAAAGCAGGCCGAAGAAGACGCAGCACGCTTGGCTGCAACCGCAGCGTCGGCAGAAGCGGCAGCTGATCTCGAAAGCGAGAGTACATTTGCGGGTATCGAGCAAGACGCTGCTGACAAGGCCGCCGAAAAGCTTCGGCGAGCGGAAGAGAGAAAGCTGGTGCTGCAAGAGCAGCAAGTGGCAGCCAATGAGGAACGGGAAAAACAAGTTTCCGAGATAGGCGCAGTGATGGTACGGCCACCGGTGTTGCTGTCCAATGTTTTCCATCCCTTGCGAGAGGCATGAGTGTGCGTGCTGTGTGTTCAATCTTACCGCTTCTCGCCAGGCCAAGGCACTCGTTGCGACTCAGCAACTTTGCAACAACGAAGCTCGCGTGAAGGAAGAGAGGGAGGCGGAGAAGCAACGAATCGAGGCGGAGGCAGCAGCCGCTCGACAGGTTTGGACGGTAACACAGGCTGCAATCACAATTTGTATCGTGTTGTGATTTACTTTGCTGTGGTGTGTTGCAGCGCGCTGCTGAACAGGCAGAAGCAGCAAAGGAGGAAGAGGCTCGTCTAGCACGCGAGAGATACTTGGCGAGCATGCAAACAAAGTACGTCGACGAGGAGTAGGCACTACGAGCGGCAACGGTAGTGGCAAACACGGCGGTGTTGGATGTAATTATGATAACAAATTGTTCCGCACGTGTGGTCCACAGTGTGCTTCTCTGTGTGCTCACTTGAGGCACTGCGTCTGGTCGTGGTACTTGCAGTGCTTGACGGTGATAGTCGACGACAAGTCGTGCTCGAGGGGCTTGCAGCCATCGTCGGTGCCACAAAAGAGGTTGAACGTGTTGCAGTAGTTCGTGGAGAAATCCTCAACCGACAGAATCTGGGACTCTGAGCAAGCGTCCACGTCGCAGCTGTCGCCTATCGTTGAAAACAGATGCGAACAACGAAATGGTCAATGGTCGGCAGATTTACTAGCGGCTTGAACGCCATTGCTCGGGAAAGACACACACAGGAAAGACACACACAGGACAGCCGCATCTGACTCACCGTTCGATGTCAGACCAATTCCAAACTTGTCGGGCTTGTAGTCACCGTGTCCGGCACCCACGTGACGCTGCGCGTCAATCAAAGTGTCAGAGTCGCTGAGAAGGGTGTAGTTGCCCCCGTTGTGGGGATCGGTCCAAGTTCCGTTCATGCTTCCTTGGATGCGCGCGAGGATCTCGTCGTGGACATCTAGTACAACAGAGATGAAACACCGCAGCTCGTTAGAGATTCATTGGCGCGGACGGAGGCAGAATATTACATCAGCGCGATCAATGAACAAACCAGAGCAAGGATTCTTGAACGTCACGGTGAGTTCACATCGTGCATGCAAGGCCACAGGCGATCCTGGGCAGGACGAGGCTTGCACACCTTGACTCGCGAGGAGCGCGACAGCGGCGGAAAAGAGACGGGTGGGCATGCTTAAACTTTGGTGCGTGGTACAACAGTCAGTCGGTTTGGTTCAGAGTTTGACGCGAGATTTTCAGTTTTGTCCACCAGTTTTGATCAAGGGCAAGAGCAGCTGGAAGTGGCCACCATTCGTCTCAGCAAGAGCCCGGCGAGCAGCAAACAGCACATCAGGAAGCACATCAAGAAGGAGAAGAACAGCAGCAACAAAGAAGCGAACCAATCGCACCACCACCACCACCACCACCACCACCACCACCACCAGCAACAACAACAACAACGCGGCCACAGACTGACTGACATGCCCGCATTGGCATTGCGAATCAACGTTGGTTCGTTGAAATGCCCGACGTCATCACAACAACATGTCACCATCACCATCACCATCACCATCACCATCACGAAGCGAACCTGCATCACCAACCACCACCACAACCGGACACAAAGAAGCAGACCACCACACAGAACGACACAGACGCCGTAGAACGGGCCTGCCGAACTCAACGGCAGAGTCTTATCGACCAACGACAATGACAACGCACAACGAAACAAACAAAACTTTTCGTCACCAAACGTCGATCGTCGATCGTCGATCGTTGTCGAAGCTTTGCTGAGTTCGTTCGTTCGTTCGTTCGTTCGTTCGTTGTCACCAAACAAAGTCAGCGAACGAACGAACGAACAAACGAACGAACGAACGAACGAACGAACGAACGAACGAACGAATGACATTGCGCTGACTCTCCCTTTCTGGTACGATCGCACCACTTCCTATTTCCTGAACAAAGACACGTTCGTTAGACCGACTCAACGCACGATGAGTCGATCATGTTGTAGGAATACACGAAAAGGGGAACGCTGACGACGTTGGTGGATGCAGGAGGCAGGATGCAGGAGGTATAACCCGCGTAAGTGTCTGTGGTGCAAT
>ENA-OWNT01003011-OWNT01003011.1-seawater-metagenome-genome-assembly--contig:-NODE-3011-length-16525-cov-4.494042_pt1 | contig 16525 bp, 14 predicted proteins | sample MGYA00238136_ERZ651165 | MGnify/ENA primary metagenome ERZ651165 (study PRJEB26861, sample SAMN08777766) | seawater metagenome | isolation source: coastal seawater | place: USA: Florida | collected...
GGATCTGCCCTTCGAGGCCAGTTTTGGCCGTACCACGCTGGAATATTACGACGGCTTCGTCTTCGGCTTCATGGCCGAGGGCCGCCCCGACCTGCCCCCGGTCGCCACGGGCGGGCGCTATGACGCGCTGACCCGGGTGTTGGGGCGTGGGCAGGAAATTCCGGCCGTGGGCGGTGTGATCCGCCCGGAACTGGTGCAACTGCTGCGGGAGGGTCTGGCATGACGCTCAAGCTTGGGGTGCCGTCCAAGGGCCGCTTGATGGACAAGACCTTCGACTGGTTCGCCGACCGGGGGATCGAGATGCGCCGTACAGGATCGGACCGGGAATATGCCGCCCATGTCGAAGGGGCGAATGTCGATCTTGTGCTGCTGTCGGCGGGCGAGATTCCGCGCGAACTGCAGGCCGGGCGCATCCATCTGGGCGTGACCGGCAGCGATCTTGTGCGCGAGCGTATCCCCTCTTGGCAGGACGTGGTGAAAGAACTGCACCCCATGGGGTTCGGTTTTGCCGATCTGATCATCGCGGTGCCAGCCTTCTGGGTCGATGTGAACTCGCTCGATGATCTTGATGCCGCCGCCGCCGATTTCCGCCGCCGCCACGGCCACCGCCTGCGAATCGCAACCAAGTATCATCGGCTGGTCCGGGAGTTTCTGCGCGATGCCGGGGTTGCGGACTACCAGTTGGTCGACAGCCAGGGCGCGACGGAAGGAACCGTCAAAAATCTGACTGCCGAGGCGATTGCCGACATCACGTCGACGGGCGAAACCCTGCGCGCAAACCATCTGACGGTGCTGCCCGGGGGGCTGATCCATCGCAGCCAGGCGGTGCTGTTCAAGTCGCGCGCGGCGGATTGGTCGAACGGAAACAAAGACATACTGGATGAGCTGTCGGAACGGCTGCTTTAACCCGCCACGAAACATGCGAAATACAGCCGTATCAGGTGGCCCAAGTGCCCCTGTGTTTTCTGGTGTTTTCCCTTGTTCTGTTGACCATTCTGCATGGCGCCCCAATTGATACAAGTTTGCAACACAAAACGCCCTTTACTTACCCTTGGTAACATTTGGGGTGGTGGCCCCCCGACTCCTGTAGTTAACAAATGATTAATGGCAAGCGTCGTTACGAAAACCCCCTGCGGGTTCGGTCGGATTGTTCTCTCAGAAACGAACGGCAGAACATCTACCAAGCGGCGCTCAGAAATTTATTAAGGAGAGCCCCAGATGAAAATTAAAACCCTGCTCATCACAGCCGCCGCCGTAGCGCTTCCCGGCATGGCCATGGCCCAGATGACCCCGACCATCAGTTCCACCGTGACGCTTGGTTTCTCCAGCGGCACGCTCGACGTTCTCGGCACCGATATCGACCTGAACACCACCTCGCTGGACATCGATAATGACATCGCCTTCGGCCCGAACGTCAATGTTGGCCTCGATTTCGGCATTGCGATGACCGAAGTTGACACTCCGCTGCCGATCGGCATCGACGTCGATCTGATGAGCTTCGCATTCGAGCCGTCCTACCACTTCTCGAACGGTGCTTATGTCGGTGCCTACTATCGCATGGGCGACCTGGACGTGTCCGTGTCGATCCTGCCGGTCACCCTTGGTGTCGACACCCGCCAGTCGGGTATCTTCGGTGGTTACGAAAATGGACCGCTCTGGGTTGAAGCCTTCTACGGCACGTCCGACTCCGATCCCGGCATCGGCGCCATCGACATCACCGATTACGGTCTGGCGGCATCCTACGCCGTCATGCCCAACCTTGATGTATTCGGTAGCTACACCCGCACCAATATCGACGCTGGCGTGCTCGACATCGACCTGTCGCTCTACGCTCTGGGTGCCGACTATGACTTCGGCAACGGCCTGTCGCTCTACGGTTCGGTTGGCCGGTTTGACGTTGGTCTTCCCTCGTTCATCCCGGTCAGCGCTGACGCGACCATGTTCTCGATCGGCGGTTCTTACGACCTGTCGCAGGCCGGTGGCGGCTTCCCCGCGATCGTCAGCCTGGAAATGTCGCGCACCAGCTTCGATCTGGCTGGCCTCGACGCCGACGTGAACACCTTCAGCCTCGGCCTGACGATCCCGCTTGGCAACAACGGTTCGGCAACCCCGCTGAACTCCACCACCCAGATTGCCCGCGGTCAGTACCGCTCGGCCATCTCTGGCGGTCTCGCCGCTCTGCGCTGATCCCAGCCAGACACGACCAGAAAACATTGGCCGGGTGCGCAAGCGCCCGGCCTTTTTCTTTGGTGCATGAGAAGTGGCCTATAAAACCCCGATCTCAGCTAATGCGTTTTGCAGATCAACTGGCAGGGTTTCTTCCGTGGCACGCGCGCCGGACAGATCCCTGGGGGCGTCCTGCGGGGCCAGGTAGCGCCAGCCCTGAAAGGCGCGCTTCGGCGTGGCGTCGACCCGGATCAGATCCTGGTCCAAAACGATCCCACAGCGGCGGATACCGTCCTGCCCAATCACCTCATCCAGCCGCAAAATGCGCTGACGGGCCTGAATAAACCCTTTGATCACCCAATAGATCGAACCACCGGCCAGAACCTCGGCCTCACGCTTGGGCCACATGCGGGTGACATGGCGCGGCTGTCCGTCCGGCCAGCGTTCATGCGCGGTGGACTGCCACGCGGCCAACCCCTCGACACTTTCCGTACCGACGCTAAGCTTGATGAGATGGGTGAATTTGGTCGTCATCGGTCCCCCTTGCTGGTCCGTAACATAGGACAGTTGCACACGCCTGCCAATTGACCCGGGCAGGTCTTGTAGGTATTGTCCTACGTCCCCCCACCAATATGGATAATGACCAATGAGCCGCTTCTCCGCCCCGATTGCCGAAGCCATCTGGGACATGAAATACCGGCTCAAACAGGCTGATGGCACGCCCATTGACCAATCCGTCGAAGATACATGGCGCCGAATCGCCCGCGCCTTGGCAGAGGTCGAGACCGACCCCGCCCAATGGGAAGACCGATTCTACGCCGCTTTGGAAGACTTCAAATACCTGCCCGCCGGCCGCATCACCGCAGGCGCGGGCACCGGGCGCAACGTCACCCTTTTCAACTGTTTCGTCATGGGCACGATCCCCGACAGCCTGTCGGGCATCTTCGAAAGCCTGAAAGAGGCCGCGCTGACCATGCAGCAGGGCGGCGGCATCGGCTATGACTTCTCCACCATTCGCCCCAAGGGCGCGGATGTGATGGGGGTTGCCGCCGATGCCTCTGGTCCGCTGTCCTTCATGGATGTCTGGGACGCCATGTGCCGCACCATCATGTCCGCGGGCAGTCGCCGGGGCGCGATGATGGCGACGATGCGTTGTGATCACCCGGATATCGAGGCTTTCATCACCGCCAAATCCGACCCCGCCCGCCTGCGCATGTTCAACATGTCGGTGCTGGTGACCGACCCGTTCATGGAGGCGGTAAAGGCCGACGGCCCGTGGGAGCTGACATTCGGCGACAAGGTCTTCCAGACGGTTCAAGCGCGCGATCTTTGGAACAAGATCATGCAATCGACCTATGATTATGCCGAACCCGGCGTGATCTTCATCGACCGCATCAATGATGCCAACAATCTGGGCTATGCCGAAACCATCGCTGCCACCAATCCGTGTGGCGAACAGCCCCTGCCCCCTTACGGCGCTTGCCTGCTTGGCTCGATCAACCTGGCGAAACTGATCTTCAACCCGTTCGACGCGGAAAAGGCGCATCTGTGCAACACGCAGCTGACCGAGCTGGTCACCACAGCCGTCCGGATGATGGATAACGTGGTCGATGCCAGCCGCTTCCCGCTGGAGGCGCAGGCACAGGAAGCCGCCGCCAAACGCCGGATCGGGCTTGGTGTGACGGGTCTGGCCGATGCGCTGCTGATGCTGGGGCTGCGCTATGGGTCTGACGAGGCCGCCGCACAGACAGAGGAATGGATGAAACAGATCGCCCATGCCGCCTATCGCGCGTCGGTCGATCTGGCCAAGGAACGCGGCGCCTTCCCGCTGTTTGATGCTGATGCCTACCTGTCTTCCGGCAACATGAAAAACATGGATAAGGGCCTGCGCGACGATATCCGGGCGCATGGCATCCGCAACGCGCTGCTGACCTCAATTGCCCCCACGGGCACGATCTCGCTATACGCGGGCAATGTCAGCTCCGGCATCGAACCCGTCTTCGCCTATGCCTATACCCGCAAGGTGCTGCAACGCGACGGCAGCCGCACGGAAGAGGAGGTCGTGGACTACGCCGTCAAGCTGTGGCGCGACCTGAAGGGTGATGCCCCCCTGCCCGACTATTTCGTCAACGCCCAGACCCTGCCGCCCGCCGATCACGTCAAAATGCAGGCCGCCGCGCAGAAATGGGTGGATTCCAGCATCTCCAAGACGATCAACTGCCCCGAAGATATCAGCTTCGAGGCGTTCAAGGACGTCTACATGCAGGCCTGGGACACGGGCTGTAAGGGCTGCACCACCTACCGGCCCAATGATGTGACGGGGTCGGTGCTGAGCGTGTCGGAGACCGACGCCAAGCCTGCCACCGACCGGCCCGATGCGGATGGCGACGTCGTCTACATCGCAGAACCGCTGGACCGCCCGCAGGAGCTGGAGGGCCAGACCTACAAGCTCAAATGGCCGGATTCGAACCACGCGATCTATATCACCATCAACGATATCGTCATTGCGGGCCACCGTCGCCCGTTCGAGATCTTTATCAACTCCAAGAACATGGAACATTTCGCCTGGACCGTGGCCCTGACCCGGATGATTTCGGCCGTGTTCCGGCGCGGCGGCGATGTGTCTTTCGTGGTCGAGGAACTGAAAGCCGTGTTCGACCCGCGCGGGGGGGCCTGGATGCAGGGCAAATACGTGCCCTCCATTCTGGCCGCCATCGGTGGGGTGATCGAAAAACACCTGATCGCCATCGGCTTTATCGAAGGCGAGGGCATGGGTCTGAAGGATGATCCGCGCGCCAAAGTCGCCGCCATGGGCGGCCCCAACCCGCGCGGCGCGGCCTGTCCGTCCTGCGGCGAATACGGGATGCGGATGGTTGAGGGCTGCATGACCTGCCCCAATTGCGGCCATTCAAAATGTGCCTGAGTCTGGCCCTGCCCGCGATGCTGTGATAGTATTGCCGTAATTCCTGAATAGACCGGGACAAAACACGGTCAAGGACAAGAGGCAGTTCGTATGTGGCAGGCAGTATGCCGGGCAGGGGTCATCCTGTGTGCAATCGGTTTTTTCACCCCCGCAGCTCATGCGCAGGGGTTTTTAGAGGGTCGCGAAACGCTCGGCCAGGCACGGTTGTTCACCAATGACCTGATCGGTGACGGACGTGACCGCTGGCGGTCTGGGGCCTATGGGGTCAGCGCCGTGCGTGGCCCCGGATGGGACGGCTATCTGCCCATGCGTATGGGCGAGATCATGGAATACCGCTTTCGCGGCGAAGTGATCACGCCGGCCAGCATCGTCAACCCCGCCCCCGGCGACCGGCTTTATGCCGGGGTTCTGTCGGTCGGCGCACATACCCATTTCGGCTGGAACGGGGCCGAGGTGGCGCTTGGGGCCGATATTGTCGCCATGGGCGAACAAACCGGTGTGCGCCACCTGCAAGAGGTCGTGCATGACGTGTTCAGCCTGCAATCCAGCCGGGTGGAGAGCTTTCAGGTCGATAACGGCATCTATCTGCACGGCACCGCGGAAATCGGGCGGGAGTTTTCCTTCGGGCCCGGTCGGGTCCGTCCCTTCGTGGAACTACAAGCCGGGGTCGAAACATTGGCCCGCGTCGGTTTTGACGTCACCTTGGGCAACTATGGGCTTGGTGGCCTGCGCCTGCGGGATGTGACCACCGGCCACCGGATCAGCGCCATCGACAGCGAACAGGATTTTGGATTGTCGCTGATGCTTGGCGGTGACTATGCCTGGGTCGACAGTTCCCGCTATTTGCCATCTGATCGGGGCTATATGCCCGAAGACACCCGCTATCGCCTGCGCGCCGGGATGAACTACGCCTTTGGCTATTCCAACATCTTCTATGGGCTGACCTATCTGTCAGAGGAATTCGTCGGCCAAAGCGAAGGCCAGACGGTCGGATCACTGACCATCGCGCTGGAATTCTAACGCCCCGATTCGCTTTTTTTCGAATCACAGGCGAATCACCCCCTTCCCAAGGCGATTCGCCTCTGCTAGATTCGGTTTACAGGGCAAGAAGCACCAATAAATACAGGCAAAACACCATGAGCACGGGCTATCGGGGCCTGACCATGATCGCATGGTCGCAAACCCTGATCGACGGCGTACCGGCAGAGAATAACAACGAACTGGCCGAAGGAATGTCCTGGCGCTGGCATGGCCGCGCTCTTCCTCTGGAAGGCGATGGCGCCGCGCTGCTTCTGGGAGTCAGCCAGGATCACGCCGAGCTCCGTGCACGGGCCGCGCGGGTGGTGCGCAAACTGCTGCACCACCCCGCGCCCACCCCCAAACAAGACGCAGCCCTCGATGCCGACCCGCTCTTTGGTGATGCCTTCATGGTGGCCGATGGCCCGCGCTTTTACACCGTAGTGCCGGTCGCCGCCGGTCAGGGACGCCTACCCATCCTGATCTTCCCCGAGGCCATTCCCCCGGTGAACCGCGACCTGACGATCATCCGCGTGAACCAGCCGCGCCCCATGGCCACGGTCGAAAGTGCCGCTGTTATCTGCTTTACCCCCGGCACGCGCCTGCGCACCGAACAGGGGGACGTCGCCATTGAGGACCTTGGCCCCGGCGACCGGGTCCTGACCCGCGACGATGGCCCGCAAGAGGTCGTCTGGACCGGCCAGCGCCGCATGTCCGGCGCGCGGTTGTTTGCGATGCCCGACCAGCGGCCCATCCGCATCCGCGAAGGCGCGCTCGGGCTGTACCGCCCTGACGCCGATCTGGTAGTCTCCCCCGAACATCGCGTCATCGTCAAAGGCCCCGTCGCCCGCGACCTGTGGGGCGAGGCAGAGGTTCTGGTCTCAGCCCGCGATCTGGTCAGTGACCGGCTGGTGACTGTCGATCATTCGATGCGCGAAACCTGGTATGTGCATCTGATGCTGGACCGTCATCAGGTGATCTGGGCCAACGGGCTGGAGGTCGAAACCTTCCATCCGGGCTTCATGGGGCTGGACAGCCTGGAGAGCAACCAGCGCCGCAGCCTGCTGTCGCACTTCCCTGATCTGGCCGATGATCCGTTCAACTATGGCGCGCCTGCGCGGCGGATGCTGGACCGGGCCGAGGCCGCCATTCTGATGCACGGCTTCCGCAAGACTGCCGCCAGGCATTGACACCCCAGACCGCTTGTGTAAAACGCGCGCATCCCGGCAACCCGCTTGCCGGGGTTTTCATTGGTGTTGGTGGCCCCCGCAAGGGGATGCCTGTCGGGCTTCGGCCAAAGGACAACGCCCTTCGACATGTTAAGAAGGAGATCAGACGGTGACCAAACGCACCTCTGCCAAGTACAAAATCGACCGCCGGATGGGCGAAAACATCTGGGGTCGTCCGAAATCCCCGGTCAACCGCCGCGAATATGGCCCCGGCCAGCACGGTCAGCGCCGCAAGGGCAAACTGTCGGACTTCGGTCTGCAGCTGCGCGCCAAGCAGAAGCTGAAAGGCTATTACGGCGACCTGACCGAGAAACAGTTCCGCCGCATCTATGCCGACGCCGAACGCCGCAAGGGCGACACCGGTGAAAACCTGATCGGCCTGCTGGAACAGCGCCTGGACGCCGTCGTCTACCGCGCCAAGTTCGTCCCAACCGTCTTCGCCGCCCGCCAGTTCGTGAACCACGGCCACGTGACCGTGAACGGCAAGCGCGTGAACATCCCCTCCTACCGCGTGAAAGAGGGTGACGTTGTGGAAGTGCGTGACAAGTCCAAGCAGATGGCTGTCCTTCTGGAAGCCGTGCAACTGGCCGAGCGTGACGTGCCCGACTACATCGACGCCGACCACTCCAAAATGACCGCCACCTTCGTGCGCACCCCCGGCCTGGGCGATGTGCCCTACCCGGTGATGATGGAACCGAACCTGGTTATCGAATACTACGCGCAGAACTGATCCGCGTCGCAGTTGATTGACGTTAGGCCTGCCCGTTGGGGCAGGCCTTTTTCGTGTTGGGATACCAAGGGTTGACTTAGTTCGTATGCGAACTTAATTCATACCCATGTCAAACGCGTTCCTCCTGCTCAAAAGCGCCTGCCACCGGGTGACCGAAGATGCCGCCGCGATGGCCCATGGAAAGACTGGCGTACATGGTGCCCAAGCTCTGGCCCTGCTTGTGCTGCGCGAGATAGGGCCATGTCGCCTTGTCCAGCTTGGTGCCGCTGTCGGTACGGCCCGCGCCGCGACCACGACATTGGCGGCACGGCTGGAAAAGGCCGGACTTGCCGAACGCTGTCCTGACCGCGAGGACGCCCGCGCCCAACGGATTGCACTCACCCCGCTCGGGGCCGAGCGGGCGGAGGCGGTGGAGGCGCTGATTGCGCAGTTCGACGCCGCGCTGCTGAGCGGGTTTTCGACAGAGGAACGGCGCGTGATCCTGCGGTTTCTTGAACGCGTCAGCTATTTCGGGATTGGCGAAAAAAAGACGGGTGAACCATGAACATATCTCGCACGTATCTGTTTGCCTTGTTCGCGGGGCTGATGATTCTACCAGTGGCATTGGGCCATTTCCTGCTGCCCACACATGGCTATGCGCCCTCGGATATCCAGGCGGTGCCGACGCTGCAGCGCGATCACTTCGTCTACCTCGGCACCTATGCAATCGGCAGCTTCCTTCTCGCGATGAGCGGCCTGACGCTTTATTTCGCGCTGCGCCCGCCTACCCCCGAGGCGCGGGTGTTCTTCGCTGTGATGGCTGCGGTCTGGGTGTTGCGGGTGGTTCTGGAATTCGTCTTCCCGGTCGATCTGCCAATCTTCTTCCTGGCGCAACCGCACGGGGTGCTGGTCGTGGTGACCGGGTTGATTGCCGCAGGCTATTTGCGCGCATCGGTGTGGCGGTCAGCCTAAGGCAGCACCTTGCCGTTGTGCATCCTCCGCCGTATTGCGGACGCAGGGCGCGGACCGACATCTATCGGCCGATTGCCCTGAACTGGACCGCAGCCGGCGATCGGACCATCGCCACCCCACCGGAGACCACGCAATGCCCGAATACCCCGTCCATGGCCGCATTGAAGGCCCCATCGTGATGATCGGCTTCGGCTCGATCGGCAAAGGCACATGGCCGCTGATCGAACGTCATTTCGACTATGACGCGGATAAGTTCACCGTGATCGAACCCGATGCGGGCCAGGCGAATTTCCTGCGCCAGCACAAGCTAAATCATGTGCAGACCGCGATCACGCCGGACAATTACCGCGAGGTTCTGGGTGAACTGCTGGAACCCGGCAAAGGGTTTTGCGTCAATCTCAGCGTCGACACCTCTTCGCTTGATCTCATGCGGTTTTGTCGCGAAATCGGGGTGCCCTATATCGACACCGTGGTCGAACCTTGGGCGGGCTACTATTTCGGCACCACCGACAATGCCGCGCGCACCAACTACGCGCTGCGCCAGAAGGTGCGCGATGAAAAGGCCGCCAATCCCGGCGGCACCACTGCCGTCAGCTGCTGCGGGGCGAATCCCGGCATGGTCAGCTGGTTCGTGAAAGAGGCACTGCTGACACTGGCCAAGGATACCGGCCGCAACGTTGCGACCCCCACGGACCGCGCCGGATGGGGCCAGCTGATGCAAAGCCTCGGGGTGCAGGGCGTCCATATCGCCGAGCGTGACACCCAGGCCCGCCGCGTTCCACGCCCGCGTGGGGTGTTCGTCAACACCTGGTCGGTTGAAGGCTTCATCTCCGAAGGCTTTCAACCCGCCGAGCTTGGCTGGGGCACGCATGAGCCGTGGTTCCCCGAAAACGGCCACAGCCATGACACCGGCTGCATGGCAGGCATCTGGCTGGACCGCCCCGGCGCGATCACCCGTGTGCATACCTGGTGCCCGACCCCCGGCCCACAGTTTGGCTTCCTCGTCACCCATAACGAAGCGATCTCAATCTCCGACTACTACACCGTCGGCGACGCCGCCGCGCCTGATTATCGCCCGACCTGCCACTACGCCTATCACCCCTGCGATGACGCGGTCCTGTCCCTGCATGAGATGTTCGGATCGGGCCGCCAGCAGACCAAGCACCACATCCTGACCGAGGATGAGATCGTCGAGGGGATAGATGAGCTTGGGGTGCTGCTCTACGGGCACGAAAAGAACGCGCTCTGGTTCGGATCTCGCCTGTCGAACGAGGAAACCCGCGACCTCGCCCCCTATCAGAACGCCACCGGTCTACAGGTGACCTCGGCCGTGCTGGCGGGGATGGTCTGGGCGCTGGAAAACCCGAATGCCGGGATCGTGGAAGCAGACGAGATGGACCACGCCCGTTGCCTGGAGGTTCAGCGCCCCTACCTTGGCCCGGTGGAAGCCCACTACACCGACTGGACCCCGCTGCAAGACCGGTGGGAGCTGTTCCCCGAAGACATCGACGAAAGCACCCCCTGGGCGTTCCGCAACGTTCTGGCGAGCTAAGCGATCAGGAAAGCCACCCCAGACGCGGGCGGCTTTCCGACGCCACCTCAGGCCGGTTGTGCCACGGCCCCGCGCTGGTCCAGCAGCCAGCTAGTCACCATGCCGCCGATCCACATGCAGCACAGCGCAAGCCATGCGGTGCCCACGAAGATCGACCCGCCGGTGACCCCGGCCCCGATGGCGCAGCCCCCTGCCAGCATACCACCCATACCCATAAAGGCCGCGCCAACCAGCGCGCGGCTCATGCTGCCGGCACCGTCGAACCCTTGCAATTTCAACTCGCGGCCAAAGGCGGCCGACAGGAAAGCCCCCAGGAAGACGCCGGGCACCAGACCGATGTCGAATTCCAGTACCGGGCTGGAGGTCAGGAAAAACATCAGCGTATTGGCCGAGGGTCCCGTGAAGGTCGCGCTTTCCACCTGCACCGGGTCAAAGGCGATCTGGCTGAGCGAATAGGTCAGCACCCAACCCGCGGCGACGGCGAATCCGACGCCAGAGGCGGTGAACAACACGCGCAGGCTGACCCGGTTGCGGCGCGCCAACCACATGGCCAACAGCGCGAAGATCAGACCGATGGCGAAACCCGCCTCTTGCGGCAGATGCAGCGTGGTCAGCAGGTTGAAATTGGTGCCCCCGGATGTGATCCACAGCCCCGCGATCCAATTGCGCGCTGGCGACAGCCAGCCTTGCAGGACCATCTGCGCCACCACGGCGAAAACCAGCCCCGACACCAGCGACCGCATGTTGCCGGTGGCGGCCAGCACCAACAGGCGCCCCGAGCAGCCCCGCGCCATGACCATCCCGGCCCCGAACAACAAACCACCAACAATGGCCCCCGAGATCGACCCCGGCACGGCCATCATCCGCGCATCTTCGGACCGCATCAGCCCCGACATCTCGGCCAGTTGGGTCCAGACCACCGCGGTCGAGAACGCCAGCAACCAGACCGCCATGCGGCTGCCGAGCTGGCCCTTGGCAAATTCCACCACCGAGGCGCGCAGGCAAAAAGACGACCGCTGCGCCGCGATGCCGAAGATCAATCCGGTGATCAAACCGAACAGCGCGGCTGTCTGGGGTTCTCCGATCCTGTCAACGAGAGGGACGATATCCATGGCGGGCTCCTGCAACTTGGCGCCGGTTTGGCCGATTGCCGGGGCCGGGACCTTGACCCATGTCATATGCAAGGCTTGGAATGCGTCTTTTTCGCTCGTCAGTCCCCATAAAAGGGCATATGCGAAGACATGGCCAATCGTTCTCTGCTCCGTACCATGTCCTTGGAGGACGCCAAGTCCCTGCCGATCTGGCGTCAGCCGATTGCCCTGTTGGTCGTCATGGCCCTGGCCATGCCAATCGCCTATTCCACCTGGTCGGCGCTGCTGAACAATTTCGTCATCGAGGTGGCGCAGTTTGACGGGTCCGATATCGGCTGGCTGCACACGGTGCGCGAGATCCCCGGGTTTCTGGCAATCGGGGTCATCGCCCTGATCATGGTGATCCGCGAGCAGGTTTTGGGGCTGGTGTCCCTTGCGCTTCTGGGGCTGGCAACAGCCGTCACCGCGCAATTCCCCAGCTTCGGCGGCATCCTGATGGTCACGCTGCTCAGCTCTATCGGGTTTCATTATTACGAAACGGTTAACCAGTCGTTGCAACTGCAATGGCTGGACAAGAAGCGCGCGCCGCAAACGCTTGGCTGGCTGATGGCGGCGGGGTCCGGCGGGACGTTGGTGGCCTATGGGGTCATCATCCTGACCTGGCGCGCCTATGATCTGAGTTTTTCAACCGTCTATTGGGCCGCTGGCGGATTTACCCTTTTGCTGGCACTGGCCTGCCTTGTGATCTTCCCGCAGTTTGAGGCCCCGAACCCGCAGCGCAAACAGTTCATCCTGCGCCGCCGCTACTGGTTGTATTACGCGCTGCAGTTCATGGCAGGCGCGCGGCGACAGATCTTTACGGTCTTCGCAGGCTTCATGATGGTGGAACGCTTCGGCTTTGACGTCCACCAGATCACCGCACTGTTCATGGTCACGCTGGTCCTGAACATGGCAATCGCCCCGGTTCTGGGCAAGCTGGTCAGCGTCTTTGGCGAACGCGCTGCGCTGGTCTTTGAATATACCGGGCTGACCGGGGTCTTTCTGCTTTATGCCGGGATCTATTTCTTCGATTGGGGGGTGACGCTGGCCCTGGTGCTCTATGTGGTTGATCACCTGTTTTTCTCGCTGGCGCTGGCGATCAAGACCTATTTCCAGAAGATCGCTGACCCCGGCGACATTGCCCCCACGGCGGCTGTGGCCTTTACCATCAACCATATCGCGGCGGTGTTCCTGCCCGCCGCGCTTGGCTATCTCTGGCTGGTCTATCCGGGCGCGGTCTTCACGCTGGCCGCTGGCATGGCCATGGTGTCACTGCTGCTGGCCCTGCTGATCCCGCGTCATCCCGAGGCGGGTAATGAAACCGTGCTGAAGGCAACCCTGCCAGCCCCGGCGGAATGATCAGGGTGCCGGGCAAAGCGGCGTGAAATCGAACATCACGATCTGATCGCCGATCAGTTCGAATGAAACCGCGCTGCTGCAATCGCTGGCCGTGGTGGCGGTGCCCGATAGTTCTGACTGGCCGTTTTCAACGCTGATCGAGTTGAACGAGACATCCACATAAGGTTCCGACCCGCCGAACATTTGCGCCAGTCCGTCCTCTGACAATTGCTGTTGTAATTGCGGATGCAGGCGGGCGCGGGCAGCAGCGTAATCACCGATGGCCAGGTCCTCGACAAACCCGCGCGCATGGTCGCGCGCGCCTGAACTGGCGATCATCACGACCCCGAAAATCAAGCCGACAAATCCTACGAAACCCAAGACAATATAGCCAAAAACCTTCATGAAAATATCCTCAATCCTGCCGTGCGGGTCGATTCCCCCACGATGGGGAAAAAGAATAGCGCAGCAGCGGCCCCTCGCGCCAGCCTGTCAGCTATGGGCGCTTTCAAGGGCTGGCAGACCCCCGCCCCTCAGCCCCGCAGGTTATCCGCCAGAAACCGCATCCAGTTGCCGAAGCAGATCTTCTCAACAAGGTCTTCGCCAAAGCCTGACCGTCTCATCTCGGCGATCAAGGCGGGCAGGTCGCGGGCGCTGTCGATCCCGTCGGGGGCACGCGCCCCGTCGAAGTCCGACCCCAGGGCGACGTGGTCCTCACCTGCCACTGAAATCATGTGGTCCAGATGCGCAATGCAAGCCGAGATCGGTGCCGATCCGCTGCGTGCGCCATCAGGCACAAGGAAGCCAGGTTCAAAGTTAAGGCCAACGATCCCCTTCGTTTCCCCGATCGCCCGAAGCTGAGGGTCCGTCAGGTTCCGGGCAGACGCGCAGATCGCGTGGGCGTTGGAATGGGTTGCCATGATCGGCTGGCCAAGGTCCGCAATGTCCCAGAACCCTTTCATTGTGATGTGACTGGTATCGAGCAAAACGCCCAAATCTATGCATCGATGGGCCAGGCGCTGTCCCAGATCGGTCAGTTCGGCCCCGGTATCACCGTCAGTGCCGAAGGCAAAGGGCACGCCTTCGCCAAAGATATTGGGGCGTGACCAGACCGGCCCCAAGGACCGCAGCCCAAGCCGGTGCAGTTGATCCAGCACCAAAAGATCCGGATCAATACAATCGGCCCCTTCCAGGTGCAGGATACAAGCCAGCTTTTCCCCTTGCATTGCATCCCGCAAGTCCGCTGCCGATGTGCATATGGCCAGCACACCCGCCGCACTAAGGCGGCTGGCAATGCCCGCTTGTTCCATCGCAGACCTAAGCGCCCAATCACCATTCAGCGGCTCTGGAAGGCTTTCGATTCCGCCCCCCTCCCCCAACGGGGAATAGTCGAACGGGGTCCGGTCGGCGGGCGAATAAATGGCGAAAAAACCACCCGCGAATCCACCGGCTTTGCAGGCTGGCGCATTGATATGGCCCTCATCCCGGGCAAAGGCTGCGACCGGATCGCCCTGCAATGTCCAAAGCCGGGACAGAACATCGTTGTGGCCATCGAAAACGCGCGGCGTTTCAGTCATTCTTGCACCCCCTGCATGGGCCGCACCGGGGCAGAGGAGAGACGACATCTGGGGAACCGGGGCCGCATTCCGTCAGACCTCCTCCACCATCAACACCCCATCCAGGCTTTTCAGCGCGCCCTTGATTTGCGGATTTACCGGGAAGTCCTCGCCCAACAACACGTCCACTTCGCCGGGCAGGTCAGGGCTGAGCAGGCACAGGCTGACCGGCCCGCGGCCTTTCAGCTTTGCCTCTCCCCTCGCCCGGTCCAGCAGTCCCGCGACGGCGGGAATGGCCACGTCTTCTTCGATGAAGATGCGCAGGCCAGACCCGCCCGCATCGGCCACGACGCCGTCGACCGGTTGCACGGTGCGGGCCAGCAGTTTCAGCTGCTCGCCCTCATAGGTCGCATCCGCCGTCAGCACCACGTTCGACCCGCTGTCGAGGAAATCGCGGCTGGCCTCCAGCACTTCGGAGAACATGGTGACCTCGTAAAGCCCCGTGGGATCAGACAGTTGGACAAAGGCAAAGCGGTTGCCGCGCTGGCTTTTGCGTTCCTGCCGGGACGACACCGACCCCGCCATTTTCGCCACGAAGGCCCCACCCTGCACCCGCTGTTCGACCTCCTCCAGCGTCATACATTTCTTACGTTTGAGCGCGGGCATGTAATCGTCCAGCGGATGGCCGGACAGGTAAAAGCCGATGGCCTTGTGTTCCTCCGCCAGCCGTTCATTGGGCAGCCAGTCGGCAGGGTTGGGCAGGCGCGGTTCGGGCAGGTCGTCGCCCGCCTCGCCAAACAGCGACACCTGGTTGGAACTGCGCTGTTCGTGGATCGCAGCGGAATAGCCCACCAGCGCATCGAGGCTTTCAAAGACCCGGCGGCGGTTGCGGTCAAGCTCATCAAACGCGCCAGCGCGGGCCAGCATCTCTAGCGGGCGTTTGCCGACCCGCTTCAGATCCACCCGGCGGGCGACATCGAAAAGCGTGGCAAAGGGCTGCCCGGCGCGGCCATCTTCGATCAGCCGCATTGCCTCAACGCCTACGTTCTTGAGGCCCCCCAGCGCATAGACGACCTTGCCATCCTTCACGGTGAACATCGCGGCGGACCGGTTTACGCAAGGCGGAATGGTCTCCAACCCCAGACGGTCCACCTCTTGCTTGTAGACATTCAGCTTGTCGGTCAGATGGATATCGCAGTTCATGACGGCGGCCATGAACTCCACCGTGTGGTTCGCCTTCAGCCACGCCGTCTGATAGCTGACCACCGCGTAGGCCGCCGCGTGGGATTTGTTAAAGCCGTAATTGGCGAATTTTTCCAGAAGATCGAAAACCTCCGACGCCTTCTTCTTGTCGACGCCGTTTTCCATCGCCCCTTTTTCGAATTTGGGGCGTTCCTTGGCCATCTCCTCGGCTATCTTTTTACCCATGGCCCGGCGCAACAGGTCGGCACCGCCAAGGCTGTAACCGGCCATGACCTGCGCGATCTGCATCACCTGTTCCTGGTAGACGATGATGCCTTGGGTTTCCTCAAGGATATGGTCGATCAGCGGATGGACGGATTCGCGGTCCTTCAGCCCGTTCTTGACCTCACAATAGGTCGGGATGTTCTCCATCGGGCCGGGACGGTAAAGCGCCACGAGGGCCACGATGTCCTCGATACACGTGGGTTTCATGCGCCGAAGCGCGTCCATCATGCCCGAGCTTTCCACCTGGAACACGGCCACGGTTTTGGCGCTTGCATAGAGCTGATAGGTCGCCTCGTCATCCAGCGGGATGGCGTTGATCTGATTTTCGGCCCCTGCGGGCGGGGTATAAAGCTGCGTGCCGTCCGGGCCCACATGCAGGTCACGCCCCTGCCCGTGGATCAGGTCGATGGCGTTCTGCACCACGGTCAGGGTCTTCAGACCCAGAAAGTCGAACTTCACCAACCCG
>ENA-OWNT01003012-OWNT01003012.1-seawater-metagenome-genome-assembly--contig:-NODE-3012-length-16525-cov-4.214190_pt1 | contig 16525 bp, 19 predicted proteins | sample MGYA00238136_ERZ651165 | MGnify/ENA primary metagenome ERZ651165 (study PRJEB26861, sample SAMN08777766) | seawater metagenome | isolation source: coastal seawater | place: USA: Florida | collected...
CCTTCGTCGTCGTCGTTCGTTGTCGTTTGCGGAAACCCTTCGTCGTCGTCGTCGTTTGCGGAAACCTTCGCCGTCGTTCGTTCGTTCGTTCGCGGAAAACTTTGTCGTCGTCGTCGTTTGCGGAAACCTTCGTCGTCGTCGTCGTCGTCGTCGTCGTCGTCGTCGTTCGTTCGTTCATTCGTCTTTTGTGTTGCACTACGACGATCGATTTGAAATTATATCGTACTGCGCATTTGGATCCACCACAACGAATGTACAACGAAAGGCGGTGACAATTCCCAAAAGCCAACTGCACAGTACTACGAACGAACGAAGGAAGGAAGGAAGGAACGAACGAACGAATGGCCTTTCTCTGCGCTGCCGAAGGCTTCCTCCAAACACTCCTCATCCGACGTTCAATCCCTACTTCCACGCCCACATAGAATTTGACTGATTGAGTCACCCCCTAAGCGACCTCTCCACGCTGCCTCTGTGCCCAATAACCCATCGACTGACGCACTCAAAAACGCCGCGGCTGAGCGTTGGATAACGCCGCTGACCGCCGGAGCGAACGACTGATTGAGTGATGGAGTGCGCGAGTCCACATCTACAATGTACGCTGTAGGTGTACACATTCTGTACACCGCGCAGTATCTCACTGTCAGCGACTATATGAAACGCATGTACGAAAGGTGTACATGAAATGTACACTGTCAGAAGGCTCGTCGTGTCTAGAATGTACGCTGTAGGTGTACACATGTTGTACATGTCGCGGTACCTCACTGTCAGCGACTATGTGAAATGCGTGTACAGAACGTGTACAGAAAATGTACACTGTCGGAAGCCAGTCGTCGTCGTGGGGACGATAGTTGAAAGTGGGGCACTGTATGGTTGGGTATAATATTTAACGACAGGGAGCGAAGGCGGGGAACGGTGGTGTAATGCAAACGTACAGTAGGCGGAAATTGGGAAACGGTGAACGAACGATGGATGGATGGCGAACGAACGAAAGGGTATCCAAAAAACCAAAAAGGAAACAACGAACGAACGAACGAACGAACGAACGAAGCGAAGCGAAGCGAACTTTGGAACGAACGAACGAACGATGGAACGAACGATGGAACGATGGAAGTTTGCGTGCAGCGACGACGACGACGATGGCGATTTTCGATGGCGGTGACATCGTCGTCGTCGTCGTCGTCGTCTTTATTGCGTTTGGATTTGGATATTCAGTTTTGATTCATCGATCGATCGATTGATTGATCGATTGATTGATCGATTTGCTGATTTGAACGGCGACGAGTGGAGTTGGTCGGCTGTGTTCCGAATGAACTCTTTGTTCGTTTGGTTGTTGGTGTGGCACTTCGCCTCGCCTCGCGTCGCCGTGGCTTACTTGGACTTGGAACAACGACGACGGCGGCATCGACGACGGAGCAGCGGCGTGGGAGACGGCGCAAACACGGCGCGACAGAACGCACCAAGACAACCTGGACGCCGCCGGAACAAAACGACACGGACTCCGATACTCCGCCACAACCCAACCTCGTTGGTTGGCTGCTGTCGGTCGCTGTGGAGTTGGTGAGTTGGTCGTTTCGTGGGCTGCGTTTACGTGAAACGCCGAGGGTGTGTTTGGGCGCGAGAGGCCGTGCATGCGTCGGATGGACATACCGATGGTGCCGACATGATGACTTTGTTGCTGCGTTGATTGAGGCCACTAAGTCGCGGAAGACCGACCGCACGAGCGACGACTGACGCCGAACGAACGAACGAAGATTCGTCGTGGTCGACAAGCACGGCCTCGTGGGTGTCCCACCTCCTTGCCTCTGTTATTGCTGCGGCGTTCCATTTGCCGTTTCGCTTCTTCCGTCCGTTTTTTCTTTGCGTCGCTTTTTCTGCCCCGCGCGTCATCTGCCACGGCAGCTTTTGTGCAGCACACGTTGGCGCTTTTCGTGTGTGTGAAGGTATTCACGCATAGGACGGCGAACACAGCAAAGGGCGTCGGGGGCCACTTTCACCGGCGTTCGAGGTCGAATCCGGTACATCCGGCGCCGCTCCGCGCGACGTAATCACTGTTGGTACCTGCGACGATGAAGTCTTCTGTCCTCGTCGCCGCAATCATGGCCTGGGTTGGCCGCCACGGCGCGCTTGCCGACGCGTCGACCTCAATGGAGGAAGCGGAGCTCGCCGCGGCCGCGGCCGCCCACGAGCAGGGTCTGAAGGCCGCCTTCCAGTACAGCCGACCCACCGAGAAGTGGGCGCCGTCGGAAGTGCCGGAGAAGGAGTCGTCCGGCTACACCGGCGAGATCCCGGCGATGTTCCTCGAGGTGGACGCGGCCGCAGAGGTGTCGGACCGCTCCGGAAGCGCCGCCGCTGATGTCGAGAGCGCCATGCTCACCGACAACGTGGCCGGCAAGAACTTCGCGCACGGCAGCAGCAGCGGTGGCCGACAGCTGGAGATGATGGGCGGCATGGGTGGTATGGGCGGCGGCATGGGTGGCATGGGCGGCGGCATGGGAGGCATGGGCGGTATGTCTGGAGGCATGGGAGGCATGGGCGCGACGGGCATGAAGCCCGGGATGACGGGGGCGGCTGGTGCCGTGCCCCCGACGATGCCCGACCCCATGATGCAGATGATGCAGCAGCAGCAGATGCAGGACCTGCAGGAGCTCACCATGGACGACGGCCGCAACCCCGCGGCCGAGAAGATCATCGCTGACCCGGACTCGTTCGCCACCGAGCTCAGCGAGCGCACCAAGAAGGTGCCGCACAGCTGGTTCGGCAAGGGGCTCTTCCTTGCGCCCACCTACCAGATCGCCACCGGCCGCGAGGAGTGCGATGTGTGCAAGGCCCTCATCGAGAACTGGAACGAGCTGCACCTCGACGCCACGTACAACCCGGGGCTCGAGCTCGCGCCGGAGTACCGGGGGCTCTACGGGAAGCAGTCTCTCGAAGAAAAGCGCGGCGAAGCGCGCGCGGCCAGGACCGCCATGATGAGCCAGCTCGGTATGCAGGCCGCCGCGCGGCGCAAGGCCACCATGATGAAGCCGAGGACGTCCGCGATGCGGGGGCGTGGCATGGGCGGCCGCATGGGCGGCATGGGTGGCATGTCCGGCGGCATGGGCGGCATGGGCGGCGGCATGGGTCGGATGGGCATGGCGTTCGTGGAGGAAGGTTCCGAGGAGGAGCAACTGCAGCAAGGCGGCGACTCCGCGGCTGCGTTCCTGGAGGTGGACGAGTCAGCCACGGACGGCGAGGCCGTGGGCACCATGGGTGAACGTCAGCTGGAGATGATGGGCGGCGGCATGGGTGGCATGGGCGGCGGCATGGGCGGCATGGGAGGCGGCATGGGCATGAGCGGCGGCATGGGCGCCACTGGTGCGGCAGGCATGGGCGCCACGGGAGCGATGACCCCCGGCATGACGCCCGGCATGACGCCCGGCATGATGCCCGGAATGATGCCTGGAATGATGGGTGGCGCGATGGCCGGCAGCAGCGGCCTCAACGCGCTCCTGGACGACAACCTGCGCAAGGGCGGCTCGATCGTCAGCTCCGCGGAAGAGTTCGAGTTTGAATACTTGATGGCCGGCATCAAGCCTGAATACGCGGACATGGCGGCGGGCTTCGAAACGTGCGTGTTGCTCTCGATTGCTTGCGCGCACGCGCGCGTGCATGTGTGCTGCTTTCAATGCGTTGTTTTCGACGGGTGTGTGACGTTGTTGTGCGGCTTTGTTGTGTGCAGGTACTTGACTACATGTCCTTCGTTCAAGAACAACTTGTGCCACGAAGATTTAGGTGGCTCGGAGCGACTGCGGTCGCCGTGCCCGATGTATTTGCAGTGCTACTACTGCCTCAGGATCAACCCGCTCTACTGTCTGAGCCACGACGACAATCGGCATTAGAGAGCTCGGCACTGCAGCTCGTTGTTAGTTTTTATATTTCTTACCCTCTTTCACAATTCGGCGTCGGCATCGGCATCGGCGTCGGCGTCGTCGCACCTTGCTGCTCTTGTGTCCACGTCCCGTCTCGTCCCAGACTTGCCTTTTGTTTGTGTTTCTCTCAAGGATCAGGGTTTCTCTTTGCCTTTTTGTGCGTGCTGTGTGTTCATCTTCGTCGTCAAAGGTTATTTGGGTGCTCTTCCAAGCGCTGCGTCACGACGTGTGGAGGCTTTGGGGACGTTCGGGACCTTGTTGGAGATTGCTTCGAATAGAATATGTTGGGACTTTGGGGACGCTGCGGATTGTTTTTTCGATCGGAATATTTCGGGGACTTTTTCGAGGACTTTGGGGCTGTTGGGGGATTCAAGACTTCATTACTTTGGGATGTTGGGGATTTTGTTGGGATTTTGTAGGATTATGTAGGGATTTTGCAGGGACAATGTAGGGACTTTGTAGGGATTTTGTGGAGAGACTTTGTAGGGACTTTGTGGGGAGACTTTGTGGGGAGACTTTGTGGAGGGGCTTTGTGGAGGGACTTTGCGGAGGGATTATGGAGGGACTTTGTAAGGATTTTGTAGGGACTTTGTAGGGATTTTTACATCACGGCTTTGTGGAGGGTTTTTGTAGGGACTTCGTAGGGACTTTGCGGAGGGACTTTGTGGAGGGACTTTGTGGAGGGACTTTGTAGGGACTTTGTAGGGACTTTGTGGAGGGACTTTGAGGAGGGTTTTTGTAGGGACTTCGTAGAGGGTTTTTGGAGGGACTTTGTAGGGATTTTGTAGGGACTTCGTAGGGACTTTATTAGAGAGACTTTGTTGGGACTTTGATTATGCATTGCATTCTTTCATTTTTGGTGGGACTTTGTGGAGGGACTTTGTGGAGGGACTTTGTGGAGGGACTTTGTGGAGGGACTTTGTAGGGACTTTGTGGAGGGACTTTGCAGGGACTTTGATTGTGCATTGCATGCTTTATGCTTTCCTTCTTTCCAATTTCTTACTTCCAAATTCCCAATTCTCAATTTCGAATTTGCGTCATTTCCCCTAATTTCTAATTTCTACGTTTGCCCTCACTTTACATCTTCACTATTCTACTCATTCCCCCTTTCAAACCGCTTTTTGTAGAAATTCTTCCTTTATCATTTTATCACTTTTTCATTTTCTCATTTTTTCATTTTCTTCATTTTTCCATTTCAGAAGGTTTGAGTTTTGAGTTTTTGACTTTGTGACTTTGTGACTTTGTGACCACCGACGAACGAACGAAGCGGCGAAAGCGTCCGTTACTTCACTGCGTTCGTTCGTTCGTTCGTTCGTTCGCTTGGTTTGGCGCCACAAAATCGAACCAAATCAAATCACTGTTTTCAAAGTGAGGAAGTGTCATCACGGACAACCGACCAAGCAGCCAGAACGTTTGTTGATCGACGAGGTCAAGTGCCGAAAAAAGTAGTGATTGATTGATGGTGCCTCCGTGATCTGTTGGTCTCTGTTGTTGCGTGGATGGAGTCTGTGGTCGCGTTTGGACCAGCGAAAGAGAGAGATGGAACGCGTTTCGTGCGAATGAGCGGTGTGCAACTGCGACATCGTGAATGCCGAGTGTTCTGCAACCTGCAACGCACCTAACGAGCGTAGAAGACGGCGAAGCTGGACTTTGGAGGCGACACCTCTTCTCCGCGTTGTTGTTTCGTTGCCGCGTTTGGTGAGAGAAGTGCCAACCCGGTACGTTTGCGTCGGGAAAACGGTGCTCGCGGGACGGACTGCAGCCCAGCAGCTCAGTCTCGCTCTCATCTCTTGCTCGTGTGCCGCGCTTTCTGACACGCGAGCTTTCGTGCCCAGAAAAAAATCGCAGAGTGCCTCTTCGCTGTTTCGCAAAGTTAAATGATCTAAAATGCCACGTGACGATTCTTATCGCCGACGCGGACGGCACAGACACCGCCAGCAACGCAATGAACCCTTTCACTCCAATCGCAAGGAGGACACGGACGAGCGTAGACGCTCGCCGCATTTCAGCCCTCGCGGACAAGGTCGCCGAGATAGTCAGGGGAGGCCCAGCACCAGACCGAATGTAATTCCAGCGCCGCGCCTTCTCGCAAAACCATCGAAGCGCTCATTTCCATTGAAAGTCCACGAGAAGGAAACGGATCCGAGGAGACTGGCGCAGCGTCAAAAGCAGATTGACTTCGGCAAGAATACGATCGGGTAAGTGTGTGTTCGGTGCGATGACTTCGAAATGTGCGCGTTCACTCTGACCACCCAAACTCCAACCTTGCGACGTGCAGATACGACAATTATTGTAAAATGGTCCCCAAACATGAGCGCGTGTGGGGAAAGCATCCAGTAACGCCTGACAAAACGAAAAAAATGAGCAAGCGCTGCTTTGATGGCATTGTGCGCAAATGGAGACAAATGCTGCACACATTTGATGACGTGGCGGATGGCACGTACGCGTCTCCACAATCTGTGGTGTCACATCCTTCCTCCAATGCTCACAGCTCGGCACCTAGCAGTGCCAACGTGTCGACAGAAACCGCAAGTGCCTTACCTTCTCAGCAGCAGCAGCCGCACACTACAACTCCTGAGAAAACTGAGCAAAACACCGCGAAGACTGCCGAAGCTGACCACAACGTCGGAACTGTTGGCGACCCCCACGCAGAGAGCCTCAGCATCGATGACCGTCTATACACACGACTTTGTCCATATCTAGAGTCGTTGAACAAGTTTGCGGACGTGGTGAGTGTGTGTCCAATGCAAGCGCTGTTGACGCCGTATCACGAACCATCATGTTTATTTTGACTTGCTCAACGCACACTGATTGTAGTTCCAAACAGCTGGCGCCGTCGTTGGAGTTCTGATTGCCAACTTCACACTGCAGGAGAGGGAAAAGCTGCTCAACGGCGACGAGGTGAACAACGTTTGTGCTTGCATGTTTGGGGATGGCATGTTAATAACAACGGTTGCGACTGTGGTAGGCTTCGTTTGCCAACACGGTCCTCGAAGCTGTGGAGGTAGTCAACCCGCAGGATAGCACAATACAGGATTTTGACGATGACAACTTGCTCTGACGTATTCTCATCCATCCAACTGCACTAAAGGTTAACATTGTACACGTTTTGTGCGGTTGCTGGGCGTTATCAACGCCAGATTGTGGGAGTGGTTGTCAAAACTCCACGAAAAGTGTCACACAAGAACACAAGAGAGATGGATTCTCAGTATGCTGGAGGGGCCGGTGGTGCGTGCAGTGCGTCGCTGCCGCCGCGCCTTCGCACTGTTGGCTTGCCTGCGCGCCTCCTGTCATGCGTTTGATCTGAGCTCGACCGAGGGAATTCTGCGCACCACGAACCCAATGCGTCCGACATGGTCACATGCGTGCAACGGGACATTCAACTGCAATCTTACATGCTGAAAGCCACATGTGGAGACTTACTTGATGTTGGAGGAGGCGGCGGAGAGTGGAGCGCGCCACTGCTTGCGCTTCGAGGACGAGTTGACGTCGCTAGGTTAGGACGAGCACCGCTAGCCGCAGAACGTCCGTTGGGCGTGGTGTGAGGGAGCGGTTCGTCATCTGCACATTTCAAACACAGCACGTTTATCGTTTTGCATCACGTCAACCAATCACTGGCTGATATGTAATTCGACTCACAATATTCATGCTCCGGCGCCGTTGTGCCTCGTTTGGGTGAATTCCGAAATTGTCGCCTGAGTGGGAATCGATTATGCTTCCTCATACGGTTCTTTGGTTTCCGCGACCTCGATCGACGCTTCGATGCAGCGTATGCGCCGACACCAGTTGTCGGCTTCTGTGAACGAGAGTTTGCGCTCCGATTCTGGCCGCGTTTTGGCGAAGTACTATTTTCTTTGACCCAAACTTTGTGTTGACCTGTGGCAACGCGTGTGTCAAATCTCGCGTCAGAGTCGATATGCATGTGTGTTGCAATATCGAAACATGCATGCGGACCATTCTGTCGAACAGTCAAGACAATGTCGGCGGGAGCGAAACCGTCTTCATCCATCTCGCCACCAAGTGGTTTTTGTTTACCGTTTTGGTGGCTATTTCGCTGCTTGGCTCCGTTTCCAGGATTGCTGCCGCCACCGCCACCTTTGTTGCGACGGCGGCCTCGGCTGCGGCTACGGCTTCGGCTGCGACTGCGACTGCGACTGCGACCACGGCTCCGCCGGCCACCACGTCTCCCTCTCCGACCCGGCTTCGAGGCTGCGGGGTCATCGTTCACGATAGCCTGAACATTGCTTTTAAACAAACCACACCAATTCGTGAACACTTGACGAGCATGATCATTGACCAATGCAAAGTTGGCACGAACTTGGCGTTGAGCGCTCGCTTGTTTGGGTGCGGCGGGGTGTTGGATTGTGGCGGGGTCAAAAGTGACGCGATCAAGCGCGAGTTTGGTTTGGACTTGTTATGATCGCTTTTACTCGGCGTCTTCTCCGCATGTCTTGTGCTGTTGCTCCGTCGAAGCAGAGAGTCCAGATCGATGGCAGGTGGAGCAGCTGTCGTCGTGGCGGCCTCCATCCGAGACGGGCTGGAATGGACACGTGACACCGACGGGGGCTCAGGTTCTTGTTGAATCTCTCGCCGAATATCCGGGGGCATTTGATCAACCGCGAGGAGTCCCTTGCGGCTGAGTTCAAGTGTGAAATCCGTGAGGGATGTTGGCAACAGTGTTTCAATGTCATTGAAGGATGCTTTTTGCAGGAAATTGCGGTCTCTGCTGATCAAAATCACCCGTGGCTGAAACTTACGCGCGTCTGATGGTCGAGGGGAAGGAAGCGTTGGGTGTTGCCTTCTTTCTGCCTCAGCAAGTATGTGCGGCATGTCGTGATGAAAGAACAAGCAACAATTCAAAATGGAATCGTCATGGCGCAACGACGCTGGATCTTCGTGCACGCCTGCATCTTTGTGCAGTTGCCAATCCGCCTGTCGCAAATGCGGCAAGAAAATTAAGCAATCAAAACCGAACAATTCACAAATGAGAATGCCACGACGAACGCACCTGTCCAATGATAGGATCTGGGTCGTCGAAAAATCTGCAACGATTTCGCTCGATCAAACGACTCGCGCTCCGCGCTGCAGCTCCTGTCGCACCTCCCGCATTTTTCAGACCATCCAACTCTGCGTTGACCGCGCGAGGAATCAGAAGCGCCGACGTTCCATGGTGACCTCGGACGACGTGCAACACCCGCGAAACAATGGCGAATGTGGGACATCCACGGCACGAATTGTCAATCCACAGATTTGTGTCCACCACAAAGAGGACCCTTGGCACGTGGTGCAGTTGTGAAATCTGCGACTGGCTCCAAGGAAACGGACCCAGCGTCTGATCGGCTCGAGCTCTGTGGAGCTCGCGTTGCAGATTCTCTCGCTCGATGCGTTCCTGCTCCCTCCGCCTACGGTGCTCAACATCTCGTGCACGAAATTCGTCTTGGCGCACATTTTCGTGTAGTACGCTTCGGATGACCAAGGTTTGCTTTTCTAACGAAGCCACTTTGCGTACCAAGGCTGTTTCTCTTGATTGGAGGTCTGCCAGTTGCTCTGTAAGCTCTTTCTGCGCCTCGCTGCGAGCCAAATGCGTTTCAAGGAGCAACGACGCTTTGTCCTTAATTTTGCACCACTTGACCTTGTTCGTGCGGTCATCATATTTCACGTAGAAATCGTCAGCATACTTGTGCGCTGCTGAGGCGTATACTTTGCCCGAGTACCCTTTGATGGTCCCGCTGTCTACCAGCTCATTATACTGCTCGAGTGTTAACCCATCTTCAGGAATCATGGTCGCCTAAAACAAAATGTGATCGTGCATTTACAAGCGTTTTTCAGCAACTTCATCAACAGAATCGACACCAGAGCTCCGGAAGAGTCGAGGCATGCTGGTACGTACACTCGATGGATCAACATCGGATCGCAAATCAGCCAAGTTCTGCAGTTGGCCCCTGATATCTCGCGCGAGCTGCGTCAGCTGGGCCTGCAGTTGTTGTATTTGTTGCTGCTTTGTGTCGAGAACTTGCTGCGTGAAAGTGCTGGGGTCTGTCCAACTAACTTCGCCCGTCTTGAAGTTCTGATAGTAGCTCTTTCCCTTTCGCTTGGGGTCACTGCTGACATGCTGTCGCCAGTGGCGGAACCGGTATTTTCCGTTTTCATCGTAGTTGTTGCTGACGTGGACCTTGTCACGAAAGTCCTCGATCAAACTGTCCATGCCACCGCGTGACCGAGACATCTTCCTGACTGAGCGGACAGGCGCACGCTCGCAGTCGTCGATATCTGGGCGATATTGGGGCGAATCAACACCCAGGAAAAATGGAAGTAACTGCAAAACTATCAAAACTATCAAGCGGCAAAAGCTAATTCCTGTTGGTCGTTCGAAGGTTTCGTGTTAGCTTTGGCGCCAGGGCAAGTTCACAGAGTGCCTTGATTCCAACCTGGGACCGCTCAAGGTGAAGACGATATCACTGCAGTCCATGCGCTCAACGCGGAGGAGTTGACCATTTGTCATGTCAACCGGCGACAACAGTCTATGCCGCGGCGGAATGATGATATTCGTTGTCAGCATCAAACCGGCAATGGCACACCCGGTACACCACCCACGAGCAACTAACTCACAGGACCATACCCAATGTCAAGCTCGAGCAGGTCTCCCCCCGTCCGCGCCGCGTGTCCGTCCACCCACCAACCGACCAACGAACAATCCATCAACCAACTAACCCGCACGGACGACTTAAACACAATCGAGCATCAACCGAGCAACCCAACGGACGACTTAAACACAACAACAACACAACACAACGACCACCGACTCCACAACTCACACGACAACAAGACAACACGACAACACGACAACAACAGAACACCACAACGCAAACGCAAACGCAAACGCAAACGCCACGCAACGCAGCAACGCAACAACAACGGCCTCCGATTCAAATTGCGATGTTTCAGTGGGGCTGTGAGGGGACTCCGAGTTGTGCCAGCTGACAGCTATCTGTCTGTCTGCGTGGCTTCGCTGATGACTGGCAGATCTTTTGCTCGCAACTCCACCGATGGACAACCCAAACACGACGACACCACGACCACGACCACGTCACACAGCACAGGAAAACTAACTGCCTTGACACGTTGACATGTGAACGACTCGCCGAGCATACGTGCAGGTCGACGATGTGTAGTCCGCTCCCAGTGATGGCATGTTAGTGTTACCAGTGATGATGGATGGCATGCGTTCGTACGTGGTAGTTGTCCGACCCGTGCCCATATCTGCGAGGTCGTTGCTTTTGTAGAGCGGAGCAACAGCTTTTGTCAGAGAGCCAACGACGCTCCTGATTCGTACACTCCCTGCTCCATGCCACGTATGGTGCAAGCAAGCGTTGGTACATGTTGAGAGGAGTAAGTGCGCCGTGTACCAACGACACTCCCGGCACTTCAACACAAAGTCGCAGATAATTCACCCTAAATCAATTTTCATTCTTACAAGAAATAGGTCTGCTTCTCGTCGTACTTTCAACATGAGTCTTGAAGGCAAGGTAGCGTTGGTCACAGGCGCTACAGGTGGCATCGGGGTCACTGTGTGCAAGAGCCTTGCAAAACTGGGTGCGAGTATCGTCTGCGTTGACTTGAACCTCGAGAAGTGCCAACAGCTTGCTGATTCACTGCCGACGAAATCTGGCGGATTTAGCATCAACATTGCTGACGAAGATGCAGTGAAAAATGGAATGGCCGAAGTGTTCGCCAAATTCAATGGCGTCGACATCTTGGTCAACATCGCTGGTATGACTGTCGCACCACAAGTGAACTGCTTCAACTTTTGACTCCGAAGACGTGACCGCTGCCAAACTGTTCGATTTAGGTATCTTGTCCAACGCGAAAATGATGGAAACCACGGCTGCAGAGTGGCGAAAAGTTATGTCTGTCAACCTAGATGGTGCATTCTTCATGACGCAGGCTTGCATTCCTCACATGCTAAAGCAGAAATGGGGCCGCATTGTGAATATGTCATCCTGGGCTTGGAAATCCGGAGGCCTGACTGCTGGCACCGCATATTCCACATCCAAAGCTGCGATTACCGGCTTAACGTTCAGCACTGCTAGACAATACGCGGGAGACGGAATTACTGCCAATGGAATTGCGCCCTGCTACGTCATGTCAAAAATGGTCAGCGAGCAGCTATCGGTACGAGACGACCTTCAAATAAAGCTTTTTTGGCGTTCGCTTTGATGACGAATTGACTCTTTGAATTGCAGGAGGAGCAACGCACTATGCTACTTGAAAAAATTCCAGTGAAACGCTTTTGTCAACCAGAGGAAGTTGCTCACTGCGTCGACTTCCTCGCTTCCCCACTGTCAGGTTTCATTACGGGTGAGATAATCGACATGAACGGGGGATTTCAAATGGACTGAGGATGTCTTCGATCGACCTCTGTTATGAATTCGCTTCATGAGAACACCGTCGACTTTTCAAACAAAGTTGGCACTTTTCCTTCTAAATTATTGTATCTGGTAAAGACGGTGCCTCCCCAATCTTTCAGACTCGTTGTAGTAGGCTGTTCCTCTCCAAAATGGATCATGTAGATCAAATACTTTCGGCATTTCAGATAAGTTCTCCAATCTGTGAGTCTCTCACGCTGCTGCCTCAAAAGCTCCCAACATCGACATAAGACCACAAATAATAACGCAAAATGTACACATCAGCCAGTCTTCTCGGTACATTGACAAGATAAACTTCTTCGCCCCCATCCGTACGTCCTTCCCGCGTATCGTCCCGTGTCAATCGTAAAGCGGTTTCGAGTATTTTCAAGCTCCATTGCATGGAGAAGCCCTTCGGCGATTGCCGGAAAGCGTTGGAAGCTGGAAGCTGGAAGGTAGTAAGGAGCAGTTCGCAAGTCCGATTGTTTTGTTGTTACGTACTAAGTACTTTAGTACATCCATTGTACTGAAAGTTTCCATAATTCTGTCATAAACGAAGTCCAAGCAGCTGTTTGTGTTTTGTGGGGGTGAAGGTGCGAGCGAGCGACTGCGTGTTGGAGGGGGAGAGAGCGGGAGAGTTCGCGCCAAAACGCGTCGCCGTGTCAGATTTGAAGTCGGCTTGACTTTTGACTTTTGACTGCGTTCCTTCCTTCCTTCGTTCGTTCCTTCGTTCCGTTGCTCCGTCGCTCCTTCGCTCCTTCGTTGCTTCGTTGCTTCGTTGTGTGTTGAGAGTACAACCAAACACGCGGGCACAACGATGCAAACGGCGCTTCGACAACGCCTTTTTTGTTTTTGAAGTGGTGAGCTCATGTGCGCTTGTATGAAATGTGTGGCATCAGAGTGATGCAAGTCCGATTTCATTCAGGGGCACGTGAGGCGCCCAAGCGATCCACTGTTGTCACGATTCCATTACAGTACAGATGGCGCTATGTATTTTGATGTGTGGCGGTTCACGTGATCGTGCCTCAATAAACTGCGTTCGGTTCGTTCTATCGACCGCAGCGAAGCAGTCCAAAAACGCGACAGGTGGCAGTGTGAGCCAACTTAGCGGTTATAGTGATTCCACTTTTTCGGCTCTACAAATTTGTGTCTGTTGCACTGGCAGAAAAATAACGCGGCCATGGCAGATCGGGGGACTCGGGGCCCTTCGGGTCCAGCCGCCGAGCCATTTCACATTCGGCCAAGGCTCCACGCGCAATTTTACCCTACAGAGCTTGAGTTAGAATTTTTGGCCGAAGATGCAGTAATCAAGATTATTCCAAATTTCAGAAGCGACGAAGAGAAGTTCTTTGCGCTGTCCGGTGACCTTGGACCGTTTACTCCTGGAGAAATGGTTCAAGTACCACTATGGATTGGAGTTCAACTGAAAAAGCTCAGTCGATGCTCCATTGTCTCACCCAGTTGGCTGCAAAAGGACTTCCTCCTGCAAGTTCGCCAAATGGAAAAAGAAAATGCGGTTTTCCAAGACCTGCACCCCCATTACCTCGAAATTGCAACTCTGTTGCTGACAGTTGCACCAGATGATATTGAGGATGCGTCACTAATTAGAACAATCATTGAGTACGTTGACTGTGGTCGTCCACCTCTTCATCATGAACACGAACCCAACTCATCGGATGAATGTACTGCAGGGACCTCAAAAATGTTCGGAGTACGAAGATAGTCAGTGGTACTGAGTTAACATTGGCACAGTTGCAGGATCGCGAAGTTGGTTACATTCCATCCGTGGTGAAATTCAACTCTGCTTCGGTGAGTTGAACTAAGCGTGTTCGTCATTCGTTTCGTTGCGCACGTGAACAACCACAATGCGACATGTCAGGCCATGGAAATTAATGCCATTCGGCCTCATTTCTTAATGATGCTGGACACCTTCAATTCTTACTTCCCCTCAGAAAGCACTGGTTCAGGACCGGTCAGACGCCCAGGACAGTTTCGGCCAGGCGCAATTTCCTCCGCCTCTGCAGGGTCGACCGGGACGAGAAGAAAAATTCGACGTTTTCGGACATGAGGTAGGACTCGCGTGATTCGGTAACGATTATTATCAGTGTGGTATGGCTATTTTTAAAAACAAGAAGCGAAAACGTTGCTGCAACGTTGTGTGGTGGTCGTCACCCAGTGTTGTTTAGTCCTTGTGACTTTTTTGAGTGCAAAAGTACTTTTGAACCCCAAACCACACAAAGAGGCACAAGTAGCTGAAATACATGCCCACGCCGTACACGACACTTGACCGTCTAACAAAGCACGCTAGATCTCCAAAAAAGGCTGAGGAATCTCTCATGATAAGGCACATGATAGTAACTCCAACTGCCATTTGCGTAATTTGCATTACTGTAATCAAAGGAGCAAAGAATCCCAGCCGTCCTCTGAAGCGACCTACGGCGCGTAGTGCCTTACTCTTGGCTTCACCATCCTCCAATTTGTAGGCCCGAGACTTCTGCTCGCTGGTCACTAACATGAGAGCAAAATACATGTACATGACTGCGTGTACAGTGTAGTTCATTGTGATGAACCAAATTCCAGCGCCAGAGCGCGTTGCGTAGGAATGCCACGTATACAGCAAGACCGTGATGTGGTGATACCATTGGATGAAATGGAGCTTGGACTTGGAAAAGATGATGAAGTGTGTGTCAAACAATTCGGGAACTTTTGAGAAGATAAACAGCACAGTCCACAATCCTGAAGCTTGACCCCATCCGTACGTCTGAGCTGACGTTCCACAGTACGACGTGAAGAAGGACCTCTCTTGAACTAACAAAACGAGGTGCGGAATCATGCGCAAGGCCCCACACCAACTGAATGCCGAGAGAAGTGCATTCCACAAAATCCAGTACTTTCGTAGTTTGAAGGCGTCCCTTCCTTTCATCCAAGCTTTACCACCGAACACGGTAGTCACATACAAAGCTACAAATATGAAGGGAAGATGCATATTTTCCCTCGCCCATATGCTCCAGGGGCCACCGTCGCGGAAGTCATTTTCAAATGCAAACGGGTACAGAAATTCGGCATCGGGCCGCGCAATCGTAACGTTGAAGAGGCCATCTTTCACTTCGCCGGGAATGATGACCAAATCATACAGTTTGTCGTTAGTGATTGCGCGGTCAGCCTCCATCCAGGTACTAACATTGGAGAACCACTCCTTTGATGTCTCCAGTGCGCCAATGAGGACGTCCATGTTCCTCACGAAATCGCAATTTGGACTCCAGTGCCCGCGCCGCAACGCTAGTCTTCGGCACCAAAAACACAGCTGCTTCGCGTAAAACCCAACTTTCTGTCGCAAAACAAAGCAATGTCCAAATCGAGTCCGTTTGTACCTTGTTTTTGTATGCTGAACCAGCATAAACTCACAAGCCACTCTGCATGCCGGTCGGGCAACAGCTTAGCCCACGGCTCGACGAAGAAAACTGTTGCCCAAGTAGTTCACTCCGTAACCGAAGCATCACTCCATCCGATCGATCATGGCGACTCGCAAGTCGGTAATTCACAACCTCTTGATTACTCCTTTTGCCACTTTCTCTATCCAAACCAGTGGCTATGCTTTGCTCTTCTCGTCGTCGGTCGTTCCGTGCGTGGGGTCGCCACATGGCTTGCCAACGCTGCCGGTGGTGAATTTTAACGAGCAGTGTCAACGAACAAACGAACGAACGAACGAGCGAGCGATCTTTGCGCAAAGCAGAGCAAAGCGGCCAACGCGACAACGCACAACGACGTTTGGTGACGACAACCGAACTCGTTCAATCTTAACTCAAGGCCATCCACTGTTCACTCTACAATTCACCCTCTCGATGATGTCGCTTCTCGTCCAACGTTCCGCCGAAAATGGCATTATGTATCTACAACTGCGTTTATTGTGGTTTTGTAATACTCCAAGTGCGGGATTACAGTAAAGTGTCAAATATAGATATAATCGCGCCGTCTGAAGAAATTCTTCCGAAAGTTGCGGCGTTCACTGCCACCCACTTCACTCACTCACTCACTCAGTGTCACTGCGTCGCTTCCCGCCCACACGCACACGCGCGCACGCACACACACACACCACTACGTCGTCCTCCTTGTTGTTGTTGTTGCACCACTTTTTTGCAACGTTCGTTGCTGTCGTCGGTGGTGCGTTGGACCACAAAGAATTCTCCCCACCCCCCCCCCCCCCCCCCCCCC
>ENA-OWNT01003013-OWNT01003013.1-seawater-metagenome-genome-assembly--contig:-NODE-3013-length-16521-cov-4.551447_pt1 | contig 16521 bp, 12 predicted proteins | sample MGYA00238136_ERZ651165 | MGnify/ENA primary metagenome ERZ651165 (study PRJEB26861, sample SAMN08777766) | seawater metagenome | isolation source: coastal seawater | place: USA: Florida | collected...
ATTGAACTCAGTGAACTTCTAGCGCAAGGATAAAAAATGAAAAAGTACTGTTTAGCTGCAGCATTATCAATGGCTTTCTTAGCACCCGTTGCAAAAGCAGATATGTTGTTAGGTTTATACGTAGGGGCAGACGGCTGGCAGAGTGAAAACTCAGGTAGTTTTGCTGGTAAAGGTCAGGCAGAAAACTTCAACTTTGAAGACAAGACATTCTCAAGCTACTATGCAGCGTTCGAGCACCCGGTGCCGTTAATTCCAAACATTAAGCTGAAGTACACTCAATTAGAGTTAGATGGTAAAACAACTCTAAATGAAACATTTGAGTTCGATGGTCAAGACTTCACAGTAGGCACTGAAGCAAATCTAATGACAGATTTCAGTCATATGGATTACACGCTTTATTATGAGTTGTTTGACAACGATTTAGTATCAATTGATTTCGGTGTAACGGTAAAGCATTTTGATGGTGATGCCACAGTTACAGGTATAGTTGAAGGTTCAAAGAGAACTGAGACAATAGATTTCTCAGCACCAATTCCACTAGGTTATTTACGCGGTGAAGTTGGCTTACCATTAACTGGTTTGAGCGTTTTTGCTGAAGGTAATTTATTGGCAATCGACGATAGCAAAATCCAAGATTATCAAGTGGGTATTGCTTGGGAAGTGATTGACAATCTAGCGGTTGATGTAGCGATCCGTGCTGGCTATCGTTCATTTATCATTGAGTTAGATGATGTAGATGACATCAGCACTGATTTAGAAGCTTCAGGCCCATTTGCGGGTATTCAGGTTCATTTCTAAGCTTTAGAGCTGGAAGTAATGAGCTGGTGAGTTAAAATCAGCGAGTTACGAGAAAGTAAGTATTCTTAGGCGCGGGTTTATCCCGCGCTTTTTTGTATTGGTTAGTCAGTTCTGGTAACTTTTAGCTCTTCTCAAAGTTTAAAAAGTTAAACTGGCTTATTGTTGTCATCCTGACGAAGGTCAGGATCTATTCTTGTGTAAATAGACCCTGAAATAAATTCAAGGTGGCGAGCGTTTATTTAAATCTGCGCGGGGTAAACCCGCACCTACAAAGGGCAATTACACCCCCAGCAGGCGCCGACTTTATGTCGCGCTTTTTGATTGGGTTAAATTTGATAATTTGTGGCTCTTTCCTAGGTTTTAACACCAGCTCTCCTGATTAAGAATTATTGAAAGGGTACTTGGAATGGGCACTTGAAAAGTTAAACTGGCTTATCGTTGTCATCCTGACGAAGGTCAGGATCTATTCTTGTGTAAATATATTCTGAAATAAATTCAGGGTGACGAGCACTTATTAAACCTGCGCGGGGTAAACCCGCGCCTACAAAGGGCAATTGTACCCCCTGTAGGCGCCGACTTTATGTCGCGCTTTTTTGTGGACTTTGATAATTTGCTTACTGCTTACTGCTTACTGCTTACTGCTTACTGCTTACCGCTAAAAAAACCTAGCTCCATTCACAAGTAAACTCTTCCTGCATAGCTTGTTCTAATAGCTGCTTATATTGTTTATTGACTGGTGCAGTGATCAGGCGCTTTAACTCTTCACCAGTTTGGGTCAGCTTGTAATAGCTCAAAACAAGTTCATTGCTTTTTGCGGTGAGAGTGAGCTTTTTATTTTGAAAGCTTAAAGTAAAACTTTGCCCTTGCTTTAAGCTCGGAGACTCAATTTCTTTCCTGTATATCAAACCTATATCCATTAACGTTAGAATATTTGGAAAGCTCAATCCTGACAGGGCTAAGTTGATTGATTCTTTGTTTCCTTTGCGTAAAAGATCGAAGAAAGAAGGTTTTTTGTAATACCCCAGCATAATTAAGTAGCTGCCTTCATGCTCAACAAAACCGCAAAGGGGAGCGCATTTTTGCAATGCATTAGCTTCCTTCTGAGTCATTTGTTTTAAGGTTTGCAGGCTTTTAATTGAAAAAGTACCTGGTGATAAGGTTTCTCCTACCAATATTTTTGCCCATAAAGTCTGCATTGCTTGATTGGTAATATCTTCTGCTAGCGCAATAAAGTGCTCTAACCAATCGGGGTCAGGTCGACCTTTACTCACTACGTCAGGGCATAAACTGAGTGCACCGGCCATAATAGCTTCTATATTGATTTGTCGTTGTATTTTTTGAAGCTGTTGGCGTTTCAGGGCCCTTTTTAACGCAGAATGATTTGCCTGAACTGAGTACTCTATGGTGCGCTTTCCCTGAGGAGAATATTCCGAGTTGCTAGGCGTTCTGGTTATATTGCTCTTTTTTACCATCGGATAACCTAACTTTTCTTCTATGAGCAGAGCTAGGCTGGCCTTACTGTTCGCTTTCTTGACCGTCATTTAAGATCCTTCTGAGCAAGCTTTAATTGGGATTGAAGATTATTAACACTCGACCTAAACATGTTATCGGCCAAAGAGCGAATAAATAAAACAGTCACTCCTCCACTCACAGTTGAATGAATGGTTCCCTTTAATACGTGATTTAGCTGAAGAGAGTGTGTTGTTTTATCTATTGAGAATACCCCGAACATACTGTGCTCGTTATTAACTAAAAGAGAGTAATGAATAGCGTTATCGGTCAAGCGCGTAATACTAATTTCAATATCAGTATTTAGTGACTGCAAGAATGCATTTGCACCCAGCGTATTACTGGGTGAAGAAATGTGCAGTTCAAAATCATCATTATATTTTTTCCATGCCATTAATTCGGGCCAGTGTTTGATGTCAAACAGGATCAGTTTTGCATCATCAAACGAGCCATGAATTTCAGCCTGATGCTCTATCTTAAATTGACGGGGTAAGCAAACAGCAATAAGCAACCCAATGACAAGGGCAAATAAGCATATTTTGATTGATTTGGCTCTAACAGAAATAAGTATGCTCCTTGAGCAAAAATGATAAATTTGGATTTGTATTTATTTCGATAAGATAGTCTATAATAGTTTAATGACCTAAATAAATAAGTCGTGACTTAGAAATTTTTGTTGTGGTCTCTAGGGTTTACCTCTGCTAACAATTAAGTTATATCTTAAGGTAAAGCGTACATACCCACTTCATTTATGTTTTATTAAGAATAATAAAACTTTAACTAAAGCGGTAAGAGTTGAAGGATTTTGAATGGCGTCTGAGCAAGATGACTTTTTGTTTTTAGATCACGAAGATGATACTCCAGAAAGCAATTTGCCACAGGGATATTGGGATATTCTGGTGGTTGATGATGATCCTGAAATTCACTCCGTAACCAAACTCGCTTTATCAGGCGTGGAGTTTTGGGGAAAAGCGCTGCGCTTTCACCATGCTTATTCTGGTGAAGAAGCCATTCAACAACTCATTCATAACCCTGAAATATGCTTACTGTTGCTCGATGTGGTGATGGAAAGTGATGATGCAGGTTTAAAAGTCGTTAAAAAGGTGCGTGACGAGCTTGATAACCATAATGTGCGTATTATTTTACGAACTGGTCAACCAGGTCATGCTCCTGAAGAACAAGTAATACGTGAATACGACATAAATGACTACAAGATGAAGACAGAGCTGACTCGAAGTAAGCTGGTAACATCTTTAATGACAGCGCTGCGTTCATTTCAACAAATCTGCGAGCTAGAAGCGCAAAGTGAAGGGCTTGCAAATATTCTCGATGCCTCAAATGCCATTTTAGGTCATAACAATATTAGCGGGTTTAGCCAGTCAGTGGTGATGCAGTTAGCTAACATCTTGGCGAACGATGCTAATGGTTTTGTATGCGCTCAAGTTTCAGGCACAAGTTCATTAGTTATTTTAGGTGGTACGACACAATACCATGAATATATAGGACAGGGAGTTGAACAGCTCGATAATGGCCGCGCTATTATGCAAGTTAAAACATGCATTGAGCAAAAGCGGCATCAACAGACAGAGCATGATCTCACCCTATTCTTAGAGAAAGATAACGAACAAGCTGCAATTTTTGTTGAATTAGCTTTGCCACCCTTACCAAGACAAATTCAATTTGCTGAGATATTTTTAGCCAATGTAGGTGTCGGATTAGACAATATTAAACTGTTTAGTCAAATTAGAGAGGTGGCTTATAAAGACCCGCTTACAAAGCTAGCTAACCGCACAAGTTTTGTTGAACAACTAGAAAAAACCAATCGCACTGAAGCGCTTTCACTCATCTTATTAGATATTGCTCAGTTTTCAGATATCAATAATGGTCTTGGTCAGGAAGTCGGTAATCAATTACTCATGGCTGTCATGCAGCGCCTTGAGCAAGATATCCCAAATGCAAAAACACTTGCGAGAATTGGCGCTGATGTATTTGCTTTTCTACTACCTACGGTTTCGCTTCACGAAGAGTCTTTGATTGATGAATTAACCATTCCTTATCAGTTAAAAGAACATTTGTTATCGATACATTTCCATATGGGTTTATGTAAGTGTGAAGATTTTAGTGACACAGGACTAGAAACCCTTAAGAAAGGCTATATTGCGCTAAACCAAGCAAAGCAAAGTCACAAAGTGTTTGATTGGTATACACCAGATCTAGAAGAAAAAATGGCTTGGAGATTGGGTTTAATTCGACAGTTAAGAAGCGACTTCGAACAGCACAAACTCGAAGTTTGGTATCAGCCACAATTTTCCGCCAAAAACCAACAGATAATAGGGTGTGAAGCGCTGCTTCGTTGGCCCTCAGATAACGGCCGATATATTTCACCTGCGATCTTTGTACCTTTAGCAGAAAGCTCAGGCCTTATTGTTGAAATTGGTCAGTGGGTTTTAGAGCAGGCTTGTTTGCAGCAAAAACGGTTTGCCCAGTTAGGTTTAGATATTGGTGTTGCTGTTAATGTCTCAGTCCCTCAATTCAAAACTGCGAATTACGCAACAACAGTAATGAATACATTAGAGCAATATGATGTGCCTAGTAGTAAAATTGAGCTTGAAGTAACAGAAAGCGTTGTTATGGACGAAATCAGTAGTGTGATAGACACGCTCGATGAATTAAAACGCTACGGTATAGAAGTCGCAATTGATGATTTTGGTACTGGGTTTTCTTCATTAAGTTATTTACAAAAGTTACCTTTATCACGTTTAAAAATAGATCGAGCGTTTATAAAGGACATTCCTGATAGCGACACCGGTGCGATCGCTGAGCTTATTGTCTCATTAGGTAAAAATCTTGGGTTAAAAACAATAGCTGAGGGCGTTGAAACTCAAGTTCAGCTAGAAAGATTGCAGCAGATGGGATGTGATGAAATCCAGGGGTTCTTGCTTGGTAAACCCATGCCTGTCGATGAGTTGATGGCTTTTGTGCAAAGTAAGTTAGAAAGCTAAATATATATCAGCTTATAAAAAATATTTAGAGAAGCAGGGTTAAGTAATTTTGAAGGTGTTGAAACTTAAGGTTTTTTAATTCTTTGAAATAGGCTAAATAAGAACTTACTTAGCAAAGAGAAGATGGGGCGACTGATGGGGCTCGAACCCACGACAACCGGAATCACAATCCAGGGCTCTACCAACTGAGCTACAGCCGCCTCAATAACACCTCGTTTGGTGTGGCGCGCATAATACATAAAAAAGATAAGCTTGCAAAGCATAATTTTTATTTTATTTAAATTTAATAAAAAAGTATTTTCCCGTAAAGGTAATGTTCATATTCAGCGTGTATAATGCGCAAAAATTCGCTCATCATAAATGTAAGGAGAGTGCATGGAAGTTCTAATCAATTGGATCAATGAAAACTCAGATCTAATCACCCACTATGCTCTACAAGGTATTTTAGCCATTGTAGTTCTGCTTATCGGTTTAAAAGTTGCTAAATTCTTTAGTAATTTAACTGAAAAAGCATTTGCTAAAAGAAAAATCGACAAGGCTGTAGCCGGTTTCATTTCAAACATTGTTTATGCTCTTGTTTTTGCGGCAACAGTTTTGATGGCGCTTTCACAAGTGGGCATCGAAACAACCTCGTTTGTTGCTATCCTAGGTGCTGCAGGTTTAGCTGTAGGTTTAGCTCTTCAAGGTTCACTTTCAAACTTTGCTTCAGGTGTACTGATTATTGTATTACGCCCATTTAAGTCAGGTGATTACATTGAAGCTGGCGGCCAAGCTGGTAGCGTAGAGCGCATCGAAATTTTTGCTACAGAGCTACGTACACCAGATAATAAAACCATTATCATGCCAAACTCAGCAATTATGGGTGGAGCAATTGTTAACTACTCTCGCCAAAAAACGCGCCGTATTGACCTTGTTATTGGGGTTAGCTATGACGCTGACTTACGTCAAGCGAAAGAAGTTTTAAAGAGTGTATTAGATAAAGAAGCACGTATTCTAAAAGAGCCAGCTTATACCGTAGCTGTTCAGGCTTTAGCTGATTCAAGTGTGAACTTTGTAGTTCGCCCTTGGGTTAACACAACTGATTATTGGCCGACATATTTTGCGTTAGTCGAAAATATTAAAATTGCTTTAGATGAAGCAGATATTACAATCCCATATCCTCAAATGGATGTTCACCTTCATAAAGATTAATTACAGGGTTATTGATAAATGAAATTAAGACTTTTATCTCTTTGCGTTATTGCAGCAACATCAACTCAAAGTTTTGCAGAGGAAGCAAAAGAGAAAAAAACATGGGATGTGACAAGTGAAGTTGGCGCAATTGTTACCAGTGGTAACACTTCAACGACAACACTTAAAGGTGGCATTAAAGCGAAACACCACTTAGAAAATTGGAATAATGAGTACAAGTTAAGTGGCATCTATAAAGAAGATGAAATTGAAAATGACGCTGGTGAGCGAGAAAAAGAGCGTACAAACGAAAAATACTCAGCTTCAGCTCAAGGTAACTACAAGTTAAACGAAGATCATAGTCACCTATTTGTATACGGTTCATATGACTCAGACTACTTTGGTGCTTACCGTAATGAAGCTGTATTTTCTGTTGGTTACGGTCTTCGATTATTAAACCGCGACAATATGTACCTGAATGCAGAGGTTGGTCCGGGTATTAAGCGTTTTGAATACCAAGAAGACAGCTCAGAGCTGGATGAAAGTGGCAATTCGTTAGCTGGCCAATCTGAAAACGAAGTAATTGGCGTTGCTAAATTAGACTACAATTGGCAAATTTCTGATAATGCCCGTTTCACTCAGCTTCTATCTATGGAGTACGGTGATACAAACACGAAAACTGTTTCAGAGTCTGCATTATTAACTAAAATTAACGGCTCATTACAGATGAAGTTTGCGTACAACATCACGCATAATTCAGATGTAAGTGAAGAGAAAGAAAATACAGATACAGAGACTTCATTGACATTAGTTTACAGTTTTTAACAAACTGAACTGATAAAATCTCAATAAAGACGCAGAAAGGGACGAAAGTCCCTTTTTCTATGGGCGACTATTCGTGTAGAATATGCAATCTTTTTGGCCACGACTTATAGGATGTTAGCTTGAATATGTTTTTTAAACGCGTTTTTGCGATGATTGTAGTGCTATTTTCATGTACTACGTTAGCATTTACCCCAACTGCGGAACAAATAGAACAGTTTAAAAAGCTACCAAAAGCACAGCAAGAAGCGCTAGCTAAACAATATGGTATCAATATATCATCGCTCAACAATATGACAAATAAAAGTCAAGATGTTGAAAATATTGATAACACGGTAAAGCCAAGAAATACAAATACACCCCTTGAAGAAAACCCGAAAGACAAGTTTGATCCGACAGAAGAGCCTTTAAAACCTTTTGGTTATGAGCTTTTTTCAGGTGAGCCATCTACATTTTCGCCAGTAGATAATGTCTCAGTGCCTGCTGATTATATCATTGGTCGCGGTGACACAATTAATGTCAATTTATACGGTAAAGAAAGTGCTTCCCATACCTTAGTTGTTGATAATGAAGGGCGTCTCACTATTCCTGATTTTTCACCTGTACAAGTTGCAGGGGTAACCTATGGTGAGTTTAAACAACTTATTAAAAACAAAATCTCTCAAGAAGCAATTGGTCTAAATGTCTTTGTTTCGATGGCTGAACTTCGCTCTATGCGTATTATGGTCGTAGGTGAAGCATACAAACCAGGTAGCTATACTGTTTCAGCATTATCAACTGTGACACATGCATTACATGCAAGCGGCGGATTAACAGAAATAGCAAGCTTAAGAAATATTCAAGTTAAGCGTAATAACAAGACAGTTTCTAAATTAGATTTATACGATCTGTTACTAGATGGAGATGCGAGTGGTGATATTACTCTACGCTCTGGTGATGTGATTTTTATCCCTTCAGTTGGCCCTCAGGTTACCGTCAAGGGGGCTGTTAAACGCGAAGGCATTTTTGAGCTGGCAAAATCAGATACTAAAGAATCATTAGTGAAGATGTTTGGTGGGTTTAAAGAAAATGCATTTACCAAGCAGGTGCAAGTACGCCGTATTAAAAATGGCGCTAAAAGCCTCGCTATCTCAGCTGACTTTTCAAATTTAAGCTCAAATTTTATACCTCAAGGTGGTGATACATTTACAGTCCAAGAGGTAAATAAAGAGATTGTAGACTCAGTTACCTTGATAGGTGCAGTTGTTAGGCCTGGTGTTTATGAATGGCAGCCAAACCTGACTGTAGATAAGTTATTACACAATCTAAAAGCTGACCTACTACCTCAAGCAGATTACAGTTATGCGCTTATCGTTCGTGAAAAGACGGAAATTGGAGATGTTGAAGTTATACAGTTTTCATTAGCAGAGGCATTAAAAAACAAGAATATTTTGCTGAACAAAAATGACGAAGTGTATGTTTTTAGTCGTTTCGAGTATCGTGAAACAGAAGAGCAGGCTTTAGCAAATTTAGCACTTACTGAAGAACAGAAGCTTCAACAGCAGAAAGTAAAGTTGTGGCACTTGTTCGAATATCAAGAGTTCAAGAATAAAGTACAAACTTTCGATGAAGCTGTGCAGTTTGAGTTAGAAAAGATTGCTCTGGAAGAAGAGCAAGAGATTGTTGAGCAAGAGGGCGAGTACGCAACATTTAGCAGAACCGAATTGCTACAACCTTTGTTAAAGAGACTAGAGTTTCAAGCAACTTCGACACAGAAAAATGCAACAATTGAAGTCTTAGGCCAAGTACGCTTCCCTGGCGTTTACCCACTTACTCATAATTCAACGGTTGCACATGCAATTGCTGCGGCAGGCGGATTACTTGAGTCAGCTTATATTCAACAAGCCGAACTAACTCGATTTGTGAATCAGAGCGGTCAACAATTTGAACATATTCAAATCAATATTAACGAACCCTCTTCGTTAATGATGCCTTTGAAGAGTAAAGATACATTGAATGTGTTGATGCAACCAAATTGGCAGCATGGCTACAAAGTTACATTAGAAGGTGAGGTTAAATTCCCGGGTACTTATACAGTGAGTCGTGGCGAAACGTTAGAAGATGTAATAAAGCGTGCCGGCGGCTTATCTGAATATGCAGAGCCTAAGGCTGCGATTTTTACTCGAGAATCAATTAAAGAGCAAGAGCAGCTTCAGCTATCTAAGCTTTCTGAAGAGTTGAGAAAAGACATTGCATCAAAAAGCTTCCAAAAATCAATTGGCATGAATAACACCATCAGCTATGAAGAAATGAATAACCTGCTTAAAGACCTTGCAAGTGTTAAAGCGGTTGGCCGTTTGGTTATTGATTTACCAGACATTTTGGCAAAGCGCGACTCTTTAGTATTGCAAGACGGTGATGCGCTTTACATTCCAGGTAAGCAAGATTCAATTTCTATTATCGGTGAAGTTAACTACGCGTCATCGCACTTATTTAAATCAGGTGTATCAATTGACCAGTATTTAGAACTAAGTGGTGGCGTTAAAGACAGGGCCAAAGAAGACCAAATCTACGTAATTAAAGCCAACGGTGCTGTATTTATCCCTAAATCATCGGGGTGGTTTTCGGTTAATTACCAAAATGAGTTAGAGCCAGGAGACACCATTGTAGTCCCTATGGACGCATCTCATATGGATAATCTAACCCTTTGGAGCACAGCAACTCAGATCTTCTACCAGCTAGGTGTTGGTGTTGCGGCAATTGCGAGGATTTAGGAATAAACATGAGTAAAAGTGTGGTATTAGTCTCAGATATAGCTCGTGAACTTGGTAAAAGTAAGTTTATTTATGCACTGTTGATTTTAGTCATGAATGTTGCAATTGTCTTATTTTCATTGAGTTTACCAAATAAATATAAGGCAAGTGCTACAGTGGTAACTGTAAATAGCGCTAATAATTTAACTAATCAGTCTGGCTTAGGTGGTTTAGCTGCTCTTGCTGGAGTTAGTATAGGGACCAATTCAGCAGATACGACTTCTCAGGCTTTGATTTATTTAAAAAGTAAAAGTTTCATAAACGACTTCATTGACAGACATGATTTACTTGCCGACCTATTTGCTGTGAAAGCCTGGAAAAATGAGCAGTTAATTTATGATGAAAATTTATACAGTGCTGAGAGCCAGCAATGGCTAAGTGATGAGAAAGGATTACTGAAACCGAGTCAGGAAGAAGCCCATACTGGATTCCTTGACATGCTAGAAGTTAACTATGAAAAGTCTAAAGGGCTAATAAAGCTATCTGTTACCCATGTTTCTCCTGAAATATCTTCTAAAGTTGCAAATCTATTAATTGAAGATATTAATCTATTCATGGAAAAGCTTGAGATTAGGAAAGCTTCAGAAAAGATGGCTTACCTAAGAGAAAGTATGGCAAATGAGCCTGTCAATGGTGTGAATAACTTTTTGTCAGATCTTTATGAGCAACAATATAAACAACTAATGCTTGCATCTATCAATGAAGGGTTTGTATTTCAATTTATAGACAGAGCTGCTCCTCCTGAAAATAAAGTGAGCCCAAAGCGAAGTATTTTATGTATTGTTGGCTTTATTTTTTCATTTTTGATTTGTATCGCTCATTCAATTATTAAAATCTTAGTGAAGAGAGAAGAGTAATGGCTGAGGCATTAAAACTATTCTTTATCTGTGCCATATTATGCGTATTGTTTATTTCTGCTTTTGCTATTTTTGCACCTAAGTTAGGGCTACTTGATACCCCGTGTGAGAGAAAAATGCACAAAGGACAAGTTCCTTTGATTGGGGGGCTTTCAATTTATTGCGCTTTTTTCCTTACTTGCATCACAACTTTAGATACATCTATGTTTTTAAAGTTGTATTTAATTGCTAGTGGTTTGATGGTTTTTGTTGGGGTACTTGACGATAAATATGCTTTGAGTGTTAGGTCTCGTATCATAGGTCAAATTATGATTTCTTCAATTCTAGTTTTTGGAATTGATGTGTATATTACTTCATTGGGCGGAGTTTTTTATTTCTTTGATTTAGAGTTAGGCCAGTTTGGAAGCATTTTTACATTCATTGCGATATTAGCGTCGATCAATGCTTTTAACATGATTGACGGTATTGACGGGCTTCTTGGGGTTACTTCTATTGTATCATTTTCCTCTCTGTTAATATTTTCTTTACTTGGTGGTCATTCGTTACTGATTAGTCTGACGGGTTTGTTTTTAGTGTGTCTTATATGTTACCTACCATTCAATTTAGGTCTTTTAAAACAAAAGCGTGAAAAGATTTTTATGGGCGATGCAGGCTCAATGTTTATTGGTTTTTCAGTGATCATTTTTTCAATACTGGCTCTGGGTGAGAATGAAGGTGAAAGTTTGCTTAGACCTGTTACTGTGCTTTATATATTAGCCCTTCCTCTAATGGATATGGTGTCTATTATGTTTAGGCGAATTAGAAAGGGGCAGTCACCGTTTAAAGCAGATAGAGAGCACATACATCATATATTTTTAAGAGCCGGTTTTAATGACCGACAAGCTTTGATGTTCTTGTTCTTTGTATCTTCTCTTATTATGCTGGTTGGGGTTGTATCAGAGCTTTATCAAGCCCCTGAATCTATTATGTTAGCTATTTTCCTAGGACTGTTTTTTATTTATAACTCAATGATTGTGCACGCTTGGAAAATTGTTAAATTTGTAAGAAAAGTAAAAGACGAGCAGAATGCATGAATTAGGTAAGAGGGAGATAGATCTCCCTCTAATAGTGCTTTTACTACTTCCATGGATAGATGCATTTGCAAGTATTTTAGGACCAGTTCTACCTTTATATAAACTTGGTGTTTTAGCCCTAGGTGCTTTGTTAGTATACAGGCATCAAGAGATTTACTCCTTGGGTTTATGTACTGCATTTTCATGCTACTTATTGTTTCAAATTTTGCTTTTAGCATTTATCGTACCTGAGTCAGTAGCTAAAAACTTTAACTATTCATTTCGTATATTCTATCCTTTGTTTTTGGTCGCTTTGTTCCAGATCGAGTTTAAAAGGAGAGGCAATGCCGAAGAGTTATTAAGCTTGTTTGCTCATTCAGTTTGCATAGCAGCTCTAAGCTCATTACTTTTAGGTTATTTTACCGGTTTTGGAGGAGAAATAGCTGGGAGAGGGAGTTTACTTTCTGGTTCTAAAGGCTTCTATATAGGTGCAAATGAAGTTGGAGTGATATTGTGTATTGCTGTGATGCTTGTATTTTTGGCAAAACTGCCAAAACATTTCCAAATAGCTTATCTAACCTCAATTATACTATCAGGTGTAATCGTATTTACTAAGTCTTCTCTAGCTGCGAGTTTGCTAGCTATGATTCTGCTTTCTATGAATTTCAAATTATTTAGGCTCTTTTCCTATCTTGGAGTATTTTTATTTCTGTATTTTGCGTATACGAAAATAGATAAGATAATGTTTTTTATAGAAAATACATTCTTTAGGGATTTGCTGATTGATCCTATTTCATTTGTCCTTAGAGGAAGGCAAACTTATATAGATGCCTTCTTTGATAGTGCTATTTTTTACGATGACGTCTTAATGTCATTTAAACAGTTAATATTTGGTAATGGTGATTATACTACGGCCAGATGGATTGGGCGCTCATTGGAGATTAGTAGTGATGCAGGGATAAGAACCACATTTGAGATGGACTTTTTCGATCTATTATCAGGCTTTGGTATTGCTGGCGTTGCTTTTTTGATAATTATAATCTGGCAATGTGCTACTAAGATCATCACTTTTCAAATAGACAATCGCTTTTTTATAAAAATATGTGTAGTTGCTATACTAGCCCACTCTTTCCTAGCTGGTCACGTTTTGTTTTCATTACAGGTGACTGTCTTATTGGCGATCACATATCTATTTTGTAACTCAAAAACATCGGGGGTTAAATGAATATAGGAATAGTTTCAACTTGGTTTGAAAGAGGCGCAGCTTATGTTTCTAAACAATTCGAACAAACATTATATAAGCAAGGTGCAGATGTATTTATTTATGCTCGCGGCGGTGAATCATACGCTATTGGTAACCCTGACTGGGATCGTCCAAACGTATATTGGCAGAAAGAAAAGTCCTTTGTAACTTCGTATGTTGATAAAAAAGAGTTTATTAAGTGGTTAAAGCAAAATGAAATTGATCTAGTTCTCTTTAATGAGCAACATTACTGGCAAGCTGTTATTTGGGCTAAGCAAGAAGGTGTTAGAACTTCAGCATATATAGATTACTATACACAAGAAACAGCACCCCTGTATGGTTTATGTGATTCAGTAATTGTGAATACCCTTAGACACAAGTCAGTTTTCGAAAATCATGCAAATGTTATCCATATTCCTTGGGGGACAACAACCGACGATTTTATCATGCGTGAAAGAAGCGTGGATAAAGTTCACTTCTTTCACTCTTGCGGTATGAGTCCTCACAGGAAAGGTACAGATATGCTTATCAAAGCAGCTCACAGAATAAAAAGTGATGCTTTTAAGTTGATAATTCACTCCCAGGTGGATTTAGTATCAAAAATGCCAGAGTTAAAATACGAGATAGAGCACTTAATTAATGATAACTTGTTAGAGGTTGTTGAAAAAACGATAACAAAGCCAGGTCTTTATCATCTTGGTGATGTGTATGTATACCCTTCTCGCCTTGAAGGAATTGGTCTCACAATCGCCGAGGCGATTTCTTGTGGTTTACCTGTTATAGTACCGAAGAATGGACCTATGAATGAGTTTGTGACGCCTGAATCAAGAGAAGCGGACGTAGAAAAATATATTTCTCGTGCAGACGGTTACTATTGGCCTGAGTGTATTACAAACATAGAAAGTTTAAAAACATGTCTTGAAGACTATCTTAATATTGATTTATCTGAGTGGGCAAATATCAGAAAATCGACTCGAGAGTATGCAGTTGAAAATTTTGACTGGGAAAAAAATAGCAAGGAACTTTTTGAACAACTTAAAACTGTTGAATTACAGCCTCTAGATGGCTCATTGCAACTAAAAGCAAGTGTAATTGATAATAAAGGTAGACCTATGTTTACCAAATTTTCCAAATTGTATAATGCTCTATATAGGCTTTTAAAGTAGAAAATGTCTATAATAAATATTGTCTATAATGGGCTTTATAAGTTTTCAGGAATATTATTTCCTTTAGCAACAGTTACTTATGTTAGTCGTATACTAGGTCCAGAAGGTTATGGTGCTGTTGCTGCACTTTTAGCTATTATTGGTCTTCTTGCAAACCTTCCAACGTTACCATTAGGAGCATATAGCGTTGCAAGGCTCTCAAAGAGAAGTGGAAGTGCTCAAGATAAGTTATCAAGTACTTTTCTAGTTTTATCGTTTGCATTAGCAGCTTTAGCCACGCTTGTTTATGTTTTATTTGTACTTTCCTCTGATAGGTATTTCTCTAATCATGTATACCTTGTGGCGTTAATATGTATCCTTTCATCCTGTTTTTCTTTAGAGTGGTTTTATCAATATAAAGGCTTATACGGTAAGCTTTTAACAAGAACGCTTATTATTAGGTGTCTTTCGTTATCATCAATTTTTATTTTTGTTCACTCCAAAGAGGACTTTGAGGAGTACGCAATGATAATGGTTTCAATGATCGTTTTACCTAACATTTATAATTTATACTTATTTTCTAAAACTGTTCGTTTTTATTTTTCGTATAAGTTTGTTAAAAATATTCTATCGTCTCATTCTAGTAACCTAGCTAAAACAGCATCAATTGGTTTTTTTTCAAGTTTATACACGTTGGCACCAATTGCCTTGGCTGGTGTAATTCTATCGGCCAGTGATTTCTCGTTCGTGGCACTATCAGAAAGAATAGTTAGGTTATTTGTTAGCTTAACGGCATCTGTTGCAATTGTTCTATTACCTGGGCAGTTGAAAAAATTTAAAGTATTCAACAAAGATGCAAAGAATGAAATTATCAAAACAATCAATGTAGTTTCTTTTATTTCACTAGGTATAAGCTTAGGGGTAATGTTATTTGGTGACAACGTCGTATTGTTAATAGCGGGAGCATCATTTTCACATGCTACTGAGTATCTTTTAGAAATGGCTATTTTGATATGGTTTATGACAATATCGAGTGTGTTAATTCATCAATATTACTACGCTTACAATAGTGTTAGTAAGCTATTAAAGATAGTTGTTTTAGTAGCTGCTGTAGCAGTGGGTTCTACATTGGTACTAACTCATACAATGGGAAATAGTGGGTATGTAATAGCATTTTTGCTGACAGAGCTACTGCTTCTTATCTTATTATTAGCTGGTTCCTCCTTTGATTTTGTAAAAAGTGCATTATTAAAGGGGGGAGGGTTTACTGCCATTATAGCCTGTTTTTATAACATGGGGATTTTCTCTGCTAATGAGTATCTAGCAATGTTTATCTATTCGGTTGTTTTCATATTGTTCTTATTTGTTTTTGAGTTGAAGTCAATTTTATGGAGAAGGTAATGAAGGTTTCTATCATTATGCCTATATATAATGAAGAAAAGCACATTGAAGAGGCTATCTCAAGTGTTTTAGAGCAAAGCTATGAAAACTTTGAGTTACTAGTGATTGATGATGGCTCCTCAGATAATACTGTTTCTTTAGTTACACAGTTTGGAGACAAAAGATTAAGGCTTTTCAAAAAGGAAAATGCTGATCAGCTTAATGCAATTCACTATGTTCTTGAGCATGTATCTGGCGATATTGTATATCTATTTCATGGCGATGACAGGATCCATAGTAAACAGACAATAGAAAAGTTAGTTGATGAGATAATTCGTACAGGTGCTGATTATGTCGAATACCCATATTGCATAATGGATGGTGATGGAATTATTAGTAGTACAGTAAATGGTATTAAAGATTTAAGGCTTGGTTTTGATAAAGCAAATCATCTGCTTTATTTCGGGCGAAATTATAAAACTGATCCTTTTTTTTGCCGTATTGAATTTTTTAAAAAGCAAGTTGTACCAAATTACATTGAGAGGAATATTCCATTCTGGAGTGGATGTGAGAGTCCCAAAGTTGCGAAGGTAGGTTTTCCTGTTTTTGATTATAGGCTTCACGAAGGAAATTACTTAAATCAAGAATCTGGCTTGCTAAATGTAGTTAACGGCAACATTAGATCAACTTTAAAGTTGTTGAAATCAAATTATATTCCTTTTTTTGATCTGCAAAGAGTCATTTTCAAGGT
>ENA-OWNT01003014-OWNT01003014.1-seawater-metagenome-genome-assembly--contig:-NODE-3014-length-16519-cov-3.965150_pt1 | contig 16519 bp, 18 predicted proteins | sample MGYA00238136_ERZ651165 | MGnify/ENA primary metagenome ERZ651165 (study PRJEB26861, sample SAMN08777766) | seawater metagenome | isolation source: coastal seawater | place: USA: Florida | collected...
CGCCGCGAGCGTAGCGAGCGATAGCGAGGACAGCCGGGGTGGCGCCACGACGCCAGCAGCGAAGCGACCCGTGTCAAAGGCGTGAGTCTCCGAAGCCCCCGACCCTGGCAACGAAGCGCCTACGCCGTCACCGGCTCCGCCAGCCTGCACACGATCTCAGGCGGCGCCGCCATCAGCTTCTTCACCGAGCAGTGCTCCGTCGCCTGAATGATGCCCTTCCGGTGCCGCTCGGAGATGTGGTCGGGCACCGTCACGTCCAGGCGAATCGACGAGACCTTCCCGTCGGTCCGATGCCACTCCTCATGGATCTCGATGCCCGTCGTGTCGATGTCGCGGGCCTCGCAGTAGCGAACGATGAAGTACCCGGCACAGGTCCCGATCGACGCCAGGAAGAAGTCGAACGGACACGGCGCCTCCCCACTTCCGTCCGTCCGCATCACGTGCCCGTCGTAGTGCGCGTCGACCTTCCGACCGCCCGCCAGCTTGATCGTCATCTGATTGCTCATGGAACCTCCTGAACCGACGGGAGGACGCTACGGTGCAGCGGATTGCGGCATCAACGGCGCACATGTCACGTCTGGACCGGAGAATGGCCGGGTGCTGTGACATGTGAACGTGGTTCCACGGTCCAACGCAGACAATCCGTCGGAACATCCCCTGACGGAGGTCCGTCAGCCGACGTCCGTCACATCACGGTGAAACCTGGTCAATGGGCCGGAACGGACCTTGCTGGGGCGGCCGTCGGGAGGAGACATGTCGCAACACAACCTGGTGCTCGGGGGAATGGGGATCGTGGGGCTGATGGTGCTGCCCGGGATGGCGCTGTTGGTCGGCGTGGGGGGCATCGGCGCAGGGCTGTTCGGGGTCGTGGGCCTCATGGCGGCCGATCGAGCCACCGCGACGCCCGTGCCCGCCCGGGTCGTCGAGCATCGCTGGGAGCGGGCCGTCGAGATCGAGGTCTTCGGGCCGGTGCGGGAGGTGGTTCCGTGCTCGGTGCACAGCAGCCTCCGCCGCCGCACCCGCCTCCACGACCGGCACCGCAGCCGCCCCCGTCGCTGCACCCGCGAGGTCATCAAGTGGCACCCCGTCGACGAGCTGCGCAGCGAAGGCACCGGGCTGCGCCCCACCTGGCCGACCGTCCCCAACGACCGCTGCGAAGAGCTCGGCTGCCGTCGGCCGGGGGCGCGGAGCGAGGTGCTCGAGGTCGTCATCGCGTACCTCGGCGACACCGCCGCGTGCGAGGTCGCGCCTCGCCGGGTGTGGCAGGCCTGGCCCAATGGGTCGTCGGGCACGGTCCAGCTCGGGGGGCTGTCGGGGTGGGCCTACTGCGACACGCTGGAGCCGGCACCGAGCACTACCGGTGCTGTCGCCGAACGTTGACAGCCTCCCAGGCAGGATGGAGGAAAGGGCACACACCAGCCTCTTCCGTACGCGAGGAGGGCAGGGCCAAGTTGTCGGCGAAATAGGCCGATGGATCGCCGTCCTAGGCGGTGTGCCGCACCACGAGGCCGACCTCGGGCCGGGGAGGGGCGTTGACCTCGCAGGCCGGCCGACCCGCCAGCACCACCCCGACGATGCGCTCGAGCTCGGGGTCGAGCTGCAGGTGCGCGTAGGCCTCGGGGTGACGGGTGAAGCCGCCGGTGGACCACTTGCTGCCGTAGCCGCTGGCGTGGAGCGACAGGCAGAGGTTCTGGATGGCGCAGGCCGTGGCGGCGTAGTCTTCCTCGCGGCGGAAGGCATCGGCTGCGAGCACCTGGCTGACCACGACGAGGGTGCCGGCCGAGCCCAGCCGACCCCGCACGGTGGCTTCGACCTGCTCCGGGGGACGGTCCTTCTTCTTGGCCTGGTTGAGCCGCACGGCCAGGTCGACAAGGAACCGCCGCCCCTCGGGACCGAGCACCGTGAAGCGCCAGGGCCAGGTGAGCTTGTGGCAGGGGGCATGGTGGGCGGCCTCGAGGGCACGGTCGAGGGCGTCGCGGGCGACGGGGGTGCCGTCGTAGCGCTGGATGGTGCGTCGCGTGAGCACGGCCTGGTGCAGGTCCATGGAGCCTCCGGACGGAGGCCTTACCGTCAGCGGGTGCCGGGCGCCACGGGGGCCGGCAGGGGCGGAGCGGCCACGATCACGGCCGGCTGGGACACGTCGCGCAGGGCCGCCGCCAGGGTGAGGGAGCCCATGGCCACGGAGAAGCTCACCAGGGTCGCGCCGCTGAACACCGCGGCCACCAGGGCCAGCAACGGCCACGGCCGCCGAGGCAGCTGCAGCGCCACCGGAAGCAGCGCGGTGGGCTGCTCCTCGGGGGAGATGCTGGGGAGGGGCGCGGGACGAAGCATGCCCTGCACCACTGCAGGGGCCGTGCCAGCGGATGGTGGGGTTCTAGGGCCGGGCTGCGACAGAAGTGTCGCGAATGGCTGTGGCGCCCGGGGGCAGCGCCGGGCCAGAGGGGGTCAGAGCGGGGTCAGAGGGGGTCGCTCTGGATGCTGAGGGCGACGTCGGCGGCGGTCGCGCCCGGCGGCAGCTCGACGATGAGCTCGAAGGTGCCGCCGGTGGGGCCGGTCTTGCCGTGGGTGACCTGGTCGATGCCGACGTCGTAGATGTCGAGAGGCAGGGCATCGGGGGCGATGACCTGCCAGAGCAGCTCGACCGGGCCGGCCATGCGGAAGGTGACGTAGCGCTGCGGGCCGATGTCGATGAACCAGGAGTGACGAGGATCCCCCTCGTCGATCTCGGTGATCACGAACTCCTGATCGTCGACGGCGATCTCGCTCACCTCGGTGCCCGCGGCGGTGTCGCTGGGGAGGGGCTCGACCTCGGTGTGCACGGCGTCGTCGCGGGTGTGCACCACGGCAGGGCCGGTGGGGGCACAGGCGGTGAGGCACAGCAGCGGCAGGAGGACGCGCATGGCGCATCCTATCCGTTGTGGTGAGACAAGGGGCGTAATTGCGGGCCGGACAGTTCTTGGCGCATGGGCTGTGTATACGTTCAGTAGGAGGCCCCATGAACCAACGAACGAGGGAGGAACCTTGTCGCTGCCTACCCCCCGACTGGGACTGGGGGCGCGATGTGCGCCCCGGCATGCTGTTCCGCATCGATGCCAACTACTTGCGGGTCGGGTCCCGCCGTGGCCCGCGGGCGAGCCCTTCCGAGCCCGACCCCGACGATGTGCTCCGGCTGTGCCGGGCGGTGGGGCGCGGGGCGGCGGTCGCTCTCGACATGAGCGACCCAGCCACCCTCGGCTGCCTCACCGACTCCCGTGGGTAGCGGCCTCAGCTGGCCTGGTGCACCACGACCTGGTCGAACGGGATGTCGATGCCGGCGTCGTTGAGCGCGTTGTAGCAGGCGTGGCGAACGTCGCCCTGCACAGCCACCCAGTCGCCCGACTTCACCCACACGAGCACGGTGAAGTCGATGCTGCTGGCCCCCAGGCCGGTGAAGGCCACGGCGCTGGCGGGGTCGTCGAGCACGAGGTCGCAGCCGTCGGCGGCCTTCTTGAGGATGTCCATCACCTGCACGGCGTCGCTGCCGTACGCCACGCCCACGGGGATGGCGGCCCGGCGGGTGCCGAGGCTGGTGAGGTTCTCGATGGTGCCGCCGGTGATGGCGCTGTTGGGAACGATGATCTTCTCGTTGCCCGGGGTGTGGAGCACGGTGGCGAAGAGCCCGATCTCCTGCACGCCGCCGGTGGCGCCGGCCGCGGTGATCACGTCACCCACGTCGAAGGGGCGGAAGACGAGGATCATCACGCCGCTGGCGAAGTTCGACAGGTTGCCCTGCAGGGCGAGGCCCACGGCCACGCCGGCGCTGGCGAACACCGCCATCAGGCCCATCACTTCCACGCCCACGATGCCCAGGGCGGCGATGATGGTGGCGCCGAGGATGCTCCACCGGGCCATCTGGGCGAGGAAGCGGCCCAGCGCGAGGTCGAGGCCCCGCTGCTGCACCTGGCCCACCACCCGGCTGTACAGCATGTTGGAGACCACCCAGCCCACCACGAGCACCAGCAGTGCCTGGCCCCCTTGGAGGGCCCAGTGGATGGCCGTGTCGGTCCACATTTCGATCTGTTCGGGGGTCATCGCGAGCCTCTAGACTAGAGGATGTTGGCGACGAGGGTCGCCATGGTGGTCTGGTCGAGCTTCACGAAGCCCTCGACGGGCACGTTGTCGAAGATGAGCGTGTGGGAGAGCTTCAGCGAGAGCTTGTCGTTGAGGCTGCTCGTGAGCGCCGCGGTGTTCAGGATCCGGAGGTCCTTCGTGTCGATGACGTTCTCGTACACCTCGAAGGTGTCGGTGAACGACACGTTGTCGTTGAACTTCTGGCTGATGCCGAGCAGGGCGCGGACGGCGAACACGTCCTGGTACTCCTCGCTGCCAGCGTCCACGGCTTCCTGGGTGTAGTTCTCCTGCGCCCAGTCGAACCCGAGCTCACCCACGAGCTCGGTCTGGTCGGTCTTCACGAGGCGGCGGCTGTACCCGATCTGCTCGTGGGAGCGGAGGTCGTAGCCGGCGAAGGGGTCGTGGAAGGCACCGGCCAGCACGTAGAGGCTGTCGAAGTCGGAGAAGAAGCGGTCGTAGCGGGCGTCGCCGTAGTAGCGCTTCACGTTCTGCGCGTAGTCGGCGTCGCGCTCCGCCTGGGAGAGCAGGCCGTCGCCGTCCACGTCGGCCTTGGCGGCGCCGAGGTTCACGCCGCCCACGAGGCCGACCTTGTTGCGGTCCCACTCGTGGGAGGCCGCGAGGGTGCCGTTCACGGTGTAGAAGATGGCGTTGCCGGTGGCGAACGCCGTGCCGAGCTCGGCAGACACCTTGGTGACGGGCTCGTCCTTCTCTTCGGCCGGGGGGGCCTCGGTGCCGGCGAACTCGGTGTCGACGGCGAGGGCGGTGGGCGCCCACAGCAGGGCGGCGAGAACGGAAAGCATGGGGTCTCCTCTGGGGGCCGGGTGAACCTCTCTCGTCGAGTCGACGTGAGACCGTGCCCGGTGCACCGGCAGAGAAACGCGCCAGGGGGCCGATGGCAACCTGCGAGCCGTGACAGCCGAGTTGCGGCCACGGCACACGGAGGGCGCTCACTCCTCGTCGAGGTAGCCCAGCTCTCGCAGCTGCTGCTCGACATCGGGGTGGAACCCCGACACTTCCACGCCGCGCGGTACCGGTGCCCAGGTCGACTCCACCACCATGCGCTGCTCGCCCCCACCGGCGCCACAGAGCACGGAGTTGCCGCGAGGCTTGGCACAGCGGAACACCCGCCCGTCGAAGGACACGGCCAGTCCCTCCACCGAGGTGGTGTCGGAGGCGGGGTAGAGCAGCAGCTCCTCGGGCACCTTCTTGTTGGCGGGCACCACCATCACGGCCTCGCCATCGACCAGGGTGGGGCGCGCGTGGTCGAGGCGGCCGCGGGGGTCGTAGGCGAGGGCCGCCTCGGTGAGGCCCTCCGGGTGCGACCAGTGGATGTGCTGGTCGGCGTCCGACACGGGGGTGGTGAGGGTGATGCGCCAGGCGTGGCGCACGGGGCGGCCGAGGGCGGTGCCGAGGGCCTGGCGGAAGGCGCTGACGTCGTCGCCGTCGTGGAGCTGGTCGACCACCTCGCCCGGGTCTTCGGCCAGGTCGTACACGTGCTGGGTGGAGTAGGTCTCCCAGAACTTCTTGTGGCCGGTGATCACGCCCCAGCCGTCTTCGCCGTACAGGGGGCGCCCGAAGCCGTGGGGGCGGCCGCGCAGGGCATCGTCGACGTCGGCGTCGCCCCAGGCCAGAGGCACGAGGGAGGAGCCGGTGGCCTCCTCGCTGGCGGGCAGGCCGGCGAGGTCGAGCAGGGTGGGCATCACGTCGAGGAGGCTCACGGGGGTGTCGACCACGCCCGCCGGCAGGTGGGGCGACCGCACCACCAGGGGCACCCGGAGCAGCTCTTCGTGGAAGCTGTGGCCGTGCTCGAAGCCATCGTGCTCCCAGAACTCCTCGCCGTGGTCGGACAGCAGCACCACGGTGGCGTCGGGGCCGGCGGCCTCGAGCAGGGGCACGAGGGCGTCGTCGACCGCGCGGATGTTCTGGTCGTAGCGGGCGGTCACGTAGTCCACGATGGCGTCGCGGTTCGGGGTCTGGTCGTCGACCGTGACCAGGAACTTGCGCGTGAGCGACTCGAGCTCGCTGGGCCGGAACCACCCCTCGAAGAGCGACCGATGGTAGCGGCTCTCCTTGTAGGGGAGGTGGGGCTCCATGAAGTGCACGAGGGTGAAGGTGTCGCGGTCGGGCCAGGCGCTGATGCTCTGTACGGCGCGGTCCACCACGTCGTCGGCGGGGCCGAGGTGCTGGTAGTGGAAGTGGTCCCAGCCCACGTGCAGCTCGAAGGGCTGCGAGAGGAAGGCGTTGGTGATGTACGCGTCGGTGCGGAAGCCGGCCTCGGAGAAGTAGTCCTGCAGGCGGCGGCCCTCGTAGAACAGCTCGGGCTGCCGGCCGGTGAGCATGGTGCGGGCGGAGGGGAGGGTCCACGGGGCCACCGTGCGGGCCTGGTCGAAGCGCACGCCCTGGCGGGCCCAGCCGTCGAGGTTGGGGGAGGTGGGCCGCTCGTAGCCGTACATGCCGAGGTGGTCGGGGCGCAGGGTGTCGATGAACACGAAGAGGAAGCGCCGCGGGGTGTCGGTGGCCGGGTACACCGTGGGGGCTTCGAGGAAGACGTAGTCGAAGAGGTTGTGGGCGCCGGCCTCGGTGCGGAAGCGCAGGGTGACGCTCTGGCCGGCCCACGGGGAGAGGTCGGCCCGGATGTTGGCCCAGCTGCCCACGGTGAGGGCGTCGCGGCGCACCTCGGTCACGGTGCCCCCGGCCTCCACCTCCACCACCACGCTGGCGCCATCCGAGTGCTCGGCGGCGGCGATGGCGGGGGGGAAGATGGTGCCGCGGAACCCGGCGCGGCCGTTGGCCGGCACCTCGATCTCCCACGAGGCCGAGGCCGGCGCGGGCAAGTAGACGCCGGCGTGGCTGTGCTCACCGACCGTCTGGGTGCGCACCACGAACTCTTCGGGAGCGAGGTCGGCGGTGCCGTAGTTGAGCGCGTTCTCGGCGGCGGTGGCCGCGGGGTAGCGCATGCGGAACTGGCCGGGCTCGGGGGCGGCCTTGGCCGCGGACTGCCCGATGTAGAGGTTGTCGCGGTCGAACCCGAACACCAGCTTCTCGGGCTTGGCTCGGCCGAAGCGGCGGAAGGGGAGGGTCGTGCCGTCGGGCCCGTCGACCTCGAGCCCCGGGGGGCACTCGGTGCCGAAGAAGTGGGTGCCCTCGGTGCGCGTCGGGAGGAGGTTGTCGTGGATGGGCAGGTCGATGGCCCAGATCTGCTGGCCCTCGCGGCCGCCGCTGTCCTTCGCGAAGCTGCCCACGAGCTCGATCACCTCGGGGGCCGGGGCGCCGTCGGGGCGGTTGGAGTCTGGCAGGGTGTAGATGCCGTCGTCCGCCATGCGCACGAGCGACAGCTGCCCCCCGGCGGCCATCGGTGTGGGCCGGGCGCGGGGCTCGGAGGGAGGCGCCAGGTCGAGGGGGTCGGGCGCCAGGAACCAGGAACAGGCCAGCAGCTGGGTCAGGAGCATCACGGGCGCGACCTAACCCAGGTGCATGGACGTGCAGTAGACTCCGGGGTGTCTGCGGAGAGGCTAAGCTCTCCGTGCGGGCGGGGGTCCGAACACCACGGGAGGATTCTATGATCCTGTCTATCGCTCTTTCTGCCGCCTACGCCGGCAATCCCATCGCACTGGCCGAGTTTCAGATCGGCGAAGCGCTCCCCAAGGAAGCGCGGGCCGTGTGCCTGCCCTTCGGCAACGAGCGCATGGAGAAGTGCAAGCCCCAGGAGCGCACGATCGCGGGCATGGAGGGCAACCTCGGTGTGATGCTGTGCGACGGCAAGGTGCACCAGGCCTCCTGGGCCACGCTCTACCTGCCCAAGGGCCATGCGGTGCCGGGCTCGAAGAACAGCGTCGACCCGATGAACGACGCGAAGGCGGGCTTCGATGCCCTGCGCAAGCACCTGATGGCCAACGGCTGGACCATCGCCGACAGCGACAACATGGGCGCGGCCACGGTCGAGGCGGAGCGCGATGGCGTGAAGGCCTCCCTGCAGCTGGGCGAAGTGCCCACCGCGCCGAACCTGCCCGCCGGCTCCTGGACCACGGGCGTGGTGTTCACCCGCATCGAGGAATGCACCCCCTGATCGTCGCGCTCCTGCTCGGCCTGCTGGGCTGTGGCGGTGGCACGACCGGGGCCTCTGCTCCCGCGCCGCCGGGCCCTTCGGCCCGCGCCACGGCTCCCATGCACCCGTCGGGTCTCGACGTGGTGCTCCTGGGCACCGGCACGCCGGTGGCCGATCCCGCCCGCCATGGGCCGTCCACCGGGCTGGTCTTCGGCGGGCGCGGCCTGGTGGTCGACACGGGCCCGGGGGTGGTGCGGCGCCTGGCCGAGGCGGCGAAGCTGCACGGTCAGCCCGCTCTGGAGCCCGGCAACGTCGGCCTCGTGCTCCTCACCCACCTCCACTCCGACCACACCACCGGCCTGCCCGACCTGATCTTCGTCATCGACGTCAAGAAAGAGGATCTGGCGATCCTCGAAGCCAAGAAACTGGGTATCCCGGTTGTGGCCGTGGTCGACACCAACTGCTCGCCCGATGGTGTGGATTACATCATCCCCGGCAACGATGACGCGGCCCGCGCGATCTCGCTGTATTGCGATCTGGTGTCGCGCGCGGCACTGGACGGTATGACCGCCCAGATGGAAGGCGCAGGCGTTGACCTGGGCGCGCTGGAAGAAGGCAGCGTCGAGGAAGCCCTGACCGGGGAAACCGAGGTCGAGGCGGAAGCCCCGGTTGAGGCCCTGACCGAGGAAGTCGCAGAAGGCTGATCGGCCTTCACGCATCTGACACATGGACCGGCTAAAGGCCGGTCCAATCCGTATCCCGAATAAAGGAGCAGACCGATGGCAATTACCGCTGCAATGGTCAAAGAGCTGCGCGAAGCCACCGCCGCAGGCATGATGGACGCTAAGAAGGCCCTGGTTGAAACCAATGGCGATTTCGACGCCGCCGTTGACTGGCTGCGCACCAAGGGTCTGGCGAAAGCCGCCAAGAAATCCGGCCGTGTCGCCGCCGAGGGCCTGGTGGCCGTCGCTGTCGAAGGTGGCGTTGGCGTCGCCGTGGAAGTGAACTCGGAAACCGATTTCGTCGGCAAGAATGCCGAATTCCAGAAGATGGTTGGCGATATCGCCAATGCCGCAACCGGCGTCGCCGATGTTGAGGCGCTGGCCGCTGCCGATCTGGGCGGCAAGACCGTTGCCGACACGCTGACCGACAAGATCGCCACCATCGGCGAAAACATGACCCTGCGCCGCATGGCCCGCCTGGAAGGCGACACCGTTGTGACCTATGTCCACAACGCGGCTGCCCCCGGCATGGGTAAAATCGGCGTTCTGGTTGCCCTGACCGGCGGTGACGAAGCGCTTGGCAAGCAGATCGCGATGCATATCGCGGCTGTGAACCCCGCTGCGCTGGACGAAGGCGATATGGACCCGGCGGTGGTCGAAAAGGAACGTCAGATCCAGATCGACATCGCCCGTGAATCCGGCAAGCCCGACGCCGTGATCGAGAAGATGATCGTTGGCCGCATGAAGAAATTCGTGGCAGAATCGACCCTGCTGAACCAGGCATTCGTCATCAACCCCGATCTGACCGTCGGTGCCGCCGCGGCTGAGGCTGGCGCAACCGTCACCGGTTTCGTCCGCATCGAAGTGGGCGAAGGCATCGAGAAGAAAGAAGAAGACTTTGCAGCCGAGGTTGCAAAGGCCGCCCAGGGCTAAGGCCCTTGGAAGAGGGGCAGGGGTGTTGGGAGGCACCCCTGCCACCTGCTTTTCTTCTGATGACAGAATAAAGCGGTGCCGCCGGGGACAACGGGCGGCACCGCTTCTTTTCATGTTCTTCCCCGCCACCCGATTTTGGGGATGGGGCGGCTGTAGGGCAGGGCGCTTCACACAAATAAATGCGCAACGCCCGGGTAAGAACTGGACCGCCAGGCCGGAAATGTACCTGACGGTCCGATGCTCCTGACCGAAGAAATCTCAGCCATCACTCACGGAACAGCGCGAAAGTGACGCAAAGTCAGGGTCTGGAAAAGTCGGGTTTCCCTTACCTTTCAGGCTGAAAAGTGGGTCAAGTCAGCTGCGAACCGGGCTCGACGATGAATATCTGGTTCAGGACCGAGGCTTTGCGCACAGCCTGCGCTGTGGTCTCGACCCCAAGAGATTCCCGTGCGCCCCTAAGATGCTTGTCCACCGTTGCGGCCTTGCGCCCCAGAAGCAGGGCGATATCACGCACCGACTTACCATCGGCCACAAGTTCCAACACTTCCGACTGGCGGGGCGTTAGAACGCGGCTTTGGCCGGTGGCTGGCAGCTGCGTGATGGCCAGATGCGCGACCTGGTTGATGATCTCCAACTCATCGCCCTTTTCGGCCCAAAGCGCATCGACATCGGCCTGTGTCAGCCCATCTCGGGCCGCAAGGCCAATACCGGCGGCTGATCGCTTAATGGCCATGGGAAAAGACACTGTGTAGCCGACCGTAATGCCAAAGCGCCGGTTCAGCGCCAGCAACTCACGCCGATCGGGCCCCGGCATTTCATCATCCGGATCGTCCCACATATGCCGCCAACTGATCGCACCGACATTACGAGACGCCCATTTCATCATTGGGGCATCGCGGAACAGGCCCTTGCCTATATAGGCTTCGATATAGTCAGAGGGGTAATTGGTCAGGACCAGTGCATCTTCGGGGTTTGTCAGGGACTGAGCGGACTGGAAACAGGTATAGGCGTAAATCAATCGGTCAAAGCCGAACTCAGCCATATGGCAAGTGTGATATTCCCACAGTTCCTCGACCGTGCGGGCCTTGAGATAGGGCGATAACTGCTTCATGTCCGCACCCAGACAGGCGCGAGAGGCCGATAACAAAAGCTACGCGGGCCCAAAACAGGGCCGTCTATTGAATCACTCTTCATGCATTTCCCCAAAACTTCGCGCACAGTAGACTTTGCATGTCTGAGCTGTCGAGCAGTTATTTTACATGAAATCAGGATGTTGCAGAATATACTGGCAACCACGGCTTTGCAGAACTGGCTGCCGGGCTAACGTTCATTGTCAACTGTTGTCTGGAACATATTGTTAGTACGCGATTATTTTAGGGCCGAAACACTTCTGGCGCGCGGTTGTCGATTAATAGATTATTAACATAATCATGATTATAGGTTCTTTTACTGCTTGGATAGGAATACCCGCAACCACAGGCTTGTTCCGCTACCCGAGCGCGTAGCCCGCCCCGCGCACCGTTCTGATCGGATCGTCCTGTCCATTCGCGATCTTCAGCGCCTTGCGCAGCCGACCTACATGGACGTCTACGGTGCGGCTATCGACATAGATATCCCGGCCCCAGACCCGATCCAGCAATTGTTCGCGCGACCAGACCCGGCCAGGACGTTCCATAAACGCGGTCAGCAGCCGGAACTCGGTCGGCCCAAGGGACACCTGCTGCCCGGCACGATAGACGCGATGCTCAGCCATATCGAGCATGATGTCATCGAAGGACAGTTGTTCGCCCACAGCAGCCGGACGCGTGCGGCGCAGTTGCGTGCGTAGACGCGCAAGCAGTTCGGCCACGGAATACGGTTTGACCACATAATCATCGGCCCCGGTTTCAAGGCCGCGCACCCGGTCAACCTCCTCAGATCGGGCGGACAGCATAATCACCGGGATCTTGTTGGTTTCGGCCGAAGTTTTCAGCTGGCGGCACACTTCGATGCCGGACACATTGGGCAGCATCCAGTCCAGCACGATCACATCGGGCGGGGTTTCGCGGACCATAACAAGGGCCTCGTCCCCTGCCCCGGCGGTGATGACGGAAAAGCCCTCGGACCGAATATTGTAGGCGAGCACCTCGCGTTGCGCGGGCTCATCCTCAACCACCAGAACAAGCGGTTCGCCAGCCATCGGTTATTCCTCCTCGACACCCAGGTCGTGGGAAGACCGGTCGCCTTTTTCGCGCTCGTCATCGGGGTATTCACCAGTCACCAGATAGATCACCTGTTCAGCGATCGTGGTTACGTGGTCGCCCATGCGCTCAATGTTCTTGGCCATGAAATGCAGATGCATACAGGCGGTGATGTTGCGCGGATCTTCCATCATGAAGGTCAGGTATTCGCGGAACAGCGCGGAATACATCTGGTCCACTTCCAGATCGCGTTCGCGGACATCTGCGGCCAGATCGGGATCGCGCTGGATATAGGCATCGAGCACGTCCTTGAGCATCAGTTCAACCTGCCGGGCCATGCGCCGCAGACCGGCGCCAGAGCCTTCGATCTGTTGCATCTGCATGACGACCCCGGCCCGCTTGGCCATGTTCTTAGCATAGTCGCCGATGCGTTCCAGGCTGGCGGACAGCCGAAACACGGTCAGAACGGTCCGCAGATCGCCCGCCGTCGGCTGGCGCAGAGCCAGGATCAGCGCGGCTTCCTGGTTCACGCTTTCTTCCAGCGCGTCGATGGCCTTGTCGCTGGCGCGCACCTTCTTGGCCAGCTCCTCATCACGGGTTTCCAACGCTGTTGTCGCATCGACAATCGCATCTTCGACCAGCCCGCCCATCTTCATGATCATGGCCTGGATCGCTTCCAGGTCGCGGTCAAAAGATGCGACGATATGTTCTTTATTATCCATGGCTTACAGCCCTTTCCTCAACCAATACGGCCGGTGATATAGGATTCGGTGCGCGGATCTTTCGGGTTCGTAAAGATCTGGCTGGTATCCCCGAACTCAACCAATTCCCCCAGGTGGAAGAAGGCGGTTTTCTGGCTGACGCGGGCCGCCTGCTGCATCGAGTGGGTGACGATCACGACCGAGAAGCGTTCGCGCAATTCGTCGATCAGTTCTTCAACCTGTGCCGTGGCAATTGGGTCCAGCGCCGAACAGGGTTCATCCATCAGCAGAACCTCGGGGCTGGTGGCCACGGCCCGCGCGATGCACAGGCGTTGCTGCTGCCCGCCGGACAAGCCGGTTCCTGGCTGATCCAGGCGGTCCTTGGCTTCGGTCCACAGGGCCGCACGACGCAGCGAGGTTTCGACGATCTCATCCAGTTCGGCTTTGTTGCGGGCCAGCCCGTGGATGCGCGGGCCATAGGCCACGTTGTCATAGATCGATTTGGGGAACGGGTTCGGTTTCTGGAACACCATGCCCACCTTAGCGCGCAACTGTACCGGATCGACCTTGGGGTCGTAGATATCTTCACTGTCGAGCAGGATCTGACCGGTCACGCGGCAGACGTCGATCGTGTCGTTCATCCGGTTCAGACAGCGCAGAAAGGTCGATTTCCCACAGCCCGATGGGCCGATAAAGGCCGTCACGGTGTTGTCGAGAATGTCGACATCCACCTCTTTGATGGCGTGGGTGTCGCCATAGAACACATCCACCCCGGTTGCGGCGATCTTGAGGTCTTTATTGTCCACGGCGCGGTCCACCACTCTCATATCGTTCATATCGTTCTTCTCCGGGCTGGATTACCAGCGGCGCTCAAAGCGGCGGCGCAGGATCACGGCCATCGCGTTCATGAAGATCAGGAACACAAGCAGCACGATGGTCGCACCGGATGCCCGTTCCACAAAAGCCGGGTCTGCGCGCTGTGTCCAGTTATACACCTGCACCGGCAAGGCCGAGGTCGGGTCAAAAAAGCCTTCTGGCGGTGCGCCGGGGAACTCGCGCACGAAGGCCACCATGCCGATCAGCAGCAAGGGCGCGGTTTCGCCAAGTGCCTGCGCCAGCCCGATGATGGTGCCGGTCAGAATGCCGGGTGCTGCCAGCGGCAATACGTGATGGAACACCGATTGCATCTTGGACGCGCCAAGCCCAAGCGCTGCATCGCGGATCGAGGGCGGTACGGCACGCAGGGATGCCCGCGTTGCGATGATGATCGTGGGCAGCGTCATCAGGGTCAGCACCAGGCCACCGACGATGGGGGCCGATTGCGGCAGGCCCGCAAAATTGATGAAGATCGCCAGACCCAGAATACCGAAAACAATCGACGGCACCGCCGCAAGGTTCGAGATATTGACCTCAATCGCGTCGGTGAACCGGTTCTGCGGCGCAAACTCTTCCAGATAGATCGAGGCCGCGACGCCAATCGGCAGCGCCAGCGCCAGAACCACCAGCATCATGTAGAAGGACCCCAGGATCGCGATGCCAAGCCCGGCGGCCTCGGGCCGTTGGTCAGAGGCGTCCGGCCCGGTGATGAAGGACCAGTTAAACCGCAGCTCCATCATCCCTGCTTCGGTCATACGCTCGGCCAGCAGCAGCTGCGCCGGGGTCACGTTGCTGTCGCGTTCGGCGCTTTCCAGCGTCACCCGGCCTTTGAAAAAGCCGTCGATCCGGCCACCCGCCAGCATTTCCAGCGTCACGGTCTCGCCCACCATTTCCGGGTTGGCCAACACCAGCGCGCGCACCTGCGCAGGCGCTTCCTGGCTGATCATCGCCATCAGATCCCGGGGGGTGACCCCCTCCATCGAGATCCCCTGCCCTTGCAGATGCTGCTGCAGCGCCTGCGCCAGCAGCGGCGCGTAGCCAAAGGTCGTGACGCGGGCCATTTCCGCCGGGTTGCGATTGCCGGCAGGGTCCAGCCGGGCCTCGGTCAACTCCACGGGGATGGTGATATAGGTCTGACGAAAGGCATTGTAGCCGTTGCCCAGGATCGAGATCACCAGCAGGATCAGCGCGGCAATGCCAAGGGCGATGGCCGTGAAACCATAGGCCCTGAAACGGGCCTCCCGCCTATTGCGGCTCTTGACGCGATCCGTCGTCGCATAGAGAGAGCTTTTCGGCGGAACGGGGGTGGAAGCGTCGGTCATTCGTACTGTTCCCGGTATTTGCGCACGATGTAGAGGGCCAGAATATTCAACCCGAGCGTGATCGTGAAAAGCGTCAAGCCAAGCGCGAAGGCCACCAGGGCTTCGGGGCTGGAAAAGTCGGTGTCACCGGTCAGCTGACCAACGATCTTGACGGTGACGGTGGTCATCGCCTCGAACGGGTTCAGGCTGAGCGTGGCCGCCGCCCCTGCCCCCATGACCACGATCATGGTTTCCCCGATGGCGCGGCTGGCGGCCAGCAGGATGGCGCCCACGATACCCGGCAGCGCGGCGGGCAGGATCACTTGTTTCACCGTTTCCGATTGCGTCGCACCCAACCCGTAGCTGCCGTCGCGCAAGGATTGCGGCACCGCGTTGATGATGTCATCGGACAGCGAAGACACGAAGGGGATCAGCATGATGCCCATGACAATGCCCGCCGTCATCACCGAGGAGGACGAGGTGCCAAGACCCAAGGGTTGCGCAAAATAGTCGCGCAGCATCGGCCCCACGGTGATCAGGGCGAACAGACCGTAGACGATGGTGGGGATACCGGCCAGAACCTCGATCATCGGTTTGGCGAACCCACGCATTTTGCGCCCGGCATATTCTGCCAGGTAGATCGCGGAAAACAGGCCCACAGGAACCGCGACCAGCAATGCGATGAAGGTGATATAGAGCGTCCCCCACAGCAGCGGCAGCAGACCCAGGTGGGACCCACCCTCGAATGAAGGAATCCATTCGGTCCCGAAGAAGAATTCCCGCGCCGGGTAGAGATGGAAGAAATCGCGCGTCTCCAGGATCATCGACAGGACGATACCCACGGTGGTCATGATCGCGATGGTTGAGGCCAGGATCAAAATGGCCAGGATTGCGCGTTCCACGGTATTTCGGGCGCGGAAATCTTTGTGAATGCGGCTATAGGCAAATCCCAACCCAAGCGCCGCCAGGATCAGAACAACCGCGGTCATGATCGTATTGCCGGTCGTCTGCAATGACCGATGCACCAAAGCAATTCGGTACGTCTTTTGAAACAAAAATTTGGAACTGTGTCTGCTGCGAGTGGTATGAGTGCCGCAACGCTTTCACGAAATCTACGCTCTGTCTCTGTCTCTCTCTCTCTCTGTCTCTCGCTCCCTCCCTCTTTCTTACGTTTTTTTGTTGTGTACTTCGGTCCCTGGCTTGGAAACAGCGGTCTCGCTTTGTCTGAAACACAAACACAGTTACTGGAAATGTTTGAAGTTGATGGTCCCGATGCGTCCATCGAGTTGACAACGTTCAACAACAACAACTTGCAACTGCAATTAGTGTTATCGGATCTCCACTACCGCAACGTCATGAAACCAAGAGGCGTGTTGCGCAGCACAGCAGCCTGGCAATATCTTCCGCACAGGTAAGCAGGGCGATATTATCGACATGGCATGCATGATCCAGATAATAATCAACGCAACAAATAAATGCAACCGTGATTTGCATTTGCAGGCCATCGATTCGGAACAAAGTCCGTGGCTTAGTGGGTGCGTTGCTGTTGCGTGTTCAGTTTCTACACGATCGCCGGCCTCTCCCAGTGATAATCTCCGTATTTCTGTTTCTTTTGTCAACAGGCGTAATGCTAAAACCAATGGCGTACGTG
>ENA-OWNT01003015-OWNT01003015.1-seawater-metagenome-genome-assembly--contig:-NODE-3015-length-16507-cov-5.786488_pt1 | contig 16507 bp, 12 predicted proteins | sample MGYA00238136_ERZ651165 | MGnify/ENA primary metagenome ERZ651165 (study PRJEB26861, sample SAMN08777766) | seawater metagenome | isolation source: coastal seawater | place: USA: Florida | collected...
TTTATAACGCTAAGAGGTGGCAATAATACAACCATGACTTTAATTGGCTGGGCGGCTGACGGCTTTCCTATTTACGCAAGATATGGCTTTAGCGAAGCAGAAAATGCAAGTTCGCCAATAAAAGTAATCACAGGTAGCTATCAGTTGATTGAAAATATCAGCACCAGCCGCCCATCTGTTGAAGTGTATCCACTGGGCACCTTTGCCGAAGATTGGCAATATGTAGCTGGATCTGGAGACCTAGACGAATGTAATGGCCGCTTTGGTGTAACGCCTGAATTCCCAGAAGGTATTTATCATTACTACGCCACAGATTCCTACCCGTATTTTCAGCGCTGCGTAAAAGGCGAGTTATAAAAGAGGCTAAATATGACGATGAAACTCAAATTGTGCTCTGCACTCATTGGAATTTTACTGAGCGTTTTTAGCCATAACACTCAAGCTCATTTGATGGCACCTAACAAAGGCACGTTAAATTTCGATCAATCTGGTGGGTATTTAGTTTTGTCTTTACCTGTTTCAACTCTAATGGGATTTGATAAGGACAAAGATAAAATACTCACTATTCAGGAGATTAAATCTCAGCAAAAAGAGATGATTGAGTACGTTACAGAGTCTTTGTATTTAAAAAGTAAGGAGCAAACAACTTTCTTAAGTGGCACCATGTTAGCCCCTCAGAAAAATCATGATGTTAATAACAGTCAAATTGAGCATATTGTTATTATCGGTAAGTTTTTACTCCCTTTGCGTGATGTTATGTCTATACATGTATCATTGCTTAACAGCTTAAAGCCTAATGAAAAGTTAACCATTACCATGACAGAAAAAGGTACAAACTCGAAAAAAATATTTTCACTAGAGAGTACCTATACGACTTATGCACTCGGAGAGTAAAATTGAATTTATAACTTTTTGTTTACACTCTTCTACTTGAGTGCCATAGTAAACAGGCTTGATTCAAACAAGGAGATTAAGATGAAAATTAAGCTACAAAAGAAAACCATAAAACAGTTAAGCAAAGATGTAAAAACAATCGCGAACAACCAAACCCCTCACGTTGCAGGCGGTACAGCAACTCAAGGTGCTTGCTACTCGTTTGGTTGTGACACAGCTGTTTTCTTGGGTTGTCCAACTGGACAAAACTGTTATTCGGCAAGAAACGAAATCTGTATGCCTGATTACTAGGATATATTTATGTTTGAAGTATAAATTTAATTCAAATACTTCCAATATACCCTAATATTTAAGGAAGCATTTTGCTTCCTTTATTGACCATTCCTTCTATTCATCAAATCTTCAAAATCTTTTAACTTCATAGGTTTTGATAACAAATAGCCCTGAATTGCATCGCATTGCGCATTTTTTAAGTAATCTAATTGCTCTTGTGTTTCCACACCTTCTGCTGTTGTAACCACCTTTAATGATTTCGCCAGTGAGATAATATTTTCTAGAATTGCCTGCCCTTTTACCGACTTCATACCTAAACGAATAAAACTTTGATCAATCTTAAGATGCTTTATCGGTAGTGATAAGACAGTTTCTAGATTTGCGTGCCCAGTACCATAGTCATCAATGGCCACTGAAATCCCAGCTTTCTCAAGGCGCATCATATTAATGGCTGTTTTTTTATAATCTTTAATTAAGCCATATTCAGTTACTTCAACTTCCAGCATATGCGGCGGAATATCAAACTCCCCAACATGCTCAAAAATAACCGCTATGGTGTCTTGCTCAAATAAGTGCCTAGCCGATAAATTTATTGAAATGGGTAAAACTTCTAGGTTCATATCTAACCACTGGCGAATTTGACTACAAACAGTTCTGATCACATATCTGTCGAGCAAAGGCATCATGCCTTTTTTTTCTGCCATCGTAATAAAGACACTAGGTGAGATCATTTCACCATCACAATTCCAACGGATCAAAGCTTCTGCTGCACAAGGCTTTAAAGTCTTTGTGTCAAACTTTGGTTGATAGTCAAAATATAACTGTTTACTTTCTATTGCTTTTTCTAAAGCTTGTTTAAGCCATGCTTGGTATTTCAGCTCTTCTAAAAAGTCGATGTCTATTTTAACAACTGAGCCTACTCCTCTATTTTCTTGATCTCTTAACGCTAAATCACACTGCCCAAGAAGTTCACCTAAACTCTCACTGCTCAACAACTTTGCGGTGCAACGCACAAACTTCAATTTAACCGTAAAGTCATCAATCTCTATTTCTTTTTTATTGAGCTTATGAAATTGCTTACTCTCATCTTTTAAAGAACTTTGATGAAGCACAAGAAAACGACTTGAACGAACCCGTGCAGCTATCACCCCTTGTAAAGGTAATTGAGACAGTGCTTGAGCAAATGAGCAAAGGTATTTATCACCTACTTTTGGGCCATATACATCATTAATATCTTGTAGGCCTTCTAATTCGATAACTGAAACTTGAAGTGGTAACTTAAGGGCTTTCAATTGGTGTATTACCCCATTCAGGTTTTGTAACCCAGTAAGAGCGTCAAAATAAGCCAACTTCTTAATTGAGTTTTCATATCTGGCAACTTCACTAAAGTCGCGAATAAATGCAATATACCTCTGTTTTTCTTGAATTTTATATTGCGAAATAACAATTTCAACAGGAAATGCCTCACCACTTTTTTTAACTGCAGCAACATTACGAATGGTGTTTAACACCTGATCGACATGTTGCTTGCCTGAGTAATTCATCATGCTTTGACTATGTTTACGCTGATATTTAGTAGGTATAAGCACAATGACATTGCTACCTATCAACTCATCTTCTGAGTCATAACCAAACATCGAGACAGCCGTTTTATTTACATGCGTTATCTCACCATGTGCATTGGTTTCCACTATCGCATCTGTCACTAGCCCATTAACTAAATCAGAAAACTGAGCTTGCGCTTTCAAATAGCTTTGTAAATATTCATTTAAAGCAAATGAATCATTTAAAGTGCATTGCAACGGAAAAAAATCACTCTGCTTATTTTCGGTTAACCTAGATGAATGCGCACCATCATTAAATAATGTAATGGCTTTTTGGATTTCTGTTATGTCATGCTTTACTTCTTGTCTTTTTACTCTCAAATACAAGAAGAAGAAAAATGAAAACAACCCGATAAGCATAATCGACAGATAAAATACCTGTGCTTTGAGTTGCTGTAGTTTGTCGGTAATATCTCGTTGTAAATACAAATAGTGTGTTGGTGTATTTGAGCCCAACTGTAAAATGGGCTGCACAAGCCTCAGTTTATTGCCCGTTACATTGAGTGATTCAGCTGCAGTTATAAAATTAAAAATATTGGCATCGACTTCTAGAAGAGGACGATCCTCATCAGCAATATGATTTGAAGCAACAACCACTTTGTCAGAAGTAACGAGTAACACCCTATCAACGTCAGTTAACTCACTTTTTAGAGTTAACCAATTCCTTGTTTGCTCTAAGTCATCATGACTAAAATTATAAGCCAATACTTCAGCACTAAAACTCAACCTTTCATTACTCTCTTGCGCAATACTATCTATCAACTTTTCTTTAATAACCAACTGATAAGCAAGCAAAATACATGTAATGACTGACAGTAAAATAAGCACTACAGATAAAACGAATTTATTTTTCATTTTTTACCAATTCTAAAATTTTTGTCGAAACGAGATGCTCACAATCACATGCTTGAGTAATGATTTGTGCTTCTAATAAAACATCTGAATAACGCTTAATTAATTGCTGTTGCTGATCAGCTTGAGTGAGCCATTGCTCAACTCGCCCTAATTCAAAAAGCTTAATTTGGCTGTAAGAATCGAAAAATTGTGTCTCAGACAAATTTAAGCGGTTATTTAAAGAGTGGTAGTAAGGTTTTATATTGCTGTTTATTGCAATCACGGTTCTGGCATGCGCTTTTAAGAATTGACTTAAACTGACTTGTTGCTGAGTACTAAAATTTGCGCGATTCACAATAAGTACATCAATAATTTCACCCGGTATTTGCGTACTGTCAAATAAGTTAATGGCCCCGGACTCTAAAAGCTTACTTTTAACAGGGTCAAACGTTAATACAGCATCGACCGTTCCCTGTTTTATTGCATCTAAATGCCTATTTACCTCAAGATTTACTATCTCAAAATCATTTTTTTCAAGTTGTTTATTTTCAAGAAATCGCCTTAAGAAATATGCTCCTAAGGCAGATGTTTCGACACCTATTTTTTTACCTTTAAGCGCCTCTATGGTTTCTGAATTCATGGATATAAGCGCGTCTGCACCATAGGACTCATCAATCACCCAAATCACTTGGATATCGTAACCCAACGCCTTTATTTTGACCGCTTCGTCTAGCGTCACTGCTGCAACATCTATCGAATTATTAATAATGCCATTCAAGACCTGAGAGGCATTTCGGTATTCAATAAATTTAATTTTATTTAAAAACTCAGAGGACTTCTTTTGAGTTACATATAGAGGCTCATAGCCTGGCCAAGTATTTGTGCCTATTCTTAATGGAGCTTGTGTGTGCTCTGTACAACTTATTAAAAATAAGCAAATAGTGATAAGTAAGACTCTGAAATACATAGATTCATGCTAAAACTAAATAGATGTATTTAAGTGTAGATGCTAATTTTAAAAAGTGATGAGAATCTTATGAACCGATTAGTATTTTGAGCGAGAAGGCGGACCTCCTCGCGGTCAGTTTTTTACTGTGAATTTAAAGCATCTTGTTCGGTAAACTCAGGATAACCTGCTGGCTTAAAACGGTTTATGTTATAAACAAAACGACTGTCTTTAACCGGTAAAGTTGCTGAGCCATAGTCATACTGATTCAGCTTGTCACGCAGACCTTGGTTATCAATACCGTCACCTTGCATTTCGTACCAACTAATAATTGGGGGGGTGACAAAACGATTATATGCGCTTTCTGCCACTTCATTTGTTTTGGCAAAGCGAAGGGCATGAGTCAAAATACCATCTTTATGATAAACAATTTTTAAATGGCCATTTTCCATCGGTAGGTCTGAGGCCGGTTTTGTGAATAAGTCACCATGGGCGCTGTAACTGCCATGCGTGACTAAACCATCTTTGGTCCACACTGCCGCATATTCCCAGTCGTGACGATGACCACCGCCAAAATAAGCAAACACCTGATCTTTCTTGAAATATAATGCATAAAAGTGCGCGCAATATTGTCCATGACTGGTCTCTTTACATGCATAGCGGTGCACCGTATTAGAAGTATTTAAAAACCAGCTATCTCGACAATTACCACCTAAACTTCCTGATGTTTTAAGCCCTGAATTTTGCTGCCCTGTTCTGCTTATACCTGCACTTGGCAAACATCCGTCGCCGTCAAAATCAAATACGGGTTCGGTCCCGTTAATGATATAAGTCGCAGGCAGAGCTTGATCAAGCGCGGTGAAGTCATTTGCATATATGCAAGCAGAGCTGGCCATACATGATAATGAAATTAACCATGAGAGGACCGAAGGTTTGCTATGGGTTGTCATAATGATTTTCCTTAAAGTGAATTTTAGTAACAAAAAATAAACTATTTTCATTACATTTAAATTTTTTAAACTCTGTCTTAAAAAAACATAAGTTGCTTTATTTAATGCTCATCAGAGCAAAAGGCATACTTTATCCATATAACTAAAAACCCACAATGTAAAAATATTGTTATAAATAAATTGACGATATAAAGCAGTTACTCTATTTTATCCCTAACACCTAGTCTGGTGTTGTGAAAAACATAAACACGGATTATTTCAAGGAAATCTTATGAATCACTTAATTAAAACCGCGCTTATGGGCTCAATGCTTGTAAGTTCATCAAGTTTTGCTGCAGAGCACATTGCATTGTCGAGCAAACTTAACACTCACCCAGCGCTTGACGCAGTTGATCAATTTAACCATAACGCGATGCAAGTCACTGACATTAAGCGCGTACTGGCAAACCATGTTGCTAAGGATTTAGCAACACAAGAAAAAAGCTGGTTACGCCAACTTAGCAACACCCATATCGCCAAACTGAGCGCGCTGAGTTTAACGCAAAATAATCAACAATTGATGCAACAAGCCAATACACGTACCCGCTCGTTAAAAGGCTTAGAGCAAGCTAACGCTAACTTATATCAACTTAGACTCGCTTCAAAAGATATGCTGATGCAATGGCAGGATGGTCAGCAACCGCTTATTGCCTTTGCACCAAAAGGCGATGACAAAGACTGGCTATATGTCGAGGCATTTGATGCACAAGGTAATTTACACTTACTCGATGCGCGCATTTTACCCTCACAACCGGTACTGATTTTAGAGCTCGATAGTCAGCAAGTTAAAACAGAAGGCCTTGCAGTTATGCAGTCTATTTTTGAGCAGGCTCGAAGCCAATCTCCTTCTGTGATACTGCAACAACAAAGCATTCAGGATACAGCCATTTCAACTTCTAAACTCGATAGAATTCGTTTGAGCGATGACGAAGAGCCATGGGTATCGGGTAAAGCCGAAGTTTATGCAGTTGTGACAGGCGTGAGTCCGTCTCGTGATGAGCCGGTGTTAGATATTGTCGATATGCCATACCTTGATCATGATGGTACTGACTATACGCCTAACCAAATCCTCATTCATTGGGAGCGTTACCGCTGGCAGGCAGCCGATGTATTGTTGATGGAGCAAGATGACAATACTAACTACCAAGAATTAGCGACCACATTTCTAGACATTGTCACGCAAGTAATGCGCGCTATTCCTGATCCAAATGTACAAGGCTATGCGATTATTCCACAATTAACCAACCAGTTAATTAAAGCCATGCCAAGCCATTGGTTTAGTAACGATGATGATTACCTAGATGTGTTCTATACCTTATTTGAAGGGCAAAAGTACACCAATCACATGGGTGCGAGCAACAATGCAAAAATTACGCTATCACCGCTTACTATTAACCCTAGAAGTGTTGATCCAAGCGCAGATAGATAAGTTTCCCCTGTAATGCCAAAACGCGTAAAGGCCAGCATTTGGAATGTCTGGCCTTTTTTAAGAGAGATATAAATTTTAATAAACGTTAGACAAACTAACTCATCTGATAACACTTAAATGGCTTGGCCGTTTTACGATTTATAATTTGCACCTGATCGTGTTCTAATCCATCTAAACTGGGCTTAATGGCGCGCTCAAAACGCTTAGATGCAGCTTCTATTCTTCTTGCTTCACTTTCAATCGCTCGAATATCTGCTTCATGATGTCTTACAATTTGCTCAATTTTTCGGGCCAGCTGTTTTTGTTCTCTCAACTTCTGCTTATCAATTTTAAGGACATTGTCGTCTTCATAAGTGACCGCATCAGTGAGCTCATCAAGTTGCTCTTGATAGTTCTCAAGCTCTTCATCCATATCACGCATTGGCGCTTCTAATTGTGTCATCTTATCTTCGATATTTTGTAATGCCTGATATGCAGTAATCTGATCCGGTGACATAGCAATGTCTTTAATTTTCTCACATTCTTTAAACACTTGAATGCGGTAATCAGAATCCTTGTTTTGTTCTGGTGAGGCATTGGCTGCAACACATGCAGTTAACACTGCACTCGCTAATACGGTAATGAGGGCTTTAATTTTCATGGCGATAACCTTTCCTGTTGAATTGTTCTTTCAATACTTAAATGGTTAGTCGCAACATGTTTGAAAATAGTTTGAATAAATAAAATTTACGCAATAAAAAAGCACAGCGCTTAAAAAACTCACTGTGCTTATCTCTTTTAGTTTCTAGCTTTTAGCTTTTAGCTTTTAGCTTTTAGCTTTTAGCTTTCAAATTATTACTTCTTAACCCACTTGCCATTAACTTGTACGAAGTGGCCTTTTTCTGTTTTCTGTAAGGCTTTTTTACCAGCTTGTTTCTCAACCTGAGCAAGCGAGATGCCGTGCTTGTCGGCTAACTGCCTATATTTGGCTTTGCGTTTAGCATTAATATCTTCAATCAGCGCCTGAACTTCTGCGCTATTATTTACAGCGCCTAAATAACCAGAAGCAGTCTCACCAACTAAGCCCTGAGATTTTGCCGAACCTAAATCTAACGCGAAAGCAGAAAAAGCAAAACTTAAGGCTAAAACTGGCAATAAAAATACACTCTTTTTCATAACTATCTCCTTAGAATAACTCGCTATCATCGCTAAATAAGTTATCTAGCTCTTTGTCTACTTTAACGCGGATTTCATGATCCACTTTTACGTTCAAATTGATGGTAATTGGCTCTTTAGTTTCAACTTGCACCTTATGCGTACATCCCATTAGCACTAAGGCACTGAATAAAGCTGCAATCCACTTCATGGTCTTCCCCTATTTAGTTAAAGCTTTTTCTACTTGCTGACTGATCTCATCATTCAATCTTAACGCCTTAAATAAGGTGTATATATTTTCATGATGGGTGTAATTGAAATTCACAGGCTGTGCTTGGCTTTTGTTTTCGCCTTTAATATTTACACCCAGTGTTAACCAGCCATCTTGTGTCAACGCAACATCACTTCGCAGCGTATCAATATCTAGATTATCTAGTAAACCTATCACTGTTTTAAGTTGCGGTTGTTGTTCTTTAAGTGCATTTACCGACGCATTCTCAGACACACTCAACATGCCAGAACCTAAGTTATACAGCTTACCGTCTGAAATGCTTACTTTGCCATCATGCACTTCAACCGGTAATTCACCAGAAACTCGCCCTGTAAGCTCGACTCCCGCTTCACGGCCTGCTTTGGCCAAAATCGCTAAGTCTAAGTTTTCTGCTCTTGCTTCAATACGTTGTGGCTCTGCCGTCAACATGACTTTATCTGCTTTAAGCACACCATCAAATGCCTCTGCGGTAATATCACTTAACCAAGCAGTGCCATTTTGAGCTTGTAAATTGGCTTCAATATTCGTCAAAACCGCACCTGATCGAAACTCGCCAATAGTGACTTTAGTTTTAGGTATATTAATCAAACCTGAACTAACTTGGCCCGACACTTTTCCTGCTGCATCACTAATGTAGTGGGTATCAAATAATGCAGAAGCATCAAACTGCACATCAAAATCAATGTTTTGTGTTTTCAAATCGCCACTTGCAATAACACTACTGCTACCCGTTTCAATTTTTAATTTTGGGGCTAGCTGCTCAAGTATAGGCTGTAAGCCCGTTAAGTCTTGTTCAATCATGACTAACTCAAATGGCATCTTAGTGTCAGACACTTCATGACGAAACGACAGGTTCATATCAAGCAAGTTAATATCGTGCTCAAAATTCATTGCCTGTTTAAAATCACCTTGAGACTCAATGTTGATATCTTCAATTAATAATGTCGAATTTGCAGCCGCATCTAAATGTGTTTTTGCCTTTAAAATGGCGCTACTCATTAGCTCGTTCAGCTTGCCATTAAGCTGAAGTGTTTGCTGCAGGCCTTGAATTTGATTGTCTGCGTGCTTTAAGCCTTTCAACTGCCAATCTAAATCTAATTGAAGATCATTTTCTACTAAGTCTGATTGCCAGTGTGCCGTAAAACCTTTGCCTTGTAATGGCGATTGGTTCATTGAATACTTTAAAGAATCAAATGAAAGTGCCCCTTTACCTGAGACTTTTAAATGCTCTGAAAACTCACCTGTCATGTCAGCACGCATTGTTAACAGTGGCAAACTGACACCTTTTCCTCTGACTTCTAAAAGCTCGAGTTGGTTATTTACCTCAAAGTCAATTGCTTGGTTAATTGTACCCGCAGCGGACAGCGTCGAATTAAAACGGGCTTTACCAAATTCAATCGGCAATGGTGTTTGCTGATCTGTAAATTGGCTAGCTAATAGCTCGGGGAAACTTGCGTGCTGAGCATCTAGTGTTAGGTTCGTGTTGAGTTGCTTTTGCTTAAGTTCAAACGCGCCAGAAACATCCCACTCTCCAAATGCCTTACTATGATGGATAAACTGTAATTGCGACTGAATTGCTTGAGCACTAATACCTAGGTTGAGATCTGTTAGTTCTAAACGATTAAAATGCCCATTAACTACTTTGACGTGTTTTGTGGAGATCTGGCCATCTTTAAAATAAAGCTTATTAGGCAAATGCAACGATAAGGTCTCAGCAACCAAGTCTTCTGCGGGCAGTGTTTTTGGCAAGTAAGGTTGCACAATCGCATTACAAGCCTTTGCATTTAAGTTATTTTCCAGTCCACTCAAATCAACTTCAGCCGATTGCTGAATTAAATCAAGCTCACCTGACAAAGTACCATTTATGTTTGCTGTCACGGCACAGTCGTTCTGAACGCTCTGACCTGATAACGCAAGTTTGCTGTTAAACCTCAGTTGAGTACCATCAAAATCAGCATTTACAGCCCCACTTAAAGACGTTATCTGCTGTGGTTTAAAAACCTTAATTAGCTTGTTGTCTAAAGCAAAATCATCGATTTTTATTTTGTCTGTAGATAAAGATAACTGAGCGGTTAAATCTCCCGAAATCGAAAAACGATCCAAATCAGTCTCTTTTACACTCAGCGAAATTGATGTGTTTAAAGGTTTACCCGACACCTCCAATTGCTTAATTGCCAGCAATGGCCGCTCTGGAGGTAATGGCAGTTGTAGCTTTTGAAATGTTGGCTCTGACGGTGCTTGGGTAGATTCTTTTAATGTAACTTTTACCTTTTTAATAACAACATCAGTGAAAGATAGGTGGGCATCAATCAATTGAATTGTGGTTGCGGGGTGCTCAATACAAGCTTTGTTTAACTTAATTGTATCGACACTCGAAAGTGACCAATCAAGGCAAGAGAGTTTAATATCTGCACCTTTCAACTTAGGGCCTGCAATATTTACAACCAGCGTATTCCTAAAGCTATAGATACAAACAAAGGCAACCAATAAAAATACCGTTACCCAAAGCAATCCCTTCTTAAACATATCACCCTAAATTTCATCAATAATACGTCGCTATTTTACTTGTTTTAAACGCATTTGCATCAGCAAAAATGTAATGAGTTGTAGCTGATACAAATAAATACAGACTTTACATTTGTTAACAGTTTTACCTCGTTCAGGTTCTATACATAGAAATGAATTTCATTTACGATTTTTAAAGGTTTGATTTAAATAATAATGAACAAAGGATTTAATAACATGCTTAAGAAAGCACTTTTACTTTCGACACTCCTTGTATCTGGCTTAGCAAACGCTGATGAAAACAAGGTTTCAGCAGGTATTGGTTTTCAGTATGGCGGTGCAGTTGGTGTGAAATACGCGATGAATACTGGCGAAAGTAGCCGTGTTTTTGCATCTATTGGTTTAGTAGGTGCCGCTGTTGGTTATGAATATGCACTTAGCGAACAAAACGCTATCAGTTTTGCTGTCGGCTCAGAGCAGATCGCCAGTGAAAAAGGCTTCGTTATGCTCGAGTACAACCATTATTTTCAAGGTAGAAGTAATGCGGGTTGGCGTTTAGGTGGTGGTATTGGTATTACACGCCAAGACCAAGGTAGTTGGTGGGGAGATTACGGTAAAACCGATACCACGGGTCAACTTTCATTTAACTTAGGCTATCAGTTTTAATTAATAGCCTCCAAAGAAGCAAAGTTCAGGTTAAATACATTGTGGGTCAGCTTCAAACAAGCTGACCCATAACATCCCTCTAAATTAGCTTACTTGCTGCAACAGCGAGGCTATAAGCCAACAAACCATAAACAACAAACAATCCCCACGCCAATCTGGAGTTACCCATTTCGGCTTTTATGGTTGCAACTGTTGCGACACATTGCAGTGCGACCACGTAAAACAACATTAAGCCAATACCTGTGCCTAATGTTAGGCCATCTGCCATTATTTGCGAAGCGAGCCCTGCAATGTTTTCATCTGCCCCTTCCATGCCATATAAAGTACCCAATGCGCCCACGAATACTTCCCTAGCCAAGAAAGACATAATAATCGCAACACCGTAGCGCCAATCCAAACCAAGTGGTTCAACAACGGGGGCGATAAATTGCCCTAACTGACCTAACCAAGAATGTTCTAGTCCTGCATTTAGCGGAAAGTAACCAAGCACCCAAATAACCACAGAGACCATAAAAATAACTGGCGCGGCACGCTTAATAAAATAAACGCCACTGTTTAAGACTCGGTGCATTAATGGCTTCCAATGCGGCATACGATAAGTTGGCAGCTCTAAAATAAACGGCATCTCGGACTGAGTTTGCTCTGTCATTTTAGACTTGCTCAGCAAAGCGCTAACGATAAGTGCCATACACATACCAAACAGATACAGCGCAAAGAAAACTAGCCCCTGTAAATTAAATATACCTAACACATTCTGATCAGATGGAATAAACACTGCGACCAGTAATGCATAAACTGGCAACCTCGCCGAACACGACATTAAGGGGATAGTCATCATAGTGATTAAACGTTTGCGCGGTGACTCTATGGTTCTGGCTGCCATAATGGCAGGTATCGCGCAGGCATGTGCAGATAAGTAAGGAATAAAACTACGACCAGATAGACCAAAAAAGCTCAGCGGTTTATGGCATATCAAAGCAGCTCGAGCCAAATAACCACTGTCTTCGAGTAGACCTATGATAAACGTCAGCACCATAATTTGCGGCACAAATACCAAAAAAGATCCCAAACCACCAAACAGCGCATCGGAGATAAAGTCTTTGGCAATGCCATCAGGCAATAAACCTGTCACCATAACAGCGGTATCGCCAATTATAGTTTCAACGCCGTCCATTAAAGGTGCAGCCCAAGTAAATATACTTTGGAAAAGTAAAAACATAATGCCCAAAAAGGCAAAGGCACCACTGAAATTATTCAACAAAAAACTATCAATGACATTTTGCTTTTTAAGCACGATGTCACTCGAAATGGCATATTTTTTCGCGAGCGTTTTTGCTCTAGCTAAACCAACTTCTGCTTTAGATGAGTGAGCATCTACTAAATCTTCTCTGGCAATATCAAGCAAACCAGTTTGAAACTCTGATACCCCAATTAGGTTTTTTGCCGAAAGCGCAAAAACAGGTGCTCCCAGATCTTTTGACAAGGCTTCTACATCGATATGGTGATTAAAGCGCTGCAATTCATCAATCAAATTAAGTACAAATACCACTTTTTTATTGTGCTGTTGTGCTAGGTTTTGCACTTGCAATGCAAATACCAAACTGCGCTCTAAACGTGTAGCATCGAGTACATTGACGACTATCTCAGTGTCATCTTGATCTATGGCTTCGTTGAGCTTTTCAACGGCAATTTGCTCATCTTTAGAAAGCGTGTTGAGGGAGTAAGTGCCTGGGAAATCAACCACTTCAAATTCATTAAACTGACCACTTTTCAGCTCAACAGTAACACCGGGAAAGTTTGCAACTTTTTGTTTTAATCCAGTCAACTGATTAAACAACAAACTTTTACCGCAGTTAGGTTTACCAACTAATAAAATTCGTTTCATTTATATTCTTGTAATTATGAGATAAAAATGCGTTTGGCGATTGCTGGCTCTAACGAGTAAACACAATCACCCACTTGGTAGACTATAGGACCATTAAAAGGAGTGCGGCGAATACAAGTAATAAGGGTGTGCGCTGAGAACCCCATTTCTTCTAATCTGTTCGCCACTGCAATATCTAACTCTGGACATAAACCAGAAATAGTTGCTTGTTGTTTTACGGGAATATCACAAATCGTCACGATAACTATTCGCAGTTACAAAAGAGCACCCAGTATGCGCTTTTTTACATTAAAGCTCAATTTGATCGACGAATTAATTTTTATTTTGTTGAATGCCAGAGATATTTAATTCCAGCACTGTTTGTTAATAGAAAAGTCACCGAAGTGACCTTTCAATTAAATCAAGTTGAGGCAGTGCAGACTAATTCGCCCTGAAGCTGCGGCCCGGTGCGTTACGCAGTAATCGTCATCGTAGACTTACGTAAAACACGCTGCTCAACTTACAGATACAAAAAAGGCCACCGAAGTGACCTTTTTTCATCTAACTAAACGATTAGCCGATGTTCTTTCTAGCGTTGCGGAACATACGCATCCATGGGCTATCTTCTTTCCACTCTTCTTTTGGGTATCGCTGCCAAGAGTTTAGCTTTCTTAAAACAATAAAAAAGGCCGCTTACGCGACCTTTTCTAATGAGCTACATATTCACTCAATTAACCCACGTTCTTACGTGCGTTACGGAACATACGCATCCATGGGCTATCTTCTTTCCACTCATCTGGGTGCCAAGAGTTAGCAACTGCACGGAATACACGCTCTGGGTGTGGCATCATGACTGTTGCACGACCATCAAGTGATGTAATACCTGTGATACCTTCTGGAGAACCGTTCGGGTTGTTCGGATATTGCGTAGTTGGGTTACCAAAGTTGTCAACATACTGAACTGCTACTGTGCCAGACTCAAGCGCTGCTTTCACTGCTGCGTCGTTTGCAAATTCAGCATGACCTTCACCGTGAGATACTGCGATTGGCATACGAGAACCAGCCATACCTTGGAAGAATACTGACGGGCTTTCTTGTACTTCAACAAGGCTGAAACGTGCTTCAAAACGCTCTGACTTGTTAGTTACAAAACGTGGCCAGTGCTCAGTGCCTGGGATAAGCTCTTTCAGAGTTGATAGCATCTGACAGCCGTTACACACACCTAAACTGAACGTGTCTTGACGCTCAAAGAATGTTTGGAACTGGTCGCGTGCCATGTCATTGAATAGGATTGACTTAGCCCAACCTTCGCCTGCACCTAGCACGTCACCGTAAGAGAAACCACCACATGCTACAAGGCCTTTGAACTCTTCTAGCGTTAGGCGACCTTCAAGAATGTCACTCATGTGTACGTCTACTGCTGCAAAACCTGCACGGTTAAATGCAGCTGCCATTTCAACGTGTGAGTTAACACCTTGCTCACGTAGGATTGCCATCTTAGGCTTAGCACCTGTTGCGATGAAAGGCGCTGCTACGTCTTCGTTTAGGTCGAAGCTTAGTTTAACGTTAAGACCAGGATCTTTTTCGTCAAACTTGGCATCAAATTCTTGCTTTGCACACTCAGGGTTATCACGAAGTGCTTGCATCTTATAAGTCGTTTCAGCCCAAATAGTACGTAGTTCAGTACGTGTATTTGCTAGAACTGCTTCGCCGCCACGGTTGAAGATAACTTTGTCTTCAGTGTTTAGTGCACCGATAGTGTGGCTGATTGCCGCAAGACCGTTGTCAGCTAACACAGCTTCAACTGCTGCAAGGTCGTCGTTGCGAACCTGAATTACCGCACCTAGCTCTTCGTTATAAAGCGCTTCGATGTCTGAACCTGTTAGGCTATCAAGGTTTACTGTCACACCAGTGCGACCGGCGAATGCCATTTCAGCTACCGTTGTGAATAAACCACCGTCTGAACGGTCGTGGTAAGCAAGTAACTTCTCGTCAGCTACAAGTGCTTGCACCGCGTTGTAGAAGCCTTTTAATAGCTCTGGGCTATCAACGTCAGGCGTCTTGTCACCAAGCTGCTTGTAAACCTGTGCAAGGCTTGATGCACCCATGCGGTTTTGACCTGCACCTAAATCAACTAAGATTAGGCTTGAGTCACCTTTGTCAGTGCGAAGTTGAGGCGTTACTGTTTTACGAATGTCTTCTACACGGCCAAATGCAGTGATCACTAGAGAAAGTGGTGCAGTAACCGCTTTGTCTTCACCGTCGTCTTGCCATGTTGTTTTCATCGACATTGAGTCTTTACCAACTGGGATCGTTAGACCAAGTGCTGGACATAACTCTTCACCCACAGCTTTTACCGCTTCGTAAAGACCTGCGTCTTCACCCGGGTGACCTGCTGCTGCCATCCAGTTTGCCGATAGCTTGATGTTCTCAAGACCACCGATGTTTGCGCCAGCAATGTTCGTTAACGCTTCTGCCACTGCTAAACGTGCTGATGCACCATAGTTTAGAAGTGCTGCAGGTGTACGCTCACCCATTGACATAGCTTCACCATGGTAAGTATCAAACGCAGCTGCTGTTACAGCACAGTTTGCTACTGGTACCTGCCATGGGCCAACCATTTGGTCACGTGCCACTAGGCCTGTAACCGTACGGTCACCGATGGTGATAAGGAATGTTTTCTCAGCGATAGTAGGTAGACGAAGTAAACGTTTAGCCGCTTCTTCTACATCGATGCTGTCAGTGTTAAGAGCTTGGCCTTCAACTTGCTTTGACTCAACGTCACGGTGCATCTTAGGCGCTTTACCAAGTAGTACTTCAAGTGGAAGATCTACTGGATTGTTATCAAAGTGGCTATCCGCAACAGTTAGGTGACGCTCTTCTGTCGCTTCACCAATTACAGCGTACTGTGCACGTTCACGCTTACAGATTTCTTCAAAGCGAGCGAAGTCTTCAGCTGCTACTGCAAGTACGTAACGCTCTTGTGATTCGTTACACCAAATTTCGTGTGGTGCCATGCCCGGCTCATCGTTCGGGATGTTACGTAGTTGGAATTTACCACCACGGCCACCGTCGTCTACAAGCTCAGGGAATGCGTT
>ENA-OWNT01003016-OWNT01003016.1-seawater-metagenome-genome-assembly--contig:-NODE-3016-length-16507-cov-4.293670_pt1 | contig 16507 bp, 15 predicted proteins | sample MGYA00238136_ERZ651165 | MGnify/ENA primary metagenome ERZ651165 (study PRJEB26861, sample SAMN08777766) | seawater metagenome | isolation source: coastal seawater | place: USA: Florida | collected...
ACGGCGTCTTCCACAACCTCCAGCGGGGCGAAGAACCCCTGGTCGTGGTCTTCACCGAGGAACCAGACCTTGCGGCCCACGATGCCGCGCTGCATGGCGGCGCGGGCGCTGTCGCCGGAACTGGCGATTACATCCCAGCAATCGCGCGGCACCCCCATTTTTTCCAATTGCCTTTCGATACTTGCGCGCGGGCGGGGGGAGTTGGTGACCAGCAGGACAAAGCCGCCCTTGGCCCGGAACGCGCGCAGGGCCTCGACCGCATCGGGGAAGGCCGTGCAGCCATCATGCAGGCAGCCCCAGAGATCGCAGAACAGCACATCGTAGCGGTCGGAAATCTCGGACAGCGAACGGATAATCGTGGTCATTGGCGCGGGCTCCTTACTGGTCAGGGGCTGCTTACGGGACCGCGCGAGCGAAGGGAAGGGGGGCAAATACAGAGGGTGCCATGCGTTCCCCCTGTGCAGACAAACCGCCGCTTTCCGGGGCCGGTCAGCCGGGTTCGAACCCCGATAGCAGTTTGCGCAGCAGACCGGTCATCTGCGCCCGTTCTTCTGCCGTCAGGCCAGCGGCCAGCCGGGTCTGGGTGGCGGTGTGGTCGGTCACGGCGGCGTCGATCCGGGCGCGTCCTTCGGGTGTCAGTTCGATCAGGACTGAGCGGGCATCTTCGGGGTTGCCGATGCGGGTCACCAGCCCCTCGCGTTCCAGCCGGTCGATGCGGTGGGTCATGGTGCCAGAGGTGACCATGGTGGTTGCCAGCAGATCCCCCGGCGACAGCCGGTAGGGCACGCCCGAGCGGCGCAGGGTGGCCAGCACATCGAAGCTGGCGGCGTTCAGGTCATGAGCGGCAAAGGTCTTGTCCATCGCCTGTCCAAGGTGGCGCGATAGGCGAGACAGCCGGCCAATGAGGGCCATCGCGTCATGGTCGATCTCGGGGCGTTCGCGCTGCCATTGCGCGGAAATGCGGTCTACTCGGTCCATTTCTGCACAGTTGGAGGGATTTATCTTGACGTCAAGATGAATATAGATGTCTTGACATCAAGATAAATGAGGAGGCCGAGATGGCCAAACGATCCGACCTGTTTCTGACGGCGCTTGCCCCCGCGATCTGGGGGTCGAGTTATATTGTCACGACCGAGCTGATGCCGCCCGACATGCCGCTGACGCTGGCGATGCTGCGGGCGCTGCCTGCGGGGCTGGTATTGATGTTGGCGGTGCGGCGGTTGCCAACGGGCCTCTGGTGGGGGCGGGTTGCGGTGCTGGGGGCGCTGAACTTCACTGTCTTCTGGGCGGCGCTGTTCGTCGCGGCCTATCGGCTGCCGGGCGGCGTGGCGGCGACGGTGGGGGCGATCCAACCCTTGATCGTGATCGGACTGGCGGCGGTCTGGCTGGGCGTGCCGGTGAGCTTGCGCGCGGTACTGGCGGCGGTTGCGGGCATCGGCGGCGTGGCGCTGTTGCTGCTGGGGCCAGAGGCGGCTTTGGACCCGGTGGGTGTTGGCGCGGGGTTGGTCGGCGCGGTGTCTATGGCGTCGGGCATGGTGCTGACACGGCGCTGGCAACCGCCGGTGGACCTGCTGACCCTGACCGCGTGGCAGCTGACGGCGGGGGGCCTGTTGCTGGTGCCGCTGGCGCTGTGGCTGGAGCCGGGGGTGCCGGTGTTCACGGCCGCGAACTGGGTGGGGTGGCTGTGGCTGTCGGGCGTGGGCGCGGCACTGACCTATGTGATCTGGTTCAGGGGCGTGATGCGGCTGCCGCCCGCCGCAGTATCGAGCCTTGGGTTCCTCAGCCCGCTTTCGGCGGTGGTGCTGGGATGGGTCGTGTTGGGGGAACGGCTGACATGGGTGCAGCTGATCGGCGCCGCGGTTGTTTTGGCGGCGGTTTATGCGGGGCAGGGTGGGGCGCTTTCGGGGCGCTGCCCCGGACCCCGGGGTATTTGGACAAAGAGGAAGGGGGAGGCCGCAACCTCCCCCACCTAGATCAGAGCGTGATGCGGAAGCGGGCGAAGCCATCCGGGCCGTCGCCCGCCGGTTCGATCGTCACGCCCTCGACGCTGTCGGCATAGCCCGCGCCACCGGGGCCGGTGTCGAACAGGACCGTGGTGCCCTCCATCGGCGCGAAGGACCAGTTGGCATCGGCCTGCGGATTGATGCTGCCCTGTTCGACGATATAGCGCACGATCACGTCGCGGTTGGTGTCGGGGCCCTCAAAAATCACCGTCTCGGGGCTTGCCCCCGGGAAACTGCCGCCGCCGCCCGCGCGATAGTTGTTGGTGGCGATGACGAACTGCATGTCGGGCGTCACCGGTTGGCCCATATAAGTCAGGTTGACGATGCGGCTGGCCTCGGGGTTCAGGGCCTCGCCGCGCGCGGTGAAGCGCGAGGGTTGGCTAAGGTCGATCTGGTATTCCACCCCGTCGATCACGTCGAAATTGTAGGAGGGGAATTCCGGGTTCAGCAGCACCTGGTCGGCCTCACCCGGGGTGATCTGGTTGAAGATGCCTGCCGAACGTTCCAGCCAGCCTTGCAGTTCGGCGCCCGTCACCAGCACCGCGCGCACCGTGTTGGGGTAGAGGTACAGGTCGGCCACATTGCGGATCGCCACGTCACCCACGGGCACGTCGGTATAGTATTGCGGACCGCCCCGGCCACCGGCCTTGAAAGGGGCAGCGGCGGAGAGGATCGGGATGCCCTCCCATTCCGTGCCCTCCATCATCTGGGTGATGTACCAGGTCTGGGCGATGGACACGATCTGGACGGATGGATCATCGGCCACCAGCGCGAAATAGCTGTGCAGTGGTGCCTCGGTCCGGCCCACGGCGCGGCGGACATAGGCGAGGGTCGCGTCATGTTCTTCCTGAACGGCGGCTTCAACGGATGCCACGCTTTCCACCAGCGGCGTGATGGAGCGGTCTTCGCCACGGCTGTAGATGGGGCGCGCTTCGCAGCTGTGGGCGGCGATGCGCCAGTCGGCTCCATCGCGTTCCAGCATCAGGTCGACAAGGCCCATATGGCTGCCCCAGAAGCCGCCCATGGTGGCGGGCTTGCCCATGATCGTGCCGGCCTCGGCATCGACGCCGGGGGTGTCGGCATAGTCAGGGCCGGGGAAGACGCGGTGATGGTGACCGGTCAGGATCGCGTCGATGCCCTCAACAGCCGCCAGCGGGATCGAGGCGTTTTCCTGCCCGTCGATGTGGTCGGCCTCGCCGATGCCGGAATGGGAAAGTGCGATGATCAGGTCGGCGCCCTCTTCCTTCATTTGGGGCACGTATGCCTGTGCGGTCGAGACGATATCGCGCGCCATCACGTTGCCTTCCAGGTGGCGGCGGTCCCAGTTCATGATCTGGGGCGGCACGAAGCCGATGATGCCGATGCGGATCGGGTGGGTTTCGCCCGCGCCGTCCGTCACCTCATGATCGAGGATCATATAGGGCGGCAGCAGGGTGGTGTCTTCGCGCGGGGAGGCCCCCATTTCGCTGACCACATTGGCGCAGACCACGGGGAAACCGGCCCCCGAAAGCGAGTTCATCAGGAAGCTTAGCCCGTAGTTGAATTCGTGGTTGCCAAGGGTGGAGCCGTCAAATCCAAGCGTGTTCATCGCGGTGATGACGGGATGCGCGTCGCCTTCAGCCATGCCACGTTCATAGGCGATGTAATCGCCCATCGGGTTGCCTTGCAGGAAATCGCCATTGTCAAAGAGCAGCGAGTTGGTGGATTCGGCCCGGACGCCTTCGATCAGCGCGGCGGTGCGGGAAAGGCCCACGGTATCGACCGCGCGGTCGCCGTAATAATCATAGGGGAACACATGCACATGCAGATCGGTGGTTTCCATGATGCGCAGATGCGCCTGCCCGGCCTGTGCGCGGGCGGAAAACGGGTGCAACGCGATGAAGCTGGCGGAACCGGCCAGAAACAGGCGGCGGTCTAGAATCAGTGTCATTGGGGCGAACCTCCTATTGATATTGTCTTGTTCTTATTCCCGGTGCATGACCGGCATTTGACAGCCGGGCATGGGACCGGGCCCGTTGGCGCGGGGTCTGTGCGATGCCGGGGGCCGGTGCGGGGTCAGCGGAAGACGCAGACCGTGCCAGACCACAGATGTTCCACTATTCCCTCCCTTTCTGACAAGAGGCCAGAGATCTGCCCGGCCTGGAACTCCCAGCCGAGGGTAGATTCCATGACCTCCAATGTCGCGAAACTGCCAAGGCCCGCCAGGGGTGTGCCCAGGCCGATGCCCGATTGCGTGGCCATCGTGGAACCGGGGCGCAGCATCCAGCCGGCCAGTTGGTCTTGTTGATAGATCAGGTCGATCTGGTTGGGGAAGCTGGCGACGACAACGGGGCCTGCGGGGCACTCCTCTGGCAGGTAGACCGAGAAATCGTGGCCCATGATTGTGGTCAGGGTCCGCAGGCTGTCGTGAAACCCCGTGCCGAAGGGCAAAGCGGCCGTGGCGGTCGCGTCAGCAGAGGACAGGCCAAGCCCGCCCTGGCCGATGGTCACGAGGTCACCGGGGGCCGGGCTGTAGCTGTCGGCCAGCGCGGGGGCGGCCAGAAGGGCAAGGACAACGGGAAAGCTGGGTCGCATGAGGCACCTGTGTTTGGGTGCCGGAAGTCTCTGTCAGGGGGCGCAATGCAACAAGGGGCAGCCCTGGGCCGCCCCTTGCATAAGCCAAAACTGGCCGATCCGGGATCAGAGCGCCAGGTTCGGGATGATCTGCTTTTTGCGGCTGACGACGCCGGGCAGAACCACGGTGTCGGCATCGCCCACGACGGTGGCAAAGCTTTTCTCGGCCACGGTTTTCACCAGATCGTTGGGGACCAGAAGGGTGGATTCCTCATTCAGGATATCGACAACGAACAGCAGCACCTGATCGACGCCGTCTTCCCCGGCCACTTGCGGCATGGCGGCGACAAGGGCGTCCTTGCGCGACAGGACGGTGCCCGGCGAAGTGGTTTCGAGGACGGAGACGCGGAACTTGGTGCCCGCGACCTCATAGGCCTTGGAATCCATGCGCAGCAGTTCGGCATCCGAGAAGGCAGAGACGTCGGATTTGGCGGCGAACATTTCGGCCGCGTAGGCCGCGGTGTCGATGCCCAGATCGGCGGCCAGCGCCTCCACCACTTCGCGGTCGCGGTCGGTGGTGGTGGGGCTGCGGAATTCCAGCGTGTCGGACAGGATGCAGGACAGCATCGCGCCCTTGATCGCCTGGGGCATCTTGGCGGCGTCGTCGCCCATCAGGTCATGCATGATGGTGGCGGTGCAGGCGACGGGACGGATGGTGATGTCGATCGGGCCTTTGGTCTCGATGCCGCCGACCAGCTTGTGGTGGTCGATGATCGCCAGAATATCGGCGTCGTTGATGGCGTCAGGCAATTCGGCGGGGTTGTTGGTGTCGACGATGACGACCGGTGCGCCTGCGTCCAAGGCGTCGATGATGCGCGGCTTGGGCAAGTCCCACTTTTGCAGGACGAAGCCCGCTTCGGTGTTGGGTTCACCCAGAAGGACGGCTTCGGCGTCGCCACCCTTTACCTCGTTCAGATACCAGGCCCAGATGATGGGGGAACCGGTGGAATCGGTGTCGGGGGATTTGTGGCCGAATACAAGCGTGGTCATGAGGAGGTGCCTATCGGGTTGAAAGCGGAGTTGCGCGCCTTATAGGCAGGGGGGCGGGCGTTGTTAAGGGCCATCTCGTCGCTATTCGGCGGCGATTTGCCCCGCGTCGCCAAGCGCCGAGACCACGCGGTTGCGGCCCTGATCCTTGGCTTTGTACAGCGCAAGGTCCGCGTGCTTCACCATATCGGCCACATGTTCGCCGCAGGCGGGGTAGCTGGTGACACCGGCCGAGGCGGTGATACGCGGCAGCTTGCCGTCGCCATAGGCCAGTTCCAGCTCGCTCAGCGCCATGCGGAAGGTTTCCGCGATTTCCAGCGCGGCGGCATGGTCAAGCCCGGGCAGCAGCGCGACGAATTCCTCTCCGCCAAGGCGGCAGGGGGCAAGCGGGGGTGTAAACACCTCTCGCATCAGGGCGCCGACTTCTCTCAGTACGATATCACCTGCGTCATGGCCGTGATGGTCGTTGAATTTCTTGAAATGATCGACGTCGATCGAGATCAGTGACAGCGCGCTGCCCTGCCGCCGGGCACGACCGATTTCCTTATGCGCGGCGTCGAGGAACCAGCGGCGGTTCCACAGGCTGGTCAGCGGGTCGCGCACGGATTGATCCATGAGCTCGTGCCGAAGCTGGACATTGGCGACAGCCAGGCTGATCTGTTCAGCGCAAAGCAGGCCCAGTTCCCACCGTTGCTGCAGGAAGGTTTCCACCATTTCGCGCGACATGATCGACCGATCGAAGGCGGAAAAGGCCAGATGCAGCAGGCCGATGGTTTCGCCATGGGCAATGATCGGCAGGCAGAAATAGGGGGTATCTTCGCCCTCGACATGGGAACAGGGAAATTCAATGGCGCGGGTGCCGAAGGAATAGGCGCGGCCCCGGCGCAGGGCCCAGCAATCCTCGGCATCGATATGTTCGTGAACGGGCGTGTCGCCCCAGCTGATTTCCAGGTCCAGCGTGTCGCGGGAATTGGAATAGATATAAAGCTGTCCCTCGCTTTCGGGGATCAGCGTGTGCATGGATTTCTGCACCACCATCAGCAGTTCTTCCAGCGATTTGGCGGAGTAGAGCCATTCGCTGACCTGAGAAAGCAGCTTGCGTTCATGCTGGCGCTGTTCCTCGTTGGCCATCACCTCGCGCGTCTTTTCCTCCATCTTGCGGCGTTTGGAGATGTCGCGGTTGATCGACATGTGATGGGTGTGATTGCCATTTTCGTCGAAGATCGGTGTCAGGGTCTTATCGACCCAGATCGGATCGCCTGTGGCGGAATAGTGCAGGATGTCGAGCGTCAGGGTGTCGCGCCCTTCAATGGCACGCAGCACCTTTTCCCGCGCATCCTGATCGGTATCGGGGCCGTCCAGCAGCCCACGCGCGGCCTGACCGATGATGTTTTCCAGCCGGTGGCCGAACATACGTTCAAAGCCGGAATTCACCCAGACGATATCATTGGCCAGATCGGTCACCAGCACCGCATCCAGAATATGGCGCAGCGTCAGTTCTGCATAGCGCCGATAGTCTTCTGCCCGGTCATCGGGTCTGGAGGAGGTCTTGGCCAAGGTCGCATCCCGCTTGTGTCGTCTCGCATCGTGGCGCGAGGTTAGGGGGGCGGGGTGAACAAAACCCTGACCGGGGCCGGGTATTCGCAAGGCATTTCATTAAAATGCGAACCAGTGTCCGGGGCCAGCGTTCGGGGCTAACGTGGACCGGCGCGCAGGCGGATCGGCGGTGCCGTTTCCGAGCCGCGTCCAAGGCGATGATCCCGGTAGCGTTTCAAATGTCGGCGCAGCAGCAGGGGCCGGACCCGCTGTTGCATGATGCCGGATGGAATGCCGCGCAACAGCAGGCGCAAGACCGGGTCCGCCCGCAACGCCTGGGGGCCGGTAAAGACGCTTTCGGTCCAGACCCCATCGGCGCGGATAAGGTGGTGGCAATCGAAAAGCAGGTGAAAATAGGTCACCCCCTGACATGGCAATGGCGCATGGGCGGCCTTGCCCAGTTCTTCGGCAATGTGGCGGGCGCGGATCAGCACCTCGCCCTTGCCGCCGGGGCGCGGATCGTGGGCCAGAAATGCGTGCTGACGGGACACGAGCATAGGCTGGCGGGGCAGGCCATCGCCAAAGGCCCCGGCCGCAATCTGGATCGGGCGCAGGGCCGGATCGGCGGCTTGCGCGGCGGGTGGGATATGGCGGCGCAGATTGGCGCGCAGCACCTGCAAACCGGCATCGTGCGTCATCACCAGGTCGCCGGGGCGCAGTGCCTCGATGGGGCGGGGACCGGTCGCGGTCTCGATCATGGCACCGGCGGTCAGGCAGATCGGCGGACCATAGGGGTCCTCTGGCAGGATCTCGTCCTCGTTGGTTACCACCCGGTCGAGGATATCGGCCTCGTCGATGCCGCTGTTCCAATGGTAGGTGAAGTCCAGGGTCAGGCTGGCATCCGGCGCCCCCGACAGTGTCAGAACCCAGATCTTGGGGTCGGCGGTCGCGGTCAGGATGACATCTTCGGGGGCGGCATCGCCGATATGGATGCGGTCGCTGTCCGGGCTCCAGCCCATGGCGGTGTCGTGGCCGCTGCCCGGTCCGAAGGCGATGGTGTCGCCGCCGCCGGAATAGCCGCCCATGTCGACATGGTCGTCGCCCGCGCCGCCATCAACCACATCGCCGCCAATGGCATAGATCGTGTCATTGCCCGCGCCCCCGAACAGCGTGTCGGCGCCCCAGCCGCCATCAATGGAATCGTCGCCATCCCCGCCGGATAGCAGGTCGTCGCCGCTCTGCCCCTCCAGCGTGTCGGCGCCATCGCCCCCCGACAGGGTGTCATGCCCCGATCCGCCGTCCAATGCGTCATTGCCATCGCCACCAAGCAAAACATCCTGACCCGACGCACCGTCCAGCGTGTCGTTCCCGGCACCGCCATCCAGTGTGTCATCACCGGACTGGCCGTTGATCTGGTCGTCCCCGGAGGTTCCAGTCAGGCTGTCGTCCAGCCAGTTTCCGTTGATGGTGTTCGGCATCGTCTGCTCACGCCTTCCGGCAGGCCTGCTGTGGCCGCCAGCATTCTGCTTTTGTGCAGTATAGCATGACTGCCCAGAAGATTCAGCCGATCACCGGTGAAATTCTTTTTGTGTTACGTGCGTGTTGACTCACCCCCGGCTGCTGCCTATCTACGGCTCGCTAGCACTCCCTCCGGGCGAGTGCTAACATGGGAGAAACATACGAACCTAAGGAGTGTTCGAGAAATGGCATTCACACCGCTGCATGACCGTGTGCTCGTCGAGCGAGTCGAAAGCGACGAGAAAACCGCAGGCGGGCTGATCATTCCCGACAGCGCGAAAGAAAAGCCGGCCGAAGGCCTGGTGGTTGCCGTTGGCGCTGGTGCCAAGGACGACGATGGCGACCGGATCGCCATGGACGTCAAGGCCGGCGACAAGGTTCTGTTCGGCAAGTGGTCCGGCACCGAAGTGACCGTGGACGGCAAGGAACTGCTGATCATGAAGGAAAGCGATATCCTCGGGATCATTTCCTGAGCGTCCGCTGACCCTCGCGACAACCAATTCTGAATAGGAGCAAGCTCAAATGGCTGCTAAGGACGTCAAGTTCAACACCGATGCCCGCAACCGTATGCTGAAGGGTGTCAACATCCTCGCCGACGCGGTGAAGGTGACCCTCGGCCCCAAAGGCCGCAACGTCGTGATCGACAAATCCTTCGGTGCCCCGCGCATCACCAAGGACGGCGTGTCCGTGGCGAAGGAAATCGAACTGGAAGACAAGTTCGAAAACATGGGCGCACAGATGGTGAAGGAAGTCGCTTCCCGCACCAATGACGAAGCAGGCGACGGCACCACCACCGCCACCGTGCTGGCCCAGGCCATCGTCAAAGAAGGCATGAAGCAGGTTGCAGCGGGCCTGAACCCGATGGACCTGAAGCGTGGCATCGACCTCGCCGTGTCCAACGTGATCGAATCCATCAAGGCCTCTGCCCGCCCCGTGAACGACTCCGCTGAAGTCGCTCAGGTCGGCACCATCTCGGCCAACGGCGAAGCCGAAATCGGCCGCCAGATCGCCGACGCGATGCAGAAAGTCGGCAATGACGGCGTCATCACCGTTGAAGAAAACAAGGGTCTGGAAACCGAGACCGAAGTCGTGGAAGGCATGCAGTTCGACCGCGGCTACCTGTCCCCCTACTTCGTCACCAATCCCGACAAGATGATCGCCGAGCTCGACGATTGCATGATCCTGCTGCACGAGAAGAAACTGTCTTCGCTGCAGCCGATGGTGCCGCTGCTGGAATCCATCATCCAGTCGCAAAAGCCCCTGCTGATCATTGCAGAAGACGTGGAAGGCGAAGCGCTGGCGACCCTCGTGGTCAACAAACTGCGTGGCGGCCTGAAAATCGCAGCCGTCAAGGCACCGGGCTTCGGCGACCGCCGCAAGGCCATGCTGCAGGACATCGCGATCCTGACCGGCGGCCAGGTGATTTCCGAAGATCTCGGCATGAAGCTGGAATCGGTGACCATGGACATGCTTGGCACCGCCAAGAAAATCCAGATCACCAAGGACGAGACCACCATCGTTGACGGTGCTGGCGAGAAAGCAGAGATCGAAGCGCGCGTCGCCCAGATCCGTGGCCAGATCGAGGAAACCTCCTCGGACTACGACCGCGAAAAGCTGCAGGAACGTGTGGCCAAGCTGGCGGGCGGCGTTGCCGTCATCCGCGTCGGTGGCATGACCGAAGTGGAAGTGAAAGAGCGCAAGGACCGCGTCGATGACGCGCTGAACGCAACCCGCGCGGCCGTTCAGGAAGGTGTCGTTGTGGGCGGCGGTGTGTCTCTGGTCCAGGGTGCGAAAGCGCTCGACGGGCTTGCAGGCGAAAACTCCGACCAGAATGCCGGTATCGCCATCGTGCGCCGCGCATTGGAAGCTCCGCTGCGCCAGATCGCTGAAAACGCAGGTGTCGACGGCGCCGTCGTTGCAGGCAAGATCCGCGAAAGCGACGACGCTGCTTTCGGCTTCAACGCCCAGACCGAAGAATATGGCGACATGTTCTCCTTCGGTGTGATCGACCCGGCCAAAGTGGTGCGCACCGCACTGCAGGACGCCGCGTCCATCGCAGGCCTGCTGATCACCACCGAAGCAATGGTTGCCGACAAGCCCTCGAAAGATGGCGCTGCTGCCGGCGCAGGTATGCCCGACATGGGCGGCATGGGTGGCATGGGCGGCATGATGTAATCTGCCGGTCAGACCTGATCGGGAAGGGGCTCGCCTTTGGCGGGCCCCTTTCTTTTTCGTGATGGCCTTGCGCCATGTCATGGCGGTCCCATATCGGGCGTATACGATGTATGCGCGATAGATGACCGAAAGGGCCAAGCGATGCGTTACATTTCAGTTCTCTCTACGTTCCTGATCATTTTGTTGGCGGTCCCGGCTGCGGCCCAGGACGAGGGGCGCGCGCTGTTCGGCGGCGACCGCTATCTTGCGGGCAATGACATTGCGGCCGAGGAAGACACCGCGCGCGATCTGTTCATGATGGGCGAAACCGTGACCGTTGCGGCCCCCGTTGCAGGCAGCGCCCATCTGATGGGCCGCAGGCTGTCGGTTGAGGCGCCGCTGGACGGCAACCTTTACGCCATGGGCTATGCGCTGGACCTGAACGCCGCCGTGGCGGGATCGGTCAGCGCCACCGGTGCCGAGCTGCGGCTGAGTGATGAGATTACCGGCAACCTGCGCGCCAGCGGCTGGGAAATCCGGCTTGACGGCCCTGTAGCGGGCAGCGCCTTGCTGGCGGGGGGGCAGATCACCCTGAACGCCGCCGTGGCGGGGGATGTGATCATTGCCAGCGACGATCTGCGCTTTGGCGACGGGGCCTCGGTCGGCGGGGCCCTGACCATCTATGCCGAGGACCCCGACAGCGTCGTCGTGCCGGACGGCGTGGCCCCTGCGGACCGGATCGAGATCCTGCAGGCCGAAAGCTATGACGAGGCCCATGGCGCCGCATGGCCCATGGTCGAGCGTCCCAGCTTTGGCGCGCGCATCGGTAGGTTCCTGACCGGGGTGCTGATCGTGACGGGGCTGGCCGTGGCGCTGGCGGCGCTGATGCCCGACCGGCTGGCCGAACTGCGCGAACGCAGCGTCGAACATCCGGGCCAAAGCCTGTGGGCGGGCTTCCTCGGTCTGTCGACGCTGGTCGGCGCGGGCTTTGTCGCCTCGCTGACAATCGTTGGCATCGTCCTGTTGCCCGCCGCGATCCTGCTGGCGGTGCTGGCGATGCTGGCGGGCTATGTTCTGGGCATCTATGTGCTGGGTGGTGCGATCTGGAACGCCATGGGACGCGCGGCCCCGGTGGATCTTGCCAGCAAGGCGCTGATGGCGCTGGCGGGGGCAGTTCTGGCGGCGCTGATCGGGCTGATCCCCTTCCTCGGCTGGCTCTTTGTGCTGGCGCTTGGGATGGTTGGGGTCGGCGCGATGGTCCGATCTTGGAAGCTGCGGCGACAGGTCAGCTACTGACCGGTGCCTGCGCGCGGGTTCAGTTCCTGCTGCCAGGCATCCACCGCCTCAATCGGCCAGATCAGGCTGAGCGTGGACAGCGTCAGGCTATCGCGCGCGATCAGCGATGCCGTCAGTTCCAACACCAGGATCAATAGCAGCGACCACAGGGGCCGGATGGCCGTGCCAAGCGCGAAGCCCCCCATCATGAAAACATAGTCCGCCACCGCATTCAGCACAGAATCGCCCAGATAGCCCTGGTTGATCGTGGTGGCGCGGAACGCGTCGAGCACCCAGGTCGTATGCTCGATGATCTCCCACCCCACGCCGGTCAAAATGGCAAGTGCGTAGATCCAGCCAAAGGCGACCCGCCCTGCCAGCGCCCATCCCAGCAGGCCAATGAGCAGCCCGTGTATGACATGGGACAGCGTGTACCAATCCGCGATATGCTGTGAATTGCCGGTTGCCCAAACCGACCCGACCCAAAGCTGCACATACCCGCAGGTGCAGATCAGCGGCTGTCCCCAGGCCCAAAGCGTCAGGCCGATGGCGGGCAGTCCCAGCACGGCCAGGCCGGTCAGCAGCGGGTGGTCACGCATGTCTGTTCCTCTCGCTTAGGTCCGAGCAACGTAGTCGCGCTGCAACGCGCTGAAAAGTAAGGGTCTCTGTACCGGCGGTCTCTTCCCTTGGCGGCGGGAATCGGGCAGGCAGGTCGTATGACCCTGCCGCCCCTGACCCTGACCAATGCAAGCGTTCTGCGCCCTGACGGGTTTTCGTCCGCGCCCTTGTCGCTGTCCGGCGATGTCATCGGCGCGGCACAGGGCCGGGTGGTGGACCTGTCCGGTTACCTGATCCTGCCCGGTATTATCGACCTGCATGGCGACGGGTTCGAACGCCATGTCGCCCCGCGCCGGGGGGCGGTGACCGATCCGGGCCAGGGGCTGGTGGCGCTGGATGGGGAACTGGCCGCGAACGGCATTACCACCGCCGTTCTGGCGCAGTTCTTCAGCTGGGAAGGCGGGATGCGAGGCCCGGACTTTGCCGAAACCCTGGCCGGTGCCCTGACCCGTGCACAGCCCCTGACCGATCTACGGATGCAATTGCGGCTGGAGGTGAACCTGTTGTCGGATTACCCCCGCGCGCTGGACCTGATCCGGTCGGCGGGGATCGGCTATGTGGTGTTCAACGACCACCTGCCGCATGGCGCCCTTGCCGCTGGCAAACGCCCGCCGCGCCTGACCGGGCAAGCCCTGAAAAGTGGCCGCAGCCCCGAGGCGCATCTGGCGCTGCTGCACCAGTTGCACGGGCTGCGCGATGAGGTGTCGGGCGCGCTGGCGGCACTGGCAGAGCTGCTGCTGGCAGAGGGGGTGCGCCTGGGCAGCCATGACGATACCAGCCCTGACATCCGCGCCCGCTTCCGCGCCATGGGCGCGCGGATCGCGGAGTTTCCCGAAACCGCCGATACGGCTGCCGCGGCCCATGTGGCGGGCGATGCGGTGATCATGGGGGCGCCCAACGTGGTGCGCGGCGGCTCGCATGACAAGAAGGTTTCCGCCGAAGAGATCATTCGCGCAGGTCATTGCGATGCGTTGGTGTCAGACTACCATTACCCGACGCCGCGACAGGCGGCCTGTGCTCTGGCCGAGAGGGGGATACTGCCGCTGGAGGCCGCATGGGCGCTGATCTCCAGCCGCCCGGCAGAGGTGATGGGCTGGACCGACCGGGGACGGCTGGACACGGGTCTGCGCGCTGACCTTGTCATCGTCGAGGAAGCGACCCGCAGGGTCGCGGCCACCATCTGCGCCGGGCAGGTCACCTGGATGGCCGGCCCCGTCGCCGCGCGGTTTCTTTGAAGCTGCGGCAGGCTGTTCAAACGCGGCCCGGCACGGGCCCGTGCGGATATGCGCTTTTCCTTGCATCGTCCCGCCCGCTCGGGTGATCTGGCCCCCTGACAACCCCGGAGCTCCCATGCGCATTGCTTTGCTCACCGCCCTGACCATGCTGGCCTTTGCCGCCAATTCCATCCTCAACCGGATGGCGCTGGTCGGGGGGGATATTGACGCGATTGGTTTTGTGCTGGTCCGGGTGTTGTCCGGGGCGGGAATGCTGGTGCTGCTGGTGGTGATCCAACGCCGGGGCCTGCCGTTGTTCCGGCCCGAACGGATCGTAGGGGCGCTGTCGCTCTGCCTTTACCTGTTGGGGTTTTCCATCGCCTATCTGCGCCTCGATGCAGGGTTGGGGGCGCTCATCCTCTTTGGCTGTGTGCAGATCACCATGTTCGCCGGCGCGATCCTGGGTGGTGAGCCGGTGCCGCCCGCCCGCTGGTTCGGGGCAGGTGTCGCGATGGTCGGGCTTGGCTGGCTGGTCTGGCCTGCGGGTGAGGTCGCGGTGCCCGTCCTTGGCAGCGTTTTCATGGCTTTGGCGGGCGTGGGCTGGGGTGTCTATTCGCTTGCGGGACGGCGCGCGGGCGATCCGCTGGCGGCGACGGCGGCGAATTTCCTATGGGCGGTGCCGGTCTGCCTGATCATCCCGCTGGTCCTGCCGGTGCAGATGGACCCGGTGGAGGTGACCACCAAGGGCATCGTCCTGGCCTGTCTTTCGGGTGCGGTCACCTCGGGCCTTGGCTATGCGCTGTGGTATTCCCTGCTGCCGCAGCTCCGGGCGACGGTGGCGGGGCTGGTGCAGCTCTCTGCCCCGGTCATCGCGATCTTTGGTGGCGTCGTGCTGCTTGGCGAGGGGGTGTCCCTGCGTCTGGTGCTGGCGGCGGGGATCGTTCTGGGGGGCATCGCCATCGGGGTGCTGGCCCCTCAGCGCAGGATCGGTTCCAGCGGGTCATAATAGATGGCCGCGCCCCAGGCGACGGCGGCCAGGCTGTCGGGCTTGACCTTGAGCCCGGTCATCTCGTCGCGGGAAAACAGCCGCCGATGGGTGACCACGCGTTCCGGGTCTTGCCAGTCATGGTCGATCTGACCGGCCACAAGATCGCAGCGGAAATAGACATCGACCTGATGGAAACTGCCATTGGGATCGTGAAATTCGTTCACAAGGCAGGGTTCCCCCACACGCACGGTCAGCCCCGTTTCCTCATGAAATTCGCGTCTCAGGTTGTCGGGCAGGGACGCCCCCCGGTTGACGCCGCCGCCCGGCGCGCACCAAAGCCCGCCCCGATGGCCCGACCAGGCATTCACCAGAAGCAGGCGGTCGTCGATAAGAAGAAGGCCACGAACGGCCAAACGGGGGGGAGCGGGCATGGGCCGGATGCTGCACGGCTTTGCCATGGCGCGCAAGAGGGCTTGGTAACGCAGAGGAATGGACTAAATAGAGCAGATGATACTTACCAGATCCCTTGTCGCGGTGCTTGCCCTGCTGCCTGCCGCCACCCCCGCCCCCGCCGCTGCCGATTGCGTCGTGCTGTTGCACGGGTTGGCGCGAAGCTCCAATTCGCTTTGGGTGATGGAAGAGGTGTTGGAGGCCGAAGGATATCAGGTGGTGAACCTAGGCTACCCGTCGACCGAATCCCCGATCGAGGTGCTGTCGGCCGAGGCGATTGAACCGGCCACCGCCAGTTGCGATCCCGGCACGGTACATTTCGTGACCCATTCCATGGGCGGCATTCTGCTGCGCCACTGGCTGGCGGGCCATGACCTGCCGACGCTTGGCCGGGTGGTGATGCTGGCCCCGCCCAATCAGGGGGCGGAACTGGTGGATCGCTTTGCGCATCTGGCGCCGTTCGACTGGATGCACGGACCCGCGGGCCAGGAGTTGGGAACCGGCGAAGAGAGCGTGCCCTTGGCGCTGCCGCCGGTGGATTTTCCGCTTGGTGTGATTGCAGGCTATGGATCGGTCAACCCCGTGACCTCGGCGCTGATCGAGGGGCCGGATGACGGCAAGGTCTCGGTCGGGTCGACCCGGGTCGAGGGGATGGCGGATCATGTGGCCCTGCCGGTGACGCATACTTTCATGATGTCGGACCCCCGTGTGGCGCGGCAGGTCATCGCCTTTCTCAGGGACGGGCGGTTCGCCCCGCGGGAAAGCTGGGCCGACGCGCTGTCGGGACTGATCGCGGAGAATGCGGAATGACGCCCTTTCACCTCACCGGGGCGCTGACGCTCGGGCCGGACGGGCTCTCTGGTGCGCCGCTCGGCGTGGCCGATGGCCGGATCGCGGAGGGCCCCGTGGGGCGCGGGGTCGATCTGCCGGGCTGGCAGATCCTGCCGGGGATCGTGGATCTGCATGGCGACGGGTTCGAACGCCACCTCGCGGCGCGGCGCGGGGCGCTGCGCGACATGGAGTCGGGGTTCTATGCGCTCGATGCGGAGCTTGCGGCGAACGGGATCACCACCGCCGTGCTCGCCCAGTTCTGGAGCTGGGAAGGCGGGATGCGCGGGCCGGACTTCGCGCAATCCATGCTGGCGGCCCTG
>ENA-OWNT01003017-OWNT01003017.1-seawater-metagenome-genome-assembly--contig:-NODE-3017-length-16503-cov-4.976196_pt1 | contig 16503 bp, 12 predicted proteins | sample MGYA00238136_ERZ651165 | MGnify/ENA primary metagenome ERZ651165 (study PRJEB26861, sample SAMN08777766) | seawater metagenome | isolation source: coastal seawater | place: USA: Florida | collected...
GATTGCACGCTACAATGCACAATATTGGTGCAAAGGAGATAAACTCGGATGCAATCCACCGAGTTAGACACATTACAGTTAATCAATAGCCTTAATACCGCGCTGGTCATGGTAGACAGTAAGCTGATTATTGTTTACGCAAACCACGCGGGTGAAGCGCTCTTTGAAACTGGAAGAAAGCAGCTTGTAGGCCACCCACTACAAGAGTTTTTTCTTCCGGGAACCATTGAAACTACGCGTTTAAAAGCCGCAATTCGCAAAGGCGAAGACTTCACAGAGAACGAAATTAAGCTGGCGTTTAGAGATAACCGCTATGTATCTGCCGATTTAACGGTGACCAATATTCAGATCGATGGCGCGCCAAGGCTTTTGTTTGAAGTAAAAAAGATTGACCAACAAAAGCGTATTTCTCGTGAGAATTTACAAAACGCCCAGCACTACGCAGCAAGAGAATTGGTTCGAGGTTTAGCGCACGAAATTAAAAATCCGCTAGGTGGCATTCGTGGAGCGGCTCAACTGTTAGAAAAAGAGCTCAGTGAAGAACATAAAGAGTTCACGCGCATGATCATTGAGCAATCAGACCGTTTACGAAGTTTAGTTGATAGGCTGTTAGGTCCGAACTCTTTACCGCGCTTCGAGTGGAGCAATGTGCATCAGGCACTAGAGAAAGTGCGCAGTCTAATGCGCGTTGACTCTGAAAACCCTATTACTATTGTGCGTGACTACGATCCTAGTATTCCGCCCCTCATGCTCGACCCCGATATGATTCAGCAGGCTGTGCTTAATATTGTGCGTAACAGCGTACAGGCCCTACATGACAGCAATACACCATCACCCGAAATTAGGCTGGTTACACGAATTGAGCGTCAAATGACGATTCAAACTAAACGCCACCCGTTGGTAGCAAAAATCAAGATTGTTGATAACGGACCGGGTATTCCTGCTGACATAAAAGATACCTTGTTCTACCCCATGGTAACCAGTAAGCAAAATGGTTCTGGCCTAGGGTTATCAATATCACAGACCTTGATCAATCATCACGGTGGCAAAATTGATGTAGACAGCTATCCAGGGCACACCGAATTCGTAATTTACATACCAATCAATCGTAAGGAGACAGACGATGACGAATGAGTCTGTATGGATTGTCGACGACGATAGTTCAATTCGTTGGGTACTGCAGAAGGCCTTACAAGCAGCGAACATAAGCTGCCTTAGCTTTGAAAACCCAGAAGATTTGCTACTTCAATTGCAAAGCGGCCAAGCACCTGAAGTCATAATATCTGATATAAGAATGCCTCAGATGGATGGTATGACGTTACTTAATGAAGTACACAGTTCGCATCCTTTTCTGCCGGTTATTATCATGACAGCACACAGCGATTTAGACAGTGCTGTCAACGCGTATCAAAAAGGTGCATTTGAATATTTGCCAAAGCCTTTTGATATTGACGAAGCCGTTACGTTAACACAGCGCGCTATTGCTCATGCCCGTGAGCAATCTAACGTGCCAAAAGTGACGCCAGAAGATGCCGTCACCGAAATCATCGGTGAAGCTCCTGCTATGCAGGAAGTATTTCGCGCGATTGGCCGGCTTTCTCGTTCATCAATTAGCGTATTAATTAATGGGCAGTCGGGAACAGGTAAAGAGCTTGTAGCCCACGCTCTACACCGTCATAGCCCCCGTGCTAGTAAACCTTTTATTGCACTGAATATGGCAGCAATACCTGCCGACTTAGTAGAGTCAGAATTATTTGGCCATGAAAAAGGCGCGTTTACCGGTGCACAAGCAGCAAGACAAGGGCGTTTTGAACAAGCCGACGGTGGTACCTTATTTCTTGATGAAATTGGCGATATGCCGCTTGATGTTCAAACAAGACTTCTGCGGGTTCTTGCCGATGGTCAATTCTATCGTGTAGGTGGTCATCAATCTGTCAGTGTTGATGTTCGTATTATTGCCGCTACGCATCAAAACTTAGAACAGCGTGTGGCCGACGGTAAATTCCGAGAAGATTTATTTCACCGCTTAAACGTCATTCGAGTGCACCTTCCTTCACTCGCTGAACGCCGTGAGGACATACCATTATTAACCCGTCACTTCTTAAGACAAGCGGCAAAAGAGCTTGATGTAGAGGCAAAAAGTATTTCAAAAGACGCTGAACGCGTAATGTCTCAGTTGCCATGGCCTGGCAATGTAAGGCAGTTAGAAAACGTGTGTAGATGGTTAACGGTAATGGCGAGTGGGCAAGAAGTGTTACCCAATGATTTACCACCTGAAATACACAGTGATAGCGCTACGCAAAATGTTGCTACTCAAGAAGGTGGCTGGCCGGAATTACTGGCAAGTTGGACCGACCAACAGCTGCGCGATGGTAATCACAATATATTGAATGACGCTATGCACACCTTTGAGCGAATAATGTTAGAGCGCGCGTTGCAACATACTCACGGCCATAAGCAAGACGCTGCAAAACGCCTTGGCTGGGGAAGGAACACCTTAACGCGTAAACTAAAAGAGTTAGGCGTTAACTAGCCCTTTTTTCCATACGAAATAAAAAAGCAGGCTTAAATGCCTGCTTTTTTAATTTTAGTTTTTGCTTTCCTAAGCACCTTTAGTAAGCAGCACGGTCATCGCTTTGTTAAAGGAACGCACCCATTTCATACTAAACTGCCCTTTAGCAATTTTGTTAATACGAATAACGGCCTCTTTTTTCGATAAAACGTTGTCTTGATTGTGCGCCCTTGGATGGGTCATCGCATCATAGGTATCAACAATGGCTAATAACTTTGCGCCTTCACAAATATCATCTTCTTTAATACCAAGCGGGTAACCAGTGCCATCTGTTCTTTCATGGTGCTGCATCACGATTTTGCGTGCGACATCCCACTGGTCTAGATGCTCAAGCAAACGAGCGCTTTTATAAACATGTGAACGCATCAAGTTGAACTCAATTTCAGATAACTCTTCGCCTTTGTGCAACAGCTTTAACGGCATAAATGCCATACCAAAATCGTGTACGTAACTCGCCACTGCAAGCTGATCTTCATCAATGGGCTTTTCAGCTACATCATTAATATACATAGCCAATTTTGCAATGCGGTCGCCCCTGCCCTGCCAATAATCTGAGCGACGTTCAATGGTTTGCATAAGGTCGCGAAAGAACAAAATATCCTGTTTCTTTTCGCTGCTAATATCCTTTGGAATACCCGTAGCTGAAATTTTAGGGGGCTTTATTTGCACACTTTCAGGGTCGTCATCGTCAACCACGACATCGAGTGCGGGATTCAGCAAGAGCACTGCTTCCGTTAAGCGTTTTTCGTGCTCTGCACTGTTATCAGGCGAAATGCGCCCAATGGCGAGTACAAGCTGATTATGTAAATTATCATCATATTCTGCAGCGCCGTTACTCATTACGGCTTCTACAAATGCTTTAACTCTATCCATAGTTAGCAATACCAAGTCACTCATTGTGCTGGTGTACGCCACTTGGCCTTTACGCAGATAATCGAGCAGGTCTTCAACGTGCTGCAACAGAGGGATCATGGGTGAAAAGTTTACTAACCCTAGGTCACCTTTGATCGTGTGAATTGAACGGAATAAAGCCCTTTGAAGCTCGTTGTCTTCAGGGCGAAGTTCAAGCTCAATCAGCGTCTGTTCGCTCGATTCATAGAGCTCGTTAATTTCCTCCATTAAGTCGGCAAGAATATCTTCTTCTAAGTCGTCTGGAGTGAATGTTTGCATACAGGTTACCGAGTAAGAATCCGTTTAGGCTTTTTATTAGTGTAATGGGGTATCGGCAAAATTTCCTCATACTAAAGCAGATAAAATTGTATCTGCGATTAAAAACTTTCTTATATTTTCACCACTTTGATTCATATTTGGGCATATGATTTTAGAAAAATCGTATTTCGGCATCTGTAACTACAAAAACTCATCGGACAAGTGTACGCTGAAACTTCTACTATACTGCGCGCGTCATTTATATCTAGGAGTTGTTTTGATAGCTTTATTCCGCGTTCCCGCTCTTTTTATTGCTTTTTTACTTATCAACATCGTGCTTTATGTTGTTTGTTTAGCGAGACCTTTTCATAAAAATAACGTGCATATTGCGGGACAATTGTATTCGTTAATGGCAAAAGTGGTTGGATTGAAAATAGTTATTAGAAAAGACCCTGCTGTTAAAGACAATGAACCTTATGTATTCATTGCAAATCATCAAAATAGCTTTGACGTTATTACCATATGCAAAGCCGCGTTGCCTGGCGTGGTCACTATCGGTAAGAAAAGCCTTATCTGGATCCCTATTTTCGGTCAAATTTATTGGCTGTCAGGTAATATTTTAATAGATAGAAAAAACTCTGGAAAAGCCCGAAATACACTGGATATCGCAGCCAATAAAATTGCTAAAAAGAAAACATCGGTATGGCTATTTCCCGAGGGTACACGTAGCTATGGTCGGGGAATACTTCCTTTTAAACAAGGTGCATTTAGGTTAGCCAAAACAACCAACGAACCCATTGTAATGGTAACGGCAAGCAATCTTCATAAAAAAGTAAAATGGAACCGCTGGAACAACGGTATAGTACTTATCGACATTGCGGCACCTGAGCCCTTAGAAGGCGAACAAAACATCAAAGAATGGATGATGCATTTTAACGATCAAATGAAACAAAAATTTGATGAAGTGAATGCGCAGGTCGATGAACTGGAAAAAAGCAGGTAAACTTGCCCCAAATTTTACAGTGAGTGTTTGTTATGAACCAGTTTGATGAACGAGAAGAGTGGTACGAGTTCAACCAAGAAACTATTGATGCCCTTTTAGAAGATGGCAGCCAAGCCGACGCTGATTATACTATTGAACACCATTTTGCGAGCACCGACTTTGACGTGTTGGAAAAAGCGGCGGTTGACGCATTCAAAGCGGGGTTTGAGGTTACTGACGCAGAAGAACTCATGCTAGATGATGGAGAGACTATCTTCTGTTTCGACGCAATTGTTGAGCGTAAACTCGACATTGAAAAACTTAATGCCGATTCTGACGCACTATTGAAAATAGCTGATAAACACGATGTTACCTATGATGGCTGGGGGACTTATTTTGAGCCTCGCGAAGAAGGTGACTTTGAAGAAGACGGTGACTTCCTCGACGATTAACCTGCCGTCATAACGCATTAAACAGTGTTAAGCGCCAAATGCGTTAAGTAACGCTTCAGCTTTTGTTCATCTTTTTCCATCAACAATGACACTGTCATAACCGATTGGAAAAGGATGAACACAATGAACGTACCCACTTTCTCTTTCGCCACCTTTACTGCACTTGCTTTTTTGCAAGTGGTAACACCATTCTCTGCACATGCAGATACCGACAATCGCACCATTGCGGTTGAGTCCAATGAGTTTCGTTACGACAAACCTTTTTCAGCCACGCAACGGTCTACAGCTGAAATGGACACCACAACCTCACGCACAAAGTCAAAATTAGCGGCTATTGAAAACGGCGCAAAAAGCGTAAAGCTCGACAAGCAGCAGCGAGTACAGAAGCACATTGGTACAGTAAAAAATGTGCGTGACACCCTGCTAAGCAGTGTGAATGAGTTTTGGATTTACGAGAGCTTTGTAACGCTAGACAACGATCTTGACTATGATGGTTTTCATTCGACGTTTTCTATCGAATTCGACGCTGATACCATCTTCGCCTCTGCGCCTGTCTATGCGGTGCTTTATGTAGGTAAGAACGGTCTTTACGATGCAATACATGTTTCGTCAGAGTTTTTTATCTACGGTGAGGATGCCACTGACAGTTTTACTATCGAGAGTACGTTGGTATCTGGTTTCCCAACTGATGACTATGATTTGCTGTTAGAGCTTTACGACGCCGACACGGAAGCATTGGTTGCCTTCACCGATGGCTTTGAAGATAACGCGCTGGCACTATTGCCTCTTGAAAGCAAAAATAACGAGTATGTAGTAGAAGAAACTGTGGTCATTGTAGAAGAGCATGGTGGTAGCGGCTCATTATTTTCACTCCTGTTTATTTTTACCGCTTTCGTTTATAGAACGATTAAAAAGCACTAGACCATTTACCTACATGCCTATCACGCTATGGCTTCTTTTTAGCCATAGCGTTTTTCTTTCTTTTTAGTAGCAAACCTTTTATTTATAAAAATATATTAGTTTTACTTTGTATAGCTTCGATTTAGGTGCCAAACTATCGTAAGGACTTGCTTTGCCAAGGATTTAAGTTAATGCCTAGTCAAGAAAACACTCACCATTCAAAGTCATTACAACGACGAACTCTTTTGAAAGGAGGCGTAGCGTTGGCATTGACGGCAGGTGTCACTCCTTTTGCAATCGGCAAACCCAAACCGACACTAAGAGTGTTGGGCACGCACGTAACTTTACAAGAGTCCTTACGCCAACGCGCCATGGAAGACTTAGGCATTAACATTAATTTCGAACCAGGCGGAAGTGCTGCCGTTCTTCAAAAAGCGTCCATGAATCCTTCATCGTTCGACTTGTACGAGCAATGGTCAAACAGCATCAATGTATTGTGGCGCGCACAAGCTATACAACCTATAGAGAAAAAGCGTATTCAATACTGGGATGAAGTTAACGATTTATGCAAAACAGGTAAACTTACCGAAAGTGCAAGAATGGGAGCAGGAGACGCCCCTCATAAAATTATCAACGTACAAGCAGACGGGACGTTGGGGGAAACACACACTGGCGAAATAAGCTTCTTACCGTATGTGCATAATGTCGATTCGTTTGGCTATAACACAGCAACCTTACCTAGCGAGCTAGCAGGGCAAGAAGAAAGCTGGGGCTGGCTATTAGACAGTCGCTATTCCGGCCGAGTAGCTATTGTAAATGACCCTACCATTGGGCTTTTCGATTTAGCGCTTGCCGCTGAAGCAAAAGGCTTTATGCACTTCAACGACATTGGAGCAATGACTGAGAACGAGCTTGATGACTTATTTAACCTGCTCATAGAGCTTAGCCAGCTTAATCACTTCAGCGGTTTTTGGACTTCAGTGCCTGAGTCAGTTCAGTTTATGAAAAGTGGCAGAGCAACCATAGAAAGCATGTTTTCTCCCGCCGTCTCAGCCCTTAACGGTCAAAATATTCCTGTCACTTTTGCTGCACCCAAAGAGGGTTATAGAGGCTGGCACGGTGTCATGTGTTTATCTTCTGCCAGTCAAGGCCGTAACAAAGACGTTGCTTATGAATATATGAACTGGTGGCTATCGGGCTGGCCTGGTGCGTTTATTGCGCGCCAAGGCTACTACATATCTAACCCTAAGCGTTCTGCGCAGTATCTTTCATCTGCAGAGTGGGATTATTGGTATAAAGGTAAAGTGGCCACTGAAGCATTAAAAGGTACTGATGGAAAGGTCAGCGTTCAAAAAGGAGCGCAGCGCACTGGTGGCAGCTATGAAGAACGCTTTAGCAATGTAGCAGTGTGGAATACTGTTATGCCTAGTTATGCCTACAGCTTACAAAAGTGGTATGAATTCATTACCTCTTAACATTGCCACTTTTTAACAATATTAAGGCCCGATAATTTAACATGTTCTCTTCCATTCGCACTCAGCTTATTACTGTGTTAATTGCGTTAATCACGCTGATTTTAATACAAGGTTTTATCGCTAGAGAAAACCAAGCAATTTTAAATGCTGGCGTTGCATCAGCATCAAAAGCAGTAATCGATGTTGGCTTAGTGAAAGAGCTCGAGCGCGACGTAATTGATTTACAGCGAAATGTACTTATCTTTAAAGAGAATGCAAGCAAGTCTGCGATTACCCGCTTCTCTCGCCTTATGGTGTCTATCAACGCCAAGTTAGACACGCTGTCAAACGACACGTCATCAGATAAAGTGGACGATAACAGTTATATTTATAACCGTATGCGTGAGCATTTAAGCTCGTACCAAGAGAACTTCACGCAAGTGGTTGAGGCTCGCTCAGAAAGGGATAATCTAGTCACTGCAGGCTCGTTATCTGACATTACCCAACTAGAGCAACTTCTAAATGACAGTGCCCAAAAGGGCTTGGTAACGCGACAGGATGCCAATACTGCGCTTGCGCTTTTACTGAAAGCTGAAAATACAATGCTAAAGTATTTTGCCAAACCCGACGTCGTACTTGTTCGCTCATTTAACGACGCTATAAATGCATTATTGGATATGACACTATCTGAGAATACAGATACACAGCGGACAGTAACAGCACTAGCCCTTGCCTCGAAAGCCGATTTTTTAAAGCTGACTCAAATAACTCAAGGCAATTTATTCTTAGTTAATGTTGTTATGGCTGGTTCAGCGAATGAGTTTCTTTATCTTAGTGGTGAACTGGCCTCAAGTGTTTCTACTCACTCTGAGGCTGTCACTAAACAAACTTACTTACTTGCGGAAAAAACCCAGCGAAATGGTCAAATATTCTCTTTTATAGCCATTCTTCTTGCACTTATCGCAGCTCTTTATTCAACGTTAAGAATATTGGAACCTATACGCTCAATAACGGAAGTATTTAACAAGCTCTCTGAAGGGGTTCAGATTGATAATATCCCCGCCAGTAACCGTAAAGATGAGATTGGCAAGCTAGCAAAAGCAGCGCTTGTATTCAGTGATAAAAACCGCCAGACAGAAAACCTCTTAAAAGAGGCACAAAGTATGAACTCGCAACTGGAGGAATTAAACAAAGCACTCACCGAATCAAAAGTGAAAGCAGAACAAGCCACTGCCTCTAAGAGTATATTCCTCGCCAATATGAGTCACGAGATTCGTACACCAATGAATGGTATAACCGGCTTAATTGAACTTGCACAACAGCATGATGTTTCGCCAACGGTTAAGGGATATTTAGATAAAGCGGCCTACTCTGGCCAAATTTTGCTGAGCGTCATTAACGACATTCTCGACTTTTCAAAAATTGAAGCCGGTAAACTGAAAATAGAAGAAGTTAGCTTTTCTCTACATTCTTTGTTCGACAATCTTATTGCCGTTATTGCTCTTAAAGCTAAAGAAAAAAATCTGACCGTTCGCCTGACCGTAAACCCTAACGTTCCGCCCAGAGTGATAGGAGATCCGCTTCGCATTGCTCAGATCATAATGAACATTGGCAATAATGCAGTGAAATTTACTGAACAAGGCAGTATTCATATAGAGTTTGATGGTGAAGTAATACAGCCAGACAATGCTTTGAAACTCACAATGAAAATGACAGATTCCGGCATTGGCATGGGCGAATCTCAGCTAAATAAGATATTTAAACCATTTACCCAAGCAGATGGTTCAACCAATAGAAAATACGGTGGAACAGGGCTTGGGCTTGCCATAGTGAGCCAATTAACTGAACTTATGCACGGCACGATTGATGCCACCTCTTCACCTGGTAAAGGCAGTACTTTTATTGTAACTCTACCTTTGAAAATCGTTAAAAATCAGAGTGGTATATTGGCATCTCTTCAGAGTATGCCCAAAGATAGTATTTACGTTACCAAGGCACCACTAATTCCCGAGTCTTACTGTCAGCAGCTCGGATTAAAATCGACGTCATACAAGTCTATTATTGAAACCAAAGCAAAAGCACAACTTCCAAAGCATCTTCTAATTGATGTACCAGACTTCAGCGTTTTCAGAGAACATATTCAATGGTTCAAAACATTACTTAAAGATGGGCACTCGGTTGGTTTAGTGATGGAAACAGCAGGCAGCGCGTTACTTGCGAAATATGAGTCATTATGGCCTGGCTCATTTATTATGCACCCTTTCACGCCTGCACAGTTTGAAACCTTTATTGGGAGTGTTATTCACAACAAAAAGGAAACGACTGCACCTGTACAAGAAGAAGTGCCGCATGCAACTAAACTTGAAGGTCACATATTGCTTGTTGAAGATAACAATATTAATCAATTGGTCACTGGCGAAATGCTAACAAATCTAGGCTTAACATTCGATATCGCAGAGGATGGAAGGCAAGCGGTGCAGAAGATAGAAAATGCCCCACATTACGACCTAATTTTAATGGACGTTCAAATGCCCGTAATGGATGGTTACGAAGCTACTATTAAATTACGTGAATCAGGTTTTACTCAAATTCCCATTATTGGATTGTCAGCCAATGCAATGAAAGAAGACAAACATAATGCACTTAATTCAGGTATGAATGATTATTTAACAAAGCCCATTAAGCAGAAATCGTTGGTTGCTACCGTCAGCAAATTCTTAACATAAACGCGGTACAGAACACGTTTTACGCTACCCTTTAGTTATTTTCTGTATAACAAAAACTTACCTGTTATTTGTTATACGACTGCTCCCCTCAAACAGTATTAAATAAAATACCAAAGTATTTTATTTAATACTCACTAAAGTATGCGCCTTACGAAACATGAGCCATTATTAATATTTAATTTGTCAATGGTTCGGACGTACGCATGACAAGCTCTGTGCTAATTGTGATTCTCCTGTCACTAAGCATTAACGCTGCCGTTGGCGGCTATTTCCGTATACTCGCCAAAAATCAATACGAGCCTATAGCTTTTAACTTTTGGGCCTCTTCGTGTTTTGTGTACTGTGCAGGTCTGATTATTAGCGCAACAACGTTTATTTTTCCAAGCATTGATTCACTAACCGCCGTGGCTGGTTTGTTATATTTAACAGCAAGCTTCTTGTTGTTACACGGCTTTTTAAGTTTTAATATTCAATGCGTGCGTTCTACGGTTAAACAAACCGGCAATCGCACATTTGGTTTGGCCTTGCTTACTATCATTGTGGTATCGCCTATGCCCGAGCTGCGCGACGCAATCACTTCTTTTTTCATTGCCCTCATTTTTTTGCTCTGCTTCCAGAGCTTTCAATCACAACTGTGGAAAACCCTTCAAGGCATTTCAGTTCTCTTACGCAGTGTCCTGCTTCTACACTTTTTTATCATGATGGCGAGATCCGCGCTTACTTTAGGTGCTTACCACCTTGAATGGGAAGCAAATATACAGCTTTATATCGCGGTTACTATTGGGCTTCACGTGCTGCTTTGTATCGCAACATCTGCGCTTCTGCCGTTCATCATTTTGACAAAAGAAAAGGGCGAATGGGAAGCGTTAGCAAACTATGATGAACTAACGGGCGTCTTCGGACGGCGAGCGTTTATTCGTAAGGTTTTGAAGAGATTAAAATCAAACAACGTGGGACCATTCACGCTACTGGTTATAGATATAGATCACTTTAAATGCATTAACGATACTTACGGCCATTCTGTTGGTGATAAGGTACTGAAAAGCGTGGCGCAATGTCTGCAGAATCAGCTAAGAGAGCGTGATGTAATTGGACGTATTGGTGGTGAAGAATTTGCTGTCATTATTCACCATCAACGATCACACGAAGCGTTTGAGATTGCTGATAGATTAAGAGAGTCTGTCTCCTCACTCACTGTAGATTGCGATGGCGAAGAAATTAATGTCACGATAAGTATTGGTATGTCTTCTTCGAATAACGTTGAAGATACCTGGAATACGCTGTTCAACCGCGCAGACAAAGAGTTGTATAACGCCAAAAACGGTGGCCGCAACAAAGTATCGCCAGAGTTTACCGCCGAAACGCGGCTTGCGTAAATTTAAAAAAAACGCTGCCAGTTGGGCAGCGTTTTTATTTTTACGTATTTGCTTACAACGCTTGTATCGTATCGAACTGCTCTTTAAGTTTGGCTAAGGCTTTCTCACCCTCTTCCAACTTCGCACGTTCTTTTTCAATTACCGCTTCAGGCGCATTGCTTACGAACTTCTCGTTTCCTAGTTTGCCACGGGTTCGAGACACATCTTTCTCGATTTTCTCCATGGCTTTAGTGATACGTGCAAGCTCTGCATCTTTATCGATAAGACCTGCCATAGGGATAAGAATTTCCATCTCACCTACAAGCGCGGTTGCGCTCGCTGGAGCTTCTTCACCGTCTTTTAAAATAGTTACGGTTTCAAGCTTAGATAACTTATCAAGGAACGCTTTAGCAGCATCAAGGCGGCGAGCATCTTCGTCGCTCACGTTCTTAAGTAACGCATTAAGTGGTTTATTTGGAGAGATATCCATTTCACCACGAATGTTACGAATACCCACGATAAACTTCTTCACCCACTCAATATCAGCAAGTACGTTATCGTCTTGTTTTGCTGCATCAACTTCAGGGAATGCCTGAACCATAATGCTTGCGCCCTCTTCCACCTTAAGCGCACTTAGTGGCACAACGCGCTGCCAAATAGTATCGGTGATAAACGGCATTAGTGGATGCAATAAGCGAAGTAGGCTTTCAAGCACGTTGATAAGCGTATGACGGGTACCGCGCTTTTCAGCTTCCGTACTCGCATCGTTATTAAGAACAGGCTTGGTTAGCTCTAAGTACCAGTCACAGAACTGGTTCCACGTAAACTCGTATACGGTTTGCGCAGCAATATCGAATCGGTAATCTTCAAGGGCCTTTTCAAACTCAACCAACGTTTGTTGGAACTTAGCCCAAATCCAACGATCGGCCATGCTAAGCACCATCTCACCACCGTCACGGCCTGTATCATGCTCTTCTGTGTTCATAAGTACGAAACGCGAAGCATTCCAAATTTTGTTACAGAAGTTACGATAGCCTTCTACACGGGCCATATCGAAGTTGATATCGCGGCTAGTTGACGCCATCGCTGCAAAGGTAAAGCGTAATGCGTCAGTACCGTAGGCTTGAATACCGTCTGGGAATTGTTTACGAGTGCGTTTAGCAATCTTCTCAGCAAGCTGAGGCTGCATCATGCCCGCAGTACGTTTTGTTACTAGCGACTCAATATCAATACCGTCAATCAAATCGATGGGGTCAAGCACGTTGCCCTTCGACTTAGACATTTTATCGCCGTTCTCATCGCGAATAAGACCAGTGATATAAATATCTTTAAACGGAATTTTGCCGGTGAACTTCTTCGTCATCATGATCATTCTGGCAACCCAGAAGAAGATGATGTCAAAGCCAGTAACTAGCACTGAAGACGGTACGAATGTTTCTAGATCTGGCGTTTCTTCAGGCCAGCCCATTGTTGCGAACGGCCAAAGCGCACTTGAGAACCAAGTATCCAGAACGTCGTCATCTTGTGAAAGGGTTACATCACTGCCAAGGCTGTGTTTTTCACGTACTTCTTCTTCAGTGCGACCAACAAAAACGTTACCGTTTTCGTCATACCATGCTGGAATGCGGTGTCCCCACCAAAGCTGACGTGAAATACACCAGTCTTGAATGTTGTGCATCCACTGGTAGTAAGTCTTGTTCCAGTTCTCTGGCACAAAGCGAATTTCGCCACTTTCAACCGCTTCAATAGCAGGCTTTGCAAGCGACTCAACGGCAACATACCACTGGTCAGTTAGGTATGGTTCAATTACCGCACCTGTTCTGTCGCCACGTGGAACCTTAAGCTTATGCGGCTCAATTTTAACCAACGAGCCTTGTGCTTCTAAGTCAGCAACAATTTGCTTGCGGGCGTCGAAGCGATCTAATCCACGATATGCTTCTGGCGCATCATCGTTAATTTTTGCATCGTCAGTAAGAATATTGATCATAGGTAGGTTGTGACGCTTACCCATGTCGTAGTCGTTGAAGTCGTGAGCTGGCGTTATTTTAACGCAGCCTGTGCCGAACTCTTGGTCGACATAATCATCAGCAATGATAGGAATCAAGCGCCCCGTAATAGGCAGTTTAATTTCTTTGCCAATAAAGTCTTTATAGCGCTCGTCATCCGGGTGTACTGCAACCGCAGTATCACCTAGCATTGTTTCAGGGCGCGTAGTTGCAACCACTAGTTCACCGCTACCATCTGCAAGTGGATAGCGCATGTGCCACATGTGGCCGTCTTCTTCTTCGTTCAATACTTCCAGGTCAGATACCGCAGTGTGAAGCACTGGATCCCAGTTAACCAAACGCTTACCACGGTAGATAAGACCTTCTTCGTGTAGCTTAACGAATACTTCTGTTACCGCTTTAGACAAGTCTTCGTCCATGGTAAACACTTCGCGCGACCAGTCAGGTGACGTACCTAAACGGCGCATTTGACCCGTAATGGTACCGCCGCTGTGCTCTTTCCATTCCCACACTTTTTTGATGAAGTCTTCGCGACCTAAATCATGACGGGTTTTACCTTGCGCATTAAGCTGACGCTCAACGACCATTTGAGTTGCAATACCGGCGTGGTCGGTACCCACCTGCCAAAGCGTATTGTCGCCTTTCATTCGGTGATAGCGGGTTAAGGCATCCATGATGGTTTGCTGGAAACCATGGCCCATGTGAAGGCTTCCAGTCACATTTGGAGGTGGAAGCAAAATACAGTAAGGGTCGCCATTGCCTGAAGCTTTAAATAAACCCGCCTCTTCCCATGATTTATAGCATTGCTGCTCGATGGACTGCGGTTCGAAGGTTTTATCCATTACACACTCTCAAATTGAAGCTAAACGCGAATGATCTATGCAGATTTAAACTGCATATTGCATCCAGCTTGCTGATAGTTTTTGTATCTTACCCGTGCTGCTTGTTTAGCATTTTCATCCACGGGTACAAAATCGATTATTTGACGATATTGATTAGGTGACGGCACCATACCAGAGCCTACATTCACCACCATTTGTCGTCTGGCAACCTGTTGCGGTTGCCAACAAATTTCTACCGGCGTACCCGTTTGTGGCCCCTCACCATAAAGGTTATGAGGCACAAAGCGGTTTGTTGGTAGCTGCCACAACAATTCATCAACTTCCTCAGCCTGCGCTTGGGTATCGCACAACACGCTAATTTTTTGCTTGTTAGCGTACGCTGACGCTATCACTTCGCTAGCGCGCCCCGTCACACCGTTATCGCTACTAGTAAGTTGATAAAAAATAACCTGCGGCATGAATTATTAGTCCTCTAGCTTGATGTCTGCACGGTTCATCAAGAACTGAGAAAGCATCGGCACAGGTCGACCTGTTGCGCCCTTATTCTTACCGCTGCGCCATGCCGTCCCAGCAATATCAAGGTGCGCCCAGTTGTACTTCTTAGTGAAGCGCGATAAGAAACAACCCGCCGTAATTGAACCAGCCGGACGACCACCAAGGTTTGTCATGTCTGCAAATGGGCTTTCAAGCTGCTCTTGATAATCGTCCCATAAAGGCAAGCGCCAAGCGCGATCAGAACTCTGTTCAGACGCATTAAGTAGCTCGTGCGCTAGCGGGTTATGCGTACTCATTACGGCTGTTGCGTGATGACCAAGCGCGATAATAGCAGCCCCCGTTAACGTAGCAACATCTACAACAAGCTCAGGCTCAAAACGCTCTACATATGTTAACGCATCGCACAATACTAGACGGCCTTCTGCATCGGTATTAAGTACTTCAACAGTTTGGCCCGACATGGTCGTTAAGATGTCACCAGGACGGTAGGCTTTGCCATCAGGCATGTTTTCACATCCCGCCAAGACACCAATAACATTAATGGGTAGATTAAGCGCGGCAACGGTATGCATAGTACCTAGTACACCTGCGGCACCGCCCATATCGTATTTCATTTCATCCATCGCTTCGCCAGGCTTAATTGAAATACCGCCTGAGTCGAAGGTTAGGCCTTTACCAACAAGCACGATTGGCGCTTGATCAGCGGGGCCACCTCGGTGGTGCATGATGCTCATCATGCTTTCATTATCTGAACCACGACCAACAGCAAGGTAAGACTGCATACCTAGCTCTGCCATTTGCGTCTCGTCCACCACTTCAGCAGTTACGCTGTCATATTGGCTGGCAAGTTCTTGCGCCTGCTGCCATAAGTAAGCAGGATTGCAGATATTTGGCGGCATGTTAGCTACGTCTTTGGTTACTTTTGAACCACGAGCAACGGCTAACCCGTGCTCAACCGCTCGTTCACCGACCGTAAGTTCACGACGTGTAGGTACGTTAAATACAATTTTACGCAATGGACGACGCGGCTCACCTTTCTTAGTTTTTAACTGCATAAAGGTGTAAAGCGTGTCTTCAGTCGCTTCTACTGCCTGACGTACCTTCCAATAAGTATCACGACCTTTAACATGCAGTTCTGTCAGAAAACATACGGCTTCCATTGAACCCGTTTCGTTCAGCGTTTGAATTGTTTTTGCGATAATGTTTTTGTATTGACGCTCGTCTAACTCGCGCTCTTTACCACAACCGACAAGAAGGACTCGTTCGCTCAGTACGTTTGGCACATTATGTAGAAGCAACATCTGCCCTGCTTTACCTTCAAGGTCGCCACGGCGTAATAAGTTGCTGATGTAACCTTCACTGATTTCGTCTAGTTGCTCTGCCACTGCCGTAAGGCGACGCGGCTCAAAGACGCCCACAACAATACATGCGCTGCGTTGCTTTTCTGGACTGCCACTTTTTACACTAAACTCCACGATATCACCTCGTATTTTGTCGTTTATGGTTTGCACGATGACTAAAATCACGTAACGTTTCGCGCTGCTTTATGTTTTAATACACAGCATAACTT
>ENA-OWNT01003018-OWNT01003018.1-seawater-metagenome-genome-assembly--contig:-NODE-3018-length-16497-cov-4.439708_pt1 | contig 16497 bp, 18 predicted proteins | sample MGYA00238136_ERZ651165 | MGnify/ENA primary metagenome ERZ651165 (study PRJEB26861, sample SAMN08777766) | seawater metagenome | isolation source: coastal seawater | place: USA: Florida | collected...
ACACCGCTGGAAGAAGGAAGTGAGCGGAAGGCCGTCCTGCCGCCCTCACTCACTCACAGTCACTCACTCACACTCACTCACTCACTGCGACGGCTGACCTGACTGACCGCCGCCAAAACTGTCCTTCACCTTCACTCACAGTCACTCACTCACAGTCACTCACAGACTAACAGTGAGTGAGTGAGTGAGTGAAGGTGGCAGTGAGTGACCACGTTGTGAGTGGAGTGAGTGAGTGAGTGAAGGTGAGTGAGTGAAGGTGAGTGAGTGAAGGTAAGGTGAGTGAGTGAAGGTGAGTGAGTGAAGGTGAGTGAGTGAGTGAGAGTGACCACAGCAGTGAGGCCCTCTGAAGTTCTGCGTTCTGCGTTCTGCGTTCTGCGTTATGAATGTGAATTGTGAATTGGACTATACAATACAGTACAGTACTCATTAAGCATTTCTGTATGTGCTAGTTTCTGTGAGGTCATTGCAAAGTTTCAAAGTTTCAAGTGCCAGCAACAGCGAGTGAGTGAAGCAGCAAGTGAGTGAGTGAGTGAGTGAGTTGACTGACAGCGACGAACACTGCAGAACACTGCGACAAGACAACGATTTGGCGAATGAGCCCCGAATACTGTCTATACAGTTCCCTTTTTACAACAATAGACTCCCTAAAACACCCAGTACTAAATTGACGAAATTTCAGAGAGTCGAAAGTAGAAAACAGAAAACAGAAAACAGAGTTGAGCAACTCTCCAACTCTCTCGCCCTCACTCCCACCCATACACTCACTCACTCACTCACACCGCATCGCAGTCAGCTGTCGATAACGATGGCTGTCAGCTGACTTCACTTCGTCTGGCGTGTTCGTCGTTGTTCGTTGTCGTTGTCGTTGTTCGTTGTCGTCGTCGTTGTTGGCTTTGGTTGTTGTCATCTCGTAGTTGTCGGTTGACGGTTGTCGGTTGTCGGTTGTCGGTTTGGTTGGCGACGACGAATGTCGTGTATGGTACTGAAGTACTGTACTCGAGTATGCATGACGACGACGACGACGCGGCCAGTTCCGACTTCTGACAATCTCGAAAGATACAGAGAAGCCGTCTGCGTGTGTGTTGGCTCGGCGACGCAATTTGCAAGTGGCGCGTGGGCGCGTGGGTTGCACAGTTAAAGTTGCGACCAACCAAAAGGTCGCGTCACCAACGAAGAACGACCACGACAACCGCCGGCTGCGTGACGTGAACGTTTGCTGACTAGCGTGACTGTTGCTGTTGCCGACTCTACGGATCCACGCTTAGCAACGAAACGCTGTGGCAGGTGTATTCGTGCTCGTGCTAACGCATCATCGGACTGCTCAACATTGCTTGGACTGCGGCGTAAGTTACTCCCCGACTGACGAGTGAAGCTTCGAAACCATCGTCAAGCTAGGCGAGACGGCTGTTGAGTTGCATGAGGAGCGGCTCATGGAGGCTCTGGTTGCAAATAACCCTTCACCACGTAAAACTAAACCCACTGCGACGATCGCTGTTCCCTCGTGGTGCCAAGTATCTGGGAGTTTGGGGCAGGAATTCAATGTTTGTCGCGAACTGTTCTCATTTTGTTGATTCCGAAACAATAATACACTTAGTTCGACATTGTGTAGTGCAATGGGTTTAAGTACAAGGTCCATCGTAGAGTGCCTGTTGGTATTGGCTGCATTCGCCAACACCGCGCTCGGTCAGGGATACAAATCAATTGAACGGCGTCTTGCGGAAGAAAATGGTCCTAATTGCAAGTCTAATGCCGACTGTCCCGCGGACTCCGTCTGCCAGGATTCAGGCGACGGATACAAGTTGAAGGGGGAACAACCGTGCCAAGGAGAATGCAATTGCGTCGTTGGCGTTCGAGAAAGTGGACCAGACAGGTGTGTACAACTCGTTTGCAACATTTTATTTGGTTGTGGGAACGCGTTCTTAACAAACTGTGTCCGTTCGCTTGTTTAGCTACATGCAGAGCCGAGGTGATAAATACATGGGCGGCAAGGGCGACAAATACATGAAGAGACGGGTAATTTCGAGCCCCGTACTTGATGTTTATTTTGTGATTACTCTCCGTCACAATGCAATCGTGCTTATCGTAGGCTCCCGCCGCACCGAGGGCGGACAAATATATGTCTGGTCGTGGCGACAAATACATGTCGGGGAAGGGTGACAAGTACATGTCGGGGAAGGGCGACAAGTACATGAATAGGGGTCTGTAATTTTACTTTTTGAAATTCAAAGGTCGTTTATTGGTTGCCGACCACTGGAAGTTTTGCCCCATCAAATGCTGAAACCAACCGCAACACTGGTCCCAGGGCGCGAGAAGCGTAGGTTTACTTCCCCGCAGTCACCGATGATACTGTCCCAAGTTTTAGGATGTGTTGGGATTTGTCACACACAAAAGCTTGTTTAAACAAGAGGTTGGTATCGTGCGTTCAGCTTCAGTCGATGTCAAACTCTCGTGTTCTACAAGTAAGTCTTCGCAGGCAGGGTGTTGCGGCGTTGCGCAACTTGGCTGCTGCTTCTCGCAATGCTCTGCACACGAGGCGCTGAAATTATTTGATGAAAGTGCGTTCGGCAGGATGCTTATTTGCTTTATAATACATGCATTATCACATTCATCCAGCCGTTGTTGACTGGTGTCGTCGTCGTTGCTCGCTGACTGGTGTCATCCACCAGATTACCCGGGTAGTTGACAACGCAACAACGCTGACGCAGCAACGCAGACGCAGCAACGCAGACGCAGCAACGCAGACGCAGCAACGCAGACGCAGCAACGCAACAACGGACGGACGGACAGGCGTGCGTGCCCGTTCGTGTCGTCGTACTTGCCTTGCAACAGAGACAAGCGAAGCGGAAGCAACGGACTGTTCGTCGTCAACTAACACCGCAAACTAATTCGAGAAGAGGGGGAGGGGAGGCAGGTTGCAACATGTTGCTGTGCGCTGTGCTGATGCTAGGTTTGGTTTTGCCGTGCCGTGACGGTCGTCGGACTGTCGCCGGGCACACGACTCAGTCTTGGTGGATGTGCGACTCGCTATTTGCGGTGTGCGGCACGGGTGAAGGAAAAAACTGAAAGAAATTTGCGAAGTTTCTTTTGGGCAGCGTTGGGAGAAGTGTTGACAATGCACAAGCATCGCTCCGTGGTCGGATGGTGGTGTCGACTCTTCCTGTTGCTATGTTGGGTGCCTCTCGTTACGCCGCAGGCCTACGCAGGTGCAGCACAGCGACTACGCGCGAGCAAACAGCCCGTGCCTGAAAATACTGCTCGCGGCGACGCTGCAGTCGATACATACAAACAAGGTCGATTGAAACTAGACTATGGCGATGGAGCGGAAGAAGCAGGGAGTGTACCACCACAACACGCGGGGATAGTGCCGCCGCAAGAGCGAGCCAGAGGTTCGAGGCCAGTTCAGCACGATTCCGAAGTTGCAGGAAAAAGACAGAGTTGGCAGCGTAATTGGACACACTACCACGCGCGTGCGGATGCAAACTCCAACCATCGCGAACGCCCCATGAACCCTGCATATCAATGGGGGAGTGACGCGAATCCCAAAACACCTCATGACGAGGAGGCCAAAGGCAACTTTGATTGGGACCCAGATACGGACCCGGACCAGCCAAACCCGATGACTGAAGAGCAACGGCTGTCTGCTTTTCATGAAGAGAGAAAAACCCTGCCGACGAACCAGCACAAAGAAGCTTTGTTGAAGCTGAAAGGCCAGGAGTGGGACTCGTGCGAAAAAGTGGATGGGCGCGAGGTCCCCATATCAGAGCAGTACCCATTGGCGTACGAGTCGCTTGTCCGTTGTGATGAAATTTGTTTTGTGTCTACTTCAACTTTTTCCTTTGCCATTGCGATGAATAATTAGGTACGCCGTGACGGCTCATCACCATTACATTGACCACTGCGAAAACTTTTGCTCAGCACTTCTGGACCAAACTTGCAGCAAAGCATGTGACTCCTCTGGTGGATGCTATTGCGATGGCAAATGTACGCTCAATTACGTCCTGCTCCGAATTTGCCATGAAGCGTTGATTTGTGTTCGAATTCAACAGACGATTTCAAGATTTCTAACTGCTTCAAAAAGATGCCAACAAAAGTGTGCTTGTGCGCTGAAACAAAGAAACTGGATCGGGGCATGGGGGTGCATGAGCCTTTCGATGTCAACAAGGTAGATTTTGGTGCTGCCCCTTATGGAGAGTGTTGGGTCCATCGTGGCGACAATGAATGGCCGTGGCGTTTGTAGGTTCGACATCCATACCACCACATCGATCCCAAAGGCCATGACGACCGAGTGAATGCGACGCACCACGTGAAACCCCAGGCCGGAGACTTCCGGAAACGTCCAAGACACCACATTGAAAGGGAGCGTGCAAAAGAGCAAGGGACCGAGGAGGAACATGAAAAGAGCAAACAACGGCGACACGAAGAGCGCAGAGAAAAATTGCGTCTTCATGAAGAAAAGTTAGCAAAAATTAGTGCCAAGCACGCGCAAGCGTCCGAAAAGGCTGCTGGAACGGTTCGAAAACCATGCGTGTTCACTGCTGCATGTCGATAGCGCCGTCAATTAGTACATTTGGTTGTGCTGCAGACTGATGAGCGAATACAAGCAGCAGCAGAGGCGGCCAAACGCCTCAAGAAAGCACCGCCTACGTTGATGTCCGTGGAGGACATGATCCAAATGGCGAAGGACGAATATCAAGATTTCCTCCACGAAGATCTGTGAACGAGTCAACACACCAAATCCGAAGAAGGCGACAATTGAACTCGTCTTTCTCTTGTCAGTTCTTTGGGATCGTATTAACATTATTGAACCACCGTAAATGGCAATTTGTTCTTTCAAGATGCTCACCACATTGCAAATGTGCCGGTATCTTGTAAATGTTCTTGTTGTGGTGGGAGGAAGCGTCGAAAATCAAGCGACGCTCAGATTCGATCTCTTCGTCGGAGTGCCTTCAGCGTCGATGTCGTTCAATGGACGCTTCTTGCGAGCACTCAGATTTACCACACCACAAGAACTACTGAACACGCCTTGGCCATCACGGAGAGGCTGTTTGCGTGCAGTGATCTTCGACATTTTCGCGCGGATGCTGGCCAAGCGTCCAGTTGTTGAACCTTTCTTCGAAGCTAGCTGGCGGCGACGTTGTTGGCTGGTTTCGGGTACAGACTGGTCGATCTTTGTGTTGTGTGTTTTCGGGGAGTCGGCTTTTTCGCCTGTTTGCTCACAAAATTGGGTGAACAGCTGATTCACAGACCCTTTCTCACTTTCCGTGGCCTGAGGGAGAGGAACAAAAACGACAAGTCACACAGTGCTCTGCATTTCGGTGCAGTGCACAGAAATCAGTCATACGAACCTTGTTGGTGTCTGGGGCTTTGTTTTCGGCGTCCGATTGAGCATCGTAAGTTGCTGGTGCGGAAGGTGCTGCGAACTCGAGCAAGACGCAGAGACGCTCCACCAGTTCTGCTTTTCGACCGCTGACTTTCTCTCCTCGAGACTTGAGTTCATCTTTCAACTGCTTTACTGTGAGAGATTCCACGTCGTTGGAAGATTTCAACACCAAAGGGGACGCATCGGCGTCTTTTGGAGTGCTTTTGCCCCCAGAGCTGCGTCGCTTCCGCGACTTTGGGGCAGGCGTGTCAGGCTCCAAATCTTCTTCGCTGTCAGGCTCCCATTCGCTGTCCGAACCGTCAAGTTCTGCGTAATTCACGCTTCCCTTGCGAGTGCGACTGCTTCGACGCACTTCATGTGAATCACTGGTACTTTTAAGTTTCTTGCCGCCCTCGAGTTGGGCTGTGATTGCGACGCGCGCGGCTTCCTTGGCAATTTCAGGGTAATCGACATGATTTTGGAATTGCTTCTCCAGACTGCGCTGCGTGCTTCGGAGAGCCAGCTTTGTGGCTTTGAATTCACGCTTCATGTCTGCGACAAGATCTTTGATGCGCTGAAGTTGAACTTCCTTTGCCTCAATTTTCCTTGTGATGGCCTGAGCAGTAACTTCGTCGGAAGTCTTGGCAGCCGTAGAAGGAGAACGAGCATTGGCTGCCGCCTGATCGGCTACACTGCTGGTGGTGCGGCTCGTATCAATCGAAGTTTTGACTTTTTTCATCAAGAAACCAACAACACGCCTGGCGTCAGTCATGTTGTGCATGGCATGCAGGATGTCAACATCTCCCTCTCCTTCGTCAGATTGAGAATCGTGAGATTGTTGCTGGGCTAGCTCCGACTGGTAAATTTGGCTTTGAAGACCCATGATCTGAGCATTGAGCTCTTGGCGTGAGTCATTCAAAGCGCGCAATTTGCCCTTGACAACAGCACGTCTCGCTTTGGCCTGCGTACTGCTTCCGGCAGCTCGCTTAATGTCCAAACGCAGAGCACTGGCCTCTCGAGCCATTCGCTTGCGGTCTGAAAGCAGTTGCGTAAGCCTGGCCCGTGATTCCACAACAGCCACATACGAGTTGATGGTGCCCTTGACTTTGGCAAGAATATCTTCCCCCGAATTAGTGCCGGATTCACCAAGAGCACGTTTCTTGCGTTTGACGCGTCCATTAGCCATGTACTTTCCTTTGCTTTGCTGCTGTTGCAGGATGCGAAGTCGGTCCTTGGCCTGCACGCACGAATGGCGATTTGGTCAGAGTCGGTCCCACACCTGGATATACCAAGCACAAAAACGAACCATTTTGCACTCCATATTTTTGCGGTTGATGATATTCTCGTGCTTTCGCTTGAGACGGTTCAAAAGTTGGAGCTCTTTTCCTTTTTTGCGGTCTTCTCGTTGCAGTTGCTTAATTGTTGTCATTTTAGTCTGGTGAAAGTGCGGAAAAGCGACGGTCAGGCTCGGCATGGTTGGTGCTGAAGCATTAGTCAATGAGTTACCTTCAGCTCCGCACGATTTTTCACGCTGTCTTCCTTGATCTGTCGCTGAAACTTGACTTTTTGGGCCTAGATGCAACATTATCAGGATATCAGGGACGTATTGTCCGAAACACTACGAAGTACCATATGCTTGCACGCACCTGCAAACGATCAAGCTCGGTGCGCAAATGCCTAGCGCGCTGCAAAGTCGACTCTTTTTGTTGAAGCTCCTTGCGCTGCACAACAGTTTTGCGCTGCAAGTCCGCCATTTTAGCCTGCAGTCAATACTTTCTCGTTATTTTGGTCCACGTGCGGTATATTGTACACAATATTGCTGACCAACCTTCAAGTCATCCAACTTTTGCTGAAAAGTCTTGCGCATCTGAACTGCACTTGCGCCGGTCTTCTTCCGCGCTTCCTCCAGCTTCTTCAAGATCTGCTCTTTTTGACGGCGGGCCTTGGCCAAGTCCTGTTCGAGTTGTCCAATTACCTTTTTGACTTTTTGCTGTTCAGTCTGCAGAAAATCATAGTCATTCTTGAAGTTTTTGTGATATGGTAAGACAGTGGACGATTGCCACGAACCTTCAGGTTGCCTTTAACGATCACGTCTTTAACTTTCTGCAGCTCAGTCATTTTGTCGGCAAACTCTTTGTCCATCGACTGGAGTTGCTTTTTCTGCGCTTTTCGCTTCATTCGGTGTTGCTTTTCAAGTGCGACATGCTCGGCCTTGCGTTGCTTTAAGCTGGACATGATCTTTTTCCGCTTTGATGTTGATGCAGTCAGTTGCCTTGCTAAGGCTTTTTCCTTGCGGTCAGTCTTGCGTGACTTGGGTGTGTTGGCCACTTTGCTGACTGGGGACTCAGCTTCTTCGGAACTCTCTTCATGTTCCACGTTGTCAGACTCGTCATCATCATCATCGTCATCGTCGTCATCGTCGTCAATGTCTTCGTCGTCCGACATGTCGTCGGATTCGTCGTCATTGGCAGCTGCAACGACATCTGAAGTTTGTTGCTCCAAATCAGCAAGTTTGGCATCAAGATCTGCATCCAGTAGTTTGGCAGTTTCGTCGTCGAACGCACTTTTGTCCACAGATTCTTTGGATCCTGCATGGCGAACGCGATATTTAATTAAGACAAAGAGCATGTGGTCAAGTCATGGCAACCCGCAATATTCACTTACCAACACGACTCTTCCAGTAGTCACGTTGCTTTCGGATGTCAGAAGCCAATGTGAAGTTCTCTTGTGCCAATGCGGCGTACGTAGCAACCGTCTCTGCAACGGCCGCAGTTGTGGGGGCTGCGGGGCGCTCCTGTGCCAACAGCCTCTGCAAGGTCTCTACTTGCAGCTTCAGGCGATTCAGTTCAACAGCCTCCAAGTCTTGATTGACACTTGCTTGGTTCACGATATTCTTTGCGCGATTGGCCTAGTTATTTCAGACATTCAGTTGGAGGTGTTGGTGAGGCCGGGCAAGTGAGGGTGATTTCATGACAAAGGCATCGTACATATCGAAGAGTAGAAATTGTTTCTTCAAAATTTGAGTCCGACGGCGACACGCACGCGATCATCAATGTCACGCTATTGCCACCTGCAGTCATAGTCAAAGTGCGTGTTAGCGAATGCCGAAAAGATGCAATGTTGCGAAACCTGCATACCAAGAGAATCCTGCAGCAAGCGGGTGAGTTTCGAATCGCGGTATGGCACATGCTGATGAGTCGACTTGGATTTGTCGTCTTTGACATCTTCCTTGCCTGTCAGGGACCAGCCACATCGTGAAAGGTGTCCACGGCGACTCACGAAACAGTGCAGTGTTTTCATCTTACCTAAGGCGTTGATAACGTTGCCTAGCGCAAGCAAGCCCTTATTGATTTGGACGCCTTCAGCGAAGCAATTTCCCTCTGCGCCGGTACGCTTCACGCGCTCACTACCGGCAAGGTCGACAAGGTTCAGCTGACTCTTGAGGCAGCCTCGTGCCAGAACCTCATCAGAAGCGTCAGCGCCTGTGTGAAGGGCGAAAAAATCAGAGAACTGCCCGTGCTATGTGAATTGCGCGCATGCAACTTACTTGGTGTTTGGTCGATGCGGATGCTCAGAATGGCGTGGGAGCGGCTACTCGTGGCGTTCATATTGGTGCTTGCCGTGGCTCGATTCTCGTTACCTCGCGAGAGCCATTGCTGGATCTCAGTCGGTGTTTTCACCTCTTGCCAATGCAAGCCAGCGACGAACACATTTCGATTGCCATCTTCTCGAATGGGCAGCGGTTTTCCGGGTTTCAGTAGGTCCTTGATTTCCTCTTTGTAGACCTCAAGATATGACACGGTGAGCTTGAAGTCAATGTCATCTTTGTTGTCCATGTAATCGAACAATTCATGGACTGCTCTTGGGATAATGCCGCTTGTCTTTTTAATGGATCCCTTCTTCCGGTTGCTGTCCACATTGAAGTCAGTGCCCATTGAGAATGTTTTTCCAGAACCAGTTTGACCGTATGCAAGAATGGTTCCGTTGTAGCCATCGAAACATTTCTTCACGATGCCGGTTGCACTAGTTTCATAAATTTCGGCTTGCGACACTCGTGGATCAAAAACACGATCAAAGTTGAAAGTTTTCCCAGCTGCTTGGAGTCGAATACTACTTGTCGTAGTGTTGGAGCAATCTTGGCATCCTTCATTCACTTCTTTGCGACTCAAGGGACGCACGCGAACGACGACTTGTACGGCGCTGTCGGTGCTCATGGAGGCTGCGCCTGTCGCAGGCAATTCAAGGGTCGATCAGTGTAGTGGCCTCGACCAACAAAAGAGTAGCAATCCTACAATCAAAATAAATTTGCTTTTCTTTGGTGGCTGCTCGGTAACGAAACGGAAACCGTCCATATCATTTGCGGCAGGCTAGGGACGATGTGTATACCACGAGGTCCGGCAAGGTCACGTGACATGAAGCTGCGGGACGTCAGGTCCCGAGCGTTTGGTGTCGGTGTATTCTGTTCAGCCCTACTGAGCTTAGCAGCCAGGCCAAAAGTGGTGTCTGGTCTAAGCGGAAACCAGGGTCCACGCGCGACGCTGCTGTCCGGACTTTAAGGACGGTTGAACGCAAGTGAGTAAAGAGTCTGAACGTTGCCTTCCGAAGCTGACAACTAGCTCGATGGAGACTTTCCTGGGCGAGGCTGCATCGGGCAGTTGACCATGCCAACGTCACTTGTTTTGCAACCATGCAGTAGCGAGCTCTTGACGTGTACATCCCCGTTCGTTGCCAGTTGGATTTTCGGCATCGCGGCGTACGTTGGGGAAGTGCGTTCTTGGTCGAAGATAGATACACTGGCAGGTTTCAGCCCCGCCTCCAAGTCTACGAGAAGAAACTCTTTGTGAGTGAATGTGGCGGCCTTCGCAGATGCACGCACACACACTTCAACGAACACACACACGCACGAAAGGAAGTAAGGAAGTAGGTAGTAAGCAAGGAAGAAATTCGGTTGCAAATCGCCTCCCATCAGCTGCTGATAGTGCACCAGACAGGTAGGTACACAGACAGACAGCAGCAGGTCAGTGTGTTGTGGTGGTGGTGGTGGTGGTGGTGGTGCAACAAGCAACTTCAACAGCAACTTTTGGAGGGATGGAGGGAGGGAAGGGAGGGAGCGAGCGAACGAGAGGGCGCAAGGGGAGAACTTTCTCAACTGTCAGTTCGTTCGTTTGGGACTGTGAGTGAGTGAGTGTGACTGTGAGTGAGTGAGTGGACGGAATTTCCAATCCACTGGCCACTCTTTTCGTTGACACGCCCTACCTTTATTTTCAGCACACTTGACCTCTTAAAGAAGAAGTCGCTCACTGTACAGCAAAAACGCCCAAACACGCAACAGAAGTCAATAAAAGTGAACTTAGTGCGGAAGACTGAGCATTGAGGTGACAGAATTTAATATCATACCCATAACAGGACGACGGTCAACTGTCTGTTTGGACTGGACTGGGTGGATGGGTGATGGGTAGGTGCGCGTGAGTGTGAAGATTTTTGCATGAAAGCAGAGTGATCTTTTCCTCTTTTTTACGCCTTCACTCTCATAAAACCACATGGCGATATAACGGGCATAAGTGGGAAGAATAGAGCGACATACAGCTACTAGCTGCTGCCAGTGCCACAATGTGTCAATTCTATTCAGGTGAAGTCAATACTAGTACAACTCACTCGTACTTGTTGTACTAAATATTTCACTATTGAACCATAGTCCACAACTTGCCTTGCTCACTCACTCACTCACTCACTCACCGCCCACCGCCTTCGTTCACTCACCCACTCACTCACTCACTGTCAGTCCCACAACACGCAGCCGAAGGAGTCAACGTAGTTTTGAGGGGGCTGACAGTGAGGAAGGCACGAACAGCGCACTGACTGACTGACGAAGGCAGGGAGTGAGTGACTGTGAGTGACTGTGAGTGAGTGAGTGAGTGAGGGACGGATGGTGAACTCGTTCGTGAACTCACATCAGTCAGTGAGTGGCTGACGGTCATCATCAGTCAGTAACCGAGACTTTGATAGTAAGTGAGTGAGTGCGTGAAAGTGAGTGACTTTGAGTGAAATTGTACTGTACATTGCATTTCGTTCGATTGTGTCTTCGTCCGTTCGTTCGTTCGTTCGTTCGTTTGTTGTGGTTTGTTGGCGGTCGGCTGATGATGGAGTGCGTGAGTGGCCGGCAGTGAGTAAGTGAGTGAGTGAGTGATGGAGGGCGGGCTGTGGGCTGTGGGCTGTGGGCTGAGAGAGAGAGGACAACGCAGCAGGGCAGCGGAGCGCAGCCCGGAAGGAAGGAAACAGCGGCCAAACGCAGTCACTCACTCACTCACCCACTCACTGCCATCTGCTTCAGTCGCCATTGCTTGTCACTCACTGTCACTCACTGTCACTCTGTGATGGTCTGTCACCGTCAGTCAGTCACTCACTCACTCACTCACTGTCGCGATTGATGATCACTCACTCACTCAATCGACGATCGACGTTCGACGAATCGACGATCGATCGATGTTTGTTCGTTGTTCGTTCGTTCGTTCGTTCGTTCGTTCGTTCGTTCGTTCGTTCGTTCGTTCGTTCGTTTGATGGTTAGCTTGTTGCTTTGTTTGTTGTTTGTTGCTTGGTTCGTTGTTTGCCGTTCGTTTGTTGGCGTTGGCACTGCCATGCGTTTTGGTTGCTTTGTTTGTTGCTTTGCTTGTTGCTTTGTTTTGTTGGTTTGTTTGTTGGTTGGTCGGTTCGTCGGTGCGTGCATGCGTATGTATGCAAAGTTGTGGTTTGTGCTGCACACAACTTCTCAAGAAAGGCGAGTGCGCGCGTGTCACGGTGGAAAGGGAGCGTCTAGCGGACGATAGAGGAACACCTCAGAAAGTCGGCGCGTCCTTTCCTACGTTGGCTTGTGCTGTGACGTCCGCGTGATGTGTGGGGCGCTGTGGCACGCTGTGGCACGCTAATGGTTGTTCGATAGACAGCATGAACCTGCCCGGTGCCGGACAGGATGTTAATCGTTGCCGAACAACTAGTTCCAGTCCTCTGTGGACACCCTGTGGTCTTAGACCAAACATTTCTTTGTAGAAATTTTCGGGAACGGCCAGCCTGCCACGGCTTGACGCAGTTCCAAAATGCCGCGGGTCCAGTACGATGATCCCGCGTTTTACATCTTTGCCATTTCTATTCTTGGCGTGTACGCCTTCCCAGCGACTTATATCGTCGTCCGGAAGCTGCTGAAGTCCACAGTTTTCGCAGATGTGCACACCGAGCGCCGCCTCTTGAAGGGCGAGGAAGAAAAATCCAAGCGCCTGAAAGCAAAAATGGCAAAGAGTCTCTGGACACCCTGCTTCACCGCCCAGGTGGTGTGTCTCGTCATCGCCTGGGTCCTCCTCTTCATCTTGCTGTCCTCGTACTCGGCCGGAGGGTAAGTTCGAAGTGTCCTGTGCGTGTGCAGCTTGCATTGCATGGTTGTGATACCAACTCTACAACTTCCTGAAAGCGTGGGTGTGAGAACCCGCGTTTGCTCGTGAAGAATATTTACCCTTTTATTTTGAACCATGCCACAATGCATTTATTGCCTGAAAGCGACATCGCCCGATACCCAATGCCAGAACATTGCTGACGTGTTTTGTTGTTCTGGTCACTTGTTGTATGTAGGGACATCAAACAGTTCGACCCCTTCGAAATTCTTGAGCTTGAATCTGGCGCTTCCGCTGGCGACATTCGCAAAGCGTACCGCAAGCTGAGTTTGAAGTTTCACCCCGACAAAAATCCCGACGATCCTGAAGCGGCCGACCGTTTTATGCTAATCTCAAAAGCGCATGAAGCCTTGACTGACGAGGAGGCGAAGAAGAACTACGAGCTGTACGGGAGCCCAGATGGCAAACAGCAGATGCAAGTCTCAATTGGACTGCCGTCTTTCTTCATGGACAAGGGCAAGCACACTTCCATTCTCATCGTGTACTTGATCATCCTTGTGGTGATGATCCCGATCGCAGTTGGCACTTACTACGCGTCATCCAAAAAGTATGGGGACAACGACATCATGAAAGCAACATACGACAAAATTCTGACTTTGTTCAAACCAGAAGAGCAGTTGGACGTGAAGACCTTGACGGAAGTGGTTGGGGCCGCGGAGGAGTTTGCCGAACTTAAATATAAAGCAGCTGATGTCAAACAGCTGGAGAAGCTGTCGAGACGGTGAGTTGTGATGGGAGCCCCACCGTCCGTGTGTGACCCAGTCGTAATCTTTCTATTTTCACAATGTGGCATCCAGGTGGGAAAAGTCTGGATCTGAAGGCCGCAAGGTAGCAGCCAAACCGCGCGTGTTTAACCTTGCACTGGTGGAGAAGCTGAAGAAACGTGGCCGCAATGGTGAAAGTTTGCACGCGCTCAAATGCTTTCACAACAACGTGGCATTGACAGCTTACTTGATGCGCTGCGAGCTTACCGAGACAAACCTTGTCAATGCCCAGGCCATCGTGGTGAGCTGCTTTTGTTTCGAGGTTCATCCTTATCGCCGAAGCGTGACCGTTTTTTGTGTCGTTGCAGGGCGGTGCTGCTCCGCTTATCGAGGCTATGATCAAAATGTCGTTCATGGGAGGAATGCAGCGACCGACGTCCAACAGCTGGAATGTGGTAAACGACCTCATCCATTTCCAACAGAGAATTCACCAGTGTTTGTGGGACACTGGTGACAAGACCAAGATCATGTATCTGCAGCTTCCCCACTTCACTGAAGACAACGTGAAGCACATCGTGATGAAGTCCCGCAGGGGTCGTCCGAACGTCGAACCCGGATTTGAGGAATATGGTCGCCTTCAAGAGTTTATTCGTCAGGCACCAGAAGAGCGCCGTGGCCTGAAGGATCTGACGGACGAACAACAAAAAGATGTACATGATGTCGCTGCCATCCTGCCCAACTGGGATGTGGACGTCGAGATCTACGTGGAAGAGGAAGATATCATCCCCGCGTCATCAATCGTGACTCTGAAGTTGGAAGTGACACGTAACGAAGTCCCCGAGGGCAAGACAGCAACGGAAATTTTTGCGCCGCGCTTCCCCGATGGAAAATACGAAGGTATTTGGTTCTTGATGGGAGAGCTAATCCCACACGGAAGAAAGAAGGTGCGTACGCTGCAAACAACTGTCAACTTGTCCGATGTAAATGTGGCATGTGACGTGGGTGTCGTGTTCGTATGTGTGTGCTCGTGTGTTCAGATGTCCACACGGCTCCAAAGTGTGCGTAAAGTAAGCAGCCGCGCACGTGTCGTGGAAGGTACAATGCAGTTCAAGGCTCCCCCGCAGCCCGGACAATACTCGTACGTTTAATCTCCTGAGAGCTCCTGAGAGTGTCTGCTGTCTGCATTCGAAGTAATCCTGAGCCATTTCGAGTCGCGGCCTCGTGTCACGGCGTTCCATGAAGTTGCGCTCTCTACAGCTTCGATACATACATGGCGGTGTGGTTGACAAACCGGACTGAGCTCGTGCTCCTGTCTACGTCCCCCTGCCTCAAAGCCGACCGACCTGTTGCTCTAGCTGCTGCTGTCGTGTTTGTTTGTGGCGCTCACTCTGTTGTGTTGGTGCATCGTAGCATGCTCGTGGCGGCGAAGTCCGACTCCTATTTCGGTTGCGACTTCCAAAAGTTGATTACTTTCACCGTTAGACCAGCCGATGACCCAGAACTGACCGTGTACGAGCGACATGAGGAAGATCTCGAGTTATTGCGAGAGATTCACAGCGAAGTCATGGGTGGTGCTGTAAGCGGCTCCGACAGTGACAGCGACAGCGATGATGACGATGCCCCGGAGTCGAAGACAGCTGACAAGCGCGTAGACAACGATGGCGACGATGATGAAGAATCGTCCAGTGAGGACGAGTCTGAGTCTTCCGACGAGGAGTGATCGTCATTACCATCGATTCGCTCACCATCTCCACAGTTCCTCTGATCGCTTGTGTCTGTCAGCCGTTCATGGAGCGAGGTGGGACTCGCATTTCTTTTAACTGCACGTTCCTTTGATACTGCGCGCGCGTGCCGATACAATATGTCCGCGCTTGATTTTAACTTTATGGTTTAACTTTTTCACTTTGACGCCGCCGCTAAATTCAAGGACGTGGCTCTTGAGGGCTTCGGCCTGCATCGAATGTGTAAATGAGACGGACAAAATTAATGGCAGGGTGGCGCAGTGTTGGGCGTGCCTGTTTGATGGATCATCGGTCGCTATGATTTTCTCTGCAAGTATTACTGGTTCGTTGGAGTGATAGGGTTTGTACTCGTAGTATATCACGTATTCCTAGGATGTGCAGCGCACAGAATTCATTTCATTGGTGAAACGTAAGACCTCATTGCACCCTTACGATAAAATTCGTACCACCGGCGCGGAATTCTTCGGTCCTCCAGGGACGCCGTAGTCTTCAAACGTTTTGAACTCGTCTACCATCAAATTGTCCTCGTTCACAGTTCTCTTGTACAACTTCAAATCGTTCATTCGACCATGTCTCTCCTTGAGCTTCTTGTGGAGAAAGAAAAGTGGTGTTGTAGTGCGAATACGGATTTTGAAGTCCATAAAGTTCCAGTTAACCAGCTTCACGTCTACAGTCAGAGAAACATGCGTGCATAGCGTCAGTACATTGAAGTGGAGTGCCTTGATATTTTGAGCAAGTGGCATATACCTAAGGTTACCCATTTTTCTCTGTCGGGAGGGAGAATCAGAGCCTGATGCGTAGACTCTGAGCCTGATGGGCTACTTGCAGGCTTCTTGGCTTTCTTTTTCGCCATGGTAACCGACGACGCAGGAAAAGGGAGATAGAAAGGCTTTTGAACAAGGAATTCACAATCTGGAATCGCTTGTTGATATATTTTCTGTCTGCGTCAAAAATTTGCCCACATTTTGTATACTTGCGGGACCAGGTAGCTTATTCAAGGTAGTGTTCTGACCTCTCTGCCTGGAGGCTGACAGTGAATTCGATTGTCATCGCATTCACGCGTCAGCCGCGAACAACAAGTGATTCGGCCACAAATGAACGAACGAACGAGCGCACCATCACCACCAACGACGACAACGACGACAACGACGACGACAACGACGACAACGACGACGACAACGACGACGACAATGACAACGACAACAACAACGACGACGACGACGACGACGACGACGACAACGAACACTGACAGT
>ENA-OWNT01003019-OWNT01003019.1-seawater-metagenome-genome-assembly--contig:-NODE-3019-length-16494-cov-6.283182_pt1 | contig 16494 bp, 14 predicted proteins | sample MGYA00238136_ERZ651165 | MGnify/ENA primary metagenome ERZ651165 (study PRJEB26861, sample SAMN08777766) | seawater metagenome | isolation source: coastal seawater | place: USA: Florida | collected...
TAGGACTAAGGGTTAGGGAATACCGCAACAGTGTACTGGTAGGAGAATATATCAGGGAGTTTACCCTGGCAGTAATGCCGGGTACAGGTACGGGTATTACTATTCCTGCACCAACAACAACTACTAACTTTACATATTATACCTGCCCGGGCCAGACTACCAACAGTGTAGTGCTGAACTTTCTGGATCCTACAACAACAGATTCCGTGTACCTTGATGTAACAACACCTTCGTTAACAGGCTGGACATTCAGCTCAAGCGTTACACCGGGCATCCCTTCCGCTTCTGCTACTATTACATGGACCACGCCAACTACTCTGAACCCTGCAACACTGCCACACTTCTTTATCAAAGTAAGGGCAAGGGATAACGGATGTCCGAAAGCAGTGTCTGACTATGCGGTAGTTGTAAGAACACGCCAGTGCAATGCTGACTCAGTATGGCCGGGTGACGCAAACGGTGACTTTACAGTGAATATTTACGACCCGCTGGCCATAGCTATTGCTGCCGGACAAACGGGACCTACAAGGCCGGGTGCCAATACCACATGGACGGCGCAGGCATGTACCAACTGGGCAAATTCTTTTGTGACGAACAATACCAACATGAAACATGCTGACTGTAATGGTGACGGTACTGTGAACAGTTCAGACCTTGCAGCAGTTACGGCTAATTATACACTGTCTCACCCTAAGGGCGGACGTAGCAAAACAACAGGTAATAATGACCTGTACCTTGATATGACCAATATACATATGGCTCCGGGTGCAACAGTTGCTATCCCGATAAAATTCGGTTCTGCTACACAAACAATTAATGATGTGTATGGTATAGCTACGCAGATACAAATAAACGGACTTGCACTGACAGCAACCCCAACTGTAACCAACAGTAATAGTTGGCTGGACAACAGCAGCAGTGCTATCAACTTCAGCCATGGTGTAACCAATACCGCGGTTGATTGGGTGCTTGGACGTACCAACCAAACGAATGTATCAGGACAAGGTACAATAGGTACCCTGAACCTTACAATACCTGCAAATGCAACGATCGGTTCAAACTACAGCATCAGCTTCGTAAATACAGTGGTGATAGACAAAAACGGTATGGAGCGCTACGATGCCAATCCGATAGATCAGAACGGTGTATTGCTGAACCCTGAGAGCATTGCGTCAGTAGCGGGAGCAGGTGTTGAATCTGCTTCAATTGTACCGAACCCATCATTCAATACAGCCAACCTGAATATAGTGCTGGAAGATGCTGCTGCTGTTAATGTTACGGTATCAGACATTACAGGTAAAACCGTATGGGCTACAAATGGCAACTATGGCAAAGGTGAGCAGCACATAGCTTTACCTGCCGGCCAGGTGGCTAGCGGTATGTACATGGTACAACTGTCAACAGATGGTGGCAGAGCTTCTATTATGAAGTGGGTAAAACAATAATCAAAACAAGATATAGTAAGTACATCAAGACGCCCCGCATTTGCGGGGCGTCTTATTATGTGTTTACCTGATTTTGTTATTTAGAATGGCGCATCGTCATCGTCCGGTTTCGGGCGATTGAATTTTGATGGCGGCATCATGTCGTCATCATCCAGGTTGAAGTCGTTTGCTTTTGAGGGCATGGTCTGGTAGCCACTTGCGCCGCCCTGGATGAACATTTTAGACCCACCGAAGTCACTGGTGTCACGGCCTTTGATGCCGGCCTGCGGGTTATCGCCCATTGGTGGAGCGAAACCACCTCCTCCGCCGCCGAAGTTGCCTCCGCCACCGAAACCGCCAAAGCCGTCATCCGGCATATCGGTAAATTTCTGGTATTCTTTTATGAAGCGAACCTTAACCGTATCAGTACTACCATTACGGTGCTTGGCAACGTGTACGTGTGTTTCACCCTCAATTGGCTGTCCCATTTCGTCATTGTCTATACCGTAGTATTCAGGGCGGTACAGGAACATAACCATGTCGGCATCCTGCTCGATGGCTCCTGATTCACGAAGGTCGCTCAACTGGGGTACTTTAGATTCTTTTCTTGACTCAACAGAACGGTTCAACTGGGAAAGTGCGATGATCGGCACTTCCAGTTCTTTTGCCAACGCCTTGAGGTCGCGCGATATTTTTGATATCTCCTGCTCACGGTTACCGCCTTTCTCGTTGCTGCCCTACATCAGCTGCAGGTAGTCTATCACGATCATCTTGATGTCGTGCTTTTGTTTCAACCTTCTTGCTTTGGCACGCAGCTCGAATATGTTCAGTGCTGCCTGGTCGTCGAGGTAAATGGGGGCAGCTGCCAGCTTGTTCATACGTTGGGTCATCTGCACAAACTCATGCTCCTGCATACGCCCTTTGGTGATGGCCTCCATACCTACTTCCGTTACGGCAGCCAGCATCCTTTTTACCAGCTGTCCCGCACCCATCTCCAGCGAGAAGAAAGCAACGGGGAATGGCTCTCCGGCATTCATAGCCGCGTTCATTGTCAGGTTAAGACAGAAGGCCGTTTTACCCACGGCAGGACGTGCCGCAAGGATAATAAGGTCTGTTTTCTGCCAGCCTGATGTAAGTTTATCCAGATCCTTAAAACCGGTTGGTACACCGGTCAGGTCGTCTTTTTTATTCTTGGCTTCTTCTATTTCCTGCACTGTACGTACCAGTACATCTTTCAGGCTGGTGAAGTTTTTACGCAGGTGGTTATCCGTTATCTCATAAAGGCTTGTTTCCGCCTTGTCCAGCAGGTCGAAAACGTCAGTGCTATCTTCATAAGAGCTACTGATGATCTCGCCGGAAATACGTATCAATTCGCGCTGAATGAACTTTTCCATCACGATACGTGCATGCGACTCAACGTGCGCACTTGATACCACGTTCATGGTAAGGTTGGTGAGGTAGTAAGGGCCACCTACCAACTCCAGTTCATTACTCTTGCGCAGCTCTTCGGTCACCGTCAGCAGGTCGACAGGCATACCCTTGTCGAACAGGCGACGGATAGCCGCGTATATCTTCTGGTTCGCGTCAACATAAAAACATTCTACGCTCTGTATGATCTCCAAAACCTCAGCGAGTTTGTCTTTTTCCAGCATTATTGCACCGAGAATGGCCTCTTCCAGTTCGGGGGCCTGTGGTGGTATTTTTCCGTAAACAAGTGTAGAAACATCCGGCTTACGACTCCGGCTACTTCCAAATTCCTTCTTGATGTTTACTGCCATTATGGGTTAGTGTACTATTTTAATGTAAAACAAAAATTATCCATCCGCTTGCAGCCTCATTTTGGGCAATTTCGCACCTTTTTCATGTTAAGAGAACGTGTCCTAAACGTTAACCGGGTATTACGAAGGTGTTAACTGCTGTGGCTGAAAACGAAAGTAACCTGAAAATAATGAGATGTTAGTGTTTAGTAGAAATATAATTTTCAGCCATACGCCCACAGCTTATACACAGCTTGTTCTATTGTAATATTGATATGTATTAAAGTTACTAACTTTTATGACAAGAAAATCACATCTATTCACATTTAACTCACAAATACCTGTTAATAAATCATTTGAAGAAGGATTTCTTTTAAAGGATGCGATTTCCTATATCGATAGGTTATCTTTACAGCCGATTTAAGAAACCGAGCGTAAGAAATGGTAATATCATATAATTGGTTATTGGACTATATGCAGGAGCCCGTTGGGGTGGAAGAATTGTCGAAAATTCTCACATCAATAGGCCTGGAAGTGGAAGGAACGGAGCCGGCAGAGGTGATAAAAGGCAGCCTGGAGGGGTTGGTTATCGGCGAGGTATTGACCTGTGCCAAACACCCCGGAGCAGATAAGTTGAAGGTAACTACGGTGAATATTGGTAGTGGTGAACCTTTACATATAGTTTGTGGTGCGCCCAATGTGGATGCGGGACAAAAAGTAGTGGTTGCCCCGGTTGGTAGTACAGTACACCCGACAAATGGGGAGTCATTCCCGATAAAGAAGGCGAAAATACGTGGTGAGGCGAGCGAAGGAATGATATGCGCTGAGGATGAAATAGGCCTTGGTGACGGCCATGACGGTATTATGATATTGCCTGCAGATGCAGTAGTAGGTACACCCGCACGTGATTATTTTAAAGTGCCTGCACCGGATACGGCTATACACATCGGCCTGACACCTAACCGCTCTGATGCGATGAGCCATATAGGTGTAGCGAAAGATGTTGCGGCATATTTGTCTTACCACAAAGGCAAACAGTATGAGGCAAAGTTGCCTGAAACGGATTTAAAGCCTGTTGGTAAACCGTCGGCAATTAAAGTAAATATACAGGCGGAGGAAGCATGCCCACGTTATATGGGTATTGACGTACAGGGCGTAAAAGTAGGTCCGTCTCCCGACTGGTTGAAGCAGCGATTGCAGGCGATAGGCGTGCGCTCTATCAACAACATTGTAGATATCACCAACTACGTATTGCATGAGTGGGGACAGCCCTTACATGCCTTTGATGCGGATAAGATAAAAGGAGGCGAAGTGAACGTTCGCTTTTTGCCGAAAGGAACAAAGCTTGTAACGCTGGATGAGCAGGAAAGGAAGCTGGAAGACAGCGACCTGATGATATGCGATGCAGGTGAAGGTATGTGTATAGCAGGTGTGTTTGGTGGTATGCACAGTGGTGTTACAGATGCCACAACAAATATCTTTCTTGAAAGTGCCTACTTTGATCCGATGCACATCCGCAGAACATCTATGCATTACGGATTGCGTACGGATGCGGCAACTCATTTTGAAAAAGGAGTAGACATCAACAACCTGGAACCTGCATTGAAACGCGCGGCTGCGTTGATGGCAGAGATAGCGGGCGGTACGATTGCCAGCGATATCACTGATGTTTATCCAAAGCCGATAGAGCCGGTAAAAGTAGATGTTACATACGCATACATCAATAAGCTGAGCGGTAAGGAATATGATAAAAAGTCTGTGCAGCAATTAATGAAAGCACTGGGCTTTACCATTGAAAAAGAAAACGAAGACGGTTTTACTGTAACAGTACCTACGAATAAAGCAGATGTTACACAGCCGGCTGATATAGTAGAAGAGATACTAAGGATGGACGGGCTGGACAATATTCAGATACCTGAAAAGCTGAACATCAGCCTGACAAGACCAATGGTGAATGACAGGGAAGACAGGAATAAACTGGCTAACATTCTTTGTGGTTTAGGCTTCAGCGAGATAGTGACCAACTCGATCGTGAACAGTAAGTACTATCCTGAACAGGATGGACTGGTGAAGATGCTCAATAGCCTGACCAGCGAACTGGACGTGCTGCGCCCGTCAATGCTGGAAAGCGGGCTGGAGGTGATACAATACAACTGTAACAGGAAAAATAATGACCTTGCTTTGTTTGAGTTTGGTAAGGTATATACTACCGGTGAGGATGGTTACAATGAGCAACATCAGCTTGCGTTATATGTAACAGGAGCTACTTTGCAAAACAGCTGGAACCAGAAAGAAAGGAAGGCTGATCTGTATTATGTGAAAGGTATAGTTGATAACCTTATTGCGTACGCAGGTATTAAAAAGCTGGCAGAGGTGTATCATGATAATGGTCTTGAAATACAGTGGAAGAAGCAAACCTTGTGTACCATACAAGAGGTAGACAGCAAAAAGCTGCACGCCTTTGATGTGAAGCAACCCGTATACTTCGCCGCTATAAACTGGGAAGTGTGGATGAAGGCCGTAGCGGCAGGTAAAGTGAAGTACACAGAGGTGCCTAAGCATCCTGCTGTACAGCGCGACCTGGCGATTGTAATAGATAAAGACGTAACTTACTTCCAGGTGCAGCAGGCTACCAATAAACTGAACATTGCATCGTTGCAGGAGTATAGTTTGTTTGACGTATTTGAGAGTGATAAGTTGGGTGCGGGCAAAAAGTCATACGCGCTGAATTATATTTTTCAGTTGCAAGACCGTACTTTAACAGATGAAGAAACGGACGGCCTGATGCAGCAGTTGATAAAAACGTATAAAAAAGAACTTCAGGCACAAATCAGGGAGTAATGCAGGAACTGACTTTGCTACATACAAAACTGGAAAAGCTGCTGAAGAAATACACAGCTTTGCAGGCCGAAAATGAAGGCCTGCTCGCAACCATGCGTCAGCAAAATGAAACCCTGGAGGTACTCAATAAAAAAGTAGCCAGTCTTGAAGATGAACTGAATACAGCCAAAACAGCGGATGTTATCTCAGCCAAAGAAGATAAAACCGCTGTACGTAAGCAATTGAACTCATTGATAGGAGATATTGATAAACTACTGGCATCGCTCAATGACTAGGCCGAATACCATCATATACATATTGCTACTGCTTGCCTGTGGTATAACATATACTGCATGTAATAAGACCGGAGACGGGCGTAACCCATGCCTGGAGCCGAGGCGTTATTTCCTGGTAATGCAGACATGCAGCCCCGCTGATACGGGTAGTGCGGGAGTAGCGCTGAAACTACCTTCGCCGATAGTGGGGTATGTTGATACCAATATATGGTTTGCGGACGGCAGAGCGGCAGCCAGCGAATTTGTAGGGCCATTGTCGGGAGTGGTAGACAGTACGCGTTGGTTTGTGATACCGGATACAAATAATAAGGCGGCAATGGATACGATCGTATTCTACTATACAAGAAAACCGGTGTTCCTGTCTACGGCATGCGGGTATACTATGCAGTATTCATTGTATGATATATCAACCACACTGAATGTAATAGATTCTGCAAGAATAGAAAAGACAGAAGTAAATAATGCTAATGATGTAATTCATGTTAAAGTATTTTACTAGCATATTATTATTGGCTGCATCGTTTTCCACCTTTGCACAGGAGGAGGAGAGTGATGAGCAACGTACTGTGATTGTGGACAGTGCGCACCAGTTAAGGCTGGGCTTTGATGTGAGTAAAATACTGTTCAACCAACTACAGAAAGATAAACAGAAAGGAGCAGGCTACGAACTGGAACTGGATTACTACCACCGAAAGGACATGTATTTTGTGCTGGAAGGAGGCTGGGGTAGTGGGGCACTTACCTATAACGACCTTGCTTACGAAAGTGATAACATATTCTTCAGGGCGGGTATCAACAAGAGCCTGTTGCCAAGACTAAAGCAGAACGATTGGGATATGGCCTTTATCGGCCTGCGATATGGTATTGGTTTCATCAATCGTGGTGATGCGAACTATACTATTACAGACAGTACATGGGGAGTTGTGTCAGGAACGGTGCCCGGTACAAGCCTGAACGCTCACTGGATAGAGCTGACAGGTGGAGTAAGGGTAGAGGTAGCACACAATGTATTTTTAGGCTGGAATATGCGCGGTAAGTTCCTGCTGAATGGTAAGAAGTTTACCGAGTTGCCACCGTACTACATAGCCGGGTATGGCAAGGGTGAAAAGAACAGCATATTCGATTTTAATGTCTTCCTGAGTTACGCTATAAGGTGGGACAAAAAGCCGGAGCATATTAAAAAATAACACGCTCCGTACTCTTAAATAATTTAGAACATCTTTGTGATGTCGCTGAGGTCTACATCTCCGTCTTTATCTTTATCCAGGCCAAGCATTCCACCCACACTATTGATAGTGCTTGAGATGCTTCCACCGTTGCCACCCTGTAAAGCTCCCATGATACCCTGCAGGTCTATGCTGCTGTCATTCGGGTCTTTAGCTTTGTTGGTCAACGCGCTGATGACCTGTGGAATAAGAGTAGCGGCAATGCCTGAAGCTGCATTCTTGTCTATGCCGAACTTCTGAGTGATATTATCAATAAAACCACCTGATAACTGGTTGACGATATTGCTTTCATTAGCATTGTCGTTTCCCTGCAACAGGGAGCTTACCTGCTCTATACCGCCATTATTCATGATATTTTGCAATCCTGAAAATATACTTGAGCCTGCTTCCTGCATTACTGCTTCGTTGTATTGGTTCGGTACATTATCATTCTCAACTACTGATCCCTGTGCGTTCTGTTGTACTAATTGCATTAACTGGTCTAACATATCTATGTGTTTTGTTTGTTGTAATGTATAAAAAACTATTGTGAGGTTATGTGAAAAAATGATTAACTACAATGTGGCAAAAGTAACGCCGGACTTATTCAAGATGGCCTCTATGTCTTTTTCCCGTTTTTGTACACGAAGGCGTGTAGGTGAAAATGTCCAGCTGGTGCGTAGCTTGTTCAGCCTGTCTTTAGGTGGCTGGAATATGAGCCTGCGTATCCAGTTGAGTGCCACGAAATGTTTGAAAGTGCGGGATAGTTTTACATAATACACAACTGTAGATTCATTGCATTCATCCAGTATGTTCTGCAGCTCGTGCGGGTCTGTCAGTGATGATATACAAAGTACTGTGCCTTGTTTTGGGTTGAAGTATTCCTGCAGGCTCTTGTCTTTATGCCAGCTGCTGTTGCTGATGATCCTGGAGCTGCGTTCAGCATCCGTTAGATGCTCAGGCAGGTTGAATGCCTGGTCTGGTATAAAACGCATAGCCCATTCTTTGGCGGCAAGCGTATCGTACACGGTCCAGATATTGTTCTTATAATAGTTCAGCATTTCCTTCATGTAACCATCGCCCAGCCACTGTGCTTTTACAGGTGCATAAAATGAGGCGTAGAAATAAAGGTGTGATGCAAATGGCTCGAAACGTTCGGGTATGCGTACTACCAGTTCCCTGTTTTTGGCGTATACTTTCCATACTATCCTGCGTACGTCGTCGCCCGCTTCAAAGTCCTTATAGTTCAGGTATTCGCCCTCTACGCGTCTTAGCTGGTCAATACGAATATCGGTGGTCTCCGTTTTTTTGGGCGCTACTTCTTTGTCTTCTTTTTTATGCAGTACAGGTGGTTGGTTGAACTGTCCCTTTACGGGCTGATGTACTGCAAGGGAGAACAAGTGCAGCATGTCATGGAAGTAGATGAAGCCGCCTCGCAGTTCATATTCTTTTATGTCGGGCAGCTCCATCCTGTTGCGCCCTGTTACGGCAACAGGCCATATGCTGTTCTCTTTCCTCTTATTAGAGAGGAGGCTGAACTTATCGGTCATGTGATGGTCGTCGTAAAAAAGTCGCCCCTTAATAAACCCGAGCAATGGACGTTTGGCACTGTAGAGTAGTGCGTCCATATAGAGCTTATTCTTTTTGCCGGCTATGGTTTTTGTAACGAAGTTGAGTTCCAGGCGGGCCTTTTTGTTTTTGTATTGCCATATATAGTGCAACCAACTGATAAGCGTACTTAATACAGATGCAAGTATCAGCACGATAATGAACCAGAACACCATTTTGCCCATGAGCATAATGAAAGGCCGGAATGGCTCAGGGTCTGCCTGCGAAGCGGGACTGTACAGAACTTTGTACCCGAAATATGCCGCCAATACACATAGCAGCGTATTGATGGTAAACGGGAAGTACTGTGCGTAATACCTGAACAGCCATTTTAGTTTTTTCCAGGACATAGTTCCTTAAAAAGGTTCAAATTTCAGACCAAGGCAATATATACAGTATATCTCAAAATTTGTTGTTAAAAAGACACAAAAAAGGCCTGCTATCCGCAAGCCTTTGGAGTGATCATTTTATGATTTTCCTGTAAGCTGTGCTGCCATCACTTAAATGAATTGCCACCATATATAGCCCGCAGGACCAGGAACCGGTATTTATCGTTGTATTGGCTGTGCTTGTTGTCTGTTTATAAATGATACTACCTGAAATGTCCGAGATGGTGATCCGGGTTATATTATCACCTTTTATAGTAACCTGATCCGTAGTTGGGTTTGGGTAAATTGATATTTCTGAGGTATTATTTATATCATTAACGTTGTCTGGCCACATACCCACCCTGTATAAGCCCGTTGTACCGCCCGGGTCGTCAAATCTATGCATAAAGAAAATCTGATTGCCAAATGTTGCAAAGTTTGAAACCGATATCAGCTGTTTTAATATTTGACTACCGTTAGTGGAGTAGTTGGTAAAGCTATGTGGTACCATTTGTGGACTAGTTCCGGAACCTTTATAATACCAAACATTCACGAACATACTTATTCTGTCATATTGCTTAAAGTAGAATTTGTCGTTGATGAGTGTCATGTTATAGGGTGATTCATCAGCACTATATTCTAACTGGGTACCTTGAATTGTACCATCGCTGGACCATATGCCAGTTTTTTTTGCGGTATCCTCCCCTACAAAATATAGCCTGTTGCTTAGCAATGCAAGGCCGATGTCTTTTTTGTTTTTGTTATTTCTTGGTTTCGTTATTTTGATGAGTTCTTTCGTTCCAGACGTAGTTCCATCTGTTTCATAAACACCGCTACCTGAACTTATCTGCGCACCAAAGAAATATAGTTTATTGTTGAAATAAGCAAAATCGTTTGACTGTATATACGTGTTTGACGAGATAATCTTTGTATTTGTTGGCGTTCCATCTGTGATATACAAACTTAAACCAATTGTGAACAAGACTTTGTTGTCGTAGTTAAGATAATACTCCCCGCCAGTGATACCGTGCATGTTGCCCGGAGCCAGTTCTTTAATTAATTGTGTGCCAGTTTCAGTACCATCTGAGATCCATATTTCGTCTCCATATGTAGTGTCTGTTGCAAAGAAGATCAGTTTATTATCGTTTTTAACTATCGTTCTGATGTACGGGCTATCGGCCATACCTACTCCCGGTTTCAGGTTAATGTCTTTCACCATTGATGTTCCCTGTGCTGTACCGTCAGATTTCCACAGTTCTATGCCATGAGTTCCATCATTTCCATAAAAAAATATGTTACCGTTAATCTGAGGAAACGGAGATTCTATGTTTTTAAGTACACGGCTTGAATATTGATCCCACACTCCGTTATATGCTCCGGGATTTATGTCAACTAAAATGTTTGTACCGTTAGGTGTTCCGTCGCTTACCCATAGTTCCCAACCGGTGCTACTGTCGTATGCGGTAAAAATGAGTTTGTTGTTTAAAACAGTCAGACTGTAGATATTATTTATGTTTCCCGACGGAAAAGATTTTATTAATTGTGTGCCACTTTCCGTGCCATCTGTAACAAATAAACTTGATAGGCTCGCGAAAAATAATTTCCCGTTGAACTCAACGTATTGATTAAACATTACAGGTGTAATGTCAGGAGGGTTGTACAGTTTTACTTTTTGAATGCTTTGCGCCTGAATGCTATTGAATACGAACGTGGTCAATAACAGGGTCAATAATAGGTTTTTCATATAGCTATAAGTTATGGCCACAAAATAAGATATAAATTGTTATTGCAATAGTGTGTATGTATTTTTATCATACAACACCGTATTATGAAAAAGCTATTGTTATTATCGTTGTCTGTTTTGTTATGTTCATCAGTTTTCAGCCAGACCTCTGAGTTTGAAAATGCGATGAAGGGAATGATCATTTTATGATTTTCCTGTATACTGTGCTGCCATCACTTAAATGAATTGCCACCATGTATAGCCCGCAGGACCATGAGCCGATATTTACCGTTGTATTGGCTGTGCCCCTTGTTTGTTTATAAATGATGCTACCTGAAATATCAGAGATGGTGATCTGGGTTATATTATCACCTTTTATAGCAACCTGATCAATAGCCGGGTTCGGGTAAATTGATATTTCTGAGGTATTTTTTGTTTTAGGCACATTGTCCGGCCATTGACCTATGCGATATAGCTGAGCCAAGGTTGAAGTGTTGTAAATATATGGGAATATAAGGTTGTTGCCATAAGTCATAAAATTTCCTGCAGTGATTATGTTCCTGAGTAGAGCACTGCCATGTGTTGCAAAGTCCAAAAAAGAATGGTTGACTTTTTTTGTTCCTACACTTGTACCGTCAGATTGCCAAACATCAATGGTAGAGTCAACTCTGTTGTATATTCTGTAATAGAGTTTATTATTGATCGTAATCATGTTCTGAGGCAGCTCGTAGGATGTGTCAACCAAACGAGTGCCAGATATAGTGCCATCGCTGGACCATAGGCCTGAAACTTGGGACGTTGTATTTGGTGAGCGACCTGTGAAATATAATAGGTTGTTATGTACTACTAAGTTAATCAATTTGTTTCCGGGGCTGATATTATCGCCAAAAACTTCGAAGAACTGTTTAGTGCCGGAAGCTGTTCCGTCACTTTCAAAAATGCAGTACCCTGAAGATAGAGTATTGCCATAGAAGTATACTTTGTTGTTGTATTCAACGTAGTCACCTGATAGTATCCGAAGGTTTGAATTCAACATTTGTGTATTTTGTTCCGTACCATCTGTTATATACAAACTGCCGGAGACATCAAATAAAACTTTGTCGTTATAAACTACATATTTTTCATACCCTTGTCCCGTTCCGTATTTGCCGGGTGTAATATCTTTGATCATTTTTGTTCCTGTTTCTGTACCATCAGAAACCCAGAATTCATCACCATATGTTGAGTCAGTTGCATGGAAGAAAATATTACCGTTTGATGTTACAACCATATTTCTTAAGTTAGGTATATCAGCCATGCCTTTATTTTGAAGCAAGTTGATGTCTTTCACCATTTTTGTTCCTGCTACTGTGCCGTCAGATTTCCATAGTTCAATTCCTGTTGGGCCATCACATCCATAGAAGTATATATTTCCATTGGCTTTGGCAAAAGGAGCATCAAAGTTTGAGGATCTCTGGTTGTGGTAAACATTACATACACCACTAATAGTGCCAGGGTATAAATCAACCAGCATTTTTGTTCCGTTTTGTGTACCGTCACTAGTCCATAATTCCCAACCATAGGAGCTGTCAAAAGCGGTGAAAAACAGCTTGTTGTTCAATGTGGTCAGGCAGAATACGCTTGCTTCTCTTACGGGTAAGGTGTTGCCTCCATATTGTGAAAACTCCTTAACGACTTTTGTACCGGAGTTGGTGCCATCTGTGCTCCATAAGTACTTGCCGGCAGCAAAGTACAATTTGCCATTCAGTTCTGTATATAGGTTATGCATTTCCAGTTTGGCATCATTGGAATTGAGTGTGGTGATCTGCTGAATGCTTTGCGCCTGAAGGCTATTGAATACAAACGCGATCAATAACAGGGTTAATAATAGGTTTTTCATATAGCTATAAGTTATGGTCACAAAATAAGATATTAATTGTTATTGCAATAGTGTGTATGTATTTTTATCATTCAAACACCATATTATGAAAAAGCTATTGTTATTATCGTTGTCTGTTATGCTATGTTCACCAGTTTTCAGCCAGACCACCGAGTCAGAAAAGGCGATGAAGGAAATGATGAACAGTCCTGAAGCCGCCAAATTGATGGAAATGATGGGTAGTATGATGAATGCGGAAACACGTTCAGTATATAAATTTCCGGTAACACTGAATATGCGTATTACAGACCATGAGAACGGTAAGAAGGACGTAACTGATATAAAGTATCATGTTAACGCTACGGAGCAAACTTTTGCATTTATGGGCAAAGACGAAAAAATGGGAAGTGACAAAGCGGTTATGATCGTTTATGATGCGAAGAACAGTGCCATGGTCATGGTAGATGAAAAAGAAAAGTCGTTTATGGCTATGAATACCAAAGCGCTGGAGGGTATGGATTTTGAGAAGATGATGCAACAGCACAGTGGTAAAACAACAACTAAAGATATCAAATGCACTAAGTCGGGCAAATCAAAAACCATACAAGGCTATACAAGCCAGGAGCATGTGTGCATTGATGAGGAGAAGAAAAGCAGGGCAGAGGTATGGGTGACTGATAAACTTCCTGTAAACATCTCAAAAGCCGCAAAAGGCACGCCATGGGCTATGTATGTAAACGGACTGGATGGCATGAATGGTATGATGATGCAGGGCAAGTTTTATGAGAACGGTAAACTGGAAGCTGAAATGGAAGTAACTGAAGTCAATACAAAATCGGACTACAACATAACCATGAGCAAGTATAAAAAGATGGATATGTTTGGCGGGGGGCGTTAATCCGTTTCCTGCTTGATGCCTGTTTTTGTGAATGATATTTTGCGTTGCTTGTAGAGTGAGCCGGTAGCCATTTTAAACGCCTTTTTGCTCATGCCGAAAAAGTCATATATCTCTTCAGGGTCAGACTTGTCGTGATAGGGTAGGTAGCCGTTGTTCTCTTCCAGCAGCCTCATTATTTTTTCTACTTCAGACTCAATACGTTTGTATCCTTTTTTGCCGAGAGACGCAGTTATTTTATTGTCAGGTAGTATTGATTTGATGTATCCCTTTACTTTATCGCCGGTGTTCAGCTCTTTGAAAACTTCATTGTAATGCACCAGCCCCTCGTGTTTGTTATTGATGATGACAGCGTAACCGATCTCCGTTTCGCGCCATACCAGCATGTCCACCTCATCGCCTTCTGCTATAGTCAGGTCGTCGTTGTCAATGAATTTTGAGATACGTTCTGTTGCAGCTACACGCCCGGTCTGTTCATCGATATAAATGTACACCAGGTATTTACCACCCACCCTTATTGGTGATGCCTGCTGAGACAAGGGTAGAAACAGGTCTTTCATCAGGCCCCAGTTGAGGAATGCACCCTGTTGGTTCTTATCCCTTACTTCCAGCGCAACAATATCGCCTACTATACCATAAGGTTTTTGAGAGGTAGCTATAAGGCGGCCTTCGTTATCATGGTAAATAAACACTCTGATCTCGTCACCATCCTGTACACCTTCAGGAACGAACCGGGTAGGCATAAGTATCTCCAGGTCATCGCCACCATCCAGGTAGATGCCAAAATCAACATGTTTTACAACTCTTAATGTATGATATTTACCCGCCTCCAGCATTTTGTCAGTTATGTTTAGTGTGCGAAGCTACTCTATTTTTTTAAGGCCATGGTTAAGAGGAAAATGGAATCTTCCATGGCCAGTACGCTGTGTGGTATTTTTTCGTGCAGGGTTACCATATTTCCTTCTGTCAGCTTTTTTTCCTCACCATTGGCTCTGAACACGATATGCCCCTGCATTAGTTGTACACTTATGATACCTTCGGCAGTATGTTCAGGCAGTTCCGCATCCTGGTGCAGCCCGATAAGCACTATGCGCATATGGTCACTTTTGAACACGGTAATGGCATTGCGTTTGTTATTGAGCCATGTTTCTTCCGACTTTATCTGCCTGATGTATTTGTTCAGGTCTATATCAACTAATGGTGCGTCAAGTAGTCTTTCACCTTCGGGTCTTTTAAATGTGGCGTCATTTGCTTTCTCTTCCATGATCCATCTGTTTTTGCTCTTCTTAAAGATACGAAGGATATGAGCGTTAATCAACAGATTGAGATATTCGTTATATTGTGCGATAATTAAGATTTATGAAAAGAATTTTACCCGTTTTGCTGTTTACAGCCCTGGCAACTGATGTTTGCGGGCAGATAACTATTACATCGAATGATATGCCTGTAGTGGGTGATACGTTGAGGTTCAGTACTACAGTGCCGATAGGCTTTAATGCAGTGCTGAATGATACAGGAGCTAATAAAGTGTGGAATTTTGATACGATGACACCTGTAATGCAGGGGCTGAATGAGTATAAAACAGCACTACAAGTGAGTGTTTTGTATGCTATTATATCACCTTCGGCATTTGGCTACCAGGTGGCTGATACTTTTGGAGGAGCAGGTGGTACACCATTGCCAATAAGTGTTACTGAAGTGTACACCTTCTTTAATAGAAAAGGTACTGCTCCGAATAACAGGTACATAGCAGAGGGGTTTGGTGCGAAAATAAGCGGTACGCCAATACCTGCTGTATATAGTAACGAGGACGAGCTCTTTTTCTTTCCATTGGAATATGGAGATAAAGATACTTCAGACTACTACCTGAACGTGAATATACCTACCCTGGGCAGAATGGTGCAGGACGGTGAGCGCAGAACAAGTGTAGATGCATGGGGGACAATTAAAACACCATATCATACAACAGCTAAAAACTGTATCAGGGTGCGTTCTGAAGTGAGTGGTACAGATAGTTTCATTATGACCTCTTTGCCTGTGCCACCGATAGGTATTCCACGCCAGTCTGTAGATTATTACTGGCTGGTGCAGGGAGAACATTATCCTGCACTGTGGATAACCACTAATATGGTAGGCAGTACAGAAACCATAACAAATGTACGCTACAGGGATAGCTACAGGATGTTATCTGTAGGAAATGTGCAGGGCAATACTATCAGCAAACTGGATGTGTACCCCAACCCTGCTAAAGATGAATTGCAACTTGTTATCCCGCAGGGCAATGCTCATTATCTGGTAGAAGTATTCGATATGCAGGGCAAGCTCATGACAACCATACAGGATAAAAGCATGGTTAATATAGCTGCTTTCCCGGCCGGTAACTACTTTGTAAGAGCTACCTTTGAAAATGGTACCGGATATGCGCCGTTTGTAAAGCAGTAGTTGAAATAATTAAAGAAATAAAAAAAGGAGCCTTACGGGGCTCCTTTTTAAGTATTACGAGAGAGAGACAAAACTTATTCTTGTGTAGCTGTGTAAAC
>ENA-OWNT01003021-OWNT01003021.1-seawater-metagenome-genome-assembly--contig:-NODE-3021-length-16470-cov-4.236137_pt1 | contig 16470 bp, 16 predicted proteins | sample MGYA00238136_ERZ651165 | MGnify/ENA primary metagenome ERZ651165 (study PRJEB26861, sample SAMN08777766) | seawater metagenome | isolation source: coastal seawater | place: USA: Florida | collected...
TGAGTGGGAGTGGGAGGGCGTGAATGGGTTATTATGGCTGGCTGGCTGGCTGGCTGGCTGGCTGGTTTGTTTGCTGACCGACAACGCACACTCCACCGCCGACCGACCGACCAACCGACCAGCCAACCAGCCAACCAGCCAACCACATGAAATTGAAGTGAAGGCAGAACAAGCAGAACAGTTCACGGTTTCAGAGCTCTCACGGTTCGAGGGGAAGAAGAGGCGTGACCAAACACTTGTACACGGAGCTGAGGACACACGAGCAAGATGCATTGGGAGGGAGTGGGGTTATTCACACGGCGGACAGACAGGCGCACAGGCAGAGGCTTTCAGCGCTCAGCAACACTGCACCGCACTGGCCGAGCGAGCCGGTACAGCTCTGCTGGACGAGCGCAAGGTGCCCGTTCCTCGTTCCTGCATTTCGCTTGTTTGTGGAAGGACCACGCACGGAAAATTGAGATTTTCGTTTGTTGGTGTCGGAATTTTTCGTGTTTCCACCTCCACAGTTGTGCGAAATCAAGCTTTTGAGACAGTGGAGACGACATCATGGGCGACAAAGAAGCTGTTGCGCAGCACAAAATTTCGTCGGAGAAATACGAGAACACTGAACTCCTTCTCCCGCGACTTGCTCGCTGGTCGCAAGAACAGCCTGATAAACTTGCCCACTCGTTCTACAAAGACGATGGGGAAACTCTTGTTCAGCAGTACACGTACCGCGAATTCGATGTGAAGACCCGCGCGTTGTCCCGAATGCTCGTTGCCAGCAAGAAGCAGGGAGGATATGGAATCAAGCCCGGAACTTGTGTCATGCTTGTTTACCCTCCATCTCTGGACTTCATGGTTGCTTTTGTTGCCTGTCTTCGAGTCGGTATTATTGCTGTTCCAGTGTTCCCTCCGGACCCGACCCAACTGCGCAAAAGCTTGTTCATGTTCACAAGCATTCAAGAGGACTGTGGAGCTACTGTTGCACTGACAAATAGTCTGTACTCGTGGGCCAAAAAGATCAGCTCGATCAAAAATTTCTTCAGCCGCAGTTCCACGTCTTGGCCCGAGATGACTTGGATCCAGACTGATGGGACATTGAAAGAAATTCCTTTGGAGATCTTTCCTGAAGTAACCTTCCCCGATGAAGAAGAGGTCGCGTTTTTGCAATACACGTCTGGGTCAACTTCTGCACCAAAAGGCGTCGTCTTGAAGCACGGCACGCTGTCACACAACCTTGGTCTTATTTGCCGTTCCATTGGTGGCTGCTCGACCACACTTGAAGTCGCGTGGTTACCTCAGTACCATGACATGGGGCTGATTGGCGCATACCTTGGATGCTTGTACTGTGGCGGAACTGGTCATTACGTTTCCCCGATATCGTTCCTTCGTGATCCAGTGGTGTGGTTGAAGATGCTGTCAAAATATCAAGCAACTCACACCCAGATCCCTAACTTCGCCCTCCGACTTGCGCTGCGCAAGTACAACGCCAAAAAGGAGAAACCAGAGTTGGACTTGTCGAAGCTCGATCACATCTTCAACGCAGCAGAGCCGATTCTGCCAGAGGATTGCAAAGATTTTTTCGACACCTTCGGTCCGATGGGACTCAAGACGACTGCCATTGCTCCTGGGTACGGTCTCGCTGAACACACAGTGTATGTGTGCGATGGCAGCCACACCATTCTCACGGTGGAAAAAGAGTCTATCCAGAAGAGCAAGATCGTCATCCGCTCCCAGGCAGCACTGGACAAGATTCCAGCGCACACTCCAGACAACTGCCACAACTTGGTCAGTTGTGGCAATTTGGGCGCGAAAGGCAACCCATCCGTAAAGTTGATTATTGTCGACATGGAGACCCTGAAGCGCAAAAATGACGACGAAGTTGGTGAAATTTGGATTGACAGCCCTTCGAAAGCTGCCGGATATTGGGGCAATAAGCAAAAGTCCGAGGAAGACTTCTTTGCAGCTGGGCCACCTGCAGATGGCGATCCGGAAGGTTTTCAACGCAAGTATCTTCGAACTGGAGATCTTGGTTTCATTCACGATAGTGAATTGTACGTTTGCGGCCGCAGTAAAGACCTCATCATCATTCGTGGACGCAATCACTACCCGCAAGACTTGGAGCGATGTATTGAAAAGGCAGACCCTCTTCTCCGCCCTGGGTGTTCCGCAGCATTCAGCGTCCCGAGCACGAGTGGTGAACAGCTAGTGATTGTTGCAGAAGTCCGTGATGCCAAGGAATTGGGCACTGCCGCCGAGGCTCGACAGCGTGTGCAAGTGTTGGTCGAAGAGCTGATGAGAACCTATGGTGTTGGACCGAACGTAGTCGTGATTATTCGTCCTCGAACTGTGCCGAAAACTACATCCGGAAAAATTGCCCGCAGTCGCGCAAAGCGATCCTACATGGGCAACCCACAAAGTAAGGAAGACGAATTGCAGGTTTTGTTCAAGTGGACGCAAGGTGACGTTGTGGTACGCAGTGAGGTTAGCGTTGGGGGTGGAAGCAAAACGGATGAGCCGTCGCGCCCCCGAAATGATGCTCTTCTGGACTCTCCCGAAGCAAAGAAGCTATTAGCCTCGTTGAAGGAAGAAATCATTCTGCTGCTTCCAGAAGATTCTGGTGTTACTCCTGAATCCATTGACGAACGGCGGTCGCTGCTTCAACTTGGACTGGACTCCATGCTCCTGGAGCAATTCAAGAGTACTCTCGAAGCGGAACACAACGTCGAGGTTGACATTGAAATGCTATTTCAGAATGTTGCTACCCTTGAGACAGTGGTGGAGCTCATTTTGGCCCCGGAGGAGACGCTAGCGATGCTTCGTGAAGAAGTGGAAAAGAATCGTGTTGAAGAGCCCGAGGAAGACAGTTCCACGTCTGGAGGAGGTGGCGAAAAGATTGCGCCCGAAGGCTCCGCACAACCGCAGTATGTGGACGTGGACGATAGTGAAGACGTGAAGAAACAAGAGAGCTCGCCATGCTCAAATTCTGGATGCGTCATCTGTTAGCTCATGGTTCTATCTACTGTGCCCAAAAAAACAACCGCAGCCGGATTCGGAATAACTACTATGATCCTTTTCCGTTGGTTTTGTAACTCAACAAACTTATTCTTCTTTCACCTGAAGCTTTTCATGTGCGCGGGTGGTGTTTGAATGTGTTGTTACTTTTAATACATGTTACGTGCCGACGACAGCGTCGGCACTTCATTTCATGTTTCATCATGACGCCGGGTATGCTACACCAGCAAGCTTCCAGAAGTAGCCTCACCGACGCTTTTTGGAAGCATCGAGCTTTTGTTGGTGCGCCTTCATGATGCGATTTCTATGTTTACTGATTCGTGAGACCTTGTTGAACTTTGAAGCTGGAAGCGGCTTGGATGGGAGGGCGAGGAGCAAGGCTAGCAGGAGAACGAGAAGACCGCACAGCAGCTGGAATTTCCCATTGTGGAAGGCAACAGCTGTTGGATCGAAAAGGAAAACGGCACCACCGCAAATCAAGAGAAAGAAAACGTAGAACTTGACCAACGACCACTTGTTGATACGTGGTTGGCGGCGGTTGCTTTCTGCCGCCTGCTGTTCGTCGCTAACGGCGACACTACTCTTTTCTGCTACCTGGTTCGGCATTGTGACGGTCTGTCTGAACAGTGAACACTTGAGTTGGCAATTGTTTTTGTTTTACGTTTCCATCGCATATAAATGAGACACTGCTCTTCATAACTGCTCTGCAAAGCTGCCTCCACCAATGATCGCGCTGGACCTCAGCCGACCACCACACCTCACATATTCACCTCCCAATCTTCCTTCGCCAACGATTTCAATCGCCGACCACCACCAAGACCATTGGTCCGTTCTCCCATTACTTTTATTGCCACGCCCCACTCGCCGCGGTACGATGGCCTATGCACCCCCACGCACTTGTGCCGTTGTCAATTGTTCTCATACCCTCCGCGTTCGATCGAGCACGAACGAAGCAATCCGCCAACGAACAACAATCAGGGCCAACGAGTCAGTCCAACGAGCCAACGAACGAGCCAACGAGTTGTGTCGCTGCGTCGGCCGGCCAAACCAAACCAAACCAACGACCGACCCGATTAAGTAAAGCCTGTAAATTGTTGAAGTCTCTGTGCAGCGCACTTTGTGCACACATGACTATTGTCGGCTGGATTGCGTCGGCTTTGTTTCGTCAGGGATCTCAGGGATCAGGGAGCATTGAAAGCAGCTCGTTTTGAGTTTTCAGCTTCACTGCGGTGCACTGTTTGAATTTCTTCGAAATGATGAAGTGTGATGGATGTGGATAGGGGAGATTGACGAGATTGATTGAGAGTCGCGAGTCGCGAGCCTCGTTCGTTCGTTCGTTCGTTCGTTCGTTCGTTGAGTGTGAAGTGCCTGACAGTGAGTGGGTGGGTGATAGTGAGTGGGTGGGTGACGGTGAGTGTGACTGTGAGTGGCTGTGAGGCTGTGACCGTGGCTGACTGACTGACTGACTGTCACTGACTGGCTGAGAGTGACTGACTGACTGGGAGTGAGTGGGTGGTTGTGCGTTTGAGTCGTTTTCAGAGCTTCGTTGGAGTCAATGACCGCGAAGTTCGTCCAAGTGAACTTCGTTATAAGTGCAGTAACGCGATACGTGCTGACTGATTGAGTAGCTCTCAATTGAAGCTCAAGCATTGGGTATGTATGCGAAAGATTGTGTGTGAAAATGAAAAAATGTTCAAGTGGATGATTTCATATATGGGCGACAGTGGCGTAGACTGAGTGATTGAGCGAGTGCTCGTCGTGGAGGAGTAACGTTTGTTTCGCCGCCGGCTTGACTTGACTTACTTGTTGACTTTGCTTGCTTGCTTGCTCCCCACACCAGACACCCGACACAACCACCGTTTACGTTTGTTCATTCGTCGCTCGCGTGTGTTGTGTGTCGTGTGCCGTGTGCCGTGTGACATGTGCCGTGTGCCGTGTGCCGTCGGCATCATCGCTTGTGTGAGGGCAGAGTGCCGACCTGCGAATGCTAGAATGAACTGTGGGACTTCGGCACAACAGCTCGAATTTGAACACACGTCAAACGTTTTGCCGGCCTAAGGAACGACGCTCGTCGGACGAAGTGAGGTGCACCGTTCGATTAGAGCACCCTGGTCCTGCGTGGGGACAGCGGCAACTACAGTCAGTGCTCCGCACCAATACTGAACACCTCGTTCTTTTGTTGCGTTGCTGTGGTTGCTTCCCTATTCTCGTGTTGATTGAGATGTTGTGCCGCGGTTTTCTGTGCTCTTTTTCTCCGCTCTTGGTGGTCATTATGATACGAGAGTCGCGCTCTTGTGTGGCATGAGGCGATAACCCTCGTGCAATTCATTCAGCATTTTTTTAGGGGGTGATTTCTTGTCGTATTACTCGTTTAGCCGTGGCGCTAGAAAATGTCAGGGTCAAGTGGAAAACGAGGCCTAGTTATTGACAACGGCTCGTGCTGGATCAAATCCGGTTTCTCAAAGGATGAGGCACCTCGCTCCATGGCACCGTCCATCGTCGGTCGTCTGAAGCACAAAGGAGTTATGGTGGCCACTGATAACCGCAGTACATATGTCGGTGCAGAAGCCAAATCCAAGCGTGGTCTCCTCAACGTTACGACGCCGATTGTGGCGGGACAAGTTACTGACTGGAAGGCGATGGAGCAAGTCTGGCATCACACTTTTTTCGATGAACTGCGTGTGTCTCCCGAAGAACAGTCAGTCCTACTTACAGAGGCTCCGGTGAACTCCTTTGACAACCGTAAGCGCACTTTGGAATTGATGTTTGAGATTTTTTGCACTCCTTCCGTGTACATCGGCAATACAGCCGTTCTGTCCTTGTATGCGTCTGGACGCACGACTGGTTGTGTTGTGGAGAGTGGCCACACAGCGACGCACGTTGTACCGATCTTCGAAGGTTATGCACTTCCCCATGCCACGAAAAAGATGTCCTGGGGTGGTTTGAACATCACAAACCACTTGGCGAAGCTGTTGACCGACAAAGGGTTCGTTGGTAGCACGCACCATTTGCATGTGAATCAAATGCACGCACTCATTATTATCTTCTCCCCACAGGTATTCTTTCTCCTCACCAGCTGAGCTGGACACGGTGGCAGTGATCAAAGAAACAACCAGTCAGACTGCATTGAGTTGGACAGCTGAATGTCAACGATTCCGTGAAAAAGGTGGTCATAAGTTTGAGAAGAAGTTTGCGTTGCCAGACGGGACGACAGTATCGCTTGATAGGGAGTACTTGGAAACTGCAGAGACGCTCTTCCAGCCAGATCTCATGGGCGTCCCAGATGTTGGGCTGCACAAGGCAGTGGTGAATGTTGTAAAGCGTTGCAATTTGAGCATCACTAACGCACTCTTCGCAAGTGTGGTTGTTGCCGGTGGGTCAAGTATGTTTCCGCGATTCGACGCGCGACTGCAGCAAGAGTTGGCCGCGATTGTTCCGGACACCATTGAAACAAAAGTGGTTGCCTCTGCGGAGCGCAAGTATGCAGCCTGGATTGGAGGGTCGATGCTCTCGTCTTTGTCCACGTACAACAATATTTTGATTTCGAAGCAAGACTACGAAGAGCACGGCGCCCGCATCGCGCATCGAAAGTGCTTGTGAATGCCCAACGTGTCCCCGATAGAAAACAGTGTAAATTCTGTTGATAAGAAGTGTTAGATCTAGCAACAATTATCTGATTTTCACTGACTGGTGCTACTTCAATGTTTCAACGTCATCATCAAACCAAATTTTTGCATATATGGCGTTCTTAATTCTCTTCATCTGAGAGTCTGCTAGTCGTGCCTGTATTACGTGATCAGCAATTCTTGTGACGGACGACAAATGAGCGCAAAGTATTGAGTTTGAAACGAACCTTGTTCGCTTCTATGATGGCGTATATTTTTTGGTCGATCACCTCATTGAGCCGGTCCCAAACCAACTCACGGTGCCCAATAATGTACGAAGGAAATGCATCTAGAGCTTTCTCGACACGGTCAACGAACACTGCCAGCAGAATATCGACATGTACGCGCGCCTGCTTGTGGAATATTTCGTTGCTCTTGGTCGACTTCTCCTCGTCGTTTGCTGCTTTAATTGAGTTAAACTTGTGAGCCCATGTTTTGTGCTTGCGCCGGTCCGCAAACATCAAAGTTGCGTGTTTTATCGCCTCTGCGTGAAACTTCTCATACGGAATCTTTGGGCCTCCTCTCTCTTCCTCCCGATCCGGCAAGCCATGTTCGTCAACCCACTGATTAACAGCCTGGACGTAATCAATGTTTGACAGTGTGACGCACACAGACAGAATGAAAAGTCGCTTGAACGATAACTTACCTTTTTGTACGCGCTCGAGTACTCTTTCATTGGCTTGTGCAATCCACGCTCGCAATTGTGGTGCAGCATTTTCAGGTTGGAATCGTCATAGGCGTCCAGATTAATGTCTTTGCTTGCATTACAAGAAAGTTTCGTTTTCTTCCCACAGCGACACTGATTGATGAGTATCTTGTGCTCGTCGAATTTGAATGATTTTGGTCCTTTGTCTTCAATAAATAACAACTTTCCCTCGTGCTTGTCGCCCTCGCCGTAGGCCAAGGTCAAATCAACCGCAATATCACCGGTGACTGCAGCGATTCTTTCTTTCAGCGACCACACCGTTTCAGTTGGCGCGCATTTAACTGTCACAACTTTGCCATCCATTTTCCCTTTAGTCATCGAAACTGGAAATGGAATTTCGAAAACGTTGCGCTCGTTCCTCCTAACATTAGCGACGAGTGCGTCCACATCAACATCGTCTGGATCGTCATTCTTTTTCGACGTTCCGCCGCCCATGGTGCAGCACTCGGCGTACTAGGACACAACAGGTATCATAATTTAACAATTTTTCATTTTGTTCTCCAACCTTGAAGAAGTATTTGCCGCAAATATTGTGGAGACCACAATAACACTGCATCAGGGGGGAAAGAGGCACGTTATTTGAGAGCGTAGGTTTCTCTCGACACGAGCAATGCCTCACAAATGAATCACTCCGATTGGTGCTTGAAGTAACCATTGAACAAGTGTGGCAGGGAACTGTTCGCAATGCAGACAGACATGGCATATGTCGACCAACGTCATTCTCCTCGCGCAGAACCTTCCTACTTCACCGCTCCATTTGTTGAGCAGCGTTTCGAACGGAGGAGCAATGACCACAGCAACCAGCGACCGGTGTGTCGTATCATCGTTCGTGTTGTCTGTGTGTGCGTGTGTGTGTGTGTGCGTGTTTGGTTGTTCGTCGTTGGTTGTTGGTTGTGATGATTGTCTGTAACGACCGATCTCCTCTCACAGTCACTGACAGTCATCACTCTTCCGCACTCACACACACGCACACACTGTTCACTCGAACAACGCGCTAGTAATTTAGCCTGTAGAATACTTGTTGGTTGGAACACTGCGAACCGACATGGCGACACACCACAAGCCACAAATCAATCGATGCATCATCGTTGTTTGGTCGTATCCTTCAACCTTCAGATTAGATTCTTTGCGCGTGTGGCAGCCTCGTCGAGAACGAAGGAACGAAGGAACGAAGGAAATGTGGCAGCATTGACGCACTCACTCCGTCACTCAGTGTACAAAGAGTCAAAAAACAAAAACACTTGAAAATAACTAACATTGACTTTTCTTTATCGAAAAGTGGTGTTCGATGTTCATGCAGTGCAAAATGATCGTATGAACAGCTATTTGCGCTCCACTACAACTCAGCAGCGCCTGATGACGATACTGGGGTGGATTGCAGTTTGGATTCCGGCTCATCTTCATTTTCGGACGATGTGGACACAGTGAGCGATTCTGTTCGCATCAGTGCCAGTTCTAACGTGTCTTCTGTTTGAATTTCCAGGTCACGCTCTGTCAAATCTTGGGACTCGTCGGAGGACTGGTCGTCGGCACTGTCTTTGTGTGGCTTCGACTGCTCTCCTGGATCCTCGCTACTGTTTCCCTTACTGTACCCACTTCGGCTCTGCCCATCCAAAGATTGAGGAGAAGAAACTCCAACACGCCTTTTGGACGAATGCCGTTGCAAATGTCTAGGCTGCGATCGTCCTGCGGAGTTCCGTGTGGATGATGGAGTTGGGGGTCTTCCGGACGATCTATTACTGCCTTTGTCGGGAGGAGATCGCCGAGAGTTCTGAGCTCCATTTTGATCTCCAAGCAACGCTTTTGACAGAGTATTTATCTTGACACGTAGTAAACAGAAAGACGCCATGTGAAACACAAGATCATGGTTACATTGACATGTTTTGACCGCTGCGCACCTGTTGTTGCATCGCGTATTGAGCCTTGACCAACTGATCAATTCCCTTCGCAATTTTCGCATTTTGCTTCTGCATTACAGAAGGACGTCTGTTGCTGGACGCAGGAGATGGTGGTTCCCCCGATCTTGCGCCATGGTTGAGCTAAAATATAATCCACAACAGAATAAGCTGCGGAATTGGGAGAACTGAAATCATGGCAAATTGATGGACGAACCAGGTCTTCGGCTGTCGGGGAGTACGATCCCAGAGTGTCGCGCTGGCGACGACCGTTGTCAGACGGGGTGCGGGCGAGTGGCACGGGAGAATACGACCGTACATCGTTCGTGGTCTGGTGTGGATCTGCTAACCCTTTCACAAGTATTTTTTCCTGTATTTTCTGCAACTTTGATTTCGGGACCATCAATAAGAGACTGAAAATCTGTCGCCATCGCATTCGTGCGACGGCAGCTTTGAGGACACCATAACTACACACACAGCGGACGCCAATTGTGGTAAGAAATCAGTGGGACGCACTGACACAAAAAGTCCATGTACACTCACGATACGGGAAATTCTTTGTATATTCTCATTTTCCTGAAATCGTTTTGGCGCAGAACGATCAACTCGCAGAATCCTAACGCACGATAGTAGTGATACCAGTAGCACTGCCAAAATAACGAAGCAGTGCCGATCGACAAATTCTTCTCCAGAATACGCGTGTATAAGACAGAATCGTAGCCTGCAACCCAGCATGGCAGTTTCGTGGTAAGTGCCACCCCAACGCCATTACAATCGAGCTTTTGTTGCAGACAACTTTCTCTTGAACTCACCATCAACGTTGGCGATTCCAATTTCGTCATCCGTAGTCCCCGTCGGCGTCATCTTCAAGTTGAGGCGATGTGCAACGCTGTACGCAATGTCGTCAGTTGGCGTTGGCACTGAGTACGCCTGATTCACCCAGTGTTCAAGCTACAGCAATAGTATGACGCAATGTTACACAAAATGATACAACAATAGACAATAAGTCCCGTGTATGGGGATTCGCGCCGAACGACGCACTTGTAGTTTTCCCCTCGTGATGAAGTAAGCGCCGTTGCAGAAATGACCTTTGCGAGCAACATATTCATGCGGGCCGAACACAATGGGCTCGAACGCAAGGCACATCTACGTGCAAATGCGCGATGTTACTTGATGCCAACAGCTCGAACGGTTCAACATAGTTTCTCACCTGTTTGAGCACCTGCAGCGGTAGTGGCGTATCAATGAACAGATGACACTCTGAAAAGAACTTCTTGTTCACTTGAAACGCGAGATCAGCTTTCAATGCTGGGCTAAACATGGCCATTGCGGACCGAATGTCCCGCATGTCACTGTACGATTTTCTCTGCGATTGGGCGTAGAAACAGTACCTGATGCAAGTGCAGCCACGTTCAGTGTCGTGATCATCTGCAGATACACTCAATGTGCAAACTTACGTTGTGCAACGCTTTCGCATTTTGTTGTTGACTCCAGCAGCCTTAAGGAAGTCTTGCATGGCATCCATTGATCGTTGAAAGTCGGTGGAGCGTCGGATAAAGCTTTGCACCAGCAAAACGACAGTGCCGATGACGTAGGCAGACACCAGCACTCCAAGGATTTGACCAATGAAACAAATAATCCGCTCTGTGGACGTCATGGGCACAATGTCGCCGTATCCAATTGTTGTCAGAGTCATGGTTGCCCAATGCAAAGATGCCATGTACAAATCATAGCCGCTGGCTTGCTGTGAAGCTGGCAGCTTCGACATCCACGCGAGCCGAATGTCTTCTTCAAATGAAGCAGAAAAGTACCAGATGCAAGCCAATAAATGGAGCATCCATATGAAGAGAATCATACTCTTCACAAGTTTCGTGCAACCGATTTGCACGCGCTGGGCCATCCATTGATCCCATCTGCACAGAAGCAACACGTTTTTCAGAAAAGTGACTGAGCGATCACGCGGCAGCAAGCAAACCGGTTCAGCGTACCTTTTAAATATCTGAGAGGCTCGAAGAACTCTCAGCAATTTCGCCAAACGCACCATTTTGAGCATTTTTGGCACCCTTACTATGCTACTTGCAGCTGAAGCCGGAATATCCGAGTAGAGCAAATAGATGTCAATGAAGTAAAACGGTATCACGGACAGCAAATCCACTGTGAACCAGCCCTTGCAATAGCGTCTGGCTGCATTTCCCGCATCAAAAACATATCTGCCGTAATCCTCTGCGTCTTTGGACATCCAAGCTGTGCGAAAGTTAAGAACAATGTCCACGATGAACACAACATCGATGATCAGATCCATGATAAACCACCCCATCCAATCTTCCAACGTTGCAAAGTCCTGCTCGAAGAAAGCGATCTGAAGCGGTGTGAACAGCGACACGTAGACGAGCAATGCGAGGATGAGCATGTCCCACTTTTGTCGAAAGGACCCCATAGGGTACAAAACACATGAGGCCGTGTCCACCAAAACTGTTGCCTGCTTATTGAGCTTCTTGGAGACCAACATGTTGACATGACTCACGAAGAGCCCCTTGGAGTCACGGCAAAGATTTGATCTGTGTTCAATTTCTTGGTGATTAACTCGCTTGCCAAGAACAATCGGCCGAACTTGATACATTTTTTTGCTGGCGTTGGTAGCGTCTGGTGACGCCAAGAAGAAGGAATCCAAGCGACCGTGTGCACGTGGTGAACCCGCTTTCTCGCTTGGCGACAAAGTCATGGAGCCGCGGTTGCCCGGGCCGGCTTCCGCGAGACTCGCCATATTGTGCATGGTGGCAACGACGCCAAGGCCTCAATGCCTGGAGTCGACCAAGACCTGTGACTCGTAAACCCCACAAAACGAGGTGATTTCAAATTCCTGTCGACCTCAGATCTCGCAGTTGACGGGGAAGCGTTGAAGCAAAGCGTTTTGGGCCAACGCAGCCTCGTTGAAAAAAAATACTTTGTTCAAATTAACTGCACCGAAGTTTGCCCACGGACCAACTGCGGAGCGCATGTCCGTCTGTGGTTGGCGATGAAAGTGTACGGCACGGCACGCTCTGTGTTATAAGTTGGCATTTCACTCGTGGAAAGCACGTGTTGAGTCCGTGTGCGTATGAACTGAACTACTGCAACTCATCGCGTGCACTTTGACCGCGGCCTGCGTGGACCAGCCACCGCGCCAACGCATTGTGCATCTATCTACGTGGAAACTCCTGCATCCCCGCTTCCTGCTATGCGTGGCATCCGTCCGTCCTCCACTTTTGACCGCCAACAGACGACAGCGGTCAAAGTGACAGCTCGCGAGTCTGCGTCGCGCGTGGGGTGGGTGCTTTTGCGGCTCCATTCACATGCATGCGTACATCACGCGTGTGTGACTGTGTGACGTACGTGCATGCGTGCGTGTTGAGGCGTTGATACATTCATGCACTCCAACAATCAATTTACAGTATGTCGCACGTCGCACCTGCCTGTCTGCCTGCCTGCCGTGCAGCCGCTGCATACTGCACAACGAACGAACGAAAGAACTCCAACAACAACAGCCTGCCTCCGCACAAACTCACTCACTCACTCACTCATTCATTGTCACTCACTCACTCACTCACTCACTCACTCACTCACTCACTCATTGTCACTCATAGTCACTCATCGTTGCTCACTGAGCCTCACCCACCGTTGGGCTGGTTGGTTGGTTTGTTTTCGTTTGGTGGTCCAGCAGCGAGCGACACGGACGTATGCTTTCCGCTCACCCAGACACAAACACAGAACCCAGAACTCAACTGACGGACGGACGTACTCACCGTCACACTCACTCACTCACTCACTCAACTCACCGTTGTCACTCACTCACTCACTCACTCACTCACTAAGTCTCAGTTAGTTCCGCCCGGCATCCTTCTTCGGCTTGGTTGGGGAGTCCAGATTGCGCTGTCGGGTCGGTCGGTCGGGTGGTAGACATCTGCGTTGGTGGGTGGGCGAGTGGGTGGGTGGGTGGGTGAGCGACTGTGTGCATGATTCAAGAATTGCGGCTGAACTGTTTTACATGGGAACTCAGTGTCCAGTATGATGAGATTTTACGTACCTTGCATGAACCCTTAGATGCTGAGGACCCAACATGTTTGTACACTGGACAATGTTGTACAGTGTGCACGCACGGAGCGGAGGGACAAAGTGTACAATTGTCATCCCGACTTCGACTTTCGACGGCTGCATCGGCTGCATCTGCGAACATCGCAGCACCATGCAAGGCAAGCAGGACGTGGACGTGAACGCGGAGAGGTTGGTGGCGGTGCGTGCTGTGGCCCTCGATCAGCGAGCGACAATTCTCAAACGAAACTACACATTGGTGTTCGACGAGAAATTTCGCACAAATGCAAGGCAAAAGAAGCTGAATTCAGAACAAACGCAGGCGTGAAACTTTTTCCAGTTTAAGTGGGCGTGGAACGAGAGTTCATGGGCGGTGTTGCTGCAAACGGATATGAAAAATAATTTTTTAAGCTGGCGCTGCCTCACAGCTTCATGATCACTAGTCGAAAATAACAGTATTGAGCATCGTAGAAAGCGTAGACATGATGTTCTTGCACATCATATCGTAAGACACATCCACCAAATACTTTTTGGGATCCACACGCCCGACTCGTTCCACGGCTAACTCAGCCTCAGCTTTTTTTGTTTCTTCAATAATGTCCTCAGAAAACTTGTTTGTAAGCCGCACCATGTCAGACATATGTTCTGCGTTTTGAGTTTCAACTGTGGAGTAGGCCGGAGCTTGAAGTCCTTGGTACCACTGCCGCCTTCGCAAGTTCAGGAGCATCTCCTCCACCAATTCTTCTTTGCGGGAGTTGACGTTAATACTATAATACGAGGAGTTTAGGCCGCGCATCAAAGCCTGAATACTCGGCTTGTTCAAGAACCCAATGTTCGTCGTAGTCTGCCGGGGGTTCTTATCTAACAACATTGCTTGCCTGGGGATTGTCCTAAATGCGTCTATTACAATTTTGCCTTTGACACTCTGAATGGGGTCCACAACCACAGAGACAGATCGAGAACTCAATTGCTCGAATGACATCGCAGTGTTGACGTCAACACTGGACAGCCAGCACCCAAAGCCGGGATGTGAATGGTACCACCCAACAACATTTTCTTTGCGTCCAGTTTGCTCTAGCTTGTCGAGGAAATTTTTTTGGTACACCGGGTCCACTGCTTCAACGCTGACGCCGGTCCCCGATTGTGGCATCGCAAAAACATCCACAACGTCGATGGTGTAGTCATCTACAAAACTTCCAAGCATCAAACCCATCACTTCCAATGGGACACCAGCCCGTCCGTGCTTCAACATTTTCAACAACGCCAGAGCTGAAATATTGACCGTCTCGGAGGTGTCGCTGATGAACATTTTGCTTCCACCACCTTGGCCTCCCAGAATGCCTGGTAAACTAGCTTGCCTGGCCTGCATGGTGCGCGAAGTGAGAGAACGTCTGCAACTCTCTGCAAGCCCAACTCAGGTCCTCCCACTGGCCAAAATGAGGCAGTCGCAAAAATCAGTCGCGTCGAACCAATTACTTGAAGTTTCAAGCCAGCTTCAGAAAGTGATAAAATAATTGAAGTACCACAGTATCAGTGCGGACGAAGTCACATTTGACAACACACACACACAATTGTTAACGACTCACTTCACGTGAACCCTCGCGTGCATACATGCGGTCTTGACTCCGCTTGCCACTACATAAAGTGTGTGAAGTATGTGAGTGCGCAATCTGTGGGCTGAGCAAACTCGCGTGCGGACTGTTACAGCGCCGTCACAAACCCACAACAAACAGGGGTACTCCAGCCATGGATGCCAGTGTCGCAGCGTCTTATGAGTAACGTGGAGAACCAGAAACCGCCCATCACACGTCGCAAGAAACTACCCACCACGGACTAAGAGAGGTTGCAGCGCTGCGGTGCGGCGAGCTGCAGGCGGCGCGGCGGAGCACAACTCATCAACAACGACGAACAACTATCGAGTTCGACAACTCACTGGCCTTGCAGCCGCTCACACACGCACACACACGCGCGCCTTTTCCTCGACTTTCAAATCCCATGCCACTCTCACTCTCAATCACTCACTCACTCACCCACTCACTCACTCACTGTCGCAGTCCGCAGTAGAGTCTGGGCTCCGGGCTTCCCTCACTGCTCGCTGCCCGCCCACCCACACTCACTCACTCACTCTCTGTCTGTCGAAGTCTGCGTCACGCCTCCATTCACGCCCTGGGAGCGTGGCGAATTGGCGCGCGCCAAGACTCCAAAAGTCTGTCCACGTTCGCGCTTTCACGATGGGAACACAAACACAGCAACACAGACAGCGTCACGTCGTGAGACCACGGCACATCATGATACGGACTTCGTCAGTCTTTTCTCGACAAGGTGACAAGTAGCAACACTGTCGAGCCGTTGCTGAGAACACAAGACAGCACTGTCTCCAAATCTGTTTGTGTGGAGATCAAGAAGACTCGGGAGATGCGGGGCGCATGGCTACCGCTACCAGGGTGCAAGGCAACCAAAAGCAACTTCGGTTCTCCACACATACATGCGTACAAGTTTGAGCCATCACGCCGAAATTAAGTAGACTTCAATCTCAACCCTGAACCGACAACAGCCAAATTTTATCTTGCTTCAGTTTCAAATTAGGAATCAAAGTACCTGTGAAAGCGCATCCCAACACGCAATGCTCACAATGTGTTGACAACATTGCTTGGTGCAAACAGTTGTAAGTTCAAACACCCGTTTTTTTTGTCCCTGCAAATGGAAATTGTCAAAGACACTCCTGTCCGCAAGTCACGACGAATAGACGACTCGGATGACGACGATTCAGAAGCCGAAGACAGCGGCCCTTCACGGCGCGCGGTCTCGCATACACGTCGACAGCCACAAGCGTCTCGCGTAATTGCGATCAGTGACGACGACGACGACGACGATGACGTGGAGATACCCGCGCAGCGCCGTGTCAAGCCAGCAGCAGGCAGGCGGCGTAAGCCAGCATCGCGCAAGGCTTCAGTCAGCAGTGCTGACGTGGGTACATACCAGCCTACGAGTTTGGACGTGAAAAACCGTGGATACAATGGTGTCTGGAACCCCGATCCCTGTGACGCTGCGGACGATGAGCATTATATGAAGCTCAAGGTGCCTCAATGTCTTCCTTGCTCATTGTGTGTCAGATCATTGTTTGATTCACATATACATT
>ENA-OWNT01003024-OWNT01003024.1-seawater-metagenome-genome-assembly--contig:-NODE-3024-length-16461-cov-3.644226_pt1 | contig 16461 bp, 16 predicted proteins | sample MGYA00238136_ERZ651165 | MGnify/ENA primary metagenome ERZ651165 (study PRJEB26861, sample SAMN08777766) | seawater metagenome | isolation source: coastal seawater | place: USA: Florida | collected...
AGATGATCATGGCCTACCTGAATGAAGGGGACTTCTTCGGCGAAATGGGTCTGTTTGAAAACGACCCTTCCCGCTCTGCGTGGGTAAAGGCCAAGACCGAGTGTGAAGTGGCTGAAGTCAGCTACTCCAAGTTCAAGCAACTGGCCCGTGAAGACGCTGACATCCTGTTCGCCGTCTCCGCCCAGATCGCCGCCCGCCTTGGTGAAGTACTTCTCCTCCAAGGGGGCGCCGAGGCGCGCCATGGAGGTGTGGTTGACCACCCGACCGTCGTCGCTGGCCCGGATCAGCCCGAAGAGGCCGCTGGTCAGCAGGAAGTGGGAGATGCAGTTGGTCTGCATCTGCACGTCGTAGCCGTCCTTGGTGGCCACATCGCCCAGCGCCATCACGCCCGCGTTGTTGCACAGCACATCCAGGCGGTCGTAGTTCGCGGTGATGTGGGCGATGGCGTCGCGCACGCTGGCGAGATTCGTCACGTCGCCGAGGCGCACGGTGACCGCGTCGGGAAAGTCCGTGACCGAGCTGCGGCAGAGCGCCACGATCTCGTGATCGGCGGCGATGAGTTGCTCGACGAGGTGCGCACCGCCATGGCCCGCTTCGAGGGCCCCGGGCGCGACCACCTGGGTGGTCAACCTGGCCGGCGGCTTCTTCTGCGACGACCAGCGGGCGCCGTGTGCCGAGCGCAAGCCGCGACTCCGCACCACCCTGCCTGCCGCCGACGGCGCGCCGACGTCGATGAAGTCCGAGGGCATCTTCTCCCTCGCCCCCGGCACCAACCCCACCTTTGCCACCGCCCACCACGTCGATGCCCACTACTGCTCCAGCGACCTGTGGGTAGGCGACCGCACCGACCGGCAGCCCAACAGCGCCGACCCCGAGGGCTGGTTCTTCAGCGGGCGCCGGAACGTCGCCGTCCTGTTCGAGGCCCTCGCCGAGCTCCAGGGGCTCACCGATGCCCCCGACACCCAGGTCCTGCTCCTCGGCACCTCCGCCGGAGGCATGGGGGTCGTGGGCAACCTCGACCAGGCCATGGCGGCCCTCCCCGCCACCGCCGCGGCCGGGCGCCTCCGGGTGGTCCTCGACGGGTCCTGGGTGGCCGACCTCCCCACGGATCCCCCTCCCCCGGATGCCGACCGGTGGGGGCCGCTGCATTCCGCCTGTGCCGAGCGCCTCTCGGCTGCCGGGCAGGACCCGGTCCGCTGCGTCATCGGCACCGAGTGGTGGCCCCATGTGGCGCCCCTCGGCCTGCCCGTGCTCGTGCAGATCAGCGGCCAAGACACCACCCAGGTGCCCGTCTTCGGGATCGACACCCCCGCCGAGCGGGCCGCCTGGCAGTCCACCGTCCGCAGCTCGCTGCAGCCCGTGCCCTGGGTCTTCTCGGGCGGGCACGGCTACCACGTCGTCGCCATCGACCCCCTCTTTCATCGAGGGCCCCACGGGCAGCGCTTCGTCGACCTCCTCGACCGGTTCTGGCGCGACGAGCCCCCCGAACAGCGCTTCTTTCGGTACGCCCCTCGGTGACGGTCCCGCGACACCGGTGGCATAGTGGCGGTGGAGACTCCATGCCTCGTCTTGCCCTCTCGTCCCTCGTCCTGCTCCTCGGCTGCGCCCCTACCCCCGAGGAGGCGCCCGCCGCCCGCGGCCCCCTCGGCGACCGCCTCACCCCGGGCACCGGCGGCACCACCGAGCCCGTGCTCCCCACCCTCGCGCACGCCGACGCCGAGCTCGTGATCAACGAGGTGATGGCCAGCAACGACTCCACCTACACCACCGGTGGCGACACCCCCGACTGGGTGGAGATCGTGAACCTCGGCCCCGACGATGCCGAGCTCCGCTACGTGACCATCGGCGACCGCGACGGCAACGAGTGGACCGGCCGCGGCACCCTCAGCCCCGGGGAGTACCTCCTCCTCACCACCGACGACCTCGGCTTCAGCCTCGACGCTGACGGCGACGGCGTCGAGCTCAAGATGTACCGCGAGACCGTCGACGAGGTCCGCTGGGACGACCTCGGCCGCGATGTGTCCATCGCCCGCACCCCCAACCTCAGCGGGCGGCACCTCACCACCGCCTGGCCGACCCCCGGGGAGCCCAACCTCGACGAGATCTCCCCCACCCTCGACGCCGCCACCGAGAGCGTGTTCCGCCGCGACATGGTCCACCGCATCGACTTCACGATGGACGAGCGGAACCGGAACAAGATCGACACCCGCCAGGAGAAGTGGGGCAAGGTCAGCATGCTGATCGACGGCTACCAGCTCTCCGCGGTCGGGCTCCGCCTCAAGGGAAGCGCCTCCTTCGACACCCTCGACGGCAAGCCCGCCTTCAAGGTCGACGTGAACCGCATCGTGCCCGGCACGCGCTACCGCACGCTGAAGGGCTTCAACCTCCACAACGGCAACGTGCTCGACCCCACCCGTGCCCGCGACCACATCAGCTACCGCCTCGCGCGGGAGGCCGGGCTCATGGCCCCACGCATCGGCTGGGCCGACGTGTACATCAACGGCGAGCCCTATGGCATCTACATCATCGTCGAGCAGCACGACGACGTGATGATCGAGGCCAACTACCCGGGCATGGGCGATCTCGGCATGATGTTCGAGCCCAACGAGAGCCGCAACGGCGGCTGGGGCTTCTCCGACTTCGGCACCGGGAGCGCCGCCACCTCGTGGGACTACGAAGAGGGCCCCATCCCCCCCGACCCCGACATGATCGCCGCCCTCAACCGCGCCGACGACCTCGTCAGCCAGCGCGCCACCGATGCGCGGGTCGAAGAGCTGTGGGAGGTCGTCGACCAGGACTCGCTCCTCTCCTACATGGCCTGGGAGAGCGTGGTCTCCCACACCGACGGCTACAAGGCCGTCAACAACTGGCGGGTGTTCATCCACCCCGAGGGCAAGGTGCACCTCGTGCCCGCCGGTGCCGAGTGGACCTGGGACTACACCCCCGACACCTACCGATGGAGCGGCGCGCTCGCGAGCTGGTGCCTCGACAACCGCGGCTGCAAGCGGATGTACAGCGCCCGGGCCCTCGAGGTCGCCCGCCTGGTCGAAGAGATCGAGCTCGCCCAGGACTTCGTCGAGGTCTCCGAGCTGATCGGCCCCTCCATCTGGGCCGACGATCGCTCCCGCCACAGCAACGCCAGCGTGCGACGCACCCGCAACTCGACCCTCGACAACATCCGGCAGTTCCCACGCGATGTGCGGAGCGACGTGTGCGACAAGTTCCCGGGCCTCGACGACTGCGCCCCGGACTGACACGAGCGGCTGGCGGTGTAGGATGGCCTCCATGCCCCGCGGCCTCCCCCTCCTGCTGCTCCTCCTCGCCCCTGCCTGCGCCTACAAGATCGGCGGCGGCGCGGTGGCGGGCGCCATCGACGAGCTCAGCGGCGACGGCCGAAGCGTCGGCGTCGAGGGCGTAGCCGACGACCTCGTGGAGCGCGCCCTCCTCGTGGAGCTGGGGCACCAGCTGGGCGAGGGCCTGTCCAAGGGGGCCACCACCGTCACCATCGAGCAGCAAGCCCAGATGGAGCGCACCATCGACGCGCTCCTCACGGTGGCCGCCCGTCGCACCGGGAAGGGTCTCCGCAACGAGGTGAGCCCCGAGCTGCGGGAGATGGTCCAGAAGGACATCGTCGGCGCCTTCTCCGATGGCTTGCGCGACGATCTCGGCGCCTCCCTCGAGATCACGGTGGACCGCGTCGTCAGCCAGGCGGTCACGTCGCTCCGTCTCGGCCTCGACGACCCCGAGACGCGCTTCGTCGTGTCCGACCTCCTGCGCGACTCCATCTACATGGCCATGCGGGAGTCCCAGGCCAGCCCGGCGGTCGGGGAGACCCTGAAGACCACCCTCGAAGAGGACATGCTCACCCCCATCGACCGGACGGTCCGGGGCATCACCAACGAAGTGGCCCTGCAGGTTCGCGACGCGAACAAGCAGACCGAGGCCACCCTCAAGGGCATCATCACCGTGATGGGCATCTTCCTCATGGTGGGCGGGATGCTGTACGTGATCCGGAATCGCCAGGTCCGCCGCCTGCAAGAGGCCAACACCCAGGCCGAGCGAGGCCTGCGCAACGTCGACGCCGCCCTCGACCTCCTCGACGAGAACACAAGGGCCGCCGTGCTGGGCAAGATGGCCGAGTACGAGAACGTCGAGCATCGCGACGCCCAGTACGTGCGCCAGCCGGGAGCGGGGGCCACCGAGCCACCGCCGCCCCAGCGCAGCGACGACTACATGCGTTAGCCCCCACACATGTTCGCGTCCCTCGTCGCCCTGTTCGCCTTGGCCCTGCCCGCGGCAGCCCAGCAGCCAGCCCCGGTGTGCCAGCTCACCAGCCTTGGTCAGCTCGCCGCCACGCCCCCCCCTGCCGTGTTCGTGCTCGGCGAGCGGCGGGGCACCAGCCCCGACCAAGCCCGCGCCTACAAGCTCGCCAAGAAGCTGGCGAAGGCCGGCCCGGTCACGCTGGCCCTGCAGGCGGTGCACACCGAGCAGCAGGGCGTGCTCGATGGCTGGGCCCAGGGCCAGGTGCCCGACGAGCAGCTCGGTGCACAGCTGCAGGTCTTCGACCGCTGGGGCACCGCCCCCGACCGCTACGCCAAGCTCGTCCGCGGCCACTCCGTGGGGCTCCAGGTCGTCGCCGCCGGGGTCGACCCCACCCATCCACCCGATGGCGTCATCGCCCCGCAGCCCCCCGGCTATGTGCACCTGCTCTCGGGCACCATGGGCGACAGCCCGGTGCCGGTGGAGCTCGAAGGGCGCTTCGCCTCGATGGTGGCCTACACCGACCACCGCGTCGCCGCGCGGGCCGTCGAGGCCTGGGATGGCAAGGGCTACCTCGTCATCTTGGCCGACCGCCTCCATGTCGAGGGAGGCAAGGGCATCGGCTGGCAGGCGGGGCTGCTCACGCCGGCTCCCGTGAAGACCGTGCTCATGACGCGGTCCGACAGCCCCTGCTACGACGCCGACCTCTACCTTCGGTAGGGGCCGGCGGCGCCGACCCGATGCGCTACCAGTTGGCCGCGTCGTCCGACGAGAAGCCGTAGGCTGCAGCCATCAGGTCGCGGGCCGCCAGCAGGTCGGCCCGGTAGGCCGCGAGCTCCTTGGTGCCCTCGATGACCGGGGCGTCGCCCATCAGCCCATGGAGCGCGTCGAAGTCCGTGTCGCTCATGGGGGAGCGACGGTTGAACTGCGGGTACAGGGCGAAGGCCTTCATCTCCGACCAGTGCTTGGCGTGGTCGTCGAAGGAGTAGTCCTTGGTGCCGATGGCATCCATGTCCGCGATGGTGTCGTTGATGTAGTGCACCGCGGTGGCGGCGATGGCCATCTCCCAGTTGGCGATGGCGTCGTCGCGGTACGCCTCCAGCTGGGACCGCTCGGCGGCGGTGGGGTTGTCGGTCAGGGAGGCCAGCAGCGCGCGGCCGTCGTACAGCGCCTGGTAGGCGTCGTCGCCGAAGGTGGTCCCCGTGGTGGAGCCGTTGTCCCGCTTGCCGGCGTTGGTGCTGGCGTGCCAGCTCACCTCGGAGAGGAGGTCGATGCTGCCGTTGGCATCGACGTCGACACTGCCGTCGGAGCGCTCGTCCAGCGACCAGGTGTCGTAGGTGGGGGCAGCGCCGAAGTAGCCATAGCCCTCGTCCCACTGGTGCTCGAGGGAGGTGTAGGCCTTGCCGTCTTCCTGGGCCGAGTGGTCGGCGAGGAGCCCCTTGCCGGGCTCGTCGTCGTCGAGGTAGTCGTCGACCCCCTGCGAGAAGGTGATGGAGGCCCGCAGGGTCTTCACGATGAGCTGCTTCAGGTCGCGGCCGTCGGCGGTGACGTACACCGACCCCACCGCGTTGCCCTCGGGGTCTTCCGCGCGGGTGCCGTTGGACCAGTCCACCGCGGCCGCATCGAGCTCCGCCACCCAGTCACGGATGGTCTGCTCCGGGGACCGGGCCGGGCCGGAGAACCCGCGGAAGTCCGAGCTCCAGTCGCGATGCTGACCCACGGCATCGTTGCCAGCGATCTTCTCCACCAGGTTCTTGTCGGAGGAGATGTCGTCGTAGGTCAGCTGCAGCGGGGGCCCGGCATCGGGGGACACCGTGTGCTCGAGCGAGCCACCGACGCTGGAGTCGAAGGACAGGTAGAAGTCCAGGTCGAGGGCGACATCCCCGCTCTTCGGAAAGAGGCTGCCGTCGTCGAGGCGACCCGTCAGATCGGCCATGTAATGGTCGACGTCGGTGATCAGCACGTGGCGGAACACCTGCCCCGAGTAGGACACGCTGTTGCCGCTGCCATCCCGGGCCAGGAAGGCGTAGCCATCGGGCAGGTCGACATCGGTGTCGGTGTCGGCGTCGGCGTCGGCGTCGGTGTCGGCGTCGGCATCCGCATCGGTGTCCGCGTCGGCATCCGCATCGGTGTCCGCGTCGCCAGCGGTGGTGTCGGTGGTGGTGTCGTCGTCCTTGCCGCCAGAGCAGGCGACCAGAGCGATGGGCAGAGCGAGGAACAGAAGGCGGTGCATGTCGTCTCCGTGGATCTCCGAAAATGAAATCCATTTTCATTGCGTATAGCGCGACGTGACGAGCCCTGACAAGTCCACCCTCCGGATCTCCTCCTCGCCGGCTAGCGTGCGTCATGGGGTTGGTTCGCGCATCGCTGGCGTTCTTCCTCGCAGGCTGCGGGGCCGAGTCCGTGTCTGTCGGCTGCCTGCTCCCCTTCGACGACCAGCCGGTCTGCTTCGACCAAGACCTCAGCGCCACGTGCGATGGCCAGGCGCTGCCCTCGTCCTGCACCGACGCCGGCTACACCGTGGCCGTCGAGAGCTGCGAGGTGCGGATCGCCGGCACCGAGGGGGGCTTCATCGAGCCGGGGCTGTGCCCTCGGGCGGTTCCGGGGAGCTGACCTGGGCCGGGCGTTCCTCCGCCCACCACCGCGCCACGCCCGCCACGAGGCCCGCGGCCGCCGCCCGCTGGAAGCCAGGCATCCGAAGCCGGCGCGCATCCCGTGGATGGTCGTGGAAGGCCAGCTCGACGATCACCGCCGGAAGATCGTTGTGGACCGGGCTGATCTCGCTGTAGTCCCCCGGCCACCACCCCTTGGACCGGTAGGTGGGATCGACCTCGCGCACGGCGCCCAGCACCTCCTCCTCGATGGCGGCGGCGAGCTCGTCGCTACCGGGGCGGCTCGGGGTGCGGGGGTTGTTGTCGATGCCGGAGAACACGAGCAGGCCTTGGCCGCCCCCGCCGTTGGTGTGGACGGACAGGTAGACCGCCGGCTCCCCCTCGGGATGAGCCCAGCGGACCCAGTGCGGGCGAAGCCGCATATCGGACACCGGGTTCCCACAGCTGTACACCCCGAGCTCGTGGGGGGCGCCCAGGTGGTCGATGGTCTCCTGAAAGCTCATCTCCCAGTTGGGGTGCTGGCGCACGGTCCAGTCGGTGGGGGGAGCGCCCAGGTAGGTTCCCCCGCCCAGCCGGACGGCGTCCGCGGAAAGGGGCGCCGCGCCGGCCCCGCTCAGCACGACGTCCACGACGGTCCCTCCTGGGAGGCAGGCATCCACCAGGGGCCACCAGTGGCCGCCATGGCTCCGCTGGTCCACCACCTCTTCGTGGGCGAGGTCGCCGGCGACCACCGAGTACACCGCCGTCGCATCCTGGGCTGCATCGGCCGTCCAGCGGCTGTAGAGATACCAGTGGCCATCGTAGGGAACCTCGAGGCGCCATCGCGCCGCCCCACCCGCCGGGAGCTGCACACTGGTGCCCGCGTGGGCCAGGTCGGAGGCGCGCTCCACCCCCTCCCCGAGCGTGGCGAAGGCCGGGTCGAGGTCGTCCACCACCACGCTCACCGGGTTCCGATCCCGCTCTCGGAGGGTGAGCACCGTCGCACCGGCCGCCTCGAGCGCCGGCGCGAGCTCGTCGGCGGCGAAACGCGCGGTGTAGATGTCCTCGATGATGCCGTGGTGTTCGTCGCGCTGCAGGCCCCAGCTGACCGGGTCGCCGTCGTGGTGCTGCCGGTGAAGGAGCCAGCCATGACCCGCCGAGAGGTAGACGGTCAGTCCCTCCAGAGGGCGCCCGCTCACCGGCTCCGGGACGGGCCGCCGGCGGGCATCGAGGACGAGCTTCACCTTCTCCCGCACCATCTCCTCACGGCCGAAGCCCGGCCAGTAGACCCAGGCCAGCCCGCCCAGCCCGGCCACCGCGGCGGCCGCCAGGAACCAGGGCCAGCGGGCCCGCCGGGCGGACGCCTGCGGCGGCTCGGGGGCCTCCGGCGCAGGCCCTCGCACCTGGGCGACGGCAATCTCGGTGGGGTCGTCGGGACCGACCGGCACGCCTACTCCGTCGCGAGGAGCACCATGGCCCAGGCGCGCCGTGGCAGGTGCTTGGTGCCAGCAGCGAAGGCATCGTGGTCGGGGTAGGCGCCGGCGAACCAGTCGAGCTGAAACAGGTTGGGCAGGAAGGCACCGCCCGTGTCGGCCACCACCGCCAGGCGCAGCACCCCCGCGTCGTCCACCAGCGCCACGAGCTTGCCCAAGCCCAGGTTGTGGATGTCGCCCGCCACCGCCACGTGGGCCTCGAGGGGCACGTCCTCCACCCCCAACACGCCCTCCACCTCCCGGAAGGTCCAGTAGCGGGGCTGGAGGTCGAGGTCCTTGATGCGGGGCTTCCACGCCACGCCATTGTTCACGTGCACGTTGAACAGCCGCTTGGTGCCGTCGGGCAGCGCGACCTCCACCGTGCCCTGCATCAGCGCCTGGTTCACCCCCTCGCGGGTGAGGTAGACCAGCGGCTCCACCAGGCCATGGGCAGCGCCGCCGGGCTCGAACACCCCCGCGTAGGCGTCCATCCGGGTGTACTTCCGGAGCTCCGGGTGCTGCGCCTTGTCGGCGGGGCTCGCATACAGGGCGGTGGTGTAGGTGTCGGTGCGGACCGGGCTACCGCTCACCTGGTACACCAGGTACTTCGTGAGCCGGATCTTCTCGTCGGTCACCACCGTCTTGCGCTGTCCTGCCGACGCGGTGTCGGGCCGCCAGTGCCGTACGGTGAAGGTCTTCGCGAGGAAGTCCGGGTCGTGGAGCCGCTGGACCTCGGCCCCGGCGTCTTCCGACGCCACCTTGGCCACGAGGTCGAGGGTGCGGAGCACGTCGTCGACGGTGACGCCCAGGTCTTCCAGGGCGCCGGCCGTCTTCAGCTCGGGCTTCTCCGTGGACCGGAGCATCGCCGCGGTCCGAGCGGCCACCCGCCCCAGTGCCTGCGGGTCGGTCTGTACCGTCACCGCGCCGGGGAGCTGCCCGTCGACGAAGCGGGCCGCAGCGTCGATCGTGCGACCGGTGCGCACAGCGCCCTCGCCCAGCTCGTCCCAGCCGAAGGCCAGGGCCATCACCATCCACCAGCCGATCATCCCGCCACCAACCACAGCGCCGTCACCAGGCCCAGAGCCATGGACAGCAACCCCACCAACACCCAGGGCAGCAGGTTGGGTCCTGCAGCGGGTGCCGACGGAGCGACATCGCGCTGCACCGCGGGGGCCGTCGTCTTGCCTGGCGCCATCTGGCGCACCGCCGCCGCCGTGTGCGTGCTGACCCGGACCTCGGACCAGGTGCGGCGGATGTCCGGCAGCTCCAGCTCGTCGGTGATCTCGGGCACATCATCGAGGTAGAGCACCTCGAGCATGTCGGCCACGCCGTCGAAGCGGTTCTCGGGATCGGGGGAGAGCAGCTGATGGACCACGTCGCACACGTAGTCGGGTAGCTCCGGGCGCACCTTCTTCGGCGGGAGGAAGCGGCCGTGGGTGGCCGCCTCGAACAGCCCGATGTCGTCGGTGGCCTGGAAGGCTCGCTCACCGGTCACCATCTCGTACAGGATGCAGCCCAGGGAGAAGCGGTCCGCGGCGGGCCCCGCCACCCGAGCGTCCTGGATCTGCTCGGGCGCCATGTAGGCGGGCGTTCCCAAGGGACCGGGCTGGGTGAGGCCGTCGCCGCCGGGGCCGGTGACGATCCCGAAGTCCGCGATCTTGGGCACCACCCGCTTGGCCGAGGTGACGCTCAGCAGCACGTTCCCCGGGTTCAGGTCGCGATGGACGAGCCCCGCCGCCTCGATGGCCTGCACGCCGCGGGCAATGCCGCGGAACAGCTCCAGGGCCTCATGCAGATCCCGGGCGCCGCCGGCGTCGAGCCAGTCGGCGAGGGAGGGACCGGCCACGTACTCCATCAGAAGCGCCGGATGACCATCGACCTCGAGGGTCCGCAGACACTGCACCACGTTGGTGTGGCGGATGGCTCGCAGGGCCTCCCCTTCCCGAAGCAAGCGCTTCACCGCCGTGGGCTCCCGGGTGTGCAGCACCTTGAGCGCCGCGGGGCCGCCGCCGGGAAGGGCCACCCGGTAGATCACCGCGTGCGACCCCTCTCCGACGCGCTTGCGCACTTCGAGGTCGCCATCGACGATGCTTCCGCGAGAGAGGGTCATGGGGAGGCCAGGGGCGGGGAAGAGGGGGACGGCGGGAGCGCCGACGGCCGATCATGCCCGATGGTGGCCCTCGAGGCCAGCCGCCCGGGCGCGGAGCCCCTGGAGCTCCGGCGGGAGGTCGTCCGGCGACCCCGGCCGGGACCGAGCCTGCCAGCCCTGGAGCTGCTCGGCCAGCAGGCTCAGCTGCTCGGGGCTGTGCTGCGGCAGCCCGAGCAGCTCCTCACCGCGGTGGTACGTGAGGCTGAGCCCACCCTTACCTGCCGCAACCGCCACCACATCGGACCACAGTACCCGACGCCCGTCGACCGCGAAGCCCCGGTCGTCCATGTCCACGACCGTGGGAGGAAGCCACTGGTCCAGAGCCCAGGCGATGGCGTCCTCCGAGCGCATCAGCAGCCGAACGGCCCCGTAGAGCACCGCGCAGGGGACCAGGACATTGCCCACCGGCGCCGGGAAGGCGGCAGCCGTCATCGCCACCCCAACGCCGGCCGCCAGCAGCAACGTCATCACCCCCACGATCGGGACGCCAAGCCAGCCGTGGGCACGGCGAGCAGGCAGCTGGGCCACCTCTCCGTCGCGGCGCGGGGTCAAGGTGAGGGGCGGCGCCATCTAGATGCCACCGGCGCGACCCGCCAGGCGCCGAAGCTCCTCGGGCAGGTCGGTCGGGGAGCCGGGATCGACGCGGTCTCGCGTCGCCCGCAGGTAGTGGGCGAGGTCCGCCACCTGCGCCGCGCTGTGGGCAGGGAACTCCACGGCCTGACGGCCGGTGTCGCCGTGAAGGAGCAGGCGGGAGCCGTGGGCTTCGATGCGGTGGAGCTGGGGCCACCGAAAGTGCCTTCCCGGCAGCTGGACCCCGGTGGCATTGCACACCACCAGGGTGTTGCGTGCGGTCGGGCGGGCCAGCTTGGCGGCCAGCTTGGGCACGGTGGCGAACAGCGCCATGCCGGCCAACACCGCCGCAACCGCGAGGAAGAAGGACACGAGGTCCGGCAGCTCCTGCACGGCGGTGACCGCGAAGATCACCGCGACCGGTACAGCCGCGATGATCCCCATGGCCACGGTCGCCTCGAACCCGGGGGAATGCTGGGCGTCGAGGCTGATGGCCTCCCCATCGGGGTGCCGAGCCCAGCGCAGCCCAGGCGCGAACTCGGTGCCGCGCGGCCCCACCCGCGTCGGAAATCTGTGTCGTCCTGGTCCTTGGACGGTGACGTGGTCGTGGTCGTGGTCGTGGTCGCTCATGTGCCCAGCCTACGCCACGACGACGCCGCTATTGCTACAGGGCGACGACCCGCGCCTCGACGGCATCCGCGGCGTCGTCCGATGGGGCGCTCTTCGTGGCTCGGGACTTCCACCACCGTAGACGCTCCACCAAGGCCTCCACCTGCCGCCACTGCTGCCGGGGAAGCTGCACCGTGACCGGCCCGTGCTGCATCATCAGCCCGAGCCCTTCGTCGACGCGCCCCAGGCTCCGCACCTCCGCCCACTCGACCCACACCCCGTCGACGTGGAAGCCGAACCGGTCGACATCGACCAGCACCGGGGGATGCACCGCACGCACCCACATCGCGATGCCCTGTTCCGCGCGCCGGGCCCCCGCGACGACGAGCAGGAGCAGGGCGCAGGGAACCAGCACGGTGACGACGGGCCGCCCGAAGCCGCTGGCCGCCACGGCGACGAGCCCCGCCGTGACCAACCCGGCGGCCATGGCGCTCACGACGGGGAGGCAGTCCCAGCCGCAAGCCTCGAGGGGCTCCAGCCGGATGACCTCGCCATCGCGGTGAGGATGCAGACGAACACCAGGGACGTTCAGGTTCATGGCCACATGACTACGGGAAAGGGCCCTCATCATTGCACGGCCGGACCGAGCCCGACCAAGGTTCCGCCATCCGACCCCATAGCAACACTTACTTACCCAAATGTAAGCACTCGCATCGCCCCTCACGACCTAAGGAAGATCGAACACGAGTGCCTCCACGTCCTCCCTGCCGGCGACGAAGCGGAGCTGCGTGGCCTGCTCCACGGCCAGGCCATCACCTTGGTAGAGCATGGCGCCGCTCACCTCGAGCTCCCCGCGCACGACCTGCACCCAGCTCCGTGCCCGGGCCACGGGGTGGGTCGCCTCGCCGCCCGCAGGGAGCATCAGCCGGTAGAGTTCCGCGTCCTGGCCCATGGTCAGCGAGCCTCCCCGGCCGTCGGGGGACACCACCAGGCGCAGGCCATCGGCCGGCTCGGTGGGGAAGGCCTGCTGCTCGTAGCGGGGCGTGGTGCCCGCCGCGCGGGGCAAGATCCAGATCTGCAAGAAGTGCACGGGCTCCTCGTGGGAGTCGTTCATCTCGCTGTGGGTCACACCGGTGCCCGCGCTCATCAGCTGCACCTCCCCCGGCACGATGACCGATCCCGTGCCCATGGAGTCACGGTGGGCCAGACGACCACCGACCACGTAGGAGATGATCTCCATGTCCCGGTGGCCGTGGGTGCCGAAGCCCCGGCCGGGCTGCACGAGGTCCTGGTTGATGACCCGTAGCGGGCCGAAGCCCATGAAGGCGGGGTCGCGGTAGCCGGCGAAGGAGAACGTGTGCTGGCTCGAGAGCCAGCCGTGGTCGCCGTGGCCTCGGTCCGCGGACCGTCGAATGCTCATCCTCATGAGTACCTCCCGGTCCTTCCTTAGAAACCGATGGCCCAGGCAACCACGCACAGATAGGCAAACCTCACTTGCAGGACCGCAAGGGAGCACGATGAAGTGGGACGACGTTGCCGTGTTCCTCGCCGTGGCCGAGACCGGCTCCCTGTCCGGCGCCGCTCAGCGGCTGGGAGTCGACCACTCCACGGTGTACCGCCGCCTGAAGCAGCTCACATCTTCCTTGGGCGTGCCGTTGTTTCATCGCGACGGTGGCCGCTACCGGCCCTCCGAGGCCGGGGCCGCCGCCCTCCCCTACGCTCGGGCCGCCCAGGAAGCGATGGCTGCCCTGCAGCGCAGCGTCACCGGGCACGACCAGGCGCTCGCGGGGCCCGTGCGGCTCACCGCGCCGGAGTCGTTGCTGCCTCTGCTGGCCCCTCTCGTGGCGACCTTCCGTCGCGCCCACCCCGCCATCGAGCTGCACCTCGACCTGACCGACCGCTTCCTCGCCCTGGGCGAGCTCCAGGCCGATGTGGCCGTGCGCCCCACCCTGCGTCCCCCCGAGGGGCTCCACGGGCGTCGGGTCAGCGCCATCGCATGGGCCGTGTACACCCCCGCCGGCGCCTCTCCCGGGGCCAGCCCGTGGGCCGCCTATGGCCACGACCTCGCCCACCTCGCCGCCGCCCGCTGGTGGGAGCATCACCATCGCGGCACCCCGCGGCACCTCTCGGTGAACAGCGTGCCCGCCATGGCGCAGGTAGTCGCCCAGGCAGGCTATCGCGGCCTTCTTCCATGTTTCCTCGGCGACGCCGACCCACGGGTGGAGCGGCACGGGCCTCCCGTGGACGAAGCGGCCAGCGCCCTGTGGCTCCTGGTGCACCCGGACCTCCGCCGCGCCGCGCGGGTGCGTGCCCTCCTCGACCACCTGTGGGAGGGGCTGAAGGCCCACGCGCCGTTGCTCGAAGGATCAGGCCTGCTGTAGCTCCCGAAGCGCACCGGCCGACAACGCGCCGAGCTTCACGTGGCGCACGTGGCCGTCGCGTAGGTGGATCGTGGTGGGCGTGGCCATGATGCCGAACGCCATCGCGACCTCCCGGTGACGGGTCACGTCGACCGAGCGGGCCCTACCTTCCTTCGCCAGCTCGCGGACCGCCGGCTCCATCGCCCGGCAGGGGCCGCAGGAGGGGCTGTGGAACCACAGGAGCACATCGGCATCCTGCACCTCGTCGAAGGGCGGCGGCAGGTCGGGAACCGGCTGGTCCACCGCCGCCTCGGCCTTCCGGACCATGGCCGCCTGGGCCACCATGAGCAGGCCCACCGCCATCAGGATCCCCACGAACACCATCACACCGACGCTCATCACGACCTCCACCCCTACGTGTCCGAGGAGCGCCGCATCGTTACGCCCGGGCGGTCGGCGCCCCCCTCACAGCCAGGAAGGGTCGGTGTCGAGGCAGATCCGGTCGACAGGATTCAGCAGCGAGGCCCAGTGGGCGGTGCGCGGGAGCTCCCAGCGGAAGAAGTACCGGGCGGCCGCCAGCTTCCCCCGCAGGAAGGAGTCGCTCGGATCGGCATCCAGGCCAGCCTGGGCGACGATCACCTGCTCGAGCCACATCCAGCCCACCACCGTGTGCCCCACCAGCTGCAGGTACGGGGTGGCGTTGGCGAGCATGGTCTCCACATCGCCGGCCTGGCCGAGGCCCCCGAGGGCGGTGGTGGCCGCGACGACCCGCCCCACCGCCTCCTGGAGCACGGTCGACAGCTCGGCTGCCAGTCCGCCGGCCTCTGCCCCCCGAGCGACCCCCTTGCCCAACTGCTGCAGCAGGACCGCCCCCGCCCCATGCCCGAACACCTTCCGACCCAGAAGATCGAGGGCCTGGATGCCGTTGGTGCCTTCGTGGATGGGGTTGAGCCGGTTGTCGCGGTACAAGCGCTCCACCGCGTAGTCACGGGTGTAGCCGTAGCCACCGAGCACCTGGATGGCGTCGTCGTTGGCCCGCAGGCCGTGATGAGAGCACCAGGCCTTGACCACTGGGGTCAGTACGCCGAGCAGCAACCCCAGTCGCCTCTTCTCGGCGTCGTCCCCACGGTCGGACGCCACCCGCTCCCGGTCGACCAGTACGGCTGCGTACAAGGAGAGGCAGAGCCCTCCCTCGGCCAAGGCCTTCTGGGACAGCAGCATCCGGCGCACGTCGGCATGCTCCACGATGGGGACCTGCGGAGCCGCCGGATCGCGCTGACGCACCGGCCGGCCCTGCGGACGCTCCCGCGCGTAGCTCAGGCTGTGGCGGAACCCGGCCCAGGCCATGGTGGCAGCGCCCAGGCCCACGGCGGTCCGGGCTTCGTTCATCATGGTGAACATGTACTTCAGACCATGGTTTTCCTCACCCACCAGCCATCCCACGGCGCCGCCTTCGTCGCCCAGGGCCCACACCGTGTTCACCGCGGCGCGAAAGCCCATCTTGTGGTTGATGCCCACCACGCGCACGTCGTTCGGGACGGTGTAGTCACCCGCCTCGTCGGCGAGGAACTGGGGCACGAGGAAGAGAGAGATGCCGCGGGTGCCCGCGGGGGCGTCCGGGGTGCGGGCGAGCACGAGGTTGACGATGTTGCCGCCCAGGTCGTGGTCGGTGCCGGTGATCCACATCTTGGAGCCCCGGAGCCGGTAGGTGCCGTCGGGCTGCGCGACCGCCTGAGTGGACAGGTCGGCCAGGGAGGAGCCTGCCTGGGTCTCGCTCAAGGCCATGGTGCCGAAGAATCGCCCCTCCACCATAGGCGGGAGCCACTCGGCCTTCAGGGCCTCGCTGCCGTGGGCCACCAGCAGATTGGCCGCCGCCTGGGTGAGGCTGGTGTAGACCAGCAGCGGGGTATTGGCGGCACCGAACAGCACATTCGTGGCCATGCTCACCAGGTAGGGCAGCTGCATGCCCCCGTCGGACTCGGCGAAGCCTGCCGTCTGGAAGCCGGCCTCGAGGTAGGCCTCCAGCGCCTCCTTCGCCGCGGGGTGGAGCCGCACCCGCCCGTCGACCAGCTCGGGCTCGTGGGCGTCGAGCACCGGGGCGACAGGGGCGAACACGTCCGCCGCGATGCTGCGCGCGAGCTCGAGCATGCCCCGCACCGAGTCCTCGTCGTGCTCGGCGTACCGATCGGCGGTCAAGAGGTCGCCCAGGCTCAGGACCTCCCACAAGAGGAAGTCCAGATCACGGAGGGGGAACAGGTCGGTCATGGCGACTCCAGGAAGGCGGTGGCGTCGTACCACAGGTACGTCCTCGATCGCGTCCGAATGCGGCTCGCGCAGATACCACTTCTGCACTAGATGCTGCATCCACACCCGGAGTACCCTTGCCTCATCTCGTCGCTGTCGTTCTGGCCGCCCACATCGGCTGCGCCAAGGCACCCCCTGCAGCTGCC